>JAANMV010000411.1_pt1 | contig 53675 bp, 44 predicted proteins | sample 7279661 | NCBI WGS metagenome assembly JAANMV01 (sample SAMN14094540, study PRJNA606508) | bioreactor metagenome | isolation source: A lab-scale SPAN reactor treating ammonium-rich wastewater day 121 | place: Ireland: Galway | collected 2017-05-16
TTCGAAGTGCTCCGCCGCGTGTTGCGGTTGATGAGCGAACTGGATTGGACGCTGCCACCGCCCGTGCTGGGCCAGCAGGTGCATCGGCTTATCCGCGAATGGACCGGCAACACCGATCCCTACGCCCGCGTCAAGGAGCGGATGAATCTGCATGCGGCGCGGGTGTATCCGATTTGGCACTCGATTTTCCGCCAGGCGCACGAGCCGCTGGATGCCGCGGTCAGGCTGGCCATCATCGGTAACTTATTGGACGCGGGGGCGAAAACGCAGTTGGATGCCGCCAGCGTGCATGCTGCGTTTGAGGGCGCGCTGTCCGCGCCGCTGCGCGGCTCGATTGATGAATTTGCCGAGGCGATCCGCCGGGGCCGCTCCATTCTCTATCTGGCCGACAACGCCGGTGAAATCGTCTTCGACCGTGACCTGCTCGCACAGTTGCCGCTCGGCAATTACACGGTCGTCGTGCGCGGCAGCCCGGTGCTCAATGACGCGACCCTAGCCGATGCTGAACAGGCTGGTCTGCCGGATTTCTGCGAGGTCATCGGCAACGGCTCGGACGCGCCGGGGACTTTGCTGGCGGACTGTTCCCCGGATTTTCGCGAACGGTTTGCCGCCGCCGACTTGATCATCGCCAAGGGTCAGGGCAACTATGAGAGCCTTGCCAGTGTGGACAAGGAAATCTTCTTCCTGCTCAAGATCAAATGCGACGTGTTGAGCCGCGACCTGGGCTGGCCGCGCGGCAGCCTGGTGTTGCACCATCTGCGACCATCCGGCACTCCTCGCGCCGACACCTCGCTCGACAAACGCCGCCGCATCATTCCGGTCGAACCATGAACTCTTCATCTGCCAACGCTGAAAGGAGTTTGCATCCACTGGACGAAGCACTGGGGAACGATCCATTCCTCCATCAGTTGAGTCTGGTTCTCTATCCCGACCAACATCTGCGTACGGTTTGCGAACCGGTTAATGAGTTCGACAGCACGCTCCGCGACATTGCCGAGGAAATGCTCGCTTTGATGCGGCATCACCGGGGCATCGGCTTGGCGGCGCCGCAAGTCGGCCTGCGCCACCGCTTGATCGTCTGCGGTATTGAAGATCAGTTGTTCGCCCTGACGAACTTTGAGGTCAAGGACGCCAACGAGCCGCGCGATTTTGTCGAGGGTTGCCTCAGCCTTCCTGGCGTCCAGGTTACCGTGCGGCGACCGGAACGCATCCGGGTCACCGGTTATGACGTACATGGCCAGCGGCGGAGCTTCGGCGCAGTTGGACTCTGGGCGCGCGTGATTCAACATGAACTGGATCATCTCAACGGCGTGTTGATCTGCGATTACAAACATCCCGAGGCGGAAAACTGCGCGCATTGTCCATTGGAGTTGCCAGCGGTGCTGGTTGAGGAACGCAAACACGAATCCCGCCCCAAGCGGCAGCGTTGAGCAAATTGCGCGGCTTGAGAAACACCTATGAAAGTCATTGGACTGATTGGCGGCATGAGCTGGGAATCCACGGTGGAATACTACCGCCTGATCAACGAAGCCGTAAAACAGAGGCTGGGCGGACTGCATTCGGCCAAGTGTGTTCTCTACTCGGTGGACTTTGCGGAAGTGGAGGAGTTGCAGCGCTTGGGACAGTGGATGGCAGCGGCTGAACTTCTGGGGAACGCGGCGCAGCAACTTGAGCGGGCCGGCGCCAACATGGTTTTGATCTGCACCAACACGATGCACAAGGTGGCCGATGAAATCCAGGCGCACATCGGGATTCCCCTGTTGCACATCGCCGACGCCACGGCCGACGCGGTGAAGCAGGCCGGCCTTCACCGCGTGGGATTGTTGGGCACGCGCTTCACGATGGAGGACGATTTCTATCGCCAGCGGTTGATGGATCAATTTCATCTGGAGGTTGTAATTCCAGAGGCCGAAGACCGGAATGCGGTCCATCGCGTCATTTACGAAGAACTCTGCGTCGGCAAAATCCGGCCTGAATCGAAAGCGCACCTCGCCGCGATCATCCACCGATTGGTCGGGATGGGAGCGCAGGGAATCATCCTGGGTTGCACCGAACTGGGCCTGCTGTTGAGCGCCGAGGACAGCCCCGTGCCGTTGTTCGACACGACGCGAGTTCATGCTCTGGCGGCGGTCGAATCCGCCCTGAAGTAATCATCCATCGTTTATGAGTGCTCGTACGGCATCCTCGTTGGACAAGAACCTCGCCCGGGTTTGTGCCAACTGCCCCGTCTGTCGGCGAGCGCGCCGGCAGCAGCGTGGCGCGGCTTTCTGGCTGGTGAAGCAAGTCGAGGCGCAACTGTGCCCGTTCTGCCGCGCCTACGAACGAGTCCATGGACGCAAAGCACACATGCCGGCGATTGGTCATCAATCGTCCGCGCAAACCAGAACTCCACCCAGTCCATGAAACCGAACTCCCGAGCTTTTGCGGCGGCGCGACGCGTGATTGGACGCGCGTTGTTTTGGCTGCTGCTCTGGCTGGCGGGCGCAGTCTTGGCGCTGTGGCTGAACTCGTCGTTTGCCATGGTTGCGGTGGCGGTTGCCGGGATGTGGACTTTATTTTCGGTTTTCACGCTCTACTTTTTCCGCGATCCCGAACCGTGCGTGCCAATGACTCCGGATGCCGTGGTGTCGCCCGCGCATGGTCTGGTGGATTGCGTGGAGCAAACCACCGAGTCCGAATTCCTGGGCGGATTGTGCCAACGCATCTCCATCTTTCTCTCGGTGTTCGACGTGCATGTCCAAAATGCACCCGTGGCCGGAAGAATCGCCTTCCTGAAATACCAACCCGGCCAGTTCCTGAGTGCCCTCAAAACCGAGTCGGCAGCGTTTAACGAAAACCTGCTCATTGGAATGGAGTCCAGCGAACCGCCCGGCGAACGAATTGCCGTCCGTCAAATCGCCGGCGCCCTGGCCCGCCGCGTTGTGTCGTGGGTCAACGCGGGCGACCAGGTCGCGCGCGGTCAGCGCCTCGGCTTGATTCAATACGGTTCGCGATGTGATCTTTACCTGCCGCTGTCGGCTCACATCACCGTCCAGCCCGGCGACCGCGTGGTGGGTGGGGAAACAGTGATCGCCACGCAAACCCCAGCCTTATCCAGCCGCGATGAAAGAATTGTCTTTTGAACATCAGTCACTGCCTTATGAACGCCTCCCTTGCCATAACCGAAATCACCAGTGACTCGTTTGCGCGGCTGGTTCTTGATTCTGCGCAGCCCGTGCTCGTGGTTGTTTGTGCCGACGGCAACCGAGCCAGCCAGGAATTACTGAAGCTTCTGAACACCTGGCTGACGGAGACCGCCGATTGGATTCGTGTTGTCCGCGTGAATGCCGCCGGTGCGCCGGCTTTGGCGCAACGTTGTGGCGTGCCTTTCGCTCCCGGCCTCGCGTTGTTTCATCAGGGAGCAATCTGCTATCAGTTCCGCGGTGAATTGTCCCCGCTCGAACTGGACGACTTGCTCTTCCACGCAAGTCTTCTGGCCCGCTCCACCACACCGCTGGCGAAATTGAGTTCCATACCAACAGCGCAAACTGCTTGACCCGTCGCTATGCACGCTGCCTCCCACGCTGAACACTTACCCGGACACATCCACGACGGCGCTTGTGGTTGTGGCGAACATCATTCGCATGTTGAAGTTCAGTTGACGGTCACGGTGATCGGCCTGGCTTTTATCATCAACGCGTATCTCTGCGCGTGGTTATTCGAACACGACCGCGTGGTGGCCGCCGGCAGCGCCATGCTGGGCGCATTGATTCTGGGATTTCCCATCGTTCGCGTGGCCTTGAAAGATCTGCGACCAGGCTCGCTTAACACCAACGTGCTCGTTGCCCTTGCGGTCATCGCCCTGTTCACCTCGGCGCACTATCAGGAAGCCGGCATTGTGTCGTTCTTCATGTTGCTGGGGCAACTCATCGAAACCCGAACGGCGGAAGGCGCGCTCGCTTCAATTCATTCGCTCATCAAACTGACGCCCACCAAGGCGCGTCGCGTCCGTGGCGGAGTCGAAGATGAAGTCGCCGTGGCTGCCTTGGCGGCGGGAGATGTGATCCGCGTGCGTCCGGGCGACAACGTGGCTGCCGATGGGGTGATAATCAGCGGCCACGGCTCGTTCAACCAGGCCTCGATCACCGGCGAATCGTTGCCCGTGGACAAGTCCACGGGTGACGAAGTGTTCGCGGGCACCGTCAATCTCACCGGCATGCTCGAAATCCGCGTCACACGCGCCGGACAGGACACGACCCTCGGGCGGGTGCGCGATCTGATCCTCGCTGCGGAGAAGACCAAACTGCCGATTGTGCGGATCATTGACCAATACATGGGCTTCTACACGCCGCTGGTGCTGGTCATCGGCGCTTTGGTCTGGGCCTTTACCCATGATCTGGACCGGGTCATTTCCGTGTTCATTGTTTCGTGCCCGTGCGCCTTCGTCCTGGCCACACCAACCGCAATGGTGGCGGCGCTATCCGCCGCCGCGCGGCTGGGCATCCTCATCAAGAACGCGGGCGATCTGGAGCTGGCCGCCAAGCTAAACGCGTTCGTCTTCGACAAAACTGGCACCCTGACGACTGGCAAGCTCACCGTCAGCCGCCTCGCGCCCTACGGCAGTGTAACGCCGGCGGAACTATTGCAGGTGACGGCTTCGGCAGAGCAGTTCAGCAATCACCCCACCGCCAAGGCGCTGGTGCGGCTCGCGGAGGAGGCCGGCGTTCCGCTGGTGAAACCATCGGATTTTTCCGAGTCGGCCGGTCGCGGGGTGAAAGCACATTGGAATGGCGACACGATGGTCATTGGACGCGCCCAATGGTTACGCGACAACGGCGTGAGTGACGGTTTTTCCGCGGCCGTGGATTTGCAGGAAACCGAAGGCTGGAGTCTCATTTACGTTGCCCGCAATCAGCAGTGCCTCGGCTGGGTGGGCTTGCAGGACCGGACACGCACGGAAGCCCGGGAATCAATTGCCGCCCTCAAAGAAAGCGGCGTGCGCCGGATCGCCATGGTGAGTGGTGACCGTCAACCCGTCGCGACGCGCGTGGCCATTGAGATTGGCTGCGAGGAAGCCGTGGGCGACTGTCTGCCGGAAAACAAAGTGGCTTTCGTGCATGAGATTCGCGGCAAGGGCTATCGCGTGGCGGTGGTGGGCGATGGGGTGAATGATGCCCCGGCATTGGCGGCAGGCGATCTTGGCATTGCCATGGGCGCGGCGGGCAGTGAAGTGGCCATCCACAGCGCCAGCATCGCGCTGATGAACAATGACCTTCGTCGGTTGCCATTTCTGGTGCAACTCTCGCGCGCAACGCGAACGGTCATCAATCAGAATTTTCTGTTGGGGGTCGGTTTCGTCCTGGGTGGCATGATCCTGGGAGCAATGAATATCATTACACCCGTGATCGCAGCCATTTTTCATGTGACCGGCTCGCTGTTGGTCGTGTTCAACAGCTTTCGCCTGATGCGATTGGGCGAAGAACTGGAGCCGCATCAACCGGCCGCGTCCCTTGAGGTCAATGGACAGGACGGAACATTCCCCCCAGAACCTCAACTCGCCAAAGCGTGAACGCGATCCTTGAATCTCCCACTGGCTTGCTCGCAATCTACTGCCTGCTCACGCTGCTGGCTGCATTGGCGGGAGGTTGGTTGCCCACGCTCATTCACTTGACCCATACGCGCCTGCAAGTGGCCGTGAGTTTTGTGGGCGGGCTCATGCTGGGGCTGTCGTTGCTGGGCATGTTGCCACATTCCCTGCACCAGATCCGGTCAGCGACACAAACGGCAGGATGGTTGGTGGCGGGATTCCTCACAATGTTCTTTCTCCAGCGCTTTCTTCCGTTTCATCATCACGATGTTGTCGAAGGGAGTCCCCTTGAACCGTGCGGACATCCCCACTCGCTGGCTGAACGTTCCGCCCGCAGTTTAAGTTGGGTGGGCGTCGCCTTGGGATTGTCGTTGCACTCGATTTTCGATGGTTTGGCAATGGCGGCGGCCGTGGCGGCGGGCGATCAATCCCAGAGCGGTGCTCTTGGACTGGGCACAGCCCTCGCCGTGATCCTGCACAAACCGTTTGGCGCGCTGGCCATCAGCACTTTGATGGTGGCCAGCCAGACCTCCCGCAACGCCCAACGGTTGATGATCCTCACCTTCGCCCTGGTGACGCCGCTTGGCGCAATGCTTTTCTTCCTCGGCGCGGGACATCTGGCTCATTCGCATCCCGCCTGGGTCGGCGCGGCACTGGCCTTTTGCGCCGGCACGTTTCTGTGCATCGCCTGTGCTGACCTGCTGCCGGAACTGCAATTCCATTCGCATGATCGCCTAAAACTTTCCCTTGCTTTGCTGGCAGGCATCGGCGTGGCCGTCCTGATAGCACGGTTCGGGCATGTGGGCCACGATCATTCGCATTCCACCGCTGCCGGCAATGCATCCTCGATCACCGGTGATGCCGGATCGGCAAGATGCTTCCCGCGATGTCCCGCGAGATCGTGATTGCCGTGACCGCATGGTCGCACTACTTTCGAGCTTGGGTCGGGTGCAGGCAAAGCTATCTTTGACAACGACACATTCCGAGTCACGCTGACCGGTACCGGTCTTGTCAGCGTTGATCAGGGTTTGCCAGGGTTTATGCGGGCTGCAATACATCTCATGCGGCTTGAGGATGGCGAGGTCGCCGTTCCAGCTCCCTTCATGCCACACTCCGACTTGATCCAACCATGAAACATTTCTCAATTTTCCTGACGTGGCGCGTTGCTCCCATCGCACTCGGAGTCGCGTTCACTTTATGCTTTGACCTGCTCTGGGCGCAGGATATGCCAGCCCACCCACTGGCCGTCGAAGAGCTCGTGCGCCAGGTGCAATCCGGCAATCCCGAACTGGAATTCTATCGTGCGGAGATCGCTGCGGCGCGGGCGGGGCGTAAGTCGGCAGCGAACTGGGATAATTCGGAAATCTCCGCTGAATTGGGCAGCAAGAAAGTGTGGGATCGCAGCGGGTCGGCCCTGGGCGACGGCCCGGCGTGGTCGGTGGCGCTGGCTCAACCCTTCGAGTGGCCCGGCCGGCTGGCACTCCGCAAATCCATCGCAAATCGGCAGATCGAAATCGCCGAGTTGGGCCTGCAACAATTCCAGGCGGCCCTGGCGACCCGCGCCCGGTCGCTGGGTTACGCCGTCCTCGCCGCCCGGCAGAAGGCGGACGCCGCGCAGGAAGTGGCCGCGCGTTATCGCGCCCTGCTCGAGGTGGTGGTGCAACGCGAGCCGGCCGGCGTCACGCCCCTGCTGGAACAGCGAATTCTCGAAGCCGGCGCCATCACCTTGAGCCGCCGCGCCACCGACGCCGAACGCGAGGTGCAGGCCGCGTTGCTGGAGTTGAATCAACTCCGCGGCCGGCCCGCGAGCGCGTCGTTGCGCTTGACCGGCACACTCGTCGTGGCCACGAACCTGCCGGCTCTCGATGAACTGTTGGCGGTCGCGGCAACGAACAACTTCGAGGTTCGCACCAAGCAGGTCGAGTTGGCCCAGCAGGGCTTTCAGGTCCGGCTGGCGCGCAACGAACGCTATCCCCGCGTGACGCTGTCGCCGTATTATTCGGAGGAGAAAGCCGCCGACGAGGAGCGCGTTGTGGGACTGGGACTGAGTTTTCCGCTGCCGCTGTGGAATCGAAACCTGGGTAACATTGAAGCCGCCAGCGCCCGCGAGCAGCAGGCGGACGCGGCGCTGCGCGTGATCCAGCGGGACGTGGAACGCGCCATTACAGACCACGCGCTGGCCCTGGAAATCAAGCTGGCCGAGATGGCGCGGTGGCGACCGGGGGCGGAGACGCAATTGCGTGAAGCCGCGGAACTGGCGGACCGGCATTACCGGCTCGGCGCCGTGCCGGTGACCACGTACTTGGAAATGCAGAACCAGTATCTCGAGGCGCTCGAAGCGTTGCTGGCCACGCGGCGCGAGGCGCTTGATCACCGCCAGCAACTGGAATTGCTGGTGGGCCGGCCCCTGCACTCGGTTTTGGCGCGTTGAGGAGGAATCATGCTGCAGCGCCTGATTGAAATCTCACTCCGGCAACGTGCCTTCCTGTTGATCGTCGCGGGCGTGTCGGTTTTCATCGGTCTCTGGTCGGCCAACAACCTGCCGATTGACGCGGTGCCCGACATCACCAGTCCGCAGGTGCAGATCAACACGGAAGTGCCCGCGCTCGCGCCGGAGGAAAGCGAAAAGGCCGTGACCATCCCGCTCGAAATGGAAATGGCCGGCATCCAGGGCGTGCAGGAAATGCGGTCACTCACCAAGTTCGGCCTGTCGCAAGTGACGCTGATCTTTGACGACCGCGCGGACATTTATCGCGCGCGGCAACTGGTGGCCGAGCGATTGCAGACCGCCGCCAGCCGGTTGCCGCCCGGCCTCACACCGCAACTCGCGCCCATCAGCACGGGCCTGGGCGAGATTTACTACTACACGCTGGCATATCGGCCCGACGCTACGAACCGGCCCGCCGATCGGATCGAGGAATTGCAGGAACTCCGGGAGATCCACGAGTTCATCGTAAAACCGATGCTGCGCACCACGCCGGGCATTGCCGAAATCAACGTCAACGGCGGTTACGAACGGCAGCTCGTCATCCAACCTCGTCCCGCGGACCTCGCCCAGGCCGGGCTGACTTTTGCCGACCTCGCGTCCATCGTGGCTCAGAACGTCGAGAATACCGGCGGCGGGGTGATTCACAGTGGCGACGATCAATTGATGGTGCGGACCCTGGCGCGCGTCAGCACCACCGACGAAATCGCCGGGCTGCCCATCAAATTTACCGGCGGCGTGAAGCCCTTGCTGGTGGGCGACGTGGCCGATGTGGGCATTGGTTCGGCGTTTCGCACCGGCGCGTCCACCGAGAACGGTGAAGAAGCCGTGCTCGGGACCGCCATGATGCTGGCCGGCCAGAACAGCCGCACCGTGGCGAAGCGTTTTCAGGAACGCATCGCGGAGATTGCTCCGCGCCTGCCGCCCGGGACCGAAATTCGCACCCAATACGACCGCGCCGATCTGGTGGACGCGACGATCGCCACGGTGCGGAAGAATCTGTTCGAGGGCGCGGTTCTCGTGGTGGTGGTGCTCTTTGGCATGTTGGGCAACTGGCGCGCGGCCTTGATCGTGGCGGCGGCCATTCCATTGTCGTTCCTGTGGGCGCTGACCGGCATGGTGCGGCTGGGCATCTCCGGCAATTTGATGAGCCTCGGCGCGGTGGACTTTGGCCTCATCATTGATGGCGCGGTGGTGATGGTGGAGAACATCGTCCGCCAGCTCGGGGAAAAACAAAAGCACCTGGGCCGCAGACTCACCGTTGCGGAGCGCGTCCACACCGTCGCCGCCGCAAGCAATCAGGTCGCGAATCCGATGTTCTTTGGCGTGCTCATCATCACCATCGTCTATATTCCCATCCTCGCGCTCACCGGCATCGAGGGGAAGATGTTCCACCCGATGGCCATCACGGTGATGCTGGCGCTGGGCGGCGCGCTGGTGCTGGCGTTGACCCTGATGCCGGTGTTGTGCTCCTATCTGCTGGGCGGGCATATTCGTGAGGGTGACAACCTCCTCGTGCGCCTGCTCAAGCGGGCATACGAACCGGCGCTGCGCCTGGTGCTGGCCCAACCCTGGCTCATCGTGGTGAGCACGATCATCTGGACGACGCTCTCGGTGCTCGCCTTTCGGCAACTCGGGGCGGAATTCGTGCCCAAACTCGACGAGGGCTCCCACACCGTCATGGTCTATCGCACCAACAGCATGAACCTGGACGCCTCGCTGGCGATGGAACTGGCCACCGAAAAACTGCTGCTCACGATTCCGGAGGTGGACCGCGTCTTTTGCCGCTTGGGCACCAGCGAGGTCGCCACGGACCCGATGCCGCCCAGCCAGAACGACCTTTATATCTTTTACAGACCGCGCGCCGAGTGGCGGAAGGTCAATGGCCGCCGCATCACCAAGGACGACCTCGCCGCCATCATCGAGGAGGAAGTGCAAAAGCAGTTTCCCGAGCAGTCCTTCCTGTTCGCCCAGCCCATCGAAATGCGGTTCAACGAACTGCTCGAAGGCGTCCGTTCCGATCTCTCGGTCAAGATCATCGGGCAGGATTACAACGTAATGGAGGGGCTGGCGGAAAAGGTGAGAGCCATTCTGGAAACCATTCCGGGCCTCGGGGAGGTCGAGTTCGAGGCTCAGGGCCGTGCGCCGGTGCTGGAGATCATTGTCAATCGCGACGCTCTGCGCCGATACAACCTGCACGCCGCCGATGTGAACCGCACCATTGCCACCGCGCTGGCGGGTGAAACGGTCGGCCTGGTCTATGACGGTGACCGGCGACGCGAGATCGTGGTGCGACTGAAAGGCGAGTTGCGCGATCGGATCGAAGCCATTCGCGCGCTGCCCGTCCGGGTGGGAGAACATGGCCTCGTGCCGCTGGAGAAGGTGGCTGAGTTTCGCAAGGTGTCGAGCGTGGACCCCATCGTGCGCGAGGAAGGCCATCGCCGCGTGGCACTGATGGTGAACTTGCGCGGGCGCGACGTGGAAGGCTTTGTGAAGGAGGCGCGGCAGAAAATCACGGCGCAGGTGCCGATGCCCGAGGGCTACACGCTGGAGTTCGGCGGGCAGTTCAAGAACCTGCAGGAGGCACGTCTGCGATTGCTGTTTGTCGTGCCGGTGACCCTGGTGTTGATATTCCTGCTGGTGTTCATGGCGTTTGGGAGCTTGCGGCAGGCGCTGGTGATTTACACCGGGGTTCCGCTGGCGGTGACCGGCGGGGTGTTGACGCTGTGGGCACGGGGGATGCCCTTCAGCATTTCCGCGGCGGTGGGATTCATCGCCTTGAGCGGCGTGGCAGTGCTCAACGGCGTGGTGATGATCAGCTACATCAACGAGTTGCGGGAACAGGGTCGCGCGCTCCGCGACGCCGTGATTCACGGCGCCCTGACGCGGCTGCGGCCGGTGTTGATGACGGCAGCCGTGGCCAGCCTCGGCTTCGTGCCGATGGCCCTGGCTACGGGCATGGGCGCGGAGGTGCAGCGCCCATTGGCGACGGTCGTAATTGGCGGCATCATCAGTTCCACCTTTCTGACGCTGGTGCTGCTGCCTGTACTCTACATCTACACAGAGCGCTGGTTCGCACCGCGACCTGACTCTGCAGAGACTGAGAGCAGAAAATAGCCCCTAGCGAGCCTGCCTACACGGTGAGCATCCACTGGATCTTCCGCAGCAAGGTGAGGCTGGACAAGATGAGTTACTGAGCAGGTTGCGGAGGCAAAGCCGCAGGGGCGCTCTTAATGGAACGCGGATACTTGCGCCCGTTGAGTTGCACGCCGATAAACGTGGACCGCACCAGGTAATGATAACTCAGGAACAATACCGGCGTGGCCACGGCCAGTATCAGCGGATACTTCCACGTCCAGTGCCCGGGCCAGCGAGCGACCAGGACTTGAAGGGCGACAACCAGCGGCAGGTGGACCAGGTAAACCCAGTAGGACGAATCGGCGATGTAGCGCCACCGCTGGCTGGGCAGTCGGCGAACACGCACAAATAACCCCAAAAACCCCAGGACGAACCCCCACATCATGAGCGCATACAACGCCGAGTACGCCAGGCGGAGTCCGGGCACGGGACGTTCGAGCCAGCCCAATTCATCCAGCCAATCCAGTCCCGCGCCGGTTGGCAGCACGAGCAGGACGCCAAGCAGCAGCCCGCCCCGCCAACGGAGCGCGATCTTTTCCAGCAGCGACGGCTGACGATGCAACAACCATCCCACGCCAAATAGAAGCCCATACAGCAGCGTCGTCGGCAAATGAGGCAACAAGGATTTCTGGGGAGTGTCCACGCCCCAGGAATCCATGAGCATCAACATCGGAGCGGTCAGCCCCGCCAGAACCATCGCGCTCCAACCCGAGCCGCACAATGCGGCAAAAACTTTGTCCGCCCCACGCTGCAGGCGTCGCTTCGCTTCCGGCAGCACCAGCCAGACACAGCGGATCAGCAGCAGCAGCACATAAATCACCGATAACTGGTGCAGAAACCACAGGTGAGTCAGATCAAACTGTCGGAGGAATTGAAGGCGGGCAAAGAATCCCACCGTCAGCAGCCAGGTCGGCGTTTCCGCAAACTCGGGTGGTATGCCCAATCTGCCCAGTTGGCCGCCCACGGAGGCGCCGGCCAGCCACAGCCAGACCAGAATCGGATATAAGATCAGCCATCCGACCACCAGCGGCACCAGAATGCGACTGGCACGATTGCGAAGGAACCCGCCGGTCCCACGCCGGTTCAGGAGCAGCCGTGCGAAAAATCCGGCGATCAGGAAAAAAATCTCCATGCGGAACGAATGGCAGGCATGACGGAACAAGCCCAGGAACTCGCTGGCGGAGCTGTCCTCGATGGCCCAGTAACGGGCCACTCCGGGCTCGAATGACTCGGCGGCGTGAAACGCCACCCCCAGCAGCAACGCAAAGGCCCGCAGCGCATCCAGTGAGTGATAACGAGTCTCGCCCCGCGCCGACGGAGGCTCTTGCCCGCCCTTATCTACAGCCTGTCGGGAATTCATGGCCCCTCAGAATGTCTGGGAACGCATCGCGCTTGACGAGACTGTTTTCTCATTCTTACCCCAACCCCGCCCCAAGAATTCAGGGGCTGTCGCGCCTGTTCGCCAGCGGATCGAGAGTCATCCTGATGGTCTTGGCAACGATTCTGTGGCTGCCCGGATTGGGCGGCAGGCTAGAGCATTTTCAAGAATGATGTAGCGCGGGCGTCCTCGCCGGCGAGTTGTGGCGGCGTCTCGCCGCCACGCCTGCCAGCGCACCGGGACGGTGCTGGAACTCGCAGCCGAGACGGACTGCGCTACATGCAATATGGAAACGCTCTATTCCCGAAACATCGGTTGACCATCCGGTCCGAGCGGGCCCGGAACACTGTTGGCGATGGCGGGAACCGTGCGGAGATACGCGTAGATTGCCTTCAGATCATCATCGCTCAAGCTGGCGATGCTGTGCCACGGCATGGGTGGCAGGATCGGTCTGCCGCTCCCCATGTGCCGGCCGGTGCGCATGGCTTGAATGAACATCTCCTCGGTCCAGATGCCCATGCCGGTGTTCTGGTCCGGCGTAAGATTGGCGGCGTAGCTAATCCCCCAGGGACCGGCCCACGCGGTCATGCCCGCAGTGGCGGCAAACCACGGCGACCCTTCCAGGTTGGGGGCGGTGGCAGTTCGGTCTCGGTCGGATGGCCGGCGAGCATCCGCGACCAGTCGGGCTCGGGACCGTTCGCGCCCATCTTCAATGGCGTGTGGCAGGCGTTGCAGTCGCCGTACGTGACGAGATACTTGCCGCGCGTAACGCGGTCGGCTTCATCGTGCCGGGCTGTGGTCGCTGCCGCCCACACCCATCCCGCCAGCGGGACTGCGACGAGAGTTGCCAATGCGATCTTGATTGTCGTTTTCAGGTTCATGGAATATTCGATGGGCTATTTCAATGGATGACAGGGTAAAGTGGAGTTTTGCTTCGTGAACCGCCTCAGGCACCCTCCCAGGCCGCCATCTCCGCCTCGCGCATCCAGCGCAGCAACAGGCGGTTCGCCGGCGCTACCTGGATGCGCAACGACGGAGACACTCGCGGCCAACGAGCCGGGGACGACAACCGACGCGCGCGCGAATCAGAGGTCCAGTTGTCCTTCGCGAGCCGCGTGCCCGTAGCGTGCGACGGCACGTTGGCCTCCGCGACGCTGCCGCCGGCTGCGGCCCGATTACGTTCCAACAACGGTGAATTGCGTTGCATGCGTCCACAAGTATCGCGTCCCAACAGGCCGCACAATGGACCGAAAGACCCAATCCACCAGTGACGACCAATGTCAAACCAAGCGAGAGGTTTCGACGAAACCGGACGCTGCGCGAATGCCGTCAGAGAGGAACTTTGAAGAGGGGAAATCGCGAACTTGGGAAGAAACTTTGCCCTGGATCACGAACCGGCAGAGAGCAGAGGCAGCAAAAACTTCCACACCGTGTCGGCAATGATCTTGTGGCCTTCCGGATTGGGATGAATGCGGTCGGGCAGGTTGAATTCCGCCTTGCCGCCGACGCCTTCGAGCAAGAAGGGAATCAGCTTCGCTTGCTTCTCCCTGGCCACGGCTGGGAACACGTCCCGAAACTCGCGCGTGTAGTCCTCGCCCATGTTCTGCGGCATTTGCATGCCGGCGACGATGACTTGCACCTCCGGATTCTTCTCGCGGGCGAGGTCAATGATCTTTATCAGGTTGGCCTTGGTTTCCTTGGGTGTGATGCCGCGCAAACCGTCGTTGCCGCCGAGTTCCAGCACGAGCACGTCCATCGGCCGCCGCAACAGCCACGGCATCCGTCGCACGCCCCCGGCGGTGGTGTCGCCGCTGACGCCGGCGTTCACGACTTCGTAAGGGAGCTTCTGCTCGTTGATGCGCTGTTGGAGCAGGCCGGGAAAGGCTTCCTCCGACTCCACGCCATGCCCGGCGGCAATGCTGTCACCGAGGACGAAGATGGTTTTGCGCTCGGCCCCGGCGGCCATAACCAGCGTGAGGCTTAAGCCAACCAGCACCGCCAACACCGCGGGCGAAGCAAAGGCGGAGTGTTTTGCCCCAAGGCCAAATTGCGTTAGTTTGTGAATGTCGCTTTTCATCCGGCGTCTGTATTCAGTCGTGACCGCCTGCGGATATGTATAGCATCATCCGCGCGCGAAGAAAGTCCCGGGTGAGAGTGAACATGAACGGAACGTTCTGCGTCACACCGGCCTTCTCCCGCTGGGAGAGGGGGAATCTCGCTCAGGTTCGTGAGGGTGGGAGTGAACGTCACCCCAGCAATTCAGTCCAGTTGGAATCGCAGCCAAACAGATGAAACAAACAGTCCGAATGAATTCAGGCAACATTCTCGAAGTGGAGAATCTTTCGCGCACCTACACCAGTGGCGGACGCGCGTTGACGGTGCTCGATGACGTGAGCTTTCATCTCGCTCGCCGCGAAACCTGCGCCATCGTCGGCCCGTCCGGCAGCGGCAAGACCACGCTGCTTGGCCTTTGCGCCGGACTGGATCTGCCGTCGCACGGCTCGGTGACAATCAACGGTGTCAATCTCAACCACCTCGACGAAGACCAGCGCGCTCAGGTGCGCAACGAGCACGTGGGCTTTGTGTTTCAGAATTTCCAGCTCCTGCCCAATCTCACCGCGCTGGAAAACGTCATGATTCCCGTTGAGTTGCGTGGCGACAATCAGGCGACCGACCGCGCGGTGCAACTGCTCACCCGCGTGGGGCTCCGCGACCGGCTCGGGCATTACCCGACGCAACTCAGCGGCGGCGAACAACAGCGCGTGGCGCTGGCGCGCGCTTTCATCAATCGTCCGCACATTCTTTTTGCCGATGAACCCACCGGCAATCTCGACGCCGAAACCGCCGCCACCGTGGTCGAGTTGATCTTTGAGATGAACGACGAACTCGACACCGCGCTCGTGCTCGTGACCCACAATCTCGAACTCGCCGCCCGCACTCAGCGTGTGCTTCGGCTCAAGGGCGGGCGGGTGGTGAAGGAAAATGCTCCGGCCTGAAATGTCTGCGCCAAGCTCTATTTCTTCCCGCAGGCCGACGCTGCATTGGTACTTTCGCATGGCTTGGCGCGACAGCCGGCGCAGCCGCGCGAAGCTGCTCCTCTTCTCGCTGTCCATCGTGCTTGGCATCGCCGCGATGGTGGCCATTGGTTCGTTCGGCAAGAACCTCGAACAAGCCGCCGCGGAGCAAACCAAGTCCCTTCTCGGCGCGGACCTGATGGTGCAGTCGCGCGACGAATTGACCGACGCGCAGAAGGCCTTTCTCGATACCATCGGCGGTGTTTCGTCCGAGCAGGTGTTGTTTTCTTCGATGGTCTATTTTCCCAAGACCGAAGGCACGCGCCTCGCGCAAGTCGGCGCGCTGGCAGGCGACTTTCCCTACTACGGCGAGGCGGAGACCAATCCACCCGAGGGCTGGCAACGCTTCCTGCGCGGCGAGGGCGCGGTGGTCGAGGAGACGTTGATGCTGCAATTCGGGGCCAGTGTCGGCGACGAGATCAAGGTCGGCAAACTCACGTTGCCCATCGTCGGCGCGCTGGTGAAAGTCCCGGGCGACAATGAATTCTTCGCCAGCCTCGCGCCGCGCGTTTACATCCGCATGGACAAGCTGGACGCGACCGGCTTGATCGGCGAATCCAGTCTCGCCCGCTATCGTCGCTATTATGCCTTCGACTCGGATGCCGCAGCGGACGCGGCGATTCGCAAAGTCGAGAGCAAGCGCAATGAGCTGCGCCTGCGCATTGACACCGTTGAGGAACGCAAGGAAGACCTGGGCGAAGCGCTGCAAAATCTCTATCGCTTTCTCAGCCTCGGCGGATTCGTGGCGTTGCTGTTGGGCGCCATCGGCATTGCCAGCGCCATTCAGGTTCACATCCGGCAACGGCTGGATTCGGTCGCGATGCTGCGCTGTCTCGGCGCGACGGCCCGACAGGCGTTTGTTGTGTATTTGATACAAGGCGCGGCATTGGGACTGGCCGGCGCTGTCGCGGGCACGGCCGTGGGCGTGGCCTTGCAGCAAACCCTGCCGCTGATCTTTGCCGATCTGATTCCCGTGGAAGTGAGATTCTCGGTGGATGCCGCCTCGGTTTTGCGAGCGGCGGCGGCGGGATTCGGCATCTGCATGTTGTTCGCCCTGCTGCCACTGTTGCGCGTGCGGACCGTTTCGCCGCTGGCGGTGTTCCGCCGCGACCTCGAACACGCCCCGTTGCGCGACCCGTGGTTGTATGTGGCTTATCTCGCCATCGCGGCAGGCGTGCTGTGGTTCTCCCTCGCGCAGACCAAAGAGTGGAAGCACGGCCTCGGTTTCGCCGGAGGGCTGGCGGGCGCGTTGCTGGTCTTGTTCCTCGTTGCCCGCGGCATTGTCTGGAGTGTGCGGCGGATGAACTGGACCGGCCTGCCATTCGTCTGGCGGCAAGGCCTGGCCAGCCTGCATCGCCCGAACAATCGCACGCTGCTCCTGATGGTGTCGCTCGGTCTGGGGACGTTTCTGATGCTCACGCTTTATCTCGTGCAATTCTCGCTCGTGCGCGAATTAACGCCCGAGAACCAGACCGACAAACCCAACGCCGTCCTGTTCGACATTCAAGCCGACCAACAGGAGGGAGTGCTGAGAATCCTGAAGGAACTGAATCTCCCGGTGCTCGATGTTTCACCCGTGGTTACCATGCGGATTCAATCGGTCAAAGGCCGTCCGACGCGCGAGCTGTTGCGCGACTTCCGTGGACGCCACTGGGTGTTGCGCCGCGAATATCGCTCCACGTATCGCTCCGAGCTGACCGACGCGGAGAAAGTCATCGCCGGGGAGTGGATTGGAAAGGCTTCCGCGGGCGAGGAGCGAATTCCGGTTTCCATCGAGGAAAGCATCGTCCGCGACCTGGACTTGGCGCTGGGTGATGAAATTGTGTTCGACGTGCAAGGCATTCCCATCACGACGCGGCTGGCGAGCGTGCGCAAAGTGGAGTGGCGACGCGTGCAGGCCAATTTCTTCGTCGTGTTCCCGGCGGGCGTGCTGGAGGAAGCGCCCGGGTTCGCCATCGTGACCACCCGCGTCCGCGACGCGCAGGAATCCGCCGCCATGCAACGCGCCGTCGTGCGCCAGTATCCGAACGTCTCGAGCGTGGACTTCACGCTCATCCTGCGCGTCATCGAGGGCATCGTGTCAAAAATCTCCATCGGCATCCGCTTCATCGCGCTGCTCACGGTTTGCACCGGCGTCATCCTCCTCGTGACCGCCGTTCTGAACAGCCGGTTTCAGCGATTGCGCGAAGTCGTGTTGCTGCGAACCCTGGGCGCGTCGTCAGCGCAGGTCTTGAGGATTCAGGTGGTCGAGTTTCTCCTGCTGGGCCTGCTGGCGAGCCTGACGGGCATTCTGCTGGCGGTTGCCGCGCAATGGTCGCTGACGACGTTCATGTTCAAGATCGGCTTCGCCGTGCCGTGGGCGCATTTGGGGCTGGCCATCGCCGTGAATTCCGCGCTGGCGGTGGGCGTCGGCCTCCTGGCCAGCCGCGGGGTGTTGCACAAGCCACCGTTGGAAGTGCTGCGTGCGGAGGGGTAGGACAGGCGTCGCGCCTGTCTCAAACCTCAAATCACCCGCTTGAGTGGCATGGCTTCTTCGACCGTGCGATCGGCAAGCGCTGGCAACTGCTGGGCGAGCCGTTGGCAGCATGATGGAGATAGGCGCGACGCCTGTCCTACGCTCAAGCCGCAACCAAACGCCCGCCTAAACGAAACCGCAGAGCCGCGATGATCGCAGAGGTTTGAGTCAAAGGACGGCCACGATGTGGTTTGTGATCAAAGATTCGTTCAACTTCGCGCTTTCCTCAGACTTCCTTGGCGGCGTAGTGTCACGGGCAGATACGAGAGCCTTTATGAAAAATACAGAGTCTGCTTTCAATCGTCGGAACTTCCTCAAGGGCGCCGCAACGACGGCCGCCGCGCTCACCGCCCTGCCGCTGGCCGCCGCGGAGGAATCGAAACCCGCGTCCGCCGGCCTGGTGCTGCCGCCGACCGGCAAGAAGATTTTGCTCTCCTGCAAGCTCGGCATGATTGCCAAGGAAGCCGATGGCCGGAAACTGACCGTCGCCGAACGCCTCCGCATGGCGGGAGAGGCCGGCTTCGACGGCGTGGATTTTGACGAAGCGGGCAATTTCACGCCGCAGCAGGCGCGCGACGCCGTGCGCGAGTCCGGCGTGTTTGTTCACAACGCCATCAACCACGCGCACTGGAGCGAGCGGCTCACGGATCCGAAGGAGGAAGTGCGCGCCAAGGCCCGCGCGAACCTGGAACATTGCCTGCGCGTCTCGCACGCGGCGGGCGGCAGCGGCGTGTTGATTGTGGTGGGCAGGGGTGACGACGGTCCGGCGGCGGAGATCGAGGAGCGTTGTCGCGCGGAGATCAAGAAGGTGCTCTCGCTCGCAGCGTCACTGGGTCAACACATTCTGGTCGAGAACGTCTGGAACCAGATGATGTACGAGCACAACCAGGGACCGGACCAAAGCCCCGACCGGTTCGTGAAGTTCGTGGACAGCTTCAACAGCCCGTGGGTGGGCATGTATTACGACCTGGGCAACCACTGGAAATACGCCCAGCCCGGCGAGTGGATTCGCGCGTTCGGCCATCGCTGCGTGAAGCTCGATGTGAAAGGCTTCAGCCGCGCGAAGAACAAGTTCGTGGACATCACCAGCGAGGAGGACGATCTGCCGTGGGATCAGGTCCGCAAGGCACTGGAAGATACTGGCTTTGTGGGGTGGGCCACGGCGGAAGTCGGTGGCGGCAACGTGAAGCGATTGACCATCGTCCGTGAGCAAATGCAGAAGGCGTTTGGAGTCAATGAGGGTTGAGAAAAGATCGGTATGACAAAGACTCTCCAGGTATCATGCGTGCAGATGCACTGGGCGAAGTCTATTGAGTTCAACCGCCAGCGCACGCTTGAATACATCGGCCGCGCGGCGGCAGCCGGCAGCGACGTGGTGTTGTTTCCAGAGGCCAATCTGACCAGCTACTATTTCCCCTACGTCATAGAACTGGACCAGCAAGCCGTGCGGGAGGCCCTGCAGGAAACATGCATGGCCGCCCGCAAACACTCGCTTTGGGTGATTGCCGGAACGATTCAAAAGGTGGCGGACCGCTTTTTGAATTTGGCGCATGTGATCAATCGCCAGGGCGAGATTGCCCACGAATACGCCAAAGTGAATCTGGCCGGACGTGATGAAAAACAGTATTGCCGGGGCGGGGACAAGCTGTCGCTATTCGAGCTTGAAGGCGTGCTCTGCACCCTCGTGATCTGTCGGGACGGGCGGCATCCCGAACTCTATCGCATCCCGGCGATGGCAGGAGCGCAGGTTCTGTTTCATCCGTCATGCAGTTCGGATGAAATTGAGGCGGTGTGTTGGAAACGCACATCCGGCCGGGCGCAACAGCCGGTTGGCCCCAACTCGAAGATATTTCACTGCGTGGCCAACACGATTGGTGAATCGCCCGACGGCAGGCAGACGTCCAGCGGGGCTTCGTTCATCCGGGAACCCAACGGCATTCCCTTGGCGGAAGCAGGCTTTTATCAGGAGGAAATGATCACGGCCTGCCTGGACTTTTCCCGGGCGGACCGTTCCTACATTCTTGACAGCCTGAAGCAGCCGCCCTTCCTGGCGAAACACTGGCAGGCGATGATTGCGGAAATGCAGGCGAGAAAGGATTCAAGACCAAGTTAACCGCGCTCCTTCCCGGTGCAGCAGTTCGGCCAGGAATTCAAAGCCCCTCCCGCAGTCGGTTCGGTTTCTTCGGGATTGCCCGCGGGGGGAAAATGTCCAACCTGTGCCCACAGACGTGACGACTGATATCAAATCCCTCACGCGCGAGGAACTGGCCACCGTGTTCAACCGGTGGCACCAACCTGCTTATCGTGTCGCGCAACTCCTGGAATGGCTTTACATGCGCCGGGCGACGAAATGGGACGCGATGACCAATCTGCCCAAGACTCTGCGAAACCAGCTAAAGGGCGAGTTTATGTTGCAGCCTTTGGAACTGGTTCGGAAGCAGGGGGCACGGGACACGACGCAGAAATTCCTGTGGCGACTCGCGGACCATTCCCTGATCGAAAGCGTCCTGATCCCCGCGAATCCCGCCCTCTACGGCGAAGCGAGCGACCGGCACACGCTTTGTGTTTCCACGCAGGTCGGCTGCGCCTACGGCTGCAAATTCTGCGCGAGCGGATTGGATGGCTGGAAGCGCCACCTCATGCCGCATGAAATCGTCGAGCAGGTTCTGGCAGTGGAACGATGGCACCAGGGCGAAACTGGAAGGGCGAAGCGTGAAGGACGAAGCGCGGAGGGCGCATTGGTGACTGGCGCCACCGCCTCCCCTGCCCCGCCGCCGGTTCGCCTCATCAACAACCTGGTCATCATGGGCATGGGCGAACCGCTGGCCAATTACGACAACCTGCTGAAGGCGCTGCACATTCTGAACGCACCGTGGGGCGGCGGCATCGGGGCGCGGAAGATCACGATTTCCACCAGCGGCCTGGCCCCGCAAATCCGGAAGCTTGCCGACGAGCCGGAACAATTCCGACTGGCCGTTTCCCTGCACGGCGCCACGGACGCAGTGCGTTCGCGCATAATGCCGGTGAATCGCAAGCATCCGCTTCGCGAACTGACGGCGGCGCTGGAATACTATCGCTCGAAGCGCGACCGGATACTGACATTCGAGTACATCCTGATCGCCGGGGTGAATGATTCGTTGCCGCAAGCCCGTGCGCTCGCGACGTTGGCGCGCCGGTTTCAAGCGAAGGTGAATTTGATTCCCTACAATCACGTGGAAGGCCTCGCGTGGGATCGGCCCAGCGAAGCAGTTTGCGATGAATTTCTCGCGGTGCTCGAAAAGCAAAGAGTCATCGCCACGTTGCGCCGGGAAAAAGGGCACGACATTGACGCGGCCTGCGGACAGTTGCGGCTGAAAACAGAACGTGAACTGGCCAGCACGACCTGATAGATTGGCCTCGTGAGACGAGCCTCGCCCAAGCAATCCCTGGCGCAGCGCACCGCCAAAGTGCTCGCGCGTCTCACCTCATTGCGCGGGATGAGCGACGACGAAAAGGCGTTGCACGCGCTGGGGCTGGCCGCCACTCCGGAGGAACGATGGAAGCTGGTTCGAAATCATATCCGATTGTTCAACTCTTCACCGCGCTCGAGGCGGAAGGCATAAAGTTCATGCTGGTGGGCATGTCGGCCGCCAACTTGCAGGGCGTGCTGGCGGCCACGGTTGATGTGGATGTCTGGATCGGCCTGCCGTCGCGCCAATACATGCGGGTGATCAATCTATGTCACAAACTTGGCGCGGTCTTGCGGAGTCCGAACAAAGTCTTCCTGAGCGATGACACTCCGGTTGATTTCATTTACGAGGTCACCGGCCTTGCCAGTTTCGCGCGTGAGTACCGCCGGGCGATCCGGCTGCCGTTTCACGGCCTCAAACTCCCGGTACTGCCTTTGGACCGGATTTGCCGAAGCAAACGGGCGGCGGGGCGTGACAAGGACCAACTGCACATCCTCCTCATTACACAGGCCCTTCGAGCGCGAAGAGCCGCAGGCAAAGCGCGCCAACGCACCAAACCTGCAACGCCTCACCAGCGGCGTAAAGGTTGACGGAAAGGCGTTCGCAACGAGTGAACGGCGCAAGGGTCGCTACCTTGAGAGCAGGGATTGCCCAAGGATGCCGGGCGATGGCTTCGTTCCAATCCCGCCACCACTGTGTAGTTTCTCGGGCGCGGAATTAATTATTAAACGTGACGACATCCGTGGATGTCTGTCTAATAACCGTCAATCATGCGCGAGCCACAAACAACCGACCGTCGGACGTTGCGTTCCGCGTCTGCTCACTCCCGTTCCCTGAAGTCGCTTTTCCGCCGACTGGCGCTCCTGCTGATGTTTAGGGGCGCGGTGCAATGGGCCACCGTCTGGTTCTTCCTCTGGGGCGTGGTAGTTCTGGCCATTCGTTTTTCCGGTGCGTTGGAAGATTCCTGGCTCGGTTACGGACTGCTGGGCTTCCTCCCGCTGGCGCTGGTCGCTGCGTTTCGCGAGTGGCGACGCCAACCCTCGTTTACCAAGGTCCGTGCCGTGTACGACGATTTGAACCGCTGCGGCGGCGTGATCATGACCGAGGAAATCGCGGACATGTCTGCGTGGCAGGATCGTGTGCCTTCGGCCGCCACACCACGATTGCGCTGGCGCAGCCGGCGGGCAATGGGATTGTTCAGCCTCTCGGCAGTTTTTGTGGCCGTGACGTTGCTGTTGCCCGATCGCTTGACGACATTATCCGCCAAACCAACGTTGGAGATTGGAAAGTTGGTTGAGGAATTGCGGGCGGAGATCGAAGTGCTGGAGGAGGAGAAAATCCTGGAGGAAAACAAAGCCGACGAACTGCAGCAGCAGTTGTCCAAGCTCAAGGAGGAATCGTCCGGCCTCAACCCGAACAAAACCTGGGAGGCGCTGGATCACCTCAAGGAATCCAACAGCGACCTCGCCCGGCAGGCAGCCGAGGAAGCCCTGGCCAAACTGACCAGTCTCACGCGCGCCGAGACGCTCGCCAACGCGCTGCAATCCGCGGCGGAATCAGGCATGAGCGAAGACACGGCCACACGCGCCGCCCAAGACCTCGCGTCCATGGTGAAGTCAGCCAAGCTGGAGGAAGGTTTGTTAAAAGGCGAAATTCCGCCGGAATTGCTCTCTGATCTCAGCGGACTCAGCAAGGAAGACATGGAGAAACTCTTGAGCGCGCTGAAGTTCAACAAGGAGAGTCTGGGCAAAGCAGTCGCGAAGCTGGCCAACCTCAAGTTGATTGACGCCGAGTTGCTGGGCAAATGCGAAAAGGCTGGCGCGTGTTTGAATCCCGATGCGCTCGCGGCATTTCTGGCCGAGTGCGAAGGTGAATGTGAGGGACTGATCGAACTGGTCGCCAGCTATTGCCGGGGCGGAGTGACGCGTGGCCGAGGCGATGCACCGATGACTTGGACCGACGGTTCTGCCGAAGACGGTGCCAAGTTCAAGGAGGAAACGCTGCCACCGTCGAGCCGGTTGTCGGATTCGGAGTTTGTCGGCGTGAGCCGCGCGGCACCGGACTTGAGTGGCGAAGATGTGGTTGCCGGCAGCGGCGCTCTGGTTGGGGCGCGAAGCGGCGGCGGCGCCGCCCACTCACAGGCTATCTTGCCGCGGCACAAACAGACAGTGCAGCGCTTCTTCAAACGTGAAGAATAGAGACCCCTTGAAAAACGCCCGCCCGCATAGTAGCCGCCGACGTGAGGAGGCGGAGTCACAGGGTGCCATGACGCCCGGCTTCAAGACTGCGAACCAATTCTCAAATCCATGAGCGAACCCACCTCAATCCTGAAACCCGCGGAATTGGAGCCCGCCGCCGAACTGGCGCGCAAAGCCCTCGAACAACTGGACCGGATTCTCCTGGGCCGGAGCGAACTCCATCGCCTGGTACTCATCGGCATTCTCAGCAAGGGCCACGTGTTGCTGGAAGGCGTGCCCGGCCTGGGAAAGACCGCGCTGGTCAAGACCATCGGCCAGGTGTTGCGCCTCGACTTCAAGCGCATCCAATTCACGCCCGATCTGATGCCCGGTGACATTCTCGGCACGCACATCTTGCAGGAAACGGGCAGCGGCAAACGCGATCTCGTGTTTCAGCCCGGTCCCGTGTTCACCAACATTCTGCTCGCTGATGAAATCAACCGCGCCTCGCCCAAGACGCAATCCGCCTTGTTGGAAACCATGCAGGAAAACTGCGTCACCTTGCTCGGCACCACGCGTCCCCTGCCCCAGCCGTTCTTTGTGCTCGCCAGCCAGAACCCGATTGAACTCGAAGGCACGTATCCGCTCCCCGAAGCACAGATTGATCGCTTCCTGTTCCGGTTGTTGTTCGACCAGGTAAACGCCGACGTGTTGGACCGCATCATTTCCGAACGGCGCCGCGGCGAACTGCCCGCGCCGACCTGGCAAATGGAACGCGGCGATCTTGAAATCATCTTCCAGATCATGGATCGGATTTATCTCCCGCGGCCGGTGTCCCGCTACGTGGCGCGGCTGGTGGCGGCCACCCATCCGGGCGGGGTGGAAGCCACGGAGTCCGTGAATCGCTACATCGCTTATGGCGCATCGCCACGCGCAGCCATTGCCATTGGCGAAGCGGCCCGGGCGCACGCGTTGGTGGCCGGCCGGCCCAGCGTCGGATTTGAAGACGTCAAAGCGGTGGCGCAACCAGTGTTGAACCACCGGCTGCTGTTGAATTACCAGGCCCGCTTCGACCGCATGAATTCCTCAAGGCTGGTGACGGAACTGTTGGCGCAACTGGACGAAACCGGGTTGAAGTTGCCGAATGATGTTGAACTGAAACCGGCATGAACCGTCCGCTCCTGTTCCTCGTTTGCGGCATTCTTGGCGTCCGGTTGGTTACGCCCGCCGCCGCGGATCGGTTTGATGACATTATCGTTGCGCCGCAGGCGGTGCCCGCCGGACAAACGTATCACGGTTATTGCGAATTCCGCGTCATTCTGGAGAACCAGTCCCCGCAGGATACTCATCGCGTGACGCTGGTCTTTCCCGAACACTCCTACAACTGGGGCAATTCCATCCGCAGCATCTCGCGCACGGTGACGCTGGCGCCGAATTCACGGTCCGTCGTGCCCCTCTGGCAGCCGCCGTTGCCGGCAAACGGTAATTCGCAGATTCGCGTGGAGGTGGACGGGCGCACTGTCGGTTCGGTCAATTTGCCCAACGGTCACCAGCACCTCAACCGCGGCCGACACAGCTACGGCGGGGCAGTTGCGCCGGTGACGGTCCTTGTCAGCCGGAGTCTCGATTTCGATGAACTCACCCGGGCGATGCGCGGCAGCCGGATGCCGTTTGCGGCGGAAATGGCCACGGGCGCGGCGGACTCCCGATCCCGCGGGGTCACGCCCACGGTCTGGATGCCGGATTACACCCGCTCCGGGCCGCATTGGCTTGAACTGGAGTACGATCCCCCAATACCGGTTCAGAGCGTGCGTGTTTATGACACCACGTCTTCTCGCATCAACGGTGAACTAATTTTGACCGGCAGCTCCGGCACAAATCTGGCGCGGCTGCCGATTACTCCAACGACCTCGCGTTCCGGGAGCACGGCCTTCCGTGAATTCACCTGTCCCTTGACACCCGAACCGGTCAAAACCGTGCGGCTCGAGTATCCGTCGGCTTCGTACAACTCGGTTGGCATAGATGCCGTGGAACTGGTGGGGCCATCCGGTAGCGCCTGGGCGGCTACCGCGCGGGCCAGCAGCGACGCGGGCAGCGTCATGTCGGGGCACGTGCCCGGCAGCCCGGGGTTTGAACCCCGGCAGTTCCTGCGCGCCGAAATGCCGGTCGCCGAATGGAGCGAGTCCTGGCTGGCCTACACGGCGTATGACGCAATCGTTCTCGGCGCGGTGGATTTTGGCAACCTGTCGCCCGCCATCGCCGCGGCGTTGTGGCGCTATGCCGAGGCCGGCGGCAATTTGTTCCTGTTCGGCAACGTCGCCGTGCCAAAGCCGTGGGCTTCGCTGAAAGCCGTCAAAATCGAAGGCGGCCGGCAACTGGAGATTGGCTTTGGCCGTTGCTTCCTTTTGAACCAAGAAAAGGCGGCGGGCCTGACAACCGAGGCCATCAAAGCCATGCTCGACTCGGCCACCGAGTCGGCTCAGTACTGGCAATCTTTGCCCAATGAAGAAAGCGCCAATCACATTTTCCCCGTCGTGGCGGATTTTCAAATCCCGGTGCGGGGGACCGTGTTGATCATGCTGGGTTTTGTGCTGTTGATTGGTCCGGTCAATCTCATCGTGCTCGCGCGCATGAAACGTCGCGTCTGGATGCTGTGGACCATTCCGGGAATATCCGTTGCCACCTGCCTGATGGTGTTTGCCTACAGCCTGGCGCGCGAAGGCGTGACCCCGGACATGCGGCTCGAAGGCGTGACGCTGCTGGACCAAGCCAACCGGCGGGGCACCTCCATCGGCGCCACGGCGTTCTACTGTCCGCTCACGCCGAATCAAGGTCTGCAATTTGGGTTCGAGACCGAAGTCACTCCGCTGGTCGGCACTGATTATCGCGGAGGCACGCAGCGTGAACTCGATTGGACCCAGGCGCAGCATCTGCGCCGCGGCTGGGTGACGGCGCGCGTGCCCGCACATTTTCATCTGCGCAAATCCGAAACGCGTCGCGAACGCCTGCAAGTGGAGCGCGAAGGCGACAACTGGTCCGCGGTCAACGGCCTCGGCGCGCCGGTCAAATCGTTGTGGTTCGCCGACGCCAATGGAAAAGTATTCACCGCTGGCCAGATCGGCGCCGGTCAAAAGGCTAACCTGTCACGCTCGACTGAATCGCCAAATCTCCGCGAGCAAGCCGGCGCCCGGGCGTTGTTTGCCCGCGTCAGTTACGGCGGGCAAGCCGGTCAGCTTACGGGAAAAGAAGTTTCGTTTCTCCTGCCCGGCACCTACATCGCCGAGGTGGAAGGCAGTCCGTTTCTCGAAAATGGACTCGGACCGAATGTGAAAAAAGCCCGCGTCAAAGCGCGCACGTTTGTCTATGGCATTCTTGAATCCCCCCCGGCGCCATGAAGGTCCAGGTTAAAAATCTTCGCAAGGAATTTGGCCCAACCTTAGCGGTGGACGACATCACCTTCGCGTTCGACTCAGGCCACGTCTTCGGTTTCGTCGGACCGAATGGGGCGGGCAAGACCACCACGATGCGCATCATTGCCACGATTGAAGAACCCACCGACGGAGATGTTTTGCTGAACGGTGTGTCCATCCGCGAGGAGCCGGAACTGGCGCGCCGCATTGTGGGTTACGTTCCCGACTCCCTGCCGGCACACGCGGACATCACGGTGCATGAGTATCTCGATTTCTACGGGCGCGCTTACGGACTTAAAGGCAAGGCGCGCAAACAGGCCGTCGAGGCCATCGAGGAATTCACCAACGTCACGGGGATTCGCGACAAGCATCTCAAGGCGCTATCCAAGGGCATGAAACAGCGCGTCAGCCTGGGCCGCGCGCTGGTGTACGATCCCGATGTGTTGATTCTCGATGAACCCGCCGCCGGGCTCGATCCTCGGGCGCGCGTCGAGCTACGCGAATTGCTGATGCTGCTGGCGGAACGGAAGAAGGCCATTCTGATCAGTTCGCACATCCTCACGGAACTGACCGAAATCTGCAATGGCGTGGTCATCATCGAACGCGGCAAGATTCTGGAGACGGGCACGATTGAAGAAGTGCTGCAAAAAAGCGCGCACCGCCGCACGGTGGCGGTGCGGTTGCTGGAGCAGGATCATCATCGCAACCCCGAATTGCTCAAGGAACTGCTCCAGACGCCGCTGGTGGAAAACGCCCGCGACGTCGCCAGCGAAATTCATTTTGAGTTGAGCGGCGATGAAGGCGACGCGTGCGACATACTCGCGCAATTGATCGGCAAGGGTTTCAAGGTGCTGGAATTTCGCCAGACCAAGGCGGACCTGGAGGACATTTTCATGAACGTGACGAAAGGAGGCGTGCAGTGAGGGATTTGCGATTAACGATTTACGATTCACGAACTGCGGGCGACGGCTGGCGGGCTGACAGGCGTACGACGAGCCTGGAATTAGCAACACGTTGGCGCAGTGCCGCCGGGACAAGTGATCCACGGCCAGCCCGGTTATCCTATATGAAAGCTGCGCCTCGGCGCGTAGCGCAGATTTCCAATCTGCTGTATCGCGGATTTCCAATCCGCCAGCGCCGCGCATTTTCGTACCGTCCCGGTTCACCCACGCCCTGCCGACTGGAAGTCGGCGATACAGCAGGTTGGAAACCTGCGCTACGTGAAGAATCTCGGCGCACCTGCCCCGCTGTCAATGAAACCGCCAGGCCAGGAGTCCGCCAACCATGACTGCCGCCATTGCCAACTTGAAGCACCGCCTCGCCCACTGGCGCGAGTGGGAACTCAATCCCGTGGTCGTGAAGGAACTGCGCCAGGCCGTGCGCAGTTGGGCGGTCACGGGAATGTTGATGCTGTTCCTGGTGGTCCTGTTCGGCACGTCGTTGGTTTTCCTGGTCTCGCAAAGCTTTGGCACGAGCATCAATCCGAGGCTGGGCGGCGACATTTTTCAGGCGTTCATCGCCATCCTCACCGGGGCCAGCATGGCGTTCATTCCGCTCTATGTGGGCGTGCGGCTCGCGGCGGAACGGCAGGAATCCAACCTGGATTTGCTCTACACCTCCACGCTCACACCGGGGCGCATTATTCGGGGAAAGCTCTTTTGCGGCATCTACGTGACGTTGCTGTTCTTCAGCGCCTGCATGCCGTTCATGGCGTTCACCAATCTCTTGCGGGGGGTGGATTTGCCCACCATTTTCCTGCTCCTGGTGTTCCTGTTTCTGGCCGTGTGCGCCGCCATTCAGGTGGCGATCTTCCTCGCCTGCCTGCCCTTGAGCAAACCCTTCAAAATCCTGCTCGCGTTGTTCGGCGTGCTCGGCGCGTTCTGGATGGTCGCCCCGCTTGTACTTCTCTCCTGGGAACTGATGCGGTCCGGATTGGGGGCGATGATCGGCGGACGCGGCTTTTGGATGGGCTTTGCAACGACCGTCGGCATCGGTCTGGCAGTCGTGGGGCTATTATATCTGCTTTCGGTGGCCTTGATCTCCCCGGCCTCGGCCAATCGCGCCCTGCCCTTGCGGGTTTATCTCACAGTGATCTGGCTGCTGAGCGGTCTGCTCAGTTTCTACTGGGCATGGAAGGAAGCCGTCGTGCACGCAGTGCTCCCCTGGGCCATCATCATGGGCTTGGCGCTCATTCTCGCGGTGATTGTGATCATCAGCAGCCACGACGAGCTCAGCCTGCGGGTGCGGCGGCGGATTCCGCAGAACCCCTTGAGGCGCGCGTTCGCATTTCTCTTCTACAACGGCGTGGCGGGCGGCCTGGTCTGGGTGGCCCTGCTGCTCACGGCCACGCTGGGCATATCCCTCGCCGTGCTGCGATGGTCGCCCTTGTGGTTTACCAGGCTGCGCACCCTCACTCCCGAAGACTTTACCATGTTCTGGACGATGACCACGGCCACCGTGCTCTACACGTTTGCCTACGCCCTGACCGCGCTTTGGTTGCATCGGACATTTTGTCGCCGCCGCCCGCCGAAGCTGGCCGGCGTGTTCGCCATTTTGCTGCCCGCGGCGCTGGCGTTGATTCCGAATCTGGTGCTCTTCATTTTCAATCGCCTCTCCTGGAAAGCCATCGAAGGCCTGCAACTCGGCAGCGTCTTCAACGTTTACGCGCTGCGCGACGAAGGCGACCGCATGTATCACCTGATTTGCGCCGGCTTCTGGCTGCTCGTGGTGATGGTTCTGAACGCAAAGTGGTTCTTCCGTCAGGTGAAGTATTTCAAACCGTTTGACCGCCCGCCGGCAAATCCGCCGCCCGCGCCACCGCCCCTGCCCTCCTGAGAATCCCCATGGACCCCGAACTGCGACAAGCTTTGCGCGACGGCGAGCAACTGGGAACCCGCTACGCCCTTCAGATTCCGCAGACTGCGGCGTCCGGCCTGACCGGCTCGCGCCTGGGCCGGCGCGCAGGCAGTTCGATTGATTTCCAGGACTATCGCGAATACGAACCGGGCGACGATCTGCGCTTCATTGACTGGGGCGTTTATGCGCGCACGGATCGGCTCACGGTGAAATTGTTCCGCGAAGAAGTCACGCCGCATCTGGACCTGATCATTGACGGTTCGCGCTCCATGAGCCTCGAAGATTCGGCCAAACCGCGCGCCGCCGCCCAGCTTGCGGCCTTGCTGAGCACCGCCGCCGCCAATGCGCAATGCACCCGCGCCGTCTGGCTTTCCGGCGAGGGATTTCATCGTCTTGCCAACGACACGCATCCCGCCTCGACGTGGGATGGATTGGAACTCACCAGCCGCCGCACGGTGGATCAGGCGCTGGAGATTCTCGGCCCGAAACTGCGCCGCCTGGGGGTGCGCGTGTTCCTCAGTGATTTGCTCTGGCCGGGCCAGCCGCTCCACACCCTTCGCCGCCTGAGCGACGGCGCGGCAGCCGTGTTTGTCATTCAACTGCTGGGACGCGACGACGCCACGCCGCCCGAGCACGGCAACATCCGCCTCGTGGACAGCGAGACGGACGCACTGACCGAGGTTTATGTGGACGCCTCCATCGCGAGGCAATACCAGGAGAATCTCGCGCAATTGCAGGAAGCTTGGAACGATGCCTGCCGTCAGTGCGGCGCGCATTTGACCACGCTCATCGCAGAGGATCTGGAGAGTTCGCTGGCCGAACTTGAAGCCGTGCAACTGCTCACCCCGGCATGATTCCGCTGCTGGCCTATCCTCTGGCGCTGCTCGCGCTGGCCTCGCTTCCGGCGCTGGCCGCCATTTACATTCTTCGCAATCGTTTCCGGCGCCGGCAGGTTTCGAGCCTCGTCTTGTGGCGCTTTCAGGTTCAATCCAAGGAAGGCGGCGCCAAAGTGCATCGCCTGCAACTGCCGCTGCTGTTCTTCCTCGAACTGCTCGCCCTGTTGCTGCTCGTCACCGCGGCCACGGGGCCGCACTGGAATCTGCCCCAATCCAAACGACCGCTCATCGTGGTGCTCGACGATTCCTTTTCCATGCGTGCAATCCGGGAAAACACTTCCGCCCAGGCGCGCGCCCGGGATTTCCTCGAAACAATGTTCCGCCGCCAGCCGCCGCCGTCCACACGCCTGATTCTGGCGGGCAGTCAGCCGCGTTTGCTCGGCGTGCCGGTTCACACCTGGACGGAGGTGAATGATCTGCTCGCCCAATGGACCTGCTGGTCGCCCGTCGCTTCGCTGGACGAAGCCATCACGCTCGCGTCGGAAATCGGCAAACAACAAGCCAACCTCCTTGTGCTCACGGATCATGCGCCACCGGACGAAAAAGTGGAAGGCGACCGCCTGCGCTGGCAATCGTTCGGCGCGCCGTTGCCGAACTTCGCAATGGTCAACGCCTCGCGCACTGCGCACGGCGAACAGGATCGTTGCCTGCTGGAACTGGCCAACTACTCCGGCACCGCCCGCCAGAGTCAACTGCTCGTCATGGCTGGATCAAACACCGTTCAGCGGACAGCGCTCTCGTTCGGTCCCCGCGAACGGCAGCGGCTCGTCTTCAACATCCCGGCCAGCGTCCCGGTGCTTCACGCCGCGCTCGATCCAGACGTGCTCAACGAGGACAATGCCGTTCAATTGCTCCCACCGATCCGCAAACGCGTCCGCGTCCAGTTATCTCTGACCAACGAAACCTTGAGCCGGTTGATCGCGCGCACACTCGACGCCACCGGCTTGCGCGCGGCGATTTCCGAAAGCCCGGAACTGGTGATTCACCAATCGGACAGCACACCCGCCGGCAGCAACGCCTGGAGTTTGCGCTGGCTCGCGCCCGCCGAAGCCACGGCTTACACCGGCCCGTTTGTGATTGATACCGCGCATCCGCTGGCGCAAGGCATCGCGCTGCCCGGCGCCATCTGGGCCGCCGGCGACCTGACCAATGCGCCCGGCAACGTGCCGTTGATTCTGGCCGGCAATGTGCCGTTGCTTTCCGTGCGCGAAGACGCCCTGGGCCGCCGCCATCTGACGCTGAATCTGAATCCGGAACTCTCCACGCTGCCCAACGCGCCCGACTGGCCGGTGTTGTTCTACAACTTGCTGCAATGGCGCGCGGCGGAGACGCCGGGCCTGCTGGAAAACCATGCGCGCTTGGGCGCAGAAGTGATGTTGAAAACCACCGGCGAACCGGTGGCGGTGACCTGGCCCGACGGCACCGTGAAATCATTCCCGCAAACCAGCGACCGCTTGGCGCTGGAAACGCCGCTGCCCGGGGTTTACACGGTAGCGATGGGTCAACTAACCAATACCTTCGCGGTCAATCCGCTCGCCGCCGAGGAATCCGATTTATCCGCCTGTATCACTGGCCACTGGGGCGAATGGCGCGAGGATGCGGAACAACGCTTCGAGGAACGGTCCGTGGTCTGGATGATTGGCTTGCTGGCGCTGGCGGTGATGGTGGCCCATCTGGGTTTGATCGCCGTCGGCAAAGGCGGACGATAACCGCGGCGCTGTTCCTCAAGGTGTCATTGCTCCACGGGCCGCTTGCCTGCCGAAGCCTCGGCGCAGGCAGGTCTTCGGTCCACAACTGCCCGCCAGCGGTGTAAGCATATTTAGTCATGCCCACGGCATCCACCATGTTGGTGCGGCGGTAATCCAATTCATTCCTTTCCAAATCACGTCTTTAGTCAGCCCCGACCGCTTACCAAACGGCTGGGGCACAACGACGGCGTGTTCACCTGGCGCAAGGGATGCATGCCGTCCGCGATCCTAACCCCGGCACAGTGGGCGGCGCTGCCGGAGGAAATCCAGGTGCGGATCGTGCGCTTCACCGCCGCGTGCCGGGGCTTTCGCACCCACCGCATCACGCTGGTGACCACGCTGCTGGACGTGGAACTGTATCGAGTGGCAGAACTGGTCGCGTTGTATCTCCGGCGCTGGCGGATTGAACTGTGCCTGCGCGATGTGAAGACGACCCTCGGGTTGGAACCATTGCGCTGCCAGTCACCCGCGATGGTGCGCAAGGAACTGCTGGCGGGGTGGATCGCGCACAACCTCATCCGTTGCCTGATGGCCGAGGCGGCCCAGGTTCACGAGGCGGACCTGGAACGGTTCAGCTTTAACCCGGATATTTCACACTCTGTCGCATCAGAAGCGGTGGCGAACCGCCGTAGCGCAGGTTTCCAACCTGCTGTATCGCCGACTTCCAGTCGGCAGACCGTTCGTATCCGTCCAGACGTGGCGGAAGGCCAGCACGTTGCTCAAGCCCGCGGGCACAACGCACTGGCTCGACGTGTTCAAACCCAACGCCACCACGGTCCCGTTCCCCTTCAGCGCCAGCGCATGAAAAGCGCCTGCAGTAGCCGCAACCACATTCAATGCTTCCTTCTCCATAGAAACCGCGCGCCGAGGAGCAAAGCGCCAAGGGTGAACAACACAACTCTGCCTGGTTCGGGAATAGGCTCGGCGGAAAACTGGATGTTATCGAGAAATCCATCGCCGCGAAACCGCAACTCCCCAGTTTGGCCGGCAAACGCCGAGACGTCACCGCCGTAAACGTTGCCAGTGGGCGCACTGCCCAATACGGACAACGGAATCTGCTGGCCTGCGAAGAACAAGGAGATGCCACCTGAAGCAAAATAGAACTGAATAGACTGGGCGGAGCCAGGAATTGTGCCTGTTTGGGCAAGTGCCGCACCGACGGTCCCCGGCCCACCGAACGGGTCTTCGCCTCCGCGCAGAATGACATAATACTGGCCGTGGAAAAGTCCTGCCTGAGGTTCGTCCGGCCCATAGACGGCAATCTGGGCGATGCTACTTATCGTGCCTGTATTGTGCAGGACCTCAGTCAATGGGTTGGTTCCGACAAAGGCGGTCCAGCCCGGTAATGCTGATTCAGCCTCGACAAGAAACGAACTTCCGCCGCTGGGAACGAACACTCCGTTTTCGAAATCCAGGTTCTGAAACGCGCCTTGGCCATGCGCCAGCGTGAAGAACGCCAGCCAACCCGCCGCCGCCAAACATGGAATTCTGCCATTCACGGCATGGATGCTATACGCAATCGCCAACCGAACAGTAAAGCGCCGACAGCCAGCAGGCTCAACGCGCCTGGTTCGGGAACTTCCAGAACTACATAGATGTTTCCAATCAGTTCCTGGTGGCCAATGTTTGGTGACGGGAAAAGGCCGCCATCACTAAACGTCAAGTTCTTGATCGGCGTCGGCGATATGAAGCCGAAAAATGTCGAGTTTGGAACCGTTGAAGCCGTGAAGGTGAGAACCTCTCCGTTATCCAAAGACAGCGTTGCCGTGAACGATGAGTAATAGGGCGACAACCAACTCGAATAATCTGCGCCAAACGCGCGTGTGCCATTGGCAAAATGGATACCCATGGGAAAGCCTGAATCGAAATTGTATAATGCCACTTCGGATCCCAACGGCCCGCCTCTTATAAGATCCCGGCCTGTAAAGGTTACGTCTCCGATGGTTACGCTTGGACCTTCAACAAAAGGGAAACCAAAAGAGATGGACTGTTGCATGCCTGGAATCGCCACAGAGGCGCCCATGAAAGCATTGCGGTCAAAAAACATTGTGCTCTGGGACCACGCCATCTGGCCAAATTTGAAGATCAGCCCTGACGCCAATGCAATGCTGGTGATTCGCGTTCTCATGCCTGCTCCGTTCATTGTCATGGATAGTTCGTATGCCAATCTAGCTGGTAGTTGGTGATGTTCAAGTTCAGGTTGTGGCCGCGCTTGAACCCCACATTGATGCGACCACGATGGAAATCCACCACGGCCGGCATCACAAGGCGTACGTGGACAACCTTAACAAAGCCATCGCCGGCACACCCCTTGAGAACAAATCGCTCGAAGCACTGATTGGCGATACTGACTGATAGGAATTTGCTTTCTCGACGCTGCGCGGTTCAGGGAGAATTGCTTTTGCGTCGGGTTCATTTGTAAAGTCGTCAGAGATGACTAATGGTATTTTCATCGTGTCAGGCCGGCCCGCACCGCATCGGACGCCGTGCGCCAATGCCACATAGCTAACCGGTTTACTATCCAATGCCAACTCATCGCGGTCTCGACTCGCAATCGCCCCGCCATGCGCACCTTTCGCTTGTCCCCTGGCCGATTTGTACGCATACGCGGAGATGGAGACAGGCGCGACGCCTGTCCTACTGTCCATCGCCGTCAGCCGATTCAACGCATCGTAACCTTTGCTCGTCGTCGTGCGCAACGTGGTGTTCGTTCTGAGCGTCACTTTACTCACCAGCGGCGCGTTGGCAAGATAGCCGTAACCCGCGTTGTATACACAACGTCGTAAGTCCGATCCGCCGGCTGAGGGCAGCCGGCCTACAAAACCTTGTAGGCCGCGTGCCCTCACGCGGCGTTACTTCTGACGTTGTGTATAGAACCCGTTCGTCACCCCCGCCCGCCGCCCGGGCATGGTCATAAATGATTTTTCGTGATTTTCCGTTGTGCAAAACCCGACGGTGGTATCAACTGCCGCCGTGGCCGGAACCAGCGTAGCTTGCATGGTGATTTGGACACCTTGGTGGCGCCAAGGTGACGAGGCCACTTGGTCAAACATTCCAGAGACGCCGCGTGTCGTCACCGACAGTATTGGTGGTTGTTCAGAGTTTTCGGCGAAGCCTGATGGTGACACTACGGGATTCGGCCAGTCATGGAAATTGTGTGACGCTCGCCCTCACCCTCACGCTGAACCGCCGGGTCAAAGCGGTGCTAAAGCCACCGCACGCCAAACGCTGGCGCGACCACCCGGCATCGTCAGACTTCGCGGAGCGTCTGGAGTGCGGCGTGTTCACCACCGCTTTTTGTGTGTCCTGGATCGTCCCGCTTGGCCGGTGCATGGAAGGGGAACAGCAAGCAACGGTGCCCGCTCATTCGCAGTTCGCTCTATCTGTCGCCAGCCATTGATCGCTCGGCGCGATGAAATAACGAACGGAACAATCGCCTCGGCAGACGTGAGCGCGGGGCAAGATTCTCCCTCTCCTGAGGGAGAGGGCCGGGGTGAGGGCGAGCCTCAAATCCATCTGGACCTGCCTTCCGCTGCTGTGCGCCCATCCGCAGTTCCGAACCCAGCGAAGAGCCGAGGTGACGAGGCCCGTTTCTCAAACATTCCAGAGACTACTCACGTCGTCTCCTACAGCCCAGCGCAGCGATACGGGCGAACCGACATTCAACCTCCCGGCGCTTTGCCCGGCGGGCAACGTTGCGCGCAACCGTGTTGAGCTTCTTCCAACCCATCTGGCTTTTGTTGCTGATTCCACTGGCGGTGGCGTGGTGGGTGTGGCCGTTGCCGAATCGCGGGCTGCGTGCGCTGCGGGCAGTGGTGTTCGTGCTCGTGGTGCTGGCGATGGCGCAACTGGCGATCAAACTGCCGGACCGTGCCGGCACGGTGGTGGTCGTGGCGGATCGCAGTGAATCCATGCCGCCCAAAGCTGCCGCCGCACAGAAGGAGACGATTGATCTGCTCCTGAAGTCCATGGGCCCGCGCGATTTGCTGGGCGTGATTTCGTTCGGTCGGCAGGCGGTGGTGGAACGCTCGCCGCAGCGTGGCGAGTTCAGCGGCTTCACGGCAGCGGTCGGCCCGGAACACTCGAGCCTCAATGAAGCCCTCGAAGCCGCCCTCACAGTAATTCCTCCTGATGCCGGTGGGCGGATTCTGGTGTTGTCCGACGGCAAATGGACCGGCAAGGACCCCGCCGCCGCCGCCGCGCGGGCCGCCGGTCGCAGCGTTGCAATTGATCATCGGCTGTTGTCGCGTCCGCAGGTCAACGAGATCGCGATTCAATCGTTTCTCACGCCGGAATCCGCGTTGCCCGGCCAGGCGTACGTCTTGAGCGCGTGGGTGCAATCGCCGGTGGATCAGGAAATCCAGTATCAACTGCGGCGCGGGGCGATGATCCTTGCCGCAGGCGCGCGGCCGGTTTCCGCCGGACTCACGCGCCTGATGTTTCGCGACCGCGCAACGGAGGCGGGCGTTTATGATTATACGCTGACGATTCACGGACCGGGCGAAGATCCCGTGCCCGAAAACAATCAGGCCCGCGCGCTGGTGGGCATTGAAGGCGACCGCCCAATGCTGGTGGTGTCGGCCGCAGGCGAGGATTCCGGGCTGGTCAAATTACTGCGCGGCGGCGGCATGTCGGTGATTGGCAAGACGCCGGGGCGATGCAATTGGTCGCTGGAGGAACTGTCGCAACATGCGGCGGTGTTGATTGAGAATGTTTCCGCCAATCAAATCGGTGGCAGCGGCATGGAAGTCCTCGCCGCCTGGGTGGAAGGCACGGGCAGCGGATTGATGCTGACGGGTGGCCAAAAAGCCTACGGGCCGGGCGGCTATTTCAAATCGCCGCTGGACCGTATCCTGCCGCTCTCGATGGAAATGCGCCGTGAGCATCGCAAGTTGTCGCTGGCCATCGTGGTGACGCTGGATCGTTCCGGCAGCATGGCCGCGCCCGTGGGCGGAGGCCGCGTGAAAATGGACCTCGCCAACATCGGCACGGCGCAGGTGCTCGACTTGCTCTCGCCCACCGATGAATTCGGCGTCATCGCGGTGGACAGTTCGCCGCATGTCATCGTGCCGATTGACACGGTGGACAAGAACCGCGGACAGCGCGGAAAGATTCTGAGCATTGACTCGATGGGCGGCGGTATTTTTGTTTATGAAGCACTGGTGGCGGCGGCGCGCATGTTGATGGACGCTCAGGCGCAGACGAAACACATCATTTTGTTCGCCGATGCGGCCGATGCCGAGGAGCCGGGCCGCTACCAGGAGTTGCTGGAGAAATGCCGCGCAGCGGGCGTGAGCGTCAGCGTGGTCGGCCTGGGCACGGAAGCGGACGTGGACGCGGACCTGTTGAAAGACATCGCGCAACTGGGTGGCGGCACCGCGTACTTCACACAAAACCCGGACGAAATTCCCCGGCTATTCGCGCAGGACACATTCACCGTGGCACGCAGCACGTTTGTGGACGAACCGAGTCCGTTTCAGTTCACCGCGGGGTTCACCTTGCTCGGCTCGCCATGGACCGACCCGCCACCGCAACTCGGTGGCTATAACCTCTGTTACCTCCGGCCCGAGGCGAATCTTGCGGCCGTGACCACGGATGAATATGCCGCTCCGGTCGTCGCGTCGTGGAACGCCGGCAACGGACGCGTGCTGTGTTTCACCGGGGAAGCGGACGGACAATTCAGCGGCGACCTTGCAGCGTGGGAGCAGGTTGGTGAATTCTACAACACCCTGGCGCGTTGGACCTCGGGCAAGCGCCAACCGCTACCGGATGATTTGTTGATTACACAACAGGTGCGCGATGGCGTGTGTTTTGTGCAACTGCATCTGGATCCAGAACGCCAGGGCGAACGCTTCACCACCCTGCCGCGCGTGACCGTTTTGCACGGCCTGCCAGGCACGGCCCCGGGCAAGAAAACTGTGCCGCTGCAATGGAAGCACGCCGACCTGTTGGAAGCAGCCATTCCGATCACGGGCCGTGAGACGGTTTTGAACACCATCGAGATTGGCGGCTTCGATCCGGTTGCGCTCGCGCCCATCTGCCTGCCCTATTCACCGGAGTTCACGCCCGATCAGCCCGACCGCGGCGCGTCCACGCTCGCGCAACTGGCCGTCACCACCGGCGGCAAAGAGCGTGTTGAATTGACGAACATCTGGACCGACCTACCGACCAAGTCGCGTTACGTGGAGTTGAGTCCGTGGCTGCTGGTGCTGGGTGTCATTCTGTTTCTGCTGGAGGTCTTTGAACGCCGCACTGGCTGGGTGACGCGTCTGTTTCAACCCACACCGGCGCTGGCCACAGGGACTCTTGATGAACACCCTGCCTCCGCCTCACAACCTTCACCGGCCGGGTGGCTGCGTTTGCTTCGCCTGCCGTTGCGCAAGACTCCGCCATCAACGGGGAATCGTATTCCAGCAAAGCCGAGAATCTCCGCCTCACAGAAGGATACCAAGGCCCCCGTTACGAGCAGGCCGTCCGTGCCTTCAATTCCCGATCCAACCTTGAACGCGTTGCGCGAAGCCCGCGAGCGCGCTGAACGCCGCACGCGCAAGGACGGTTGAGTTTAAGGGTTGGCAACCTTCTTCCGGCGGGCGGACTTCCGGGCGGTTTTTTTGGGGGGCGTTTCCGTAACCGGGGCCGCCGGCGCTTCGGGCGCGAGATACAGGTAGCGTCCGCAACTGTCGCACAACTGAATGTCCTGGTCGTGTTTCAGCGTCATGATCACGGCCAGCGGCAGACGCATGTGACAACCGGTGCAGACCTGATTGCTCACCGCCGCCAGCCCCTTCTTGCCCCGCACGCGCAGGCGGTCGTAGTGACCTACAATTTGGGCGGGGATTTTTTCCCGTAACTCCGCGATCAGCGCCGCGGTGGAGTTATCCTTGGTCTGGCTGAACTCCAGCGTTTGGAGTTCCAGCAGGTTCTGCATCAGTTCATTCATAATCCCAACCTCGTCCAGCGGTTCGATTCTGCCAGCAACGTCACCGCTTGTCCAGCCGTCCCACCGCCAGCAAAATCCCATGCAGCAAAGCATGGGGATTCGGCGGGCAGCCGGGGATGTAAACGTCCACGGGCAGGACGTTGTCCACGCCACCGAGGCTGGCGTAATTCTGGCCGAAAATGCCGCCGCTGCAACCGCACGCGCCGACGGCGACGACCAGTCGCGGATCGGGTGTGGCATCGTAGGTTTTCTTGAGCGCGAGTTCCATGTTGCGTGTGACCGGGCCGGTCACCAGGAGCATGTCGGCGTGACGCGGCGATGCGACGAAATGAATGCCGAAGCGTTCGATGTCATAGACCGGGCTGTTCAGGTTCACGATTTCGATTTCGCAGCCGTTGCACGAGCCAGCGTCCACTTCGCGGATGTGAAGTGAACGGCCCAGCACCTGGTTGATGCGTTTCTTCAATTCCAAGCCAGTCGCCTCGATCTCACCCCTCACCCCGGCGTTCTCCGCGTTGAGGGGAGAGGGAGGAGTCAGCACCTGCTCGTGCGTTCCATCGTGTTTCAGACTGTAAGTTGCCCTTGCAACCAAATCCTCGCCGCGCCGCGCCGCGAGTTCACATTTGTTTGTCATCCGGATAGCGGCGTCCACTTCAGCGCACAGGCCGCAGAAGACACACTTCGCCAGGTCAAGCCGGGCAGTGCGCTGGCCGTTTGCGTCCTCATAAGCGATCGCGCCGGTCGGGCAGATGGCGGCAGCAGGGCGCGCGTCGCTCCAGTTCGCCCAATCAATTTCCGGTTGGCCGCGCGCGCGGCGGGAGACTTCCGGCGGCGTATCAGGATAGTGCGTCGTGACGACGCCGGTCTTCAAACTTTGACGCAGGGTTTCAAACATAATCAGCGATCCGTTCCCGAGTAGGAAAGGTTGAAGCTTTTGTTAACCACCGGAAAATCCGGGATGATGTTGCCCATGATGGCTTCGCTCAACGCCGGCCAGTTTTGCAACGACGGGTCTTTGACCTTGCAACGCGCCAGCCGGTTGCCGGGCGCGGTGTGAATCCAGTGAAAGATTTCACCCCGCCAGCCTTCGACGTAACCCAGCGCTACGCGGTCGGGAGGCACGTCGCCGACTTCCGCGCGGATCGGGCCGCCGGGCAACTTACCCAGCACCTGCCGGATGATGGATAACGATTGGAAGATTTCTTCGCGCCGCACCACCATGCGGTGTTGCACGTCGCCCACGGTGAACACAGGTACCGTGAATTGCACCTGGTCGTAAAAGTCGCTCGGGAAATCGCGCCGCAAGTCGTGATCGAAACCCGAAGCGCGCCCGGCGACGCCAACGATGCCGAGGTCGCGCGCGATTTCGGGCGTGAGCGCGCCAGTGGTCTCCAGCCGGTCGCGCGTGCCGGAGTTGCCGCGAACCAACTCGACCAGTTCGTTGAACTGCTGCTCGAACCAGTCCACCAGCCCAGCCAGCGCGCGGAGTTGTTCGGCGTCGAAATCGGATCGCACGCCGCCGAGACACGCCATGCCGCGCAACAACCGGTTGCCGGTGAGTTCTTCGTTCACCCGCAGCACACGTTCCTTGAGCCGCATGGCATGCATGTTGGCGGTGACGAAGGCCACGTCCGTGCAAATCGCCCCGATGTCGGCGACGTGATTGTAAAGGCGCTCCAGTTCGAGGCAGAGCGTGCGGAGCGCGCGGGCGCGCGGCGGCGCTTCGACCCCGGCGGCGCGTTCGATCGCATGACAAAAAGCCGTCGCGTGCGCGAAACTGGAATCGCCGGAAATACTCTCCGCCAGGCGCACGCAATGAGAGATGGGCAAATTCTCGAAAAGCTTTTCCGTGCCTTTGTGGACGTAAAACATCCGCAGTTGCAGGTAAAGCACCGGCTCGCCTGCGACGCTGAACAGGAAGTGACCCGGTTCGATGATGCCCGCGTGGACCGGACCGACGGGCACTTGGAACACGCCTTCACCCTCAACCTCGCGGAATTTGTGTCGCGGGCCGCTGAAGGGCGGCAGTTTCGTGCGCAAATCGAAGTCCTTGCGCAACGGGTGGACCTCCGGCCAGTCGTCATGCAACGCGCAACGTCGCGGATTGGGATGACCGACGAGCTTGATACCAAACAAATCCTGGACTTCGCGCTCCTGCCAGTTGACGGCGTGAATGGCGTTCGTGAGCGAGGTGAACTCAGGCTGGTCCGGTGACACCGGCACGCGCAGGATGATGAAGCCGTGCGCTGCGTCTAACGCATAAATATAATAAAGATGAAACACGCGCTCGTCTGCCCGCGCATCCTCGGCGAAGACGCTCACCAACCGCGCGTTCCAGCGTTTGTAAAGATGGCCGCAAAACCCGGAAACCAGATCCAACCCGGCGTGGAAATAAATTTCGTCCGGCCGTTCGACGCGCGGCGCGCCCAGCCGTTCGCCGAAGCGTTGCGTCACTTCGTCCAGAACCGGCTGCAAGGTTGGCAATATGTTCATGGCGTTCCTCCGAGAATGCGGGCGGCTTGTTGGACCAATTCATAAAGCGGCGCGGGCAGCCAGAAACCCAGCACGATGACCGCGAGGGCCACCAGCATCATTGCGCTTATTTTCCACGGACATTCCGCCGCGGGCGGCGGGTTGTCATGGCGCGGCGTACCCAGATTCATCTTCGCCATGTGAACGAGGAAACCGGCGAAAATCGTCACCACACCGGCGAGGAACAGGAACGCCACCCAGCCCCGGTCGGCGGCGAGCGCGGCGCTCAACGTCATGAACTCGCTCTGAAAAATGCTGAACGGCGGCGTGCCGGTCACGGCCAGCGTCGCCAGCAGGAACAAGCCGCCCGTCCACGGCAGCATGTGGATGACGCCGCGCACGCGCCAGAAATACGGCGTGGCGAAATGCTGCTGCACGTTGCCCGCGCAAAAAAACATCAGGGGCTTGGTCACGCCGTGGAAAAGCATGTGCAACGCCGCGCCGAGGGCGCCGAGTTTGCCGCCGAAGCCCAGCGCGGCGACCATGATGCCCGCGTGGTCAATGCTCGAATACGCGAGGAGGCGGCGAAAGTTTCGTTGCGTGAGGATGAAAGGTGACGCCACGAGAATGGAGGCGACGCCAAAGCCCACCAGTAGTTTGCCTGGAAATTCGTGGCCGAGACATTTTTCAGCCAGCACATTGAAACGTGCGATGCCATACACGGCGCAATTGACGAAGGCCGCGCCAAGCAACGTGGCGGTGGGCACGGGCGCTTCCGAGTATGCGTCAGGCTTCCACGTGTGCATCGGCGCGAGGCCGGCTTTGGTGCCGTAACCCAACAGCACGAGAATGAACCCCAGCCGCATCGCCTGCGGATCGAACTTGTCCGCCACCGCCACCAATGCCGACCAGTTCATCCCGTGCTGGGTTTCGGGGCCAAGCACGTTGACCGACGCATAGTAGGTGAAAATCGTCCCGAACAGCGCGAGCGAAATACCGATGCTGCCGATCATGATATATTTCCAGCCCGCCTCGAACGAAGTTTTCTGGTTGTAAAAAGTGACCAGCAGCACCGACGCCAGCGTGGTGCTTTCAATCGCCACCCACATGACGCCCAGATTGTCGGCCAGCGGCACCAGCAGCATGACGGCGACGAACAACGGCGTGAGGACGTAGTAACGGCGCAATTGCGCGTGCGTGACGCGCCCCTCCGCTTCATCGCGGCGAAAGTAACCAACCGAATAAATACCGCAAACCACTGAAACGAAAACCGTGAGTCCAATTACCAATGCGCTCAGAGCATCGGCGCGAAGGAACCCGTCGGGGGCTGAAACCGAGCCGCGCGCCAGAACGTCAGCGCCCACCTTGAGCGCCAGTGGAACGAGCAACACGAAGGCCAGCAGATTCAGTTGCTCCCATGCCCTGCGTGAGCGCGTGGTCAGGCAGAGCAGGCCGGCGCACAGCGGGATGAGCATGAGAAGGATCAGCGTCATCGTTTTCCTCCGATGATGTCCGCCGCCTGGTGCAAGAGTTCCTGCAATGACGCCGGCAGCCAGATGCTGAACAACAGCAGCCCGCCCAACAGCAGAACCATCGCGGGCACGCCGTCGGTCCGACGTGCGTCGCTGGCGTGGTCGTGTTTGCGCTTGCCCTGTGGAGTAGATCCATTCGCCTGCTCGGGTGTGGCACCGGCCTTTACTCCACGCGGCGAGCCCAGCAGGATGCGCGTGAGTTGCTGCAAAATGCCGCAGAACGACGCCAGCAGCGCCACCAGAATCAACACGCTGACGGTCGTTTGCTGCGCCGCCAGGCCGCCACTGATGATGGTCAACTCGCTCAAGAACAAGCCGAACGGCGGCAGTCCGATGGCGGCCATGGTGCCGAGGCCCATAAACAGAACGGTGACGGGCAGGACTTTCACCACGCCAGGGCCGATGACGCGAAATTCGAGCGAGTGGAAAGTTTGATGGATGTTGCCGGCGGCGAAGAACAGCACCGGCTTCGTCAGCGCGTGATAGCCCATGTGAAGCAACGCGCCAAAAATGGTGACGGGTGTGTTCAGGGCGATGCCGGTGCAGATGAGGCCGACGTGTTCGAGACTCGAATAAGCGAACATGCGCTTGAGATTCTTCTGCACCAGAATGAACGGCGCGGCAAGAAACATGGAGAACAATCCAAAGCCCAGAAGAAAGTGGCGGCTGAACCCGGAGTCGAGGCAGGCCGTGGTAAGAATGTGAAATCGCAGCAAGGCATAGAGCGCGATCTTGAGCGAAACGCCCGAGAGCATCGCGCTGGTGGGCGAAGGCGCTTCGCTGTGCGCGTCGGGCAGCCAGGTGTGCATGGGCGCGAGGCCGGCCTTTGTGCCATAGCCGACCAGCGCAAAAACGAAGGCCAGTTTGATGAGGCCGTGATCGAACTGCGGCGCGACGGTGATCAGGTGCGACCAGTTGAAGCTGGGCAGCTTTTCGGACGCGTGCGGGCCAACGGCTGCCGCGTAAAGAAACACCGTGCCAAAGAGCGCCAGCGCCAGGCCGAGACTCCCGGGGATGATGTATTTCCACGCGGCTTCGAGCGAAGTCTGGCGGTTGTAAAGCGCGACGAGCAGCACTGAGGACAGCGCGGTTGCCTCGACCGCAAACCACATCACCCCGAGATTGTTGGCCAGCACAACGAGAAACATTCCCGCGACGAACAGCGGCGTGAGCACGAAAAACTCGCGTACCCGGCCCGGGGTGACAGCCCTGGCGTCCAGGTCGCGCTGGAAGTAGCGCCCGGCATAGAGCGACGTGCTGAGCGAAACGGCCGAGATGAGCAGCACCATCCACGCGCTCAGGGCGTCGGCGCAGAGAAACTCGTTCCATTCCGTAACCACCCCGCGATCGAGTACTTGCGGGAACAGTACAAGGCCCAACGAAAGTGTCGTGAGGTAAGCCAGCCCGCCCAGCACCGACATCACGCGGCGCGACCGCACCAGCAGGCAGACCAGTCCCGCGGCAGCCGGCACGATGATGAGGAGGGCGAGCATAGTAGAAAAGGCTAAGGGCTAAAGGCTAAACGCTAAAATTGTCCTTTGGAACGTTTGTCAATGGTTGTGAAGATGGCGATCAGTTGGCGGGTTTCGTCAAGCAGTTCGGCCATTTTCGTCGCCGGCACGCAGCAGCTGTCCACAAGGAGTTCGAGCCAGTATTCCGTCTCTTCGATTTCCTTGAGGCAGTCGCCAATCTTGGAAATGAACTCGGCCTTTGAGCGACCACGCGATGCTTCGCGGTAGTTCGCGCCAACGGATGTGCCGGAACGCAGAACTTGCTTGCCGAGCAACTGCGCGACCGTGTCGTTCTTCGGCAGCTTGGAATACATTCGGATCACCCGAAGCGCGAACGCTTTCGTCCTCGGTTTCAAATCTTGTGGTTTCTCACTCATTTTGTTTCAGCCTTGAGCCTTTAGCCTTCAGCCTTTCAACTGGTTGAGCTTGCTGGTGTCCATGGAGGCGAAGCTTTCGCGAATGCGATACACCAGAATGCCCAGCACCATCACCGCCACCATCACGTCAAAGAAAATGCCGAGTTCGACCACGAGCGGCATTCCGTAAGTCGTCAACGCGATGGCGGCGAGCATCACGCCGTTTTCCACCGTCAACAGCGCCAGCACTTGCGTGATGGCTTTGCGGCGATTGAACATGAGGAAAAACCCGGTGAGCACGAGCGTCATCGCGATGCCCAGCGTGTTGTTGCCGAGCCGTTCCAGCGCCGTGAACGGACGCGCGACGATGTAGCCGAGCAGCGTAAGCCCGCCGCAGAGCAGCATGGACGTGGGGGCGTTGAGCAGCGGATCAATTTCCTGAATGATCCCGATGCGCCGCACCTGCCGGGCCAGAAGCCACGGAAGGAACACGACTTTGCCGATGAGCGTCAGGCCGGCGACGACATAGACGTGCGGAGCGTTGTGAACGTAGGCGATGACACCGGCAATGGCCGCGAGCAAGAGCGACTGCAACGCAAAGAGCCGAATGTTGGTGAGCAACATCCGCTGCACGACCAGCAGGAGTTGAAGCACCAACATGCCGGCAGCGCAAAACGTGATGAGTTGCGCACCGATTTCGGTGGAAGTGGGCATATTCATGACGATGGGAAACGATTAAGAGTAAGATTAAGATCGCGCTTGAAAGGCCGGGCCTTCTTGATCTTACTCGTAAACTTAATCTGAATCGGGTTCATTGAAAAAAGAACGTGGACAGCAACGCCAGTGTGGCGAGCACGAATGCGGCGCTCAATAAGTCGGGCACGCGGAACAGGCGCAGCTTGGCGTTGGTCGTTTCCACCAGCACCACCTCCGCTGCCAGCACCAACAATTTCGCCCCAAAAGCCAGGACGCTGACGCCCAACGCCGCGGGTGAGGTGTCCGTGGCGATGCCCAGCGGAAAAAAGACGTTCGCGAGCAGCGTCATCAACACGAGTTGCTTGATGGACGCGCCCCATTCCATGAGCGCCAGGTTGCGGCCCGAGTATTCGAGCAGCATCGCCTCGTGAATCATCGTCAACTCCAGGTGCGTGGCCGGATTGTCCACGGGGATGCGGCCCGTCTCGGCCAGCAGCACGATGAACAAGGCGACGAACGCCATCGCATGGGTTGGATTGAACAACCTCCACACCGGCCCCTGGCTGGCTTGCACCATCTGGCTGAGGTCGGTCGAACCGGCGCCGATGGCGACGGTGAAGATGGCCAGCATCATGGCCGGCTCGGCTATGGCCGCAATGGTCATTTCACGGCTGCTGCCCATGCCGCCAAATGCGCTGCCGGGGTCGAGTCCACCCAACGCGAGGAAGAAACGTCCCAACGCGAGCAGACCGACCACTGCCAGCACACCGCCGAACAAGCTCAACGGGGCCTGCGCGGTCAGCATCGGCACCATCAGACCCGCGAGCAGTGCGGAGAGAAACACGACATAGGGCGCGAACGAGAACACCCACGAAGCGTGCTCGGAGATGACCATGTCTTTGCGGAAGAATTTGATGAGGTCCGAGTAAGGTTGCCAGATGCGCGGGCCGCGCCGGTTTTGAAGTCTGGCTTTCCAGTTCTTGATGATGCCGCTCATCAGGGGCGCGAGCAGGAGCAGCAGCGCCGTTTGCAGCACGATGGCGAGAGGGTTGATGTTCATAACGCAAAGAGGAGCAAGAGCAGCAGCGTGATGAAGATGTAAATGAGGTAAGCCTGGAGGCTGCCGGCTTGCAACGCGCGCAACCGGCGCGAAAGGCGCAGCACCAGCCGGTTCAGCGGACGATAAATGCGTGTCTGGAAAATCTCCTCAACGTGGCTTTCAAAACGGATGGTTTTGGCATGGTACGGTGAGAAGTCGTATTCGCGCTGGACCTCGCGGCGCGGGCGGAACAGCGCCTTGAAAATCATCCGGATCGGCTTCGAGAAACCCGTGGCGGTGTATTCCATCTGCGGCGTCAGGCCGCGCTGGCCGCAATCCCACGTCGGGCCGATGCGCGTCCGGGCTTTTCGCGCAAAGAACAGCCAGAGGACGAGCGGCACAGGCAGCAGGCACAGGAGCATCAAGGTGATGCCGAGTGTTGAAACCGTTCCGCCCTGCGCCGCGACGCCAGAAAGCACCAGCCCGTTGGATGCGCTCAAGTGCGCGCTCAATTGCTGGCCCGTGAGTTGTTGCGTGACCGGGTCGAGCAGTTTCAAGAGCACCGTCGGGAACAAGCCGAGGAACACGCACGCGGCCGTCAGAATTCCCTGGCCGAGCAGCATGGTGAAGGACACTTCATGTGCGTGCCGGGCGTGTTCGCTGCGCGGTTGTGCGAGAAATGTGATGCCAAACGCTTTCACAAAACACGCCGCCGCCAGAGCACCCGTCAGTGCCAGCATCGCGCCGCTCAAAGGGAACACGAGCCGGATGAGGCTGGGCGTCGTGCCGAAGCCTTGGAGCAGCGCCTGATAGGTGAGCCATTCGCTGACAAATCCGTTTAGCGGCGGCAGCGCGGAGATGGCCGCCGCCCCGACCAGGAAGAACAAAGCCGTCCAGCGCATCCGCTTCGCCAGCCCGCCCATTTCCTCCATGTTGCGCGTGTGCGTCGCGTGCAGCACCGCGCCCGCGCCGAGGAAGAGCAGCGCCTTGAACGAAGCGTGATTGATCGTGTGATACAGCCCGGCAATCAACGCCAGCGAGGCCAGCGCGGGATGGCCGCTGTGCAGGAACATCAGCGACGCGCCCAGGCCCATGAGAATGATGCCGATGTTTTCAATGCTGTGATAGGCGAGCAGACGCTTGAGGTCATGTTCCATCAAGGCGTAAAGCACGCCCAACACGGCAGACACAGTGCCAATGGTCAGCACAGTTACGCCCCACCAGTTCGGCGGCGTGCCCAGGAAGTCGAAGAACACGCGCGCCATCCCGTAAATGCCGGTTTTGATGATGACACCGGACATTATCGCCGAGACGTTGCTGGGCGCGACCGGATGGGCCGCCGGCAGCCAGATGTGCAATGGCACGATGCCGGCCTTGACCCCGAAACCGACGAGAAAGAGCAGAAACACGGCGTTCCGTTTTCCCGGCGACAGTTTATCGCCAAGCGCCTGGAAGCCGTCGAAGCCGTAACCGCCCGAAGCCTGGAACAGCAACAGGAAACCGAGAATCAGGCAACCCGTGCCGATGTGCGACATGACGAAGTAAAGCACGCCGGCGTTGCGCGTTTCCTCGTGCTCATGCTCAAAGCTCACCAGGCAATAGGCCGTCAGCGCCATGATTTCCCAGGCCATGAGGAAGAAGAAGGCGTTGCTGGCGAGGAACACGAGCGTGGTTGCCAGCAGCAGCACGTTGAAGAACGCGCCGAGCACACCGACGTTCTTGCGACCATAAAACCCGCGCGCGTAGCCGAGCGAATAGACCGACAGCGCGAACCCCAGGAGTGAAACAATCAAGCCAAAGAACGCGCCCAGCGGATCGAGCCGCACGGTGAACTGCACGTAAGGAATGAGCGAGGGAAACAGGGTGAAGGATTGATTCGCGGCGGCGGCGCCCGTGGCCAGCGCGGAAACGCAGGAAATGACGCCACACAGGGCAGCCAGAGCAGCGCAGCCGAACGCAAAAAGATTGGCGGCTTTCTCGCGCCGCAGGAACAACAAACCGCCCACAGCGCCCACTACATAACCCAACAGGCCAAGGTTCAGGAGAAAGGCGGAGAGAGGATTCATGTCGTTGTCCCTAAGCAGGGTCCGGCAGAGCAGGATCGTCGTGGTCGTTTGGAAGCAACACATTCATCGCTTCGGATCCCGGGTTTGGTTGTTCGCACTGGTCGGTGGCGCCGCGGAAGATCGTGTATGGTTGTTGCTCCCCGTCCGGTTGAGCACGCCATGAACCTTTTCCAGCGCGCTGGCCAACTCCTGTCGCGCGGACTCCAGCCGTTGCTTTTCCTCATGGTGCGGGTCGCGGGAGGGAGCGGGCGGCAGACCAAGGATTTCGCGGGCGCGAGCCAGCGCGAGTTCGATGTTCGCGCAAACGTTTTCCCGGCCGAGGCGGTCAAGGAAGCCGGCTTTGTCCATCATGAAAAGCGGTTGGGTATGCGGGCCGCTCAGGATGATGTGCTTGCCGCGGACGTGCAGACGGTCGTGGAGGTCTTCAAGCGCGTTCAAGCCGGTGGCATCCATCGCCAGGACTTTTCTCATGCGCAGGATCAACACGTCGGGTTCCTGGCCGTTGCGCTTGAGTGCGGTTTCAAGCTTGTCAGCCGCGCCGAAAAAGAATGAACCAAAGATGCGATAGACCATGACGCCTTTCGGGATTTCCTTGCCCACCAGGGAATGTTGCGAGCCTTCCGTCTCGGTGGTCTCATCCACAGCGGTGATCTGGGTCGTCTCGGAGACGCGTTTGATGAACAGCACAGCGGCCAGCACCATGCCAATTTCAACCGCAATCGTCAGGTCAATGATGACAGTTAGACTGAAGGCGGTCAGAAACACGACCGCATCGCTGCGAGGCCATTTGCGCAGGCGGCCAAAGTTGTGCCACTCGCCCATGTTGAGCGCCACGTTTACAAGCACGGCGCTCAAGGCGGCCAGCGGAATGAACCTGGCCAGCGGCGCGGCGGCGAGAATGATTCCCAACAGTGTCACGGCATGAACGATGCCAGCCACGGGGCTGCGCGCACCGCATTTGATGTTCGTGGCCGTGCGCGCAATCGCGCCGGTGGCCGCGATACCGCCAAACAACGGGCTGGCGATGTTGGCGATGCCCTGCGCCATCAACTCCTGATTCGAGTCGTGTCGGTCGTCAATCATGCCGTCAGCCACCACCGCGCAAAGCAGTGACTCGATGGCCGCCAGCAGCGCGATGGTCGTCGCGGGCTGAACCAAATGCCGGATGTTTTCCAGCGAGAACGCCGGTAGATGCAGTTTGGGCAGTCCTTGCGGAATCCCGCCGAACTTGCTGCCGATGGTCTCCACGGGCAGGTGCAGAAAAGCCACGGCCAACGTTCCAAGCACCAGCGCAACAATCGAACCGGGCACACGCCGTTGCCAACTCTTCGGCCAGAAGAGAATGATGACCAGCGAGGCGACCGCGAGCGCGAGGGTGGGCCAATGCAACGTGCCGAAGTGCTCGGCAAGCACTTTCAATTTCTCAACGAACTCGGACGGCACATGGTCCACGTTCAAGCCGAAGAAGTCTTTGATTTGTGTGCTGAATATGAGCACGGCGATGCCGCTGGTGAAGCCCATCGTCACCGGATACGGAATGAATTTGATCATCGTCCCCAGGCGTGCCGCGCCCATCACAAACAGGATGACGCCGGCCATCATCGTGCAGATGGCGAGATTCTCGGCGCCGTATTTGGCGTAGATGCCGTAAAGGATGATGATGAACGCGCCGGTCGGCCCGCCAATGGAAACTTTAGTTCCGCCCAGTGCGGAGATGATGAATCCCGCAATGACGGCGGTGAAGATGCCGGCCTGCGGCGGGACGCCTGAAGCAATGGCGAAAGCCATCGCGAGAGGCAAGGCCACGATGCCGACCGTAAGGCCCGCGATGAGGTCGGCTTGGAGGTCCTGTCCGGAGTAATTCTTCAGCGTGTCGAGAAGTTTGGGCCGAAACGGAATGGCAAAGTTCATGTCAATCTATCGGGATCGCTGGAGGTCTTAAAGATTGGCGCATTGAGATTACGCAGTTTTGAGTGTGGCAGGCACCAAACCGATTCGCAATTTGATTTGCTGAAGCACCTTGAGGATCTCAACCGTATCTTGGGCGCCCCGCAGTTTTTCCACCAGACTGCCTTCCTTGGCCAGACGCGTCAGGCCGGAGATGAGCCAGAGACACTGCGTTGCGTCAGTCGCGGGCACCGCCATCAGAAAGACCAACCGCACCGAGCGGGCGGCTTTCACGCCCCACCCCAACGGTTCATCACTGCGCCCGAATGCGAAGCAAAGCTCCCGCAAACCGGGCAACCGCGCGTGGGGAAACGCCATACCCGCTTCCACGTCAGTGCTGACAAGGAACTCCCGATTCAGGGCCGCGTGGTAAAACGGCAGCACGTCTGGCACGCGCCTGGCGCGTTGCATGGCCTGACTGAGCTCCTGAATGACTCCAGGCGCATCCTGACCGCGCAGGTGAGGAATGATCATTCCGGGACTGGTGAAATCAGCCAATGTCATTGCCGTTTTCGAGTTAGTGATGGCATTGGCGCAATCAAGTGCTCCATGATTTCTCTCATGGCCGGTCACAATGCAGAGGCCGTGCCGAGGAACAGCCCCCCTGCGCTAAGCTGTTGAATCAACAAGGATTAACCTGCGCAAACAAACCCTTCCCACGGAACAGCACGGAACCAATTCGCCGAATTGTGCAGTCTTTGCACCCGGTATTAAGAGCTTGTGCAAGCCGGCGCCAAGCGGTTGACGATGATGTGACGAGCCCTTAAACAGAGCTTCGCAACCTCCTTGCACAAGAGGTCTGGTACACGCGCAAAAACTGCACAAACGAGCGAAGTGACGTTGGCGCCGCGGACGCATCATTCCCCAATACCTCGCTTAAATGCCTGGAACACACCGGATTGCCTGATGGATGGAACTCGCGGCATCGCCGCTGCTTAGGTTGGCTTTGCCATGGCACTCGTGGCGTATATATGACTCTGGCCCAATTCACCGAACCGAAACTACTCGTGCCCCGCCTGCTCAGCGAGCGGCAGGAGGATGTGATTTGCGAACTGGCCAAACGGCTTCAGAGCGCAGAACGCATCATAAATGCCGGGCGGTTCGCCCAAGCTTTGCTGGCGGGCGAAACGCTGCCCGTGGCGGTATTGGACGGCGTAGCTTTTCCACACCTGCGCGGCGGGGCCGTTAAGAAGTTGTCGTTGGCCATCGGTTTGTCCCAACCAGGCATTCGCTGGGGCCGGGGTCGGTCACCCATCGTTCACATGGTGGCGTTGTTCGCCGTGCCCTTGTCGGAGGAACAGACCTACCTTTCGCTGGTTGTGGCCTTATCCAGTTTCATAAAGGACGAGTCGGCATTTTCAGAACTGCGGCAATGCGTCCGCCCCGAGGCAATGTTAAGCGTACTTGATCGAGTTCGAGTCGTGCGGATGGACCACCACCCGGCGAATGGCAATCTCGCAACTGCCGTATCACGGGAATAAAACATAAGTGGCAAGTCGCATATCCCAGCGCACCAGGATGAAAATGTCGCGCGGGCGTGCTTGTCGCCGGACGACAACTACTTCGACCTTGCCCGTCTCTTGAACCGGCTCTCGCGGCACAATTGCTTCCGGGTTTCGCTTGATGTCAGCGCCGTGTCGCACCTGGGCACGGTGGAGTTTCGCGTGCTGCGCAACTTCGCCGAGTCGTTCAAGCAGGAGGGTGGCTTTCTGCAACTGGAGAACGCCAGTCCCAGCGTGGCGGCCAGGGTGCGCGATTTCGGTCTTACCGACTTGCTTGCAACCTGCGCGAGCATCGATCTGAAATGATCCTGCCGAAGAACTGCGAAGGCCGGGACCGATGAGAACCCGGGTGCATGGCCATTGTGAAAGGCTGTTGCTCATCCGCGACACGCCGCAATCCATCGCCCTCGGTGCGGCCATCGGAATCCTGCTCGGCTTCACACCCCTGTTTGGATTGAAGACGCTGCTGGCGCTCCTGCTGGCCGCGCTACTGCGCGTGAACAAAATCTCCGCCGTCGTAGCCGTGAGCCTGTACGACTTGTTCTTCCCTCTGTGGCCCGTGCTGTTCCGCCTCGAATTCGCCCTCGGCTACTGGCTGGTGCATGAGCCGCACCAGTGGCCGCCGCGCCTCGAGGTTCGGCATCTGGATTACCATTCGTGGTTGCATTGGAAACAGTTCGCCACGGTCGGCACCCCCATGTTGCTTGGCTCGTTGATTTTGGGCGTGCCGGCAGGTTTGGTGGTGTATTCGCTGCTAAAAGGGGCGTTGGTGCGCAGGCAGCAGCGCGGTGCCCCAGCAGACGCGCTGGCCCAAGCCCAGCTCAATAGTGTTTGCAGATAAACCTTCCACCGGTGCGTCAGCATGGAGTCTGGCAGCGATTTGAGCCTGCGAATGTTGGCGTGGTGATTGAATGATGGCAGG
>JAANMV010000416.1_pt1 | contig 53176 bp, 48 predicted proteins | sample 7279661 | NCBI WGS metagenome assembly JAANMV01 (sample SAMN14094540, study PRJNA606508) | bioreactor metagenome | isolation source: A lab-scale SPAN reactor treating ammonium-rich wastewater day 121 | place: Ireland: Galway | collected 2017-05-16
CTGGCCGGAGGCCAGGTGAAGGTGGAGGCGTTTTTAACGGATCTGGCGGTGCGCGGGCAGGTATCCCCGTCCACGCAGAATCAGGCGTTTCAGGCGCTGGCCTTCAAGTGGCAGCGGGCGATCTGGCGCTGCTGGCAGGATCGCACGCCCTATGGCGAGGCCCGCTATGAAGCGGCGTTGCGGCAAGCGGGCAGTCCGGTGGTGGCGCTGTTCAACCGCGTGGAGCTGGGCAAAAGCCCGTGGAAAAACCCGGCGAAAAAAAGTCAGAAAACCCGTTGACGGATTACCTCAGAGGTGAGATCAGCGACCACCGCCGGAAACGCCCGGTCGGCTGCAACAGTCGCTGACAAATTATCTGAACCGTCCGACTGCCCAGCGGGGCGGCGGTTAGCTGTCATGATGGGTTGAAACGCCGCACCACTCAGTGCCACGCTGTGTCGGTCCACCAAACCAAACGCATCAATGAAAGAATACATCTTCAAACCCGCCATCACACCCCCGACCCTAAACCCCAAGCTGGGCGGCGACAAGTCCCCAGTCGCGCCCGTTCCCGTCCCGCCAGGCCCTTGCTCACCGCACCATTGATCCCGCCATGCCGATGCTCAAGCCGGGGCTGGATGTGCAACTGGAGTTCATCATGACCGTCGTCCTGAAATCTCACGCCCATCCGCAGTCGCCCCGCAAGTTCCACCGGAAAGCACTCGTGGCCCAGATGAAACAGTGGGTGGCCGCACCGCTGCCGTTTGGCCCGTGAGATGGACAGTGGATTACCGGTTGAACCAGGACGGGGATTTATCTCGCGGGCCGAGCGCCTCCGCTCCGCGCGTTGGACAGCTCACTGAAATAGCCCGCTGGAAAGCTCACAACCCGCTTGACGAACCCTCATAGCATCGCCGGCGCTGTGAACTCCCGTTCGCTGAACCAGCACATTCCCCCTTCGGGAGTACGAAAGAGCTGCCAGAATTCCCGCTTGACCGCACACCGGCTTCGCAGTGGAATCTCCGCATGGATGCGAAGTCTTTTACCGGGTCGCCCCACCTGCTACCTGCCTCTCGGGACAAGGCCATGACGACAGCCCGCTGGATTATCCTGACGACGTTTCTACTCGCGCTGGCCTCTCCCGTTCAAGCGACGCATACCGCGAGCGCCACCCTGTTCTGCTGGTCGTTACGTTTCCACCAAGGCACGGGTTCGTTTGATGAAACCCTCGATTTGACCACCATCGCCGGCGGACTGAACGGGGAATTGGCGCCGTGGTATGCTTCCCACACGCATCGCAGTGGTTTCTCGTTGGATTTCAGCGGTTTCCCCATTACAGGGACACTGCTTCTGAACCTGCCGGCTTTTCAAGACGCAAACGGAAACGGCTTCGACGATTCCTACGAAGTGTCGCAGGAAATCAGCGGCACGTCTTCAGGCCAATACACGACGGCAATCGGGAGCGGGACGATTACCGCCACTTGGACCCGCCCCGCCGGGTCGAGCGCCGGCACCTGTGTGCTGCGGCTCGTGGACAGCACGTTCGGCGACCTGGGCAATTTCCGTCACACCTTCGAGGTTTTGGAATACACCGGCACGCTCACTTACACGCCCGGGGCCAGTGCCGTTTCCGGTCGCTTGGACCTCGCCCAAACCGGCAATCCCGCCAGCACCCTGCAAGGGCCGATCGCCTTCACCAAATCCACCACCGACCCCTACGATGAACTGACTCTCGACAGCGCGTTCCTGACCAATGCCATTGCCCAGTGGCTGGACCTCTACGAGCCGACGCCGTTGCACCGGGATTTGTCGCTCGGAACAAATTACTTTGGCCCCATGGAATTCAATGACGGCGACCCGACCACGGTGGAGGAAGATTATTACAGTTGGGAACTCTCGATTGATGATCTGAACGACAGCGACAAGGACGGCATCCCGGACTTCAGCGACGACCCGCATACGGTGACGCTGCCGCGGCCGCCACACCTATCCCTTATGCAAAGCCCAACCAATCTGCTCCTAACGGTCAGCGGCGACATGGGCCACCTTCATCACATCCAGGAAGCGACCAATGCCGCTGCTCCACACTGGCAAACGGTGGTTTCCGTAACCCTCACGAATGACCCGCAAACCGTGTCACTGCCGTTGTCTCCCGGCGGGTCTCGCTTCTGGCGCGCCATGGCGCAGTGATACGGGCCGGCGACTTTCGGCCCCTCACGGGCTCGTAAGTTCGTCCAGCGTCGTGTATATCGCCGGATCATCCACCGCGCGGTTGAAGGTAAACGGGAAGTGCTGATTCAAGCGCTGCAACATCAATCCCCAAGACGTTCCAATGGCCACGCACAACCGAAGTGCATGTCTGCAAAGCGGCGTGTTTCTGAGAACCTCGAAGGATGATTGTGTTTTCATAACACCCTCCGACCAGATCAGTCCCCACCGAATTTGTTACGGATTTGTCAGGATATTAAAACCTCCTTGGGTTATTCTATTGCGCAAGTCGTTGAAGGAATGGTGCCCCGGCCAGGACTCGAACCTGGGACCAATTGATTAAGAGTAGGAACAGAGACGTTTCACGGCGTCTCCGTCCGTCTCCACAAGCAGCGTCAAAACCCTTGTAGGACAGGCACATTCTCAATGTTCGCGTCTCCGGGTAACTCGGTGAAACATCGGGCGACGTGGGCCTACCTTTGGGACTACTCGCTGCCGTCCCGTCGCTGTGGTTCGCTTGCACCGTCAGCCGGATTCTCTGCGCTTGCTTGAGCAGATGATCGGGCCGCACGTCGCCGTAAGTGTGGGCGATGATTGCCGGGCCGGTCTTGTCGCCAATCAGCATGGCAATCTCGGCGTCAGAAAGCCCGCTCGCGCGCGCCTGAGTGACGAAGTAGGACCGCAAGCCGTGCGGCGTCACATGGCCAATCCCAAGCGCACGGCAAGCCGCCGTCAGCCGGTGATTGAACGCCGCCCCGTCGCGGGACTTGTCCGGCTCAAAGGGCGACGGGAAAAGCAAATGGCTTGCGGCCCGCTTCCGCATGTCCCGCAGCAGGGTGTCCATCTCCGGGCGTATCGGCACCCAAGGCGTTGTGCCGCGCTTCTCCCGCTGGACGTGAAGTACCTGTTCGCCGAAGTCCACCGCTTCCCAATCGAGGGACAACGCCTCGCCTATCCGCAATCCGCTGTAAGCCAGAAAGCAAACCAAGTCCGCCGCGCCAAGCTCATTGCGCTCCCGCAGCCAGTACTCGATTTGCTGCAACCCTTCCGGCGTCGGCGCCACCTCGCGGCAATGGCGAACATCCTCCGCCACGCTGTAACGCCCCCGGCCCGCGAGCGGATTCGATTTCAACGTTCCCCGGCGTACTGCCAGATGAAACACGTTGGCCAGAATCGTCAACTCCAAGTCAACGCTGCGGGTCCCCTTCTTCATCCGTGCCATTTTCTTCCGCTGTTCGTCCGCGCCGGCATCGGCAAAGAATCCGCCGCTGACTCGCCAATCCCGGAAGCGGTCGCAATCCGCCAACGTCAATCCCGCCGCCTGCATGTTGCCGAAAAATGCCCGCGCCACTTTCAGGCAGGCTTTCTCGTTGGTAATCGTCGCCGGACGCTTCGGGCGCATTTTGCGGGTTGGCATCCCGGCGGCAAGGTACGCATCAATCAATTCGCCCACGGTGACCCGCTGGCGATGGAGCACAACGCCTTTCGGTTCAATACCGTTGCGCAGCATAGCGGCTTCATCACGCCATTTTGCGAGCCACTTCCGGGCAAGGGCGGGGTTGTCCGTGCCGGTGCTGCGCCACGTGCGTATTCCATCCACTCGCACCCTTGCAACGATCACCCCACCTTTCCAGTACAAAGACGGACCCAGCCGCTCGAATTTGCTGTTCTCGACACTTGCGCCTTGTTCGGTTTGTGGGTTGGAGGTTTTCACAACGTCACCCCCTGCGGTTGCTCCAAGAAACGGAGCGTCAGACTTCCGGGTTGATCGAAACGAACTTCCACGCGATGGCCCGGCTTGAAACCAGCCCGTTCCAGCCATTTGCCGGAAAGCCGAATCTTGGGTTTGACCTTGTTTGCGAAGTAATCGCCCGTCGCCTCGATTGCGAGGGACCGGGCTTGAAACGAATCCGCCTTCATTGCTAACCTTTTCATTGCCCGCCCCGGCTCCAACCGGGTGTCACTGGTTACTAACCTTTCCAGTGACATGCGGGCACTTTGCTGAAAACGCGTTGTCCCGAAATTCGAGACTGGACATTTGTAAACTAAAGTCCATAATCCTGTCAAACACTTTCGTAAACGCAATGCTGAATTCGCATGAGAAAGAAAATGGGCCGGCCCCGGCTCTCGAACAAGGGGCTTGCGGTCGTTTTTTCGGTGCGGCTGCCGCCGGATGAAGCGCGTGAAGTGGTGAAAGCCATCGGCGCATCCGGGACGCCAAAATCCAACTGGCTCCGTGCCGCCCTGCTTGCCGCCGCCCGCAAGCAATAGCTGCGCGGCTTTCACAACCCGCCCGCCTGCGCTTGCGCCGCGTCCGCACCTGCGTCGCTCGATTCGTGGCGATTCAGAAACGTCTGCAAATCGCTTTCGCGGACGCGGGTAACGTTGCCGACACGGACAACTTTCAATCCATGCTCCGCCGTCCAGCGCCAAAGCGTTGCCCGGCTCACGTTGAGCATCGCCCGCACTTCCGAAAGAGTGAGAAAGCGTTCCATAGATCACGACGGGTGTTCGCGTGCCTGGGTTGGCCAGTCGTTTTTTGGTCTTGCCCCTGCCGGGTCACTGACAAAACTGCCAGAAGCGGGTTTTGTCGCTTCTGTCAGTTGACTCCGGGGCGCACTGAGAAATTTTGGGGTTGCCTCGAACACGGGGCTTGCCGGTCTGCCCGTTGTCCGGCCCGTGTCGGGCACAGCGCGAATCCAACCAAGTTCGCAGAGGATTTCAGTTGCGGCTTCAGCATCTTCTTTACCAGCAATCCCGGCCCAGCCCCGGCGGTAGATTTCACGCAAGCTGAACCGCTCCGTCAGTTCTCCGCGCGCCAAATGTTTCGCCAACTCCCGTGCCGCTGCCGCGTCCGGTCGCAGAACAGCGGAGTAAATACGCCGGGCGTGAGCTTCAAGATAAATTGCCCAGAGAAACGCCTTGTTTAATGCAGCCAAAGAAACCGGGCCGGTCTCGCGGTTTGCCAGGTGAATGAGCAGCGCAAGCGCCGGAACGAGCTTCCGATATTTTGACAGGTGCGCTTCAAACGCCGGGTGCTCAGTGTCGGAGCGGAGCGATTGTTCCAACTCGGCACGCCAAAGGTTAAAACGCTCCTGAGCATCGTTGCTGAACCGCAAAAAGGGGATACCGCTCGACGTGTCGGCGCCCACGGTATCCGCCGTCAACTCGTCCAAGTATTTGAACACCGCGAACGCTTCGCGTTTTGCTTCCGAGTCCGGCCAACGATCAATGTTCCGCCACTGCCTTGAAAAGTCAGGCCACACCGCGAGTTGGAACCGCTGCAACAGCCCGTCCGCGCCAACTCCGCCGCGCACCGCTTCACGCACGTAGGCCGTAAGCAAGTCCGGCTGAATCCCGCCGAGGATGGACAGAATGGCAGGCGTTCTGACTGTGCCCCGTTGAATGCGGTCAGATGTGAGACTCCCGGTCCCGTTCCACATTTCCAGGTAAGTCGCCCGGTCGCTTTCGTGCCCCTCCCGGTCCAGACCGCGAAGGAAGCCGACGAGTTCATCGCGGAACAGCAGCAGGCCATCGGGATTCTGGGCCAGCAGTTCGCCGAGCTTTTCAATCGTCGGGTCGTTGGTTTCATAGCGCCGGCAAACCGGCTGATCCAGTTCCTTCTTCAACAGGGTTTCGGCCTCAGTGCGCGCAGCTTGTCGGTCGCCTTTCTTCAAATGCACGGCGATTTTCGTCTGCGCGAGTTTGGCCGCTTGCGCTTGAAGCATGGAGTTGACTCCGTGCTCGCGCATTTCCGCCCGGTATCGGTCGAGTGCTTCCGCCACGAGCCGGCGCAATGGCAAAAGGGCTTGTTCCAAAGCCGGTGTTTTCATCAAACCCGGACGCCCGACAACGCAGCCCCAAAGATTCGGGACCACGAGCCAGTCATCATGCCGCTTGGGACGAATCCCAACCTTGCGGCCAACGAGCGAGCCAAGCGCGACCATGGCTCCCACACCCGGATAATCGGGCGGGCATTGCATCCGCTCCGCAATGTCCTCAATCCAGGCGCGCAGCGTGGCCGGGAGACAGGCAAAGTTGAACGGCGGCACGGCGGGCAGGTCTGCGGGCAAAAGTTTTGGCTCTGTCCACGCCACGGGTTCAGTTTCCGCGCTCAAGTATTCGCTGGCGAGACTGCCGGCCTTGCACTTGGCGGAATATACCTCGCCATTCGCAATCGCCGCCCATGTCGCCTCGCGGTAATCCTCGCGCTCCCATTTTCCGCGTTTCAAACCGGATTGCGCGAACAACCGAAACGCCCGTTCCTTGTCCCCACCGGTCCAGAAGCGAAGCAATTTCAAAAGCGCCGCGTCAGCCTCAGACTGTGAGCCGTAGCCAGAAGCATCGCCGCGCCATAAAGCGGAAAATCGGTCGCCGTTCCTCGCCCGGCTCGCTCGGTCAATCAAATCTGAATCCGACAAGCGAAGAGTATTCACCGAACCTATTTCTTGACGCTGACTTTTCGCCGGAAAGATTTCCCGGAACATCGCTTCGATTTCCTGCTGTCGCTCTTCAACCGTCAGCGGCGTTCCCTCAACGTGCTTGCCGGTCATCACGAAGAAGCGTTTCGCTGAATACATCTCGACGCCCCGCTTTGCATCGCGCCTGCCGGTCGCACCTGGAATCTGGCCGCGTGCAATGACGTGAACACCGGTGCCGCTCTGGGAAATTTCCGTGTAGCTATTCAGACGCGCGACACTCTGACGGGCAGACTCGTCAAGCTGCCCCGTTGCCGGGTTGCGATGATGGTCAAGATCAATCCCCGTGAACCCGCCATCTTTCGCAAAAACGAAACCGATTCCGTTAAATCGGCTTTCCGTTTGACCGCAAGTCGCAACGACTTCAGCGAAACTGCTCCAGGTTGCCGGGTCGCTGGCATCCGCTCTGCGTCCGTTGGATTGATACGGGACCTTCGTTGCCTTGCCATCGCGCGTTTCGAGCCGCCAACAAACCCACTGGCGGAGCAATTGCAGCTCGCCGGGGATTTTTTCTGCGTTAAGGGTCATCGCGTCCGATCCTTTCTCCGGCACGGCCGCAAATGCCACAGGGGGCAGGCGTACGCGGTACAAGTCGTGATCTCGTCGCGTTGATACCCCATGCACTCCTGGCAGAACGCCTTGATGGCCTGACGCGGCGACGCCCGGTGTGAATGACAACGCGCCAACAGCGCCCTGTGAAGGCGCGGACAGTGTTCCATCCGGCGGGCGCGTACTTGGGTGATTTTGTCGTTGAGGGAATTGACCGCCGCTTGCTCTGGTGGCAAAATAGAGGCGTCACCCATTAGCGTGAGCGGTCACGCCATTAGCGTGAGCGGCAGTTCTTTGTGGCGCGCTTTGCTTCCCGGCGGGGCGCGCTTTTTGGTTTGGGGCGTTCATCGCTGCCACTCCCCTGCGGCACTCGCGCCGCATTTCTCTATGTAATTCAGAATCGAACCGAGGTCCCACAAACGACACCCGCGCTTCCCCGGTTCACCAACTGATACCGAGCGCACCTTGCCCTCACTGTGGAGTGCGTAAAGTCGCGCCCTCGTTAGCCCGGAAAAGAATTCCGGCCCTCGTGCGGGTGCCCGCACCCAAACCGGCATTTCGCCTCTGCGTTCGCGGAGACTTGGCCGGTGTCCGCTGTGTTCACTGATGTAATTCGGCACAACACGATGTTGGGATCATCGCGCCCCGTTCCAAGCAGACAGGATTGGCCAATTTTCAATCCCTTCAAACGAAACGAGTTATAAGAAGCCTGCCCTTGCCTTTCCTAATTGAAGCAAAACGGGAAAAATCGCGGAGTACTACTTTGGCCATCCTTCTTTCCAAATGTAACAGACGGAACTCGGTTCGCCAGGGCTGGGTTTTCTTGTGCCTACCACGGGACTCTCCGGGTGTTGGTAGAGTCCCAAGTTCTTGACCGCCTTGCGGAGTCTATTCCTTTCTTTCTCGTGCTGTGGTCCCTCGGCGGATTGTGGCTCCCATTCATGCCAAACCTTCTCGCCAGCCTTGAGTTTCTCGTAAGCCGAAACCTTCGTTTCGTACTCTTGCTTGCGGTCGCTTTCGTGCTTGCGGCTTTCGAGCCTCGCCTTTTCACCAGCCTCAAAAAGACGTCTCATCCGTCCGGCTACCTCCTCACATGCGAGTTTCTCCGGCATCAGCCATAAAAATCCGTGCAGCCAAATCGTGGTCAAAAAGTATGGATACTGTCCACCCGCCTTATTTTCCGGTTCATTTCTTACCCTGTCATAGAGCCGCTTGAAAAAGACCAAATCCCCTCTGCCTGCGGCGTCGGCAATGGTCCCTTGATGGAACCTCAGCGCCTCTTCGTAATTACCCGGCACAAAATCAAAGAAAAAATACTCCCGGTCGAAGTCCGGTGTGCCTGGAGTCAATTGGAAAAGCCTTTGCGCCGACTTGTTCATGCGCAGCCTCTTGAGAGCCTGTTTGCATGATTCGCGCGCCTCGCTGTAGCCGTCGAAATCCTGGGTCCTGCGGAACAACTCCAACAGCCCGTACCCGGCAAGCGTTGCTTCGCTTTGTATCTCCATCCCGCGCATCATCAATTCTGGCGCATCGAGATTTCTCGCCTCTGCATAGAGTTCCACAACCGCCGTTGCCAATTCTGGCTTCATGGTTGTGCGTAGCAATTGCAGGTAGCCACTGGAACTCAACTTCAGCGTGAGATTCAGGTATTCGTGATTCTCAAGCTTGCTGATTTCGCTAACGTCCATGTGAAGAACAACCCACGCCTACGGCATAAGGTCGCAGCCGTCGCCATTTGATTTCCTACCCTTCACGGCTTCACCCTCAATCCTTCCGCCAGGGCCAGCTTGGCTTGCCGCTCGTCGAACGTCAGAAATTCCTCCGCCTGCCACACCAGCGCCGTTGCCACATGCAGAATGTCCAGACTGCGGTAGCCTTCCGCCGCCGTCCGCAATCGCGCGATGCGCCGCGCCTCCTGCAACGCCTGCGGCCAGTCCGTCGCCACAATCTCCACCGCGCCGGCAGTCAGGTCCGCCTGCCAGTCACTCAAGGCTTTCCGGCCTTGGAGCGACGCAACTATTTTGCGAAACATCGCCAGTTCAAGCGCCTGTTCGACTTCAAAAGCCAGCAATGCCGAAACCGCCAACGGACGTTTGCGGCCCGTCAGATGCCCCGCCGCCTTCGCCGAATGTACGTCCAACAGATACAGGCTCAGGATGAAGCTCGTATCGGCGTAATCCTTCACGAACGATCTCCCCGGCTGTCCTGAATCAAGCTTTGGAGTTCGTCAGCGTCATACACCTTGTCGCCAAAATTGGCGCGCAACCGCGCCAGGATGTCCGGCATCTTGAACCGGCGCGGTTTCTCCGGCGCGGCGGGCACCAAGCGCGCAAAAAGTTTCCCGGCCTTGGTGATCTCCACCGGCTCCCCCTGCTGGATCCAACCGGCAATCCGCGCAAAATGATTCCGCAAATCTCTGACCGTCGCTGTTTTCATCGTGAGACTACTTTGTATCACCCGTCCCAGGATGTCAATGCCGTGCAAGGATGCAAGACGGGGATTGCTGGTGGCACCAACGCTGCTAAAGTCCGCCGTGATGAACGGACCTGACGACGTCGCGTTGGTTCCCATGCCGCCCCGCGCGCCTGCAAAAACGCAACCCGGCGCAAAGCGCATCCTCTCCGGCATGGTTGCGGACACGCTTGCGCTGGTGAACAAGGAGACTTTTAAGCTCGCCGAGGTGAACTTTCGACTCGGCGACTACGAGTGGCGCAAGCCAGATTACGAGCAGATTCTCATCTGGGCAAAAGCATTGCGGAGGAAGCCGGAAGCTGTACTTGAAACCTTGCTGGATGAGGAGAATCTCCTCGTAGAGGCCGACGGACAACGCCTGCTTTTCCCATTCTGGGACGGTCCGGCGTTTTCGGAAGGGCGCTTGCTTCTGGTACGTTGGGATTGTGTCGCACTGCCATTGTGGAAGTTTGAATGGGTTGCTGACCTGCATATCACTCATCTGGAGTACAAGGCTCACTACCAAAGAGACCCCACATCTGTTGACCTTGGGGGGTTGCCACTTCGCCGGCTACAGTATTTGTCCTGCTCTGACATGAACCTGAAGCAACTTGCTCTGTCGGACTTGTGTGCATTGAAATCCCTGAGTTGCGACCGCAATCTTTTGCCGGCACTGGACCTTTCTGGCTTGGCAGCCCTGGAACGTCTCAACTGTAGCGAAAATGCGCTGGCGGAGTTGGACCTCTCTCACACACCGGGTTTGGTCTGGTTGGCATGTAGCTTCAACGGCATCTCTCAACTGGACCTATCAGCGGTGCCAAGTTTACAGATATTACTATGCTCATACAATTCCATCGAAAAACTCGACCTTTTTCGCACGCCGAGGTTGGTGAGCCTCCATTGTGCGGATAACACACTTCGTGACTTGAATCTGGCTGCTGTCGGGCAACTTTCGGACTTGGATTGTTCGAATAACAAACTCACCAAGTTGGAACTAACACACACACCGCAGCTTCGGGAACTGAATTGTGCCGGGAATAATCTCCCCAGCCTCGATTTGTCTGGCCTGGCGGTGTCTTTGTCATGTAAGTCAAAGCCAAGCCGCACTTTTCAAAATATGCTGCTCGCTAAAGGCGGGACTCCAGAAGCGAACGGCGAACGCCATTTCCCCCTCCCCCGCCACCCCGCCGGGACGGTTCGCCCGCAAAAAAGAGATTCCTTTGACCTGCTTTCGGTCGGCAGCACCAGCCTCCAGCCGCACGGGCTAGGATTCGGTTGCCGCGCGTTCGATTGTCCCCGCTATGCTGACCCTCGCCGCCACTCGCGACGCGCCACGCGCCACGCCAGCCGGTCCCTGCCCCTGCCGGGCCGCGATTCATCCGGGCGCGGTGTTCCTGCGCAATGCGACCCCGCCGCTGGGTTCGGTTTGGTCTTGTGCGGCATCGGCATCCCGCAACCTCCGCGAGCCAAGATGCCGCAACACTGACGACCGGGGCGAACCGAAGCGGATTGAAACGTGCCTGGGACTACGTTTGGGACTACTCCGGGAATTTGACGGAAACCGAAATTGCGCAAGTCGTTGAAGGAATGGTGCCCCGGCCAGGACTCGAACCTGGGACCAATTGATTAAGAGTCAACTGCTCTACCAACTGAGCTACCGAGGCCACCAATCAAGTGCCCGTAGCATCCTAAGACCAAACCGCCTTGTCAATATCTGGGAGTAGTTTGACCTCAGAATTTCACCAGTTTGTGGGCACGTTGCCGGAACTGGCAGGAGTCACGGTAACCGACCGCGTGCGCGAGTTGGATGGCATCGGCAAAATTCATTCCCACCTCCCCCGGCGCGTGGGCATCCGAGCCGAACGTGATCGGCACGTGGTGTTGAAACGCGAGTTGGAGAAGCTCGCGGCTCGGATAAATCTCGCGGCAATCTTTGCGGAGGCCGGCGGTGTTGAGTTCAACGGCGCAATGGTTTTGCCGCGCCGCCGTCAGGAATTTCTCGTAAAGCGGCGCGCAGTCGCGCGTGGGACGATGGCCGAATTTCTTCGGCAAGTCAGCATGGCCGATGATTTGAAACAAGCCGCTGGCGGCCGCCATCGTCAGTCGCTGGAAATAGGCGGACCACACTTCGAAGGTGTCGCGCTGTTCCCATTCGGAAAGTTTGTGGGGATTGTCCACCGCCCAATCGTCCGAGACGTAATGGACCGAGCCGATGAAATAATCCCACGGCTGCCGCGCGGCGAGATCGCGAATCCAGTCCTCGTGGCCCGGCAGGTAATCCACTTCGAGCGCAAGGCGGATGGTGAGCCGCGGGAACTCGCGTTGCGCGCGGCGCACTTTCTCGACGTATTCATCAAGTTGATGGTTCAACATGCGCCAGTCGTCGAAGTCGTCGCGGCGCATGGGCGAATGATCGGAGAAGCCGATTTCGGTGAGGCCAAGCGCAAGTGCGTGTCGGGCGTAATCCACCGGTTCGCCGCTGGCGTGTCTACAGAGCGGCGTGTGCATGTGGTAATCGGGCGGCGACTGCATCGGGGTGAGTGTTGAGACTTGGTGCTTTGGAGTCGAACGAAAACTTCCACGATTGACACGACTGCGCGGCTTTTCTAGCTTCGCACCGCAAAGACAGCCAGCTTTGCCCCGAATGAGAGTTCGGGGATTTTTATTGGCGCGGTCAGGGTTTGGTACTGATTCGCCGGCGCCCGGTCGCCGGCGCCCGAAACTGAATTCTGGAACCTCACAACGGAAGATCTGACAATGGCAAATACAATTCTGGTCGGCGCCCAGTGGGGCGACGAGGGCAAAGGCAAAATCATTGATGTGTTGACCGAGTGCGCCGATGTGGTCGTTCGCACACAGGGCGGCAACAACGCAGGGCACACGGTTTTTCTCGGACCGAAGAAGTATGTTCTGCACCTGATCCCTTCGGGCATCCTGCGGCGGCAGAAGCTTTGCGTCATCGGCAACGGCGTGGTGATTGATCCGGTTGGTCTCGTTAATGAAATCAAGGGGCTGCAGAAGCTCGGGGTCAAGATTGGCCGGAATCTGGTGGTGAGTGAAACGGCGCACGTGGTGTTTCCGTATCACCGCGAACTGGACGCGCAACGCGAAGTGCTCAAGGGCAAACATAAAATTGGCACCACCAAACGCGGCATTGGCCCGGCTTACGGCGACAAGGCCGCGCGCGTGGGCCTGCGCATGATTGACCTGGTGAATCCAGAGCAGTTCGCGGAAAAGTTGCAGCGCCGGCTCAAGGAGAACAACGAAGTGCTTAAGGCGCTTGGCGCCAAGCCGCTTTCCTTCAAACAGGTTCACGCGGAATACCGCGCGGCGGGCGATTTCCTGAAGCCGTTTGTGGCCAACACGGTGGTGCTGTTGCACGACGCGATGCGGCGGGGTGATGACATTTTATTCGAGGGTGCGCAGGGTACGTTCCTCGATCTCGATCACGGTACGTATCCTTATGTGACCTCGTCAAACACCACGGCGGGTGGCGCCTGCACCGGTTCGGGTGTGCCGCCGCATCGCATGGACCGCGTGGTGGGCGTCATGAAAGCTTACACGACACGCGTGGGCGAAGGCCCGTTGCCGACAGAGAGCGCCGAGATCGCCGACATGCTGCACGCGATGGGCCGCGAGTTTGGCGCGACGACCGGTCGCGCGCGGCGGTGCGGGTGGTTTGATTCCGTCGCCACCCGCCACGCCACGATGGTGAACGGCCTTGACGACCTGGCCGTGACGAATCTCGACGGGCTGGACGCGCTGGAGACAATCAAAGTTTGCATCGCTTATCGCATCGGCGGGAAGCGCTACGATTACGTGCCGAACGACGTACAGGTGCTGGCGCGATGCGAGCCGATCTACGCGGAGTTTGACGGCTGGCGCACGCCCACCACCAAAGCGCGCCAGTGGAAGGACCTGCCGGCGAAGGCGCGCACGTATCTCAAGGCCCTTGCAGAATTGACGGGCGCAAGGCTGGCGATTGCGTCCGTCGGGCCGGCGCGCGAGCAGACGATCATGCTATGAGACGGCGTGTCGGAGCACTGGTGTGTGGGAGTAATGTGAAGGTCGGGATGCTGTCCATCACTCCAATACTCCATGACTTCGCCATTGTATCGCGCCATCGTTTCGTTGGTTCTTCTGCTGCATGAGCACCACTCCGCATTTAAGCCCCGAAGCCAGGGCCACGTTGCCTCAGCACGTTGCCATCATCATGGATGGCAACGGGCGGTGGGCAAAGCAGCGCGGCTTGCCGCGCGTTGAAGGGCATCGGCAGGGGGCCGAGTCCGCGCGCACGATCATCCGCACGGCGGGTGAACTCGGCATCAAATATCTCACGCTCTACGCGTTCTCCGCCGAGAACTGGAACCGCCCCAAGGACGAAGTGGATGCGTTGATGAAGTACCTCGTTCACTATCTCAAGACCGAGACGAGTGAACTGAACAAGAACAACGTGAAACTGGAGGTCATCGGCCAGATTTATCGCTTGCCGGAAAACGTCCAGGAACATCTCAAAAAGTCCATCCACACACTCGGGAAGAACAACGGACTGACGCTCATCATGGCGTTGAGCTATGGGGGCCGGAACGAAATTGTAGAAGCCGTGCGCGGGATTGCGGAGAAGGTGCGCCGGGAACAACTCGAGCCAGCCGACATTACGGAGCAGGTGATTTCACAGCATCTGTGGACGCGCAACATTCCCGACCCGGACGTCTTGATCCGCACGAGCGGCGAGATGCGGATCAGTAATTTTCTGCTGTGGCAGATTTCCTACGCCGAACTGGTCATCACGCCCACGCTCTGGCCGGACTTCCGCAAGCCGCAGTTCTACGAAGCGCTCGAAGACTACGCCCGGCGGCATCGGCGCTTTGGGGGAGTCTGATGCCACCCAAAGCATCCGGCATGAGCTCAAACCAGGCATTGTTGCCGGGCGAAGATCTGGTCCGGCAGGGACTGGACGATCTCGCGCAAAATCGCGTGACGGACTGCTCGCTGCTGGCGCTCATCGCCGCGCCGCGCCTGCGAGATCTTGGTGTGCCGGTGCCGGAGCGAGGCGGTGCCGAGCCGTTTGAACACCAGCTCTACTCCCGGCTGGAGGCGCGCCTGGGAGCGGGCGCTCACTCGCACTACAACAGCCTGATCCGACGCGTGGTCAGTTATGCGCGCAGTCTGGAACGGGAAGGCCAGCGGACGGTGACGCGAGCGAGTTAACCCCTGCCATCGCGTCACGGAATTCGAAATTGGCAATTTTCCCGCCGGTTGTTAGCTTGTCGCGAATGTCAGTGATGCCTGCGGCTCAATCCCAACCCTCGAAGGCAAGAATCTTCCTGCGCCGGCTGCTTAGCACGTTGGTGCTTTGGGCGGTGATCATTGGGGCGTTGTTCTCCGGCCACCGACTGCTGTCCGACTCGGTCTTCCTGCTGATCATCGTGTTCCTCGCGGGCTTTGGACTGGCGGAATTTTACGGCTTGGTGGAGAAGTGCGGACTGGCTTGTTTCCGTTGGTGCGGTCTGGCCGGCGGCATTCTGTTGATGGTGGGAACATTCTTCAATGTCACCGGCCGTCTCGGCACGCATGGCGACCCCGGGCATGTGAACGATTTTGAAACCAGCTTTCTGATTCTATTCGTGCTGGGCCTGTGTGTGCGGCAATTCGTTTCCCGCCGCAACGCGCACGGCCTGCTAGCCATCTCGACGACTTTGTTTGGCCTGATGTATGTCCCGTGGCTGCTGAACTTCATCCAGAAAATCAACTTCTTCCCCGGCATCGGCGATCACGGCAAATACTACGTGCTCTATTTCATGCTGGTGACCAAACTCAGTGACACGGGGGCGTACGCGGTGGGCTCGTTGATTGGCAAACACAAGATGATCCCGCGCATTAGTCCGGGGAAAACGTGGGAAGGCTTCGGGGGGGCGATTGTGGTTTCCACCGCAGCGAGTGTAGCCTTCACACACTTTTTTGCCGACCAGTTGCCGGGCATGACGGTGTTCCATGCGGTTGTGCTCGGAATGGTGTTGAGTGCAACCGCCGTCCTGGGCGACTTGATCGAATCACTTTTCAAACGCGAAGCGGGCGTGAAGGATTCGGGCAGTCTGTTCCCTGGAATTGGCGGCATTCTCGACTTGCTGGACAGCCTGTTGTTCAACGCGCCGATCATGTATCTCTACCTGCGTTACGTCCTGAACTGACCATGAAAAACGTCGTCGTCCTCGGCTCAACCGGCTCCATCGGCACCAGCACCCTGAAGGTCGCCGAAGACCTGCCGGATCGCATTCGTCTGCTTGGCCTGGCCGCGGGCAACAATGCCGAGTTGCTGCTGGAACAAGCGCGCAAACATCAGCCGCAGGCCATTTCCATTTCCGATCCAACCAAGGCCAAAGACCTGGCTGACACCTTTAGCACTGCCTGCGAAGTTTTCTCCGGGGCCGAAGGATTGTTGAAACTCGCCACGTTACCGGAGGCGGACATTGTGTTGATTGCGATTGTCGGCACGGCGGGATTGCAGCCCGCGCTGGCGGCGATTCGCGCCGGCAAGGACATTGCCGTGGCGTCCAAAGAAATTCTCGTGATGGCCGGCGAGATCGTCATGACGGAAGCGCGTAAACAGGGCGTGCGGGTGCTGGCCGTGGACAGCGAACATTCAGCGATCTTTCAGTGCCTCGACGGCAAGCCCTCCTCCTCCGTGCGCAAACTCTGGCTCACGGCGTCGGGCGGCCCGTTCCGCAACACACCGAAGGAGGAGTTTCCCGCGATCACGGTCGAACGCGCACTCAAGCATCCCTCCTGGGTCATGGGCCGCAAGATCACCATTGATTCCGCGACGCTGTTCAACAAAGGGCTCGAAATGATCGAAGCGCGTTGGCTGTTCGATATCGAGATGGCGCGCGTGGACGTATTGGTGCATCCGCAGAGTGTGATTCATTCGATGGTGGAGTTTGTGGACGGCTCGCTGTTGGCGCAGCTTTCCACTCCAGACATGTGCCTGCCCATTCAATACGCCCTGACCTATCCGGATCGTGTGGTGAGTGATCGCGTCCAGACGGATTTCCCAAAATTGGGCAGCCTTTCCTTTGAAGCGCCCGACTTGGAGAGGTTTCCTTCCCTGGGACTGGCCCGCCAGGCCGGCGAAACGGGAGGCACTCTGCCTGCTGTATTGAACGCCGCCAATGAGGTCGCGGTCGAAGCGTTCGTGAATGGGCAGATCAATTTTCCGCAAATCACGGACATCGTGCGGCGAACGATGCAGGAACATCGCGTGGTATCGCATCCGACGCTGCCGCAAATCCTCGAAGCCGACGCTTGGGCGCGGCGCGAGGCGGCAATAAGCCGGTGATTTGATTGCCAGTGCTGACTCCATTCGCCGGTTGTCATTAGGTCGCAAGGTCGCTAGATTCAACGAGTGCCGGTAATCGGCATAATTACAAGACATGACTGTTCTAAACATTATTTACGTGGTGCTGGTGATGCTCCTGCTGTTCGGGGCGGCGGTTTTCGTCCATGAATGGGGACATTTCTGGATGGCGCGCCGGCGGGGCATGAAGGTGGAGGCGTTCGCCATCGGTTTTGGCCCCAAGGTCTTTTCGTGGAAACGTGACGGTATCGAGTATGCCTGGCGGTGGATTCCTGCCGGTGGCTACGTAAAGCTGCCGCAAATGATTACGTCGGAGTCGTTGGAAGGCGAAACCAACAAAGACGAGGTGATTCCGCCGGCGTCGCCGTGGTCAAAGATCCTGGTCGCATTCGCCGGCCCGTTCATGAACATCGTCTTTGCATTTGTGCTGGCGGGGGTGATCTATCTGGTGGGCCTGCCCGTCGCGGTCAATCCTTCGATCATCGGCTACGTTGAACCCGGTTCGGAGGAGGCAAAACTTGGCATCCAAGAAGGCGACCGCATTGTTTCCGTCAACGGCGAGCGCGTGAAGTCGTGGCAGGATGTGTCCATGTTCACCATTCTGGCGCGGACGAATGTGTTGCCAGTGGTCATTGAGCGTGACGGTGTGCAAACGACCTATCATCTTACCGCCAAAGTCCACGAGGCGGTGGGCCTCAAGCTCCTGAACCTTGATCCGCGCGATCATCCGGAAGTCATCGAAGTGCAATCCGACAGTGCCGCGGAAGCCGCCGGCCTGAAAGCGGGCGACAAGATTCTCACCTTCAATGCCCTGCCGGTGGCCAGCCGCGAGCAATTGATCAGCCTCATCCAGAAACGCGGCGGCGAACCGACGGAATTGCGTGTCCAACGCGGCAGCGAGAAGCTCACGCTCACCGTGACCCCCAAGGAAGATCCCACCACGAAGGTCGGGCGCATCGGCGCGATGCTGGGCTCGAATTCCACGCAAACCTATGTGGTGCAAAAGCCCGGACCCACCCCTTGGGAACAGGTTAGTGACGTGTTTGACAAGACCATCAAAACCATCAGTGCCTTGATTCACTCCAAACAGACCGGCGTGGGCGCAAAGGATTTAAGCGGGCCGGTCGGCATCCTCACGATTCTCGCGGCCCAGGTGAACACCGATTACCGGCTGGCTCTGAGCTTTCTCGTGTTGCTCAATGTCAACCTGGCCATCCTCAATCTGCTGCCCATTCCCGTCCTGGACGGCGGGCATATCATGATGGCGATCATCGAGAAGATACGACGTCGCCCGCTTAGTCAAAAGTTCGTGGAATACACCACCACCGCGTTTGCCGTGCTGCTGATTTCCTTCATGCTTTATGTGACGTTCTTCGATGTGAAACGCTTTTCCCTGTTCCGGTCCATGTTCAAGGGCGGCCACCAGATCGAAGAACAGCAAAAACAGTCCTCACCAGAAACGCCTTAACGCTGCGCGATCATGCGCTACTGCGAATCTCCCTACGCCTTCAAGCGTCGCCGGACCCGCGAGGTGGTCATTGGCGATCCCGCGCACGGCGGCGTAATCATTGGCGGCGACCATCCGGTGGTCATGCAATCCATGATCACGTGCGATACGATGGACACGGCGGCCAGCGTGCAGCAGACACTGGAGCTCGTGGCCGTCGGTTGCCAGTTGGTGCGCATCACCGCCCCCACGGTGAAGGACGCCGCCAATTTGCAGAACATTGTCGCCGAATTGCGCACGCGTGGCTGCACCGTGCCCATCGTGGCGGACATTCATTTCAAACCCGAGGCCGCGATGGAGGCCGTGAAGTGGGTGGAGGTCGTGCGCGTCAATCCCGGCAACTACGCCGACTCCAAAAAGTTTGCGATCAAGGAATACACCGACGAGCAATACGCCGCGGAGTTGCGGCGCATCGAAGAAAAGTTCACGCCGCTCGTGCTCGAGTGTAAACGTCTCCAGCGCGCCCTGCGCATCGGCACGAACCACGGTTCGCTCTCCGACCGCATCATGAACCGCTACGGTGACACGCCACTGGGCATGGTCGAGAGCGCGCTGGAATTCGCCCGCATCTGCCGGCAGCACGACTTCCACAACTTCAAGTTCTCGATGAAGTCGTCCAACCCCAAGGTAATGATCGAGTGCTATCGCCTGCTGGTCGCGCGACTGGAGCAGGAAGGGCCGGACTGGAATTACCCGATTCACCTCGGTGTCACCGAAGCGGGCGAAGGCGAGGATGGCCGCATCAAATCCGCCATCGGCATCGGCTCATTGCTTTGTGACGGCCTGGGTGACACCATTCGCGTCTCGCTCACGGAAGATTCCCCGCGCGAGATCGAAGTCTGCCGCGATTTGCTGGCGCAGATTCCAAGTTTGACGACACCCCACCACGCATCACGCATCACGCATCACGATTTCCCGTTCGACCCGTTCCATTTCGCGCGCCGCGAAACGCCGGAAATCGAATTGAATGAACATGTCAAGTGCGGCGGCGAACAGCTCATCCGCGTCGTCGTCACCCGCGCCACGTTCGACAAGGTAGCACCGAAGATTCGCCCGAAAGACGACGTGAAACCCGAGGCGGTTTACGAAGACCTGAACGTTGCTGAGATTGACCCGACGCAGGATTTCGACATCAACTGCGACACGCAACTCGTCACAGTGAAAGACGGCGTGAACCTGCCGGCCGTCACCACATTCCGTCTGCTGGTTGCCAAGCTAAAGCACCTCGGTCGCAAGAATCCGATTCTGCTCAAAGACACGTTGTTGGCTGATGGCAGCCGCCGAGGTAACGAGGCGGAATCAGTAAAAGCCGGGAATCCGCCTCCTCACGTCGGCGGCTACGACGTTTTGGAACCCAAGATCGCTTTGCTTCGCGCCTCGGTGGTCATCGGTGCATTGCTGGCCGATGGCATTGGCGACGCGATTCTCGTGCGCGGCGAACCCGGCGCGGGTCAATCGCTGCGGTTGGCGTACAACATTTTACAGGCGGCGGGGTGTCGTTCGTTCAAGACGGATTACGTGGCGTGTCCGTCCTGCGGACGGACCCTGTTCAATCTCCAGACTGTGACTGCCCGCATCAAGGCGCGCACGGAGCACCTCAAAGGCGTGAAGATTGCCATCATGGGCTGCATCGTAAACGGCCCGGGCGAAATGGCTGACGCGGACTTCGGTTACGTGGGCGGCGCCCCGGGCAAGATCAATCTCTACGTCGGCAAAACGCCGATTAAATTCAACATCCCTGAAGCTGAGGCGGTGGAACGATTGGTGGATTTGATTCGCGAGCACGGGAAGTGGGCGGAGACGGAGACCAGATAGCAAAGCCCATGCGGACCGTTTCAGGCGGTTTCAAGGTCGGCCGGGAAATCGGGGCAAATCGTGGACTTCGGAAGTTGACCTGGCAGGTTAAAGAAAGTCATCCGCCCGCGCTCGTCACAGTACCAGAATTCCAACGCGCCTTTTCCCAAATAGAGCCGGCGCTTCTGCTCGATTTCCTCGGGCGTATTGGCCGGCGACCAGACTTCAACGCAAATCTCCGGTGCGATCGAACAACTGAACTCATCGGCGATGATCTTGAACCGCTCCTGGGAAGCCCATGTGTCATCGGCCACAATCGTACCTTCTGAGGTGTCAATGGCACATTCCGTCAGGGCTTCCCCGTGCGGCAGGAGTTTCTTTAGCAGATAGGCGATTTTTGCCTGATAGTAGCCGTGGCGATTGCGGGTGGGGCTCATAACAATTTGACCCTGGCGATTGATTTCAATCTTGTACGGTAAATCCGCCAAACTCTTGTCTTCGCAAACCTGCTGCCAGTTCATGGCCACAGCGTAGGCGCGGCCCGCGTTTCCGGCAAGTTCGGGGTGGAAGTTAATGGAAGTCGAAGCAGGTCGTTCGCCCGGAGGGCACCCTGCCGAGGTGAAAAATCAAAAAACCATGCAGGAACTGCCGCAGTTCTGTCACCTGCGCTTCGCTTAACTTCAGCCGTGCCAAGGCCGACCAGTCGCTGGTGGCGAGCGCACCGCCGATTTGGATCGTACCGGGTGTGAGTTTGCTTTTCTGCAGATCCGGCTTGAGACCGAGTTCCATCAGCAGTCTGAGTTCAAATGCGAGGATGGTTTGGGGCTGGGGCGGTTGCCTGGGCAGATGGCCGATTAAACCGCGCAATAAATCGTGAACCGCAATCAGCGGCGTTTCAGTTTCTGTCACCTGTTCGACGAGCCGGGCGCAATAAGCCGCCTGCTGCAACCAACCGAGTTCCTTTCGCAACGCGGCGTGAGTTTCGCGCACGGCGACTTCGCGCAGTGTGTGCAACTCCGAACGGCGGCTGCGATGGAAAGTGAAAACGGCCTCGTAGAATAAATCCAGCTTGCCGAGAAACGGCGACTTGGGCCGGCGCGCGCCTTTGGCCACGGTAACGATGCGGCCAAAGGTCGGTGTCAGCCAGTGGACAATGAGGCTCGTTTCGGTAAGGGGCCGCGTGCGCAGAATCAAACCGGTGGCGGTTTCGATCATGCGGGCAGGTTGACACCGGTGCGCGGCTGGCTGATGGGTGGCAGTTCGGCGGGAGCGGCGTATTCGGGGGACACGGAGCCGAGACTGATGATGAACTTGATGGCATCGGCCACGGACATCTGGAGCCGGGTCACGTCCTTTTCCGGGACGAGAACCAGCCAGCCGGAGGTGGGATTGGGAGTGGTGGGCACAAAGATGCAGACGACTCTTTCCTTGGTTTTTTGCTGCACCTCGTCGTGCTGTTCCCCGGTGATGAACCCCAGGGAATAAATGCCGGCGCGGGGAAACTGAATGAGCACGACCGTTTTGAACGCGCTCTTCTTGCCGGTGGAGAACGCCTCGTTGACCTGTTTGATCGTGGAGTAGATCTTGTTCACGAGCGGAACCCGCATGAGGATATTGTCCATCCACTGGATCAACTTCTTGCCGATGTAATTCCGAGCCAGACGGCCCACGATGGAAACCAAACCCACGGCCAGCAGCAGCGCGAGCACACTCCAGTACCAAAACATCTGGCCGGACTTGCCGTTGAGGTAAATCCGCTCCGGATTCAGAATGTATTTCAAGAAGAACAGGAGCGCGTCCGTAATGTTCGCCACGCTGCCAAACAGCCACACAATCACCGCGATGGAAACAACCGCCGGCAGAATAATCGCCAGCCCCGCCAGGAAATTGGCGCGCCAACGGACAATCAAACCTTTGTGTTCCATGACCGGAGGTTAAAGCAGGTTCAGAGATTGCTCAAGGCAAAGCGGCGGGCCATCCGCCGCAACAACCGGTTCTCCACGCGTTTCATAGCCCGGCGGGCGGCGGGGCGGGTGTCGTCATAACCACGCAAGTGCAGCAATCCGTGCAGAATGTAGCGGAGGACTTCCACCTGCCAGGTCGTGCGGAAACGTCGCGCCTGCGTCACCGCTTCCTCCACGCACACGAACACTTCGCCGTGGAGCATACCGGGTGACTGATGTTCGCAAGCCAGGGAACTTTCCTGATCCACAAATGGCGCCCCCGGCAGGTAATCAAATGTGATGACATCCGTGGCACCGGCGTGCCGCAAATACCGTTCGTTCACGCGCGTCATTTCCGGCGCCGCCACCAGATGCACCCCGAGTTGATACGCGGACAGGCCGAACTCCTCGCGCAGGGTGGCGGCGATGACTTTGCGGAGTTGTCGCAGGTTGATGCGCCGCACGCGCTGGCGGTTGCGCAGGCAGAGTTCGCGGTTCATCGGGCCGTGCCCCGGTGCTGTTCGTAGGCACTGATGATGCGTTGGACGAGCGGATGCCGCACCACGTCGCGTTTGCCGAATTCGATCACAGCGATGCCCTCGACGTTTTCCAGGACGCGATGGGCTTCCAGCAGACCGGAGTGTTTGTGGGGTGGCAGGTCTATCTGGGTTTCATCGCCGGTGACCACGGCCTTCGAGCCGTGGCCCAGGCGCGTGAGAAACATCAGCATCTGCTCGGTGGTGGAGTTCTGGGCCTCGTCCAGAATGATGAAGGCATTGTTGAGGGTGCGCCCGCGCATGTAGGCCAGCGGCGCGATCTCAATGGTGCCGCGTTCGGTGTGCTTCTGAATCTCCTCGGCGGGCAACATGTCGTGCAACGCATCGTGCAGCGGACGCAGGTAGGGCGTTATCTTCTCGTAGAGATCGCCCGGCAGAAAGCCCAGCGCCTCGCCGGCCTCGACCGCCGGCCGGGTGAGAATGATTCGCGAAACCTTCCCCTCGCGGAGGGTGGTCAGCGCCATGGCCACCGCCAGATAGGTCTTGCCCGTGCCGGCCGGGCCGACCCCAAAGGTGATGTCGTTTTTGCGAATGGCGTCGAGATATTTTTTCTGACCCACGGTCTTGGCCGTCACCCCGGGTTTCTTTTCATGTGTCACCACGCGGTCGTTCATCAAGTCCTTGAGTATCGAAACGCCCTCGTGCTTGACGACATTCAGGGCATGCGTGAATTCGCGGTTGCGCACGGGCGATCCGGCTTTGAGCGAACCTTCCAGTGAGAGGAAGAGGTGCTTGGCACGCTCCAGCGCCTCCGCGTTCCCCTCGAGTTTGATCCAGCCCTCGCGGGCGGTGGCTTTGACACCAAGCTGATCCTCCAGCGCCTGGAGGTTGCGCGGTTCGTGATTGAACAATTGCTGGGCTACGCGGGCGTTCTCAAAGTGGAGCGTTTCGGTAGGCATGGCGGGTAAAATGAATCAAGCCGTCAGTTCATGGCGCCAAGGCGCCGCGCAATTGCGCGGCCAGATCCTCGAGGGCTTGCGGCAGGACACTGGTGTGGGCAATCACGGGCATGAAGTTGGTATCCCCATTCCAACGTGGGACGACGTGAATATGCAAATGTTCCGTGATGCCCGCGCCGGCCACCCGGCCCAGGTTGATTCCAATGTTGAAGCCCTCGGGCCGCATCAACACGGTCAGCGCGTTGACGCACCGGCGTGTGAGTTTCCACAAGTCGGTCAATTCTTCCTCAGTCAGATCGTTCATGTCGGCCGTTTGCTTGTAGGGGACGATCATCAGGTGTCCGCCGTTGTAGGGGTAACGATTGAGCAACGCATAGCAGGTGCGCTCCCGGACAAGCACCAGATTGGCCACGTCGTCACTCGACTGCGCAATTCGAGTGAACAGGCTTTCGTCAAGCGGCGGCTTGGGCGCCAGAATGTATTCGATGCGCCAGGGAGCATGGAGTGTGTCCATGCGTTCACCTTAGTGAGCACCACGCTGAAAGTCAAAAACCGATGCGGCAGCCTGGGGAACGTCCAATCCCGGGCGGCACTGGCTGCCGGGCGAGACGCGTTAACGCACGCTGTCAGGCGGGCGCTTTCGCGCCAGTCCCCAACTTGCCTCTCAGCACGTACACCAGCGCCTTGACCGCGAGTTCGCTGAAAAGGAAGGGTTTGGCGATGAAATCATTGCCGCCGCTCATCATGGAACTAGCGCGGCTCTCCAGATCATTGAGACTGGTGACGAAGACTATCGGAACGGTCTTGTACGCCGGCAGCGCACGCACCTTCGTGCAAAGCTCAAAGCCGTTCATACCCGGCATATCCACGTCGAGAAAAATCAAATCAAAGCCTTGTTCCGACACCATCTGGAACGCCACAAGCGGGTCCTCCACGTTGACGGATTTCAGTCTGGCTCTTTCCAGCGCATGGGTGATGGCGCGCCGGGAAATGGCTTCGTCGTCAACGACGATGATTCTGGCCGCCGGCGTTTCGCGTCCCGGCACGGTGGCGTGGGTGAACAGGAAGCCCAGAAAGTCAATGGCGTTGGCCACGGTGCGCATCGTCGAGGCGTTTACGTTGGCAGGCTTGTCCTGAAGCTCCTTGAGGAGCGCCTCCAGCGCATCCGACATCTGCGCGATCTGCAGCATGCCGGTGATGCCCGCGTTGCCGGTCAGCGCGCGAATTCGCCTGAGCAGTTCCTTGATCTGGTGGAGTCGGCCAGTCTCATTCTCCGCCTTGATCATGCCCAGCAATAATGCCCGCAACGTGACGAGGGTGGCCGGCAGACTCTCTACGAAAGACTTGCTTAGATCAGCCTCGAACGCGGCATCCGACTCCCGTGTTGGCGGGCGGGGTGGCGGCAGGGGCGGGGCGGAGCGCGGCTCGGCCCCGGCGGACGCACTGACGGGTGCGGCTTTGGTTATTGGCGAGACGGTGGTGGTCGGCAGACTGCTCGCTCCGATCAGGCTGCGAACCAGGTCAATGACCTGCCGGGGTGTGGAACTGGCCTTGGAGAGGCAATTGGTCGCCCCCGCCGCCCAAGCATCCTGGACCATGTTCGACAGATAACTGTTGGAGAAGACAATGAGCGGCAGTTTCTCGCAGCCCGGTTCGGCCCGGATCATCTTCATCAGTTCCACCCCGGAAAGACCCGACAGCATCATATCGAGGATGACGGCATCGGGCTGGAAACTCTTGACCAAGGCGAACCCCGGCTCGCCTTCGTGGGCCACTTCCACCGCGTAGCCTTCGAGCACAAACCGGTTGCGATAGATATTGGCGACGATCTGGTCGTCCTCAATGATCAAGACCTTCTTCATGAAGAGACTTCGGCGGGCCGGTCGGCAGACGACTTCAGATACGGCGCCAGGAACTGGCTGACCCGCTCGAACTCCGCGGCAATCTGCGCCTGGAGGTCCGATGCGCCGGTCAAATTGCCCTCCTGTCCCCGATGCTCCAATTCGCGGAGCGGTGCGACGAGCTTCGTGATTCCGCACGTGGCGCTGGCGCCCGCGCAACTGTGGGCCACCCGCCGCACTTCGGCGGCGTCGCCGGCCTGCACGGCCTCGCCCAGTTGCGCCACTTGTTCGCGGGTTTGCGTCAGGTAGAGGCTCACCAGTTCGCGCAGGTTTTCCGGGTCGCCTTCGGTGAATTCCATCAGCCGCGCCATATCCACGGGCGGTTCTTCGGCGACTTTGTGTTCGGGGTTGGAGTTTGGATTCATGGCGGTTTGCGAGCCAGTTTGGGTTTCCGTCGGCAGGCGGCTCGCGGCCGAAACCGCCCAGCGCTCCACGATGGCGCGGACTTCCTCGGGCCGCACGGGCTTGGCCATGTAATCATCCATACCGGCCGCCAGACATTTGTCGCGATCACCCGGCATGGCGCTGGCCGTCATCGCCACGATGCAGATCGGCGATTTGTAATTGGGGAACTGGGCGCGGTCCTGCTGCCGCTGACGGATGATCCGCGTGGCCTCCAAGCCGTCCATTTCCGGCATCATCACATCCATGAAAATCATGTCATAAGGCTCGCGATCCAGGGCCGCGAGCGCTTCGACACCGTTGGCGGCAAGCGCCGGGCGGTAGCCCATTTGCTGAAGCAGACGCGTGGCAACTTTCTGGTTGATGACGTTGTCGTCGCACAAGAGCACCCGCAACGGCAGCCGCGTGGCCATGGCCGGATCAAGTTTGCCCGGACCGGGAGACTTTCGCGCGGCCGGCCGGCTACCGGAAACCACGCGAATGAGCGATTCGTAGAGTTGCGTGGGTTTGATCGGTTTGGTCAGGCAACTGGCAAACGCCGCTTTTGCGAAATCCGGCGTGTCGGCCCGCACGCCCATGGAGGTCAGCAGCACCAGCGGCAGCATCACGCAACTGGGAAGTTTTCGAATCTCGGCGGCCAGCATCAAACCGTCCATGCCAGGCATCTGCATGTCCAGGATGGCCAGGTCGAACGCTTCCCCGGCCCGCAACCAGTCCAGCGCCTGTTGGGCGTTTTGTGCCGCCCGGGCGGTCATGCCCCATTTGCCAGATTGCAGGGTCAGGATGCGACAGTTGGTCGGGTTGTCATCCACAATTAGCAGGCGCAAACCCTGAAGTTGCGGTTGCGGGCCCTCCAACGGCGAGCGCACGTCCTGCGGGGCCGCCGGCAAGGTGAGCGTGAAATGAAAAGTCGAGCCTTTGCCCGAGACACTTTCCACCCACATCTTGCCGCCCATCAACTCCACCAGCCGCCGGCTGATCGTCAACCCCAGACCCGTGCCGCCAAAGTGGCGGGCCGTGGACGCGTCCGCCTGAGTAAACGGTTTGAACAATCGTGCGAGTTGGTCCACCGGGATCCCGATGCCGGTATCCCGCACAGAGAAGTGAAGCTGCCACGGTTTGGTGCTGGCCGGCGATTCCGGAGCGGAGAGAACTCTCACCTGCATCACCACCTCGCCTTGCCCGGTGAACTTGATGCCGTTGCTGAGCAGGTTGACCAGCACTTGCCGCAAACGCGTGACATCGCCCACCAGCATGGCCGGGATGCCGTCTTCGAGTTGATAGACCAGTTCCAGCTTCTTCTCGCTGGCCTTGGGGGCCAACAAATCCAAAGCTTCTTCAATGCACCCGCGCAAGTCGAACGTTTGCGCTTCCAGCTCCAGCTTGCCGGACTCGATCTTGGAGAAGTCGAGAATATCATTGACGATGGTCAGTAATGATTCGCTGCTGGCGTAGATGGTGTCCACATATCCGCGTTGTTCCGGCGTCAACTGGGTTTCGAGCAGCAGACCCGACATGGCAATGACCCCGTTCATGGGCGTGCGGATTTCGTGGCTCATGTTGGCGAGAAAATCCGCCTTGGCGCGACCGGCGCTTTCCGCAGCCAGCCGCGCGGCGGTCAATTCCCGGTTCATCCGCGTCAATTCATCCTGCAACCGTTTGGCCCGTAACACGGCGCACACCCGGGCCCGCAATTCCGCCGCTTCAAACGGTTTGGTGAGATAATCGGTGGCGCCCAGTTCAAAGCCGCGCAACTTGTCTTTCGTACTGTTCCACGCGGTGAGCACCATCACCGGGATGCTCTGGGTTTCGACCGCGTCCTTGATCTGCCGCAACACTTCAAAACCGCTCATGTCCGGCAAACCCAGGTCCAGCAACACCAGATCAATGCGCGTCTCGCGCACCTGCCGTAGCGCTTCGGCTCCATTGGCCGCATGCATCAGCGAAATGTTGGCTTCCTGGAGCAGTCCCGCCAGGACCTCGGGCATCTTCAGGTCGTCTTCCACCAACAATACTTGCGACGGAGGTAAATTCATACGCTGCCAAATCTGCTACTCTCGAAACTGTTTTCAATCCGCGGGGTGCTGCTGATTTGTTGTTTGTTTCAGCATATTCAACACCAAAGGTTTCCAAAGGCCAATGCGATTTTTGCGCGCTCCGCCGGCCGGCACGGCCAGCGGTTGCGGGTTCAGTGGCAATCGAGCGTCGCCTGCATGGGTACTGCCAGGGGGTCGGGTGGACCCGTGGCTGGCAGGAAATAGGACAACAGTTCCCGTCACTGAGGCAACCCACTCACTCTCGCCGGCAATTGCATCCGGCCAGTTTTCATCAGCCAAAGAATCGTTGCGCGGGTGGGGCAACTCTGCGTACAGTTTCCGCATGGTTCAGACGGTGCCCGAGCCCGGCGCATTGGGCGACATCTTCACGGAGCGCGAGGCTTACCTGAAAGCTTACCGCCTCATGCTGCTCGCCCGCCTCCTGGACGACAAATTCGCCAGCCTCTACCGCGCCGGAAAAATCCACGGCGGCGTGTTCCTCGGTCGTGGTCAGGAGGCCCTCAGCGTGGCGGTCGGGCTGGCGTTGCGGAAGGGCGACGTCTTCGCCCCGCTGATTCGCGACCAAGCGGGGCGCCTGGCCTTCGGGGAATCCGTGCTCGATGCAGTGCGCACTTATCTTGGTTCCGCGCTGGGACCGATGCGCGGCCGCGATGGCAATGTGCATCGGGGCCGTCCGCGGGAGGGGCTGCTGACCATGATCAGCCACCTGGGGGCGATGATCTCGGTGGTGAACGGAGTGTTGCTGGCGCGGCGATTCAAGGGTGTGACCGACACCGTCGGCGCCGCCTGCATTGGTGACGGCGCCACGTCCACCGGCGCCTTTCACGAAGCTTTGAATCAAGCAGCCGTGGAAAAGCTGCCTTTGGTGCTGATCGTCGCCGACAACCAATACGCTTACTCGACACCCAATTCGCGTCAGTTTGTCTGCCGCTCCCTGGCTGACAAAGCCGCAGGCTACGGCGTCACCGCCCATGCTGTGGATGGCACTGACCTCGCCGCTTGTCTCCAGGTCCTCGGCGCGGCCAGCGCCCACGCCCGCACCGGCCACGGCCCGCAATTGGTCGTCGCGCAATTGCTGCGCTTGTGCGGCCACGGAGAACACGACGATGCAGGTTATGTGGCTTCCAAACTGAAGTCGTCGCCGCTGGGACGCGACTGTCTGAAGCTCGCCGAAGAGGTGTTGCTGGGAAAGGAATGGGCGGATGCAGCCAAAATCGCGGCGTGGCGCTGCGAAGCCGTGCAGCAGATTGACGAAGCGGTGGCCACGGTCCAGCGCGAACCCACGCCCGACCCGTTTGCCGAAAACTGGGTTGCCTGCGCCTCAACGCACCTGGTCGAGTTGCATGATGAACCTCAGCCCGGACCGGTTGACATTTGATTCACCGAGTTGCCCATGAGCGTCACCTATCTTGAAGCCATTCGCGCTGCCCAGGCTCGCGCGCTGGCGGAAGACCCGCGCGTGTTCATCTATGGGCAGGATGTCGGGGCATTCGGTGGCGCGTTCAAAGCAACCAAGAATCTGGCCAATGAATTTCCCGGGCGCGTACTCGATGCGCCCATCAGTGAGGACGCCATGGCCGGCCTGGCGGTGGGCGCGGCCATTGAGGGCCTGCGGCCCATCATTGAAATCCAGTTTGCGGATTTTTCGACCGTCGCGTTCAACCAGATTGTGAACCAAGCCGCGACCATGTTTTGGCGGAACAATGTCCCCTGCCCCGTCACGTTTCGGTTGCCCTGTGGGGGCACGTCAGGCAGCGGCCCGTTTCACAGCCAGACGATGGAAGCCATTTACGCCCATTATCCCGGCTTGATTGTGCTGACGCCGGCGACCGTGGAAGACGCCTACAGCATGTTGCTCGAAGCGGTGGCGATTGACGACCCGGTGATCTTTTGCGAGCACAAACTGCTCTATTACCATCTCAAGGCCGAAAGCCTTCCTTCCGAGGCGTTGCCCGTGGGCAAAGCCCGCCTCGCGCGCGAGGGACGCGATCTCACCATCGTCGCCTACAGCGCCATGGTGCATGAGGCACTGGCCGTGGCAGATGAACTCAAGGGCGAAGGCTGGGAAATCGAAGTCGTTGACCTCCGCTCCGTCAAACCGCTCGACACCGACACGGTCATGGCTTCCGTGGCCCGCACGGGCCGGCTGTTGTGCATCGGCGAAGCCTGGCCCTGGGGCGGCGTAACGGCGGAAGTGATTGCCCGCGTCGCCACGGAAGGACTCGACCTCCTGGATGCGCCACCCCAGAGGTTGAACGCCAAGGACACGCCCGTGCCGTATCATCCGAATCTGTGGGCTGCCCACCGCCCGACTGCCCGCAGCATTGCCGGGGCGGCGCGAAAGATCCTGCGTCAATAATTCAGAATTTCATCACATGGTCACCATTCCCATCATCATGCCGCAGCTTGGCGAATCCATCGCCGAGGCCACCATCGTCAGTTTCCTGGTGCAACCGGGCGATCAGGTGCAGGCGGATCAAGACATCCTCGAAGTCGAAACCAACAAAGCCAGCATGAACGTGGCTGCACCCTGCAGCGGGCGCATTGTGAACTTTACGGTGCAGTTGCAGGAAAGTTATCCGGTGGGCGCCACCCTGGGTCAGATTGAAGTCAGCAAGGAAGAAGCCGCCCGGCTCGGACTCGACACCGCCCAACTGACCCGGGCCGCCACCGAAGAAGCCCGAATCTCCGCCAGTGAAGCCGCCCCGGGTGGAGAGAAACGCCGCGTGCAGCCCACCATCCGCGGTTTGCCCGTACCGGCGCACGCCGCCGGGGCGAGCTACATGTCCCCGCGCATGAAGGCGCGCATGACCGAACTGGGCCTCCACGCCGCCGACTTGTCGGGCATCGCCGGCAGCGGCGCGGCGGGACGGGTGACGATTGAGGATTTTGAGAAATTCCTGGGCAACCTGGAGAAGCAGAAACTCACCCAGGCCTCCACCATGCGTGTCGCCGTGGCCGATGCCATGCGCCGCAGTTGGACGCGGCCCCTCGCCACCGTTGGCCTGCCGGTCAATCTCGATCCGGTGCTGGCGCATCGCAAGGGATGCGATCCCAAACCCGGCCCGGCGCTTTATGCCTTGCGCGCCCTGGCCATTGCGCTTGCCGAAAACAGCGCCCCGGCCGGCCGATTGGTGGGCAGCAAGATTGTTCATCCTACTTCCATTGACGTCGGCTTTGCGGTCGAGGCCGAAGATGGCGTGCTCGTTCCGGTGATTCGCCACGTGGACCAACGTCCGCTGAATGAACTGGTGGGCCGCTACAACGAACTGGTGGAACTGGCCCGCCAACGCAAACTGCCCGCCGACGCCACGGGCGGCAGCATCGCCACCGTGACCAACTATGGCACGTTCGGGTTGATCTGGGCCACGCCGATTCCTTTGCCGGAGCAGACGCTGGTGCTGGGCATGGGCGCAGGCCGCAAAGCGCCGCACTGGGATCAAACCAGCGGCCAGTTTGTCCCGGTGGTGGAGGCCAACCTTACCTTGAGCTTCGATCACCGCGTGCTGGACGGCGGTGCAGCCGGTCGCTTGCTGACTCGGGTGGCGGATTTAATGGCCCAGCCGCAGCAACTCTGAGCTTGAGGCACCGGCTGCGGGCCAGATTGAAAGCACGCCAGAGGAATCCCCGCAAACCATCAAGGGGGCGTGACATCCAACACCCGGTAGAATCGCGTTTGATTTACCCCGGCGTTGTCGGCCAACACCGCGTTGGTGGAATTGGCATTAAAACTTGCGCCAAGGTCGGTCCAAACAGCGTTTGTAATCGCTGTCTTCGTCTGGAATTGATAGTCCCGGCCCGGTTGAACGCGCCAAGTCAGATTGAAATTCCCTTCCGGCGACTCGGCAATGCTCAACAATCTCGGCTGGGTCACGACGATCACAGCGAACGACTCCGCATCGCTGGCCGACGGAACGGCATTGTCCGTCACCCGCACGGTGATCGTGTTGGTGGTCGCGGCGTATTCGCTGGTGGGCGTCCAGGTAAACTCTCCACTGCTGGGATTGATGGCGGCGCCGACGGGGGCGCCGACATCCAGACTGAACGTGAGACTCTGCAACACATCCGGGTCCTGGGCGCCGACGATGAAAACCAAGGACGCGTCTTCCACCACCACCTCGTCTGCGATGGCCGCCAGTACCGGTGGGGCATTGCTCAACCCCACGTAACCACTCCTGACCAGAACATTGCTGGTCAACGGCCCCACGGCTGTGAGGCTGACCGTGTAGCTGCCTGCGTTACTGTAGGTGTTGACGGGATGGGTGCTGGTGCTGGTCTGGCCGTCGCCAAAGTCCCAATAGTAACTTGTCGCGTCACTGCTCAGGTTGGTGAAGTACACGGTAAGCGGCGACATGCCATTGGTGGGCGAGGCGGTGAAACCTGCCACCGGCGGTGGGATAACGACCGTCCAGCCAAGGTCCTTGAGGAGTTCGATGGTCAGCCGATAGTCGGTTGTCGGGGTCAGATATGGCTCCATGAGTTCATCCGGGGACAGCACCGTATCCCAGTGGCTGACGGAGGAACCCGGCTGCGCGGGGTTTGGCGCGTACATTCGCACATGACCGCCGGACGTGCCGGAACTCAGGATGCCGATGTTCGCCAGCACATTGGGTCCGACCCAATGGAGGTTGCCGGTGTTGGTGCTGGCGGTGATGCGCTCGGTGTTGGTCATCGCGGGATAAGTCTTACCGGTTGAATGATTCTCCAAGTAGCGCATGTAAGCGTCATCACGACCTGGCGTCCCAAACTTCGCGCCGCTTGAAAGATCAACCAGGGACAAGAAGCCCAGTCCATGCGCAATCTCGTGCAGCACCGTGTCGAGCAGATCAATACCATTGGCCGGCGCGTTACCATCCAGTCCGTAATACCAACTGAGGGTCGAAAGACAGCCCGGCTTGCCCAGTTCACTGTTGAAGGTGGCCGAAATGTCATAATTGCCGGGGGCAAGGTCAACGCCTGCCAGTGCATTCGCCTGAGCGGCCGTGTACCAAGTACTGGCTACAGGTGCGCCAGCAAAATCGCGAAAGACGGAGGTCGGCCCGGCCGACCCCAGCACGCCGGAAGTGTCGGAGCAGGATAGCGGATCGAATTTAGCCGCCACCAAGATCGGCACATTGCTGACCAGCCGCGCACCCCAAATCTCCGCCGCCCGGCTGAAGACATTGAGCCGTTGTTGGCCGACGGTGGTCCCGTTATTTCCGCCAACCGGCGTGGCTGGAGTCGGGTCATTGAATCCTTCGTTGACACCATCCAGGTTGACAATAGTGATCGTCGCGGCGGACGCCGCCGACGCGAGGCAGAGCCAGAGTACTGGGAGAAGCTGACGGAGTGGCATGCGAAGAGACTGGCGGTAGAGATTCACGGATTGCGCTTAGCGGATTGGTCCGCTGGGTTGCCCTCTGAGGTCTTAGGTCCCGCTGTGGAACAATCCGCCTCGCCACACCCATCCATTCCCGGCCCACAGTTCAACCCAACCGTGCCATCCGCATGCATCGTGGCCGTGACCAAACTGCGAAAGCGCCCCTGCAAATCCACCATGACACCGCCCCCGGGTATCGGCACCGGCACTTCACGCAAACCTTCGCTCGAAGTACTCAGGGCATTGGCCACCTCGGGAAGCCGCGCCAGTCCCGGCGGAATCGTCGGCGGGCCTGAACTCGGGCGACCGGTGGCGGGATCAATGTAAACTCTCCGCCCTGCACTGCCCGCCGCTGTCGGCGTCGTAACCACTGACTCGACCGAAGCAGCGCCATCCGTTTTTTTGGCGGGGCTGGCCATCACGGCGGCAGCGTCTGATTCTTCGTGACGAGAGCCGCGACTGGCGAGCAGTCCGGCTGTCAACGCCAGCCCCGTCAGCAGGGTTCCCGCCAGGATGTAGGTTTGTTTGGTCGTCATGTTCATCTGTCAGCAGATTAGCGCAGATCCGTTGTTCCACAACTGCTCGGAAACGAGAGCGCGAGGTGTTTTACCAGCTTCAATCAATCACATCCGCGTATCTGGACTAACTCCGTATAGCGCCGTGCCTAAGGCATGAGCAATGTTTTTCTTTGCGTTGCAGACCTGGTCCGCCGCGATGCCATCCACCCTGCATACTTCCACAAATCACCCTCGGAATCACGCTTGCTGGTGCTTCGCGAGGATTCGCATGAACCACTGGACAGCCCCCTCGCCTTCTGAAAAACTCCGCGCCCGTGAAACAATGCCTTGTGACTCTCGACATGGAAGGAGTGCTTACTCCCGAAATCTGGATCGCCGTCGCCGAGCAAACCGGCCTTGCGGAATTGCGCCGCACCACGCGCGATGAACCGGATTACGACAAACTCATGCGCTATCGCCTCAACATCCTCGAGCGGCATGGCATCAAACTCACCGACATCCAAAACGTCATCGGCACACTGCGCCCACTGGCCGGCGGCAAGGAGTTTCTCGATGAACTGCGTTCGCTCGTGCAGGTCATCATTCTCTCGGACACCTTCGAGCAATTCGCCGTTCCCCTGCTCCGCCAACTGAACTGGCCCACACTCCTGTGCCATCGCCTCGTCGTCGAGAACGACCGCATTGTGGATTACAAACTGCGCGTACCGGAACAGAAACAGAGGGCCGTGGCCGCTTTCAAGCTGCTCAATTATCACGTCATCGCCGCGGGCGATTCCTTCAACGACACCGCGATGTTGATCGAAGCTCACGCGGGTTTCCTCTTCCACGCGCCGGACAATGTGAAGCAGCAATTCCCCCAGTTTCCCGCCGTGGACACCTATGCGGACCTGCTCACCCAGATCAAAGCCAGCATGGCCGGTTGAGTTCTTGCCAAACCGGTTGCGATGTTTAGTCTGGCAACATGCACGCCACACTGATCGTTGCCGCTTTGCTTGGCTGTTCCACGGTTTCACTCACCGCCGCCAACTGGCCTTCGTGGCGTGGGCCGAATCAAGACAATACTTCGCCCGAGTCCCGATTCCCCACGACCTGGTCGCGCTCGGATAATGTAAAATGGCGCACGTCGCTGCCCGAAGCCGGCAATTCGTCGCCCATCGTTTGGGGCGAGACGGTATTTGTGACGCAAGCCGTGCGGGACGGCCGCGAGCGCACGTTGATGGCGTTTGACCGCGCCACCGGAAAGTTGCGCTGGCAACATGGCGTCGCCTACGCCGCCACCGATCCGCGCCACAAAAGCAATCCGCATTGCGCCGCCTCGCCCGTCACCGATGGCGAACGTGTCATAGCCAGCTTTGCTTCCGCCGGAATTGTCGCGTATGACTTCAGCGGCAAGCAGCTTTGGAAAACCGACCTCGGCCCACAAAAACACGAATGGGGGCAAGGGTCTTCACCCATTATGCACGACGATCTGGTGATCGTTTATCATGGCCCAGGCGAATTCTCGGCTCTCCACGCGTTGGACAAGCGCACGGGCGAAAAGAAATGGTCCGTGCCGCTCGCGGAAGTGGACCCGCCGGAACGCTTCGATGGCTTCGCCGGCCAGCGCGAGGCCATGTTAGGCACGTTCAGCACGCCGCTGGTCCTCAGCGCCGGCGGACGTGATGAAATTATTCTGCCCGTGGTGAACAAGCTGCGCGCCTTTGCGCCATCCACCGGCCACGAATTGTGGAGCGCCGACGGCATGAGTCCGCTCGTCTATGGGTCGCCCACTTTCAGCGAAGGCAGGTTGGTCATGTATGCCGGCTTCTTCGGCAGTGTGACCTACATTCAACCCGGCGGCAATGGCGACGTCACTGCCAAGCGCCTCTTTTACGAGCGCCGGATGCGCAAACACACCATCGGCTCACCCCTCATCAAGGACGGCCATGTGTATCTCTGCGTGACCGACGGCTTCGCCCAATGCTATGAACTGGCGACGGGCAAAATGCTTTGGGAGGAACGCCTGCCTGCGACGCGTGCCGCCAGTCAAGTCTGGGGTTCCGCCGTGCTCGCCGGTGACCGGCTCTACGTGGTGAATCAATCCGGCGACACGTTCGTTCTTCGCGCCGCGCCGCAGTTTGAAATCATCGCCACCAATCCATTGGGCGAGTTGTCCAACTCCACCCCCGCGCTCTCGCACGGCGAAATCTTCCTGCGCACCCATGCCGCGCTCTACTGCATCGCCCCATCAACGCAGACGGCGGGCAGATGACACTCGAAACGACCGCGCAGTGCGTAGGTTGAACTTTCCAGGCTGGACCGAATCCTCCCGGCTCAGGTGTTGGGTGCGATCATTGCCCATTTGCCGCGGATGAAAGCGCGAACGGAAGGACACAACGGAGGCAGTTTGGTGGGATCGAGAAAGTTGGTATCGAAGAACCAATTGCGGTTGGGGGGATCGTAGATGTTGTAAGTGCCGCCGGTGCCGCGCCACGGCCCCGTGGCGTACTGGCTTCGGTAGAGGACGATCATGGAGCCGTTGTAAGTGAAAGTCTTGCCGCTCCAGTTTTCCAAGAAGCGCGGAAAGTTTTCCACCCCGCCGCTGTAATAGCCATTGCCGGTTTCGACGATGCCCGCCAGGAACGCGGCGTTGACAGTGGTGTTGGCCGCTACCCGCGACGAAAGCGATTTGGTGCTGTTGGCGTCGCTCCAATTGCCCGAAAGCACGTTGATGGAATCGGCGATGAGGGCGGCGGGCTTGGTGTTGGAGGTGTTGTTGCCGCCGATGGAAACACCCGAGGCATTGTAGTGACCCTGGACATAGAGCGGCACCGGGGTGGCCACCGTCAATCCGAGCGGCGGCAGCGTCGCGCCGTTGATCAGCCGGACGCCGGGTTCGGTGCCGGCGGTCTGCGTGCGCAAGTCGGCCACGTAAATGGAGTTAATGTCGCGCTGGAGCGCATTCTTCAGGGCGTTGTTGGCCGTTGCGTTCCAAGTGACAAACTTGGCGATGTCAATTTCCGTGAGCCGGATGGTTTTCTGCTCCCGCGCATCGTAAAAGGACTTACCCAGGTTGACAAAATTGCTGACGGAAGACCACTGGAGGTTGGGGCCGTTGCCGTTGGCAATCCCGCCGCCGCGCACGGTCACTTTGTTATTCTCCACCAGGATGACCAGATCGGCGTTGTTGTAGAACCGCTGCCGGCCCAACTCGGAATTCACCGACTCATTGTTGGGGGGGATTTCCACGATCTGGCGTACCGCTTCGGGTGTGTTCGCGGTGCCGATGGGCAAGTTAAGGCTCATCACCCCGCTGTCGTGCTCCGCCCGAAACGTGACGCTGCCGCCGCCCCGGATGGAGGGGTCGCCTGGCTTTTTATCCGGGATGATTTCCCCAGCGCTGGTCACGTCGCCGTTGAAAGTCAATGCGGCGGCGGGTTGAAGATAGATGAAGGCGTTGCCATGCGTACGCCCGCCAATGGTCATGGGGGCGCCGGGGTTAATCTCCAAGTCCAGGTTGTAGAAGATCGCGAATTGGAAGATGGGGATCATCGCCAGTTGCAAATCCTGCTGCACCGCGCCAATCAACTCGCGGGTGGACCCAAGGTCCCGGGCGTTGGCTTTGATGCGGTAGGTTGCGGCGTAACCCTTCAGGCCCTGGTATTGCGAAATGAGCGGCACCCCGTTGGACCACGCCGTAATCATCTCGACCGACAACTCGTCATTCTTGCGCTGGCCGTTGCTGAACTTGAACTTCGCCCAGTGTGCATGCTCGGCTGCTTTCGGAAGTCGCAGTTTGTATGCGGGCACTTTGCTGTTCACCACCGCCGCGCCTTGTTGGGCAAAGTCCACCGCCAGTTCTGCCACCACTTTCTCCGTCGCGGCTTCCGCAGCCGCGACGGTGATTGAATGGCGGACGGCGCTGTCGGTCAGCGCCGCGGTACCGGCGGTCCAGCGCATGGTGGACGCCAAAATGAACAGGCTGACGGCACCCAGCAGCAACACGATCACCAGCGAAGAAGCATCCTGGTGTGAGCGACGAGTGGAGATTCTCATAGGTATTTGACGTTATTCCAGGGCACGGCGGGTCACCTTGGTCTGTAACTGGTAATAGTCATAAAGAAAGCCGTTCTGGGCCGTTCCGCCACCCGATTGATTCTGGGAAAACTGGAGTGTCATCCCAATGACACGATTGTTGAAATTGTTTGACAGAATCCGTCCAAAGCCGTCCTCGGAGGTAAACACGATCCGGTTGGTAACGGAGCGGGCCAGGATCACTTCTGTGCCGTCATTGACGTAGCGCTTGAGCAGATCATCGCTGGGGTCGCAGAAGTAGCGGGTGAAGTTGTTCGTGTCGGCTTTGTTCGGATAGATCTCGATGGCATTGCCCTCTTGCCGCTGGCCAAACGGCGCTTCCACGAAGTTCGCAGAGTCCCCGTTCCCGATGCGGATGCGCCCGGCGGATCGGATGTCCGCCGCCACCCGGTTCTGGGCATTGCGGGCATCATTGCACGCCTTCAATTTCATTTTAACGGTCTGGTCATAGCGCAACGCGAACAGTTGCAGCCCCAGGAATCCAGCCAGAGCCATCCCGAAAATGGCGCTGGTCACCATGACCTCCGGCAGAGTCATGCCGCGCTCCCGACGTCGGCCCATGAGCGATGGAGAAAACAGATTCATTGATCGGGGGCGCGGTAGGTTGCCGTCGTGTTGGTGAACAAGCCTCGTCGCTGGAAAGCCCAAACGGTTTCCACTCGGATCATTTTCAGCGGCGGATTGGAAGAAATCGTGGTAATGAAGACCGTGTTGGTCGCCAGCACGGCATTGCCACCGGACACCGGCACATCCAGTACCTCAACGGCGACCGGAAAGTTCGTGGCCACCAGCAGATCCACGGGCGGCGCGGACTGCGTGTCCCATTTCGCCGCGCGGGCCGCTTCGAGTCGCTGCGAGGCCATCGCTTGGGCGGCAAACCGATAGGCGGACCATTCGGCGTGGTTTGCGGATTGGACATAGCCCATCAACACCCCGCCGAAAATCATGCTGCCAATGGCAATAGACATGACCACTTCCGCCAGCGTCATGCCCATTTCTTGGAGGTGAATGGAGGACCTACACCGAATTCTCATGTTCCAGTTCCTTGGCTGCCTCTCGTCTCAGCAGAACTGGTGCCGGGGCGAAAACGTCCAATTCACCTTTCTTGATGACAGGAATTGGACGGATCGTGGCAAGGTGGTTCGCTGGAAATGGACAGTCTGGAAACCGTCTGCGTGACGCGCGACCCAATGCATTCCTCAATGGTAATGCCTCAGTCCTGCCCGGCGAAACCCTCGTAGCGCAATTCCCTCCTGCCGTATCGCGGATCTCCTATCCGCAGGGGTTCGCCAGCACCGGCCACTCCAGGCGTTTGGCCGATTCGCCGAATGGAATTCGGCGATACGGCAAACTGGAAGTTTGCGTTACCGCCGGACAAGACCGAGGCATTACCGCTTGGTTGCCTTGGGCCGGTGTTCGTGATTCAGTGCAGGGCTTGCGGAATTCATCCCTCCGCAGCTACTTCTTCTTCGCCTTCCTGGCTGGAACTTTGGCTTCGGCCACCAGGACGGCCTTTCGCGTCCTTGCCCGGCGCGGCTTTTGGAGAGCATCACCGGCTTTGGCTTTTGACGGCTTCCTACGAGCCAAGGCGCGCCGTGGACGGATAGGCTTCGCTGGTCTGGCCGGTGGGGGTTTGGCTTCAACGGTGGGCGCAGCAACGTCACCCGCTTCGAGCTCCACGCCGAAGATCTCGGCCAGGTCGGCCCCGGCCAGGGCTGTGTCCGCAGCCGGAGTCGAGGCAATGGGGGTGGTCGCGGTGGTGCTGGCGGCGGTGACCAGTTCCTGCATGTCCACGCCGCGCAGGGTGAAAAACAGTTCCGGCTTTTCATCCAGCCGCGCGCCAACGCCATACAGCACGGCGGCGACGTGTTTGCACATGTCCGCCCAGTCCGGGCACGAACAGTCGAGGTCAATCTCTTTTGGCGACGGAAAGAGTCCGGCGTCCCTGGCGGTGATGTCCGCCAGAATGTCCTTGGACAGCCGACCTTGCAGGAGGTCAAGCAAGTTGGTGACTTTGCCGGCGCTCCGGGTTTTGAAATCCTTCCAGCGTTTGGCAGCTAGCGGGCTGAAGCCGATGGCGATCTTGTACAAGTCCGAGCCTTGCACGAGCGCCTCCACCTTGCCCCGCAGGATTTGGAGATCAATGACCGAGCCGTTGCGGACGTAGGCGCGCCCGCGCGGCAGGCGGTTGGCGAAATCGCTGTAGGCTTCGAGGTTGTCGCACCAGGCCTTGCCCCAGAACGTGGTGGCGATCTTCCGGCTGGCGAGGTTCACGGGCGCGAGGGAGCGGCCCGACTTCTTGACGAGTTTCTTCGCGGCGGCTTCGGCCTTGCGGTGGCGCTCGGCCACGGAGACGTAGGGGCGAAAGGAATACCACGACATGGGAGGAAGCGTGTTGGGAACCGCCTGTTTCGTCAACTGATGCGTGATGCGAATCCTGATGCGTGATGCGTGATGCGTGAAACGTCGTCGAGGGAGAATCAGTCACTGCTGGCGGCCTTCAAGTCCAGCGCGACGAAACGGAGCAGTTCTTCGTTCGACATTTCGGTGAGCAATTTCTCCGCGCCGCCTTCCGGGCCGAGGACGGATTCCGCCAGCGCCTTCTTCTCACTGATGAGCGCGTCAATGCGCTCCTCGATGGTGCCGCGGCAGACAAACTTGTGAACCAGCACGTTCTTCCTCTGCCCGATGCGGAACGCGCGGTCGGTGGCCTGATTCTCGACGGCAGGATTCCACCAACGGTCGAAGTGAATGACGTGACTGGCGGCGGTGAGGTTGAGGCCCGTGCCCCCGGCTTTAAGCGAAAGCACAAAGAACGGCGGGCCATCGTCGCGCTGAAAATCCGCCACGAGCTTCTGGCGTTCTTTCACCGCCGTCGAGCCGTGCAACACGAGACCGGAGCGACCGAAGATGTCGCGCAACCGACCCGCCAGCGACTCGGTCATTTCGCGAAATTGGGTGAAGACGAGCATCTTCTCCTGCCGGGAGGCGATTTCTTCTCCCAGCTCGGCCAGCCGGAGAAACTTGCCGCTGTCCTCCGCGCCAAACGCGCCGTCGCCCAGCCAGTGACTGGGGTGATTGCAGATTTGTTTGAAGCGCATGAGAAACGCGAGCACCAATCCGCGCCGCTGGATGCCGTCGGCAAGGGTTTCGAGTTTCTCACCGAGTTCGTGGACACTCTTTTCGTAGAGCGCAGCCTGGCGTTTGGTGAGGCAGCACCACGCGGTCAACTCCGTCTTGTCGGGCAAATCAGAAATGATGCTGCGGTCGGTCTTGAGCCGGCGCAACAAGTAGGGGCGCACCAGTTGGCGCAACGGCGCGAAGTTCGGCGGCTCCGCGGCTTGCAGGTTTTTGGCGTAACGCGAAAACTCCGGCGCGCTGCCCAGCAAACCGGGATTCAGAAAATCGTAAAGCGACCACAAATCGCCCAGGCGGTTTTCGACTGGCGTGCCGCTGAGGGCAACGCGGGCGCGGGCTTGGAGCCGTTTAACGGCGCGCGTCTGCCGGGCGCCAGGATTTTTGATAGCCTGTGCTTCATCAAGCACGAGCAGCCGCCACTCGCGCTGTGCCAGCCAGTCGAGCCGCGCGGCCTGACCGTAAGTGGTGAGAATCACGTCCTTGCCCGCGAGGAACGCATCGGCGGTGCTCGCGTCGCGCCACTCGCCGCCGGGCGATTCGGACGGATGCGCGAAGCCCGCGCGCAAGGAGGGCGCAAACCGCGTGAGTTCGTTCTTCCAGTTCGCCAGCAACGAAGCGGGGGCGATGATAAGGGACGGCGTAGCGCAGGTTTCCAAACCTGCTGTATCGCCGATTTCCAAATCGGCTGGGCGTTGATCGGTTGCCGCGCGTGCGGGTTTGGAAACCCGTGACACAGCAGACTTGGAAGTCTGTGCTACGCCCTTGCCATGCTTCAACCGCAGCAACAGCGCGATGACTTGAATGGTCTTGCCCAAACCCATGTCATCTGCGAGGCACGCGCCGAGGCCGAGTTGCTGCAAGAACCAAAGCCATTTCACTCCGGTCACCTGATAAGGCCGCAACGTCGCGTGGAGCCGCTCATTCGGATCAAAGCCCGCGTCGGTGTCCGGCTGCCGCAACCGTTCAAGCGCCTCACGCAGCCAGCCGCCCGCCACGACTTCACTCCAGTCCGCCGTGGGCGTGGCCGCCTCGTCCGGCGTTTCCGCGCCCAGCCGGACACCCGCCAGCAAGCGCATGGCTTCGAGGAACGACACGCCGTCGCCGGCCGCGTGCCGCGCGACCCGCTTCCAATGATCCAGCACGCTGTTGAGTTTCTCGCGATCCACCTCCACCCACTGGCCGCGCAGGGAAACCAGTCCGGAATCGGCGGCCATCAACGCCCGCCATTCCTCCTCGGTCAACTTCTGGCCACCCAGCGTGGACTCGACAGAAAAACTCAGCAGGCTTTCGACGCCAAGGCCGCCGTTGCGTTGCTCGCCGACGCGCACACTGACCTGCGGGCGGTTGCCGCGTCCGTTCTTCCACCAGTTGGGAATGCGCGTGACGATGCCGCCGGCTTCAAGCGTAGGCACTTCGCGAAGGAACGCGTAGGCTTGGGTGGGGGTCCACGCCTGCGGTTGGAAGATGCGGCGGCTCTCGAGTTGTTCCCGCACCCAGGCGCTGCGCCCGGCCGCCTGTTGCACGGGCTCGAGGAGCGAACGGAGAGCAGCTTGATTCTTCGCCCCGGCGTATTCCTGGAGCGCGCGCGCCAACGGCAGATGCACGGGTTTTTCCTGGGCGGAGAGGCGATGCGTGTAAGTGGCCATGAAGGCGAACGGGGTCTCGGGGGAACGCTTGTTTTCCGCGAGATGAAACGTGACCTTGCCGAGTAGATGCAGCGCGGGATTGATTTGCGCCAGCCACGGCTTCAATCCGCCCGCCGCCCTCGTCTGCTCGCGCGCCTCCGCATCCAGTTCGCGCCAGAGGCCGGCAAACACCTCCGGCGACGCATACTCCGCCCCGCGCATGGCCGGGATGCGCAACGTGAGCGCAAAAAACAGGTCGGCGGGCGGAACCGTTTCCGACGCGGCCTGGCCATCCGCCACCGCCGGAGAATGCGCCAAGGCGGTGAGAAATACGTCGGCAAACTCGCGCCAGAACATGAACGCCGCCGACCATCCGCCCTGCATTGCGCGTCGCGCAGCGAGCGTCAGCAGTCCGCGAGCGGAACTTCCGGCAAACGCCGCGCACCATTCCGCCTCCGCCTGAAACGCGGGCGCAATGTCGCCTGCGGCTTCATCAAGCTGTAGTCGCCCGTGCGGAGAGAGAACCAATTGATGCGGCATGGCGAATCAGGGTGTTACGACTCAGCGCCGCAGGCGCACTGCTGGCAGGAAAATGTGGAAGATGACAGAACCGCGCTTACCTATCGTGTGATGCGTCTCGCCGTGAGGGCTGCGTTTTGGCATGAGCGTGGACGGATGAATCTTGGCAGGACCACGCAAACGAAGTTCACCAGACTTCCTTGCGATTTGGGCTTCAACGGATTGTTTCGCTGCTGTGACATTTCCGTCCATGACGTAGGCCAGCATGCCGCTGTAGTTCGGAACGGTGTTGTAACCACCGGCGAGTAAGCAGCCCATGCCGCCCTCGCCGACGTATTCGTGGGCGTTGGAACTCGGGACGCCACCATACGGGACGTTGAGCCGCTTGGACTCGAACACGAAGTAGGGCCGCTGCCCCTTGATGTAGTGATGCCGGAGGTGAATCTCCACGTCGGTGCGTTCCTTCTCCTTGCCGGTTTTCGGATCACGAATCTTCGCGTCCTCAGAAATGTGAAATGGCGGGTCGGCTTCGTAACGCGCCTCCTGCGTTCCAACCATCGCCAATTTCAACAAGCCCGTGATTCTCGGCTCAAGCCAAGCATCGCGCGGGCTGGGAATATTCGCCCACGCGGCTTCCACCAGATTGAAAACCTCAGCGCGAAAATCAGCGGGCAAGACGTCGCCGAAAAAGTCGTGAGCCTTGCCGGTCAGCTTCATGCAGCGTGAGGCGCTGAATCAAACATCGCGGCAAACATCGCGTCGGCGTCGTTGAGAGCGGCGGTGCGCGTCCAGTGGCGGCGGGCGAGCGGCTTGAGCACGAGTGCGCGGTTCGGCTCGAAGAGGGTGAAGCCGCGCGCGTAAGCGAGCTTGCGGTGTTCGACAGTGATGGCCTTTTCGATGCCTGCGATGGCCTCGGCAACTTCGGTCTGGGCTTCGGTTTCGCGGTAGCTCGTGGTGGTCTTGCCTTTGGTGAGAATCAGCAGGCTCAGGCCGAACCTCTCCGCGACGCGGCCCTGCGCGCTCAGGCTCAGTCCTTTGCCGCGTCCCCAGGTGTTGAGGGTCTGGCAAAGCTGCTTGGCGTAGGCCGCGCGCTCCTCGGAGCTGGAATCGTCGAGCGTGGGAATATCACCGTCGAGACTGCCGGGCGTGGAACTGGGGATAAAACAGTTCAACGTGTCCTCGATTAGAATTCTCTCTTTGGCCGTGACGCCGAAATACTCGCACACCAGCGGTTCGATTTCGCGCTTGGCGGCGGCAACTTCATCTTCGCGCTCCGTCAAATTGAGTGGGGCTTTGGCGATGCGGGCGTGCGCCTCGCGCACACGTTTGGCGACTGCCGAGACGATGCCCTCCGCAGCCACTTGGTCGCGACCATCTTTCGGCAACGGGAACGGGAGACGAAGCAATTCGTTGAGGTGGACCTTGTCGCGCTCCGAACCCCAATTCGCCGCAGTGTGAAACAGAAAATACTTCGCGAAGGAAGATGTCACTACGGCCGCGAGGAAGCGCAGCAAGTCTTCATCGCCCTTCTTTTTGGCGGCAATGGATTGAATGGCGTGCTCGAAGACGACGGGAAAGTCGCAGAACGCTGCTTTGCCAAATCCCTGCGTCACCAGAACCATTGGAGGAGCAAAGAGCTTTTTGTCGGGACTACGATGAAGTTCAGCGGGCTGCGGGCCAATCGGCACTGCATCCTCTGGCGTCAGCACGAGGCTGATTTCATCGCACCGCGCATTGAGGAATAGTTGGGAATCTTTCCACCACCGTGGAATCGGCTCGCCATTGCCGTGATAGGGTTTGAAGCCCTGTCCTTTCGCCCACCGCTTTGTTTCATCATCCGGATCGCCAGCAACATCACCGAGCGTCGGCAGGCGAAACAACCGGTGGAGAAACGCCATGTCCCGGCCCGTGCCCCACAGGGCTTGTTTCCAGACGACGGACGCGCGCTTGTTCTGCGCGCCCAGCAGGAGCTCTTGCAGGCGCAAGCCCTTCTGGTCATCGGGCAGCACTGTGATGAGCGAATGGCGCGGGTCGGTGCGGTCCACCTTGGGCGTGTCGTAACGGACGACGGCTTGGTCAGCAGGCTTGTGCGGCGTGAACCGTGCGATGACGGCCGGGCAATCGGCCTCCTCGAAAATCAGGAAGCTGTAATCGGCAAGCTGAATAACATGGTCGAGGGAGAACTGCTTCATCCAGCCGGCCTGAAAAGCGTTCGTCCGCTCGTTCATGAACACCTTCGTCGGCAACACCAGACAGGCGCGACCGTCAGCGCGAAGATGAGCCGGGACTTTCCACATGAAGCCGTGCGCGCTCTGGCGTTCGGGGAAGAAGTAAGCGCGGCGGGCGGCGGCGGACTTGGGAGCGTCGGCCAGATACGGATTCTCCTTGGAGTCGAACCAGCGTTCCATGTCGGCATCACGCTCCTGCCCGCGGCCAATCCACGGCGGGTTGCCGATGACCAGATGGAAGTCGGTCGGGAGCGGAAGATTCGGCCGGAAGAAATTCGCCTCCAGCACGCGTGGCGTCTCGCTGCCATTGAAATCCTTCTCCGACTCGGCCAGCAAGGGCGGCAGCACTTTCTGGTCGCCCTTCTCGCGTTCGAGTTCCTTCTTGAGCTGCCAGATGTCCGCCGGTTCGAGCTGGTCAAACAGGGCGAGATACAAGCTGAAGCAGGTGATGCGGCAGGCGGTGACGTTCAAGTCCACGCCCCAGAAATTCTTGCACAGGAGTTCGCGCAAGGCACGGGCGCGCTCAACATTGGACTTGCGAGGATTCTCAAACCGCCACTCCTCAGCCATGCGGTTGAACAGGATGACCAGGAAAATCCCCGACCCGACTGAGGGGTCACAGCATTTCTTGTCGAGCAGCGTGGGCCAGCCTTCGGTGGCGAGGTCCACGGTGAGTTCGGCCAGATGCCGGGGCGTGTAGAACGAGCCGGTCTGGCTTTGCCGCGTCTGGCTTTCGTTCCGCAGGAAGCTCTCGTAGATGGCGCTGATGGTCTCGACCGGGATGAGGCTGAAGTCATAGACGGGAAAACCGAACGACTGTTGCCCGGCGTCCTCGCCATTCAGGAAGTCGCGCAGGACATTCAGGTGGGCCGCGTGAACGGCGCGGCTTTCGCCCTCCAACTCCTCGCCGAAGAGGCTGCCGTTGAAGTCGCCCTTCACGGCTTTGAAAATCTTGAACAGTGTCTCCTTGGCCTGCGTGGGCGAGCCTTCCTTGAGAATCTCCTGAATGCTCGGCGTCGGGTGGCCGGGCTTGGTGGCGAGAGTCACGCCAGCTTCGCGCTTGAGGTAGTCGTTGCTCAACACGCCGCGCGCGCGGAGGTAGCAGGTGAACAGCAGCCGGCCCAGCAGCGCGTGCGCGACGGACGGCTTGAGCGCGTCGTCGCCGGAGCAGAGCCGCTTGCTCGCGGCCTTAAGGTTGCGCAGCAAGGTGCGGTCAACGCCGTTCTCGGATTGGAAGCTGCCGCGCTTTCGAGGCTCTTGGTAGATGCGTCCGGTCTCCACGCGACGGATGAAATCGGTGAGTTCAAGCGCGGATTGAATGTGTCTCAGCGTGTCCACCAGGCGCGCGTCTTCGCCGTCGGCGATGGGCTTCTGGTCGGGCAAGGCGAGCGCGGAATAGACGCGGACTTCAGCGGAGTCGCGCACCACGAGCAGCGTGGCCGTGCCTTGATTCCACAGCAGCCGGTGAAGCTCCGCTTCGGCGACGGGGTTTTTCTTGGTGACACGTTTGAAATAGACCGTCGGCTTGTTCTCGACAGTGAGCACGGCTTCAAGTTCGAGACTTCGCCAAGCGCGGCGGATGAGGTGCGCGGAGTTGCGCGCCTGCGGGTCGGCAGCCCACTCCGCTTCAGAGCGATAGAGCACACTGGCAGCGGCATTTCGCAGCCAGCCATCCCGGAAGAAGTTGACGGTGCTTCTGCTCATGAGTTTGACGCGGCCCAAATTACAGGCTCGGTGCCGGTTGAAAAGCAGTTATTCATGCCGCCAAGATTACCATGCGGGGTGAGACAATTACGGGGGTAGGCTCCAAATATTTACCGACCAACTAAACCGAAAAGCCGCTCCAGTTTTCAGGAGCGGCTTTGAATTCGGTCCGCGAACGCACGTTCGCAACTGCGCGGAAGTGATTACTTCTTCTTCGCCTTCGCCTGCTTGGCCGGCACTTTGGCTTCGTCTTCCAGCGCGGCTTGCGCGGCGGCGAGACGGGCGACCGGCACGCGGTAGGGCGAACAACTCACGGAGGTCAGGCCGGCGCGATGACAGAATTTCACGGAATCAGGGTCGCCGCCCTGTTCACCGCAGATGCCCAGCTTGAAGTCCTTGCGCGTGCTGCGGCCTTTCTCCACAGCGATCTTCATCAACTGCCCTGTGCCCGTCTGGTCAATCGAGGCAAATGGATTCTTCTTGATGATCTCCGCCTCGGGATAGGCCGGAATGAACGAGCCGGAGCCGTCGCGGCTCATGCCCAGGCAGGTCTGCCTGATCTCGTCCGCCGTGAGCGCGCCGCGCGGCACTTCGATCATCGTGCCGACGAGGTAATTGGGCTTCACCTTCCTCTCGGCCATGACTTCCCTGGCCACGCGATGAACAAGTTCGGTCTGCAGGTCGGGTTCGCGTTTGAACCCGACCAGCGGGATCACGACTTCGGGTTTCACTTTGATGCCGGCCTTTTGCACTGCAGCGGCGACGAGTGGATGCGCCGCCGCTGAGAAGCCAGCTTGCCTTCAACCATGAAGTTGGCCATGTTCTTGGCCATGTTCTTGGCCATGAGCAAGACCGTCAACGTCGCGGAGTTCAAAGACCGGTTCTCGGAACTGCTCGCCTTGGTGGAGCAGGGTGGCGAAGTGATCGTCTGCCGCCGCAACGTACCGCTGGCCCGCGTCGAACCAATTCGTAAGCCCACGCCCCGGAAGGCGCAGCACAGCGTCGTGGGCTGCATGAAGGGCACGGTGCGAATCCACGGCGACTTGACGGAGCCGTGCGTTCCTGAGGCGGACTGGGAAATGATGAAATGACGCCGCCCTATGCCCTACCTCCTCGACACCTGCGCCATCTTGTTTATCGCTGGGAATACCACAGACCTGTCAGCGACAACGCTGAAGTTGATTGATGAGGCGCCGGCGGGTGAAGTCTTCGTCTCGGCGATTTCGGTGGCCGAACTCGCCTGCCTTCAGGAGCGCCGGAAGATCACCCTCAAACAACACTGGCGCGCTTGGTGGGACGAGCTGCCAAAACGGACGGCGTGGACTTGTCTGCCCATCACCGCCGAAATCATGGCTGAGGCCTACAGCCTGCCGCCGCCAATCCACCGCGACCCGGCGGATCGTGTGCTTCTCGCCACCGCCCGCCAAGAACGGCTGACGCTCGTCACCACCGACGGCAAAGCTTTGCGGCTACCCGCACGTGACCACGATCGCCTGACTGCCTTGGGAAGGGGTCGGGATGAACGAGCCCGAGTCGTCGCGGCTCAGGCCCGGGCAGGTTTGCGTGAGGACGTTGGTGCCGTAGCTGAAGAATTCGGAGGTCTGCACGATCTCGTCGGCCGTGAGCGCGCCACGCGGCATTTCGATCATCGTGCCGACGAGGCTGCCACGGCGGTAATTGGGAGGAAACCACACTCGCTCCGACAACCCTCGCCGCCCGCAGATCAAGCGTGCGTGGAGCACAACGCCCAGCCGGGTGAAAGCGCAGACTCGCGGCCACCGCGTCCCGGAGTCACAGCTTTGAATTTCGCCATCAAGGCAGCCGCCCGGGTGGCGATCAATTCCCGGCAGCGGCTCAATTCCTGTTCGCGCTGACGCACATTCTCGCGCACAATCGCTTCCAGGTCGTCAATGTCGTAAAGGTAAACATTTTCCAACTCCTGCACGTCGGGCGCGATGTCCCGCGGCACGGCAATATCAATCAGGAACAAGGGCCGATGGCGGCGTGCCGGTAGAACCGGCAGCAGGTCCCTGCGATGCAAAATCGTTTGCGGGCAACCGGTGGAACTCACCACGATGTCCGCTTCTGCCAGCGCGCCGGAGCAATCATCGAAACGAACCGCCCGGCCCCCAAACTCAGCCGCGAGCAGTTGCGCCCGCTCGAAGGACCGATTTGAAACAAGCACCGACTTGGCCCCTTTCTTGGCCAGGTGTCGCACACAGGCTTCCCCCATTTTCCCCGCGCCAATGATCATCACCGTCTTCTCGCTCAAATCGTGATCAAAGATTCGTTCCGCCAACTCCACCGCCACGCTGCCCACGGAAACCGCCCCGCGCCCAATGTTGGTTTCCGTGCGCACCTCCTTGGCCGTCTGCATCGCGGTCTGGAAGAGCCGATTCGTGATCCGCCCGGTCAGCTTCGCCGCCTGGGCAGCTTGGTAGGCAATCTTGACCTGGCCGGTGATTTCTGTTTCGCCAATCACCATGGAATCCAAGCCGCTGGTTACGGAGAAAAGATGCTGCGCTGCCGCCTCGCCTTCCTTGATGTAAAGATACGGCGTGAGGTCAACCTCGGGCGGCGCCAACTGGCTGAACAATCGGTGGATGTTGCCATTCACCTTCGATGCGGTGCCATAAACCTCCACCCGGTTGCAGGTGGACAACAGAACCACTTCCTCCAGTCCCGCGCCCAGTTTCAAGCGACAGGCATGACAGGACACCCGCGACGGGCGCACCGCGAGTTTCTCGCGCACCTCGACCGGCGCGGTTCTGTAACTCAGGCCTGCAACAAAAAGTTTCATCCGTAGCTTTTGCTATGTCACCAACCTTCAATCAAGCGCCCTGCCCCACGACCAGTTGTCGTGGGCACCACCGTTTCCCCGCATCCCGGTTGGCTTCGCTCTGTCACGCTCCAAAGTCTAGTCGCTGGCCAAAAACCGGCTTCCCATTCCTTGCCATTCGCTCGCCATATTTTGACTGCCAGCGACAAGCTACGTTGAGGCGCGCAAGTCCCGACGTCCCTGCCGGACGGTCTGCTTCCCGGCGATTTTGGGGGAACTTGGACTTGATTCCTCGGAACTCAAAAAGGAAGCTCAATCAGCTTTAGCGCAACCGTTCAGATGGCGAATTCAAATCACACTCGGCATTCAAACTTGCTGAAGTCTCGTGCGGCTTCGCGCCTCCGGGCCATCCGGGCTTCCTCCTGAACTGACTGCCAAATGAACCGCATCCACCAAACCAAGGTCGTCCACGTCGCGACCAACAACCCGGCCAGCCAAACGGCACGCTTCCGCCAATGATCGCTTTCCACTCCCGCTTTCCTGAATTGGCCGCGCGCGAAACCCGCTGCCTCCATGTCCTCACGCCCGACGGTTCGCTGCCACCCGGTGAATACGGCTACCTCGAGCATTACTGCGAACAACCGGATTGTGATTGCCGCCGCGTGTTGCTGCGCGTCACTTCCGCGCACTCGCCGCACACCGTCCTGGCCACCATCAATTACGGCTGGGAATGCGCCGAGTTTTACACCCGCTGGATGCACGGCGACGCGCAGGCCGGACGCAAAATCACCGCCGCCAGCCTCGACCCGCTCCACCCGCAATCCAAATACGCCGACTACCTGCTGAACTTCTTTCAGAAGGAAATGATCACCGATCCAGACTATGTCGCCCGTCTGGCCCGTCACTATCAGATATTCAAACAAGACCTGCTCCACCCACGGTCAACCAGAACACCTGCCACACCTCCCACCCCCAATTCGACAATGACCATCTCCGAAATCCTCCGCCAACTCCAGCACCTGCCCAACAAGACGGACTTCGCACCGTACGAAGCCGCCCTTCGCGCCGCCATTGACCAGCGCGACGCCATCGTTCCCGAACTCATCGCGGCCCTTGACCGCGTCACGGCCAATCCCGGTCCTTACCTCCACAAGGACTGCGCGGACTATCTTCATTCATTCGCCATTTACCTGCTCGCCCAATTCCGCGAACCCCGCGCGCTCGACGCCTTTCTCCGCTTTTTCTCCCTGCCCGGCGAACAGGCCCTCGATCTCACAGGCGACATGGTAACCGAACACGGCGCGGCGGTTCTGGCCTCCGTGTGCGGCGGCGACGCCGGCCCGCTGCTCAAGCTCATTCACGACGACTCCGTCAACGAATTCGTGCGCGGCCAGGCCCTTGACGGTCTGCTGGTGCAGAGCATCTGGGGTGAACGCCCGCGCGACGCCGTGATCACCGAACTTCGCGGTCTGTTCGCAACGCTGCCCAAACCCGGCAATCCCTACGTCTGGGCGCAGTTGGTCAGCGCCGTCAACGATTTCAACGCCCCCGAACTCCTTCCCGAAGTCCGCCAAGCCTATGCCGAAGACCTGGTGGACGAAGGCGTCATTGGGCTCGAGGACATTGACCCCGCCGTTCCGCGCCCGCCACGCGGCTACACCCCTCCGACCCGGGAAGAGGAATACCGCTGGTTTTGCGAACGCAATGCCCCCATTGACGCCATCGCCGAATGTTCCGGCTGGCTTTGCTTCCGCGATGACAACGAGGATGCAGGTCCGGGGGACGATGACGAGGACATTGACCGGGAAGACCTCCCTGACGACGCTTTCGGTCTGCCGCCGGAAGAACTGCCCCACATTCCCGCACCAACGCCCTACGTTGCTCCGCCCAAGGTGGGCCGCAACGAACCCTGCCCCTGCGGCAGCGGCAAGAAATACAAGAAGTGCTGCGGCAAGAACTGACTTGATCGCTGAACCCACAACGCCCACCCCTCAACCGATTCAATGAACCGCATCCACCAAGGCAAGGTCACCAACGTCGAAACCGCCAACCCGGACCAGCACGCGCCGCCGGACCAACGCTGGCTGCCGTTTGACCCCGACCCAAACAGGCCAAAGCCAAATGGCCATCCGCTCGCAGGCAGCACCACCAACTCTTCCAAGACGCGGTGAATTGACTTGGGCGAAAACATGTCCACGCCAAAGAAGACCCACCGCGGCGAACCCTGGCGTGCTGCCGAATGGAAACAACTCGGCAAAGCACCCGATTCCGTCCTCGCCCGCCGTTTCCGCCGCACGATCAAGGAAGTCGTCGCCGAGCGCGAACGGCGGCGCATCCGCCTGCCCACCCCGCCGCGCCGCTGGACCGCGCGCGAAATCAGGCTGCTGGGCCGCTTCAACGATGCCGAAACGGCCCGGCGGCTCCGGCGCACCGTCGAAGTGGTGCGTCGCAAACGCACCAACCTCCACATCCCGCCCCTGCGCCCCGTGCCGAAAGGCAAGCCTTGGACCCACGCCGAGCACAAACTGCTTGGCACCATGCCCGACGTGGAACTGGCCCGCCGCCTCGGCCGCCCACACAAAGGCGTCGAAGCCCGCCGCATCATTCTTGGAATCCCCAAGTTCGACGCCAAACTCCACCAATGGACGCCCAAGGAGGAAGCGTTGCTCGGTACGATGACTGACGGCCAACTCGCCGCGCGCCTGGGCATATCCCGACTCGCCGTCGCCCATCGCCGCCAGCGGCTTGGCATTCCCGTCCGCTTCGCGCACCGCCGGCCTTGGACACCGGAGGAAGACGCACTGCTGGGGACCGCCAAGGACACCGAAATCGCCGCCCGACTCGGACGCCATGTCGCCACCGTTTGCATCCGCCGACAGAAGCTGGGCATTCCAAACTTCTACTGGCAGCGCTGCTGCGGAAGACAGCGCAACCTCCGCAAAAAGATGAAAGCCACCGCTTGACGCCAGCGCCGAAAACCTTCAACTCTCAACAGCCAACGCAACATGAACCGCATCTACCAAGGCCAGCGCCTGCGGCGAATCGCCGATTCCCAATCAGTTGTGTTCGGCAGACGGGGTGCTGGGAGGGGAGTGGGAGAATTCGATTCCTTGGTGCGAGCGTCACGCGAGGCCTTGGGACGTTTTGTAACAA
>JAANMV010000419.1_pt1 | contig 53023 bp, 55 predicted proteins | sample 7279661 | NCBI WGS metagenome assembly JAANMV01 (sample SAMN14094540, study PRJNA606508) | bioreactor metagenome | isolation source: A lab-scale SPAN reactor treating ammonium-rich wastewater day 121 | place: Ireland: Galway | collected 2017-05-16
GGTACGAGGTGCGGGCGGACATCCATCTGGCGTTCACGCAGTTGGCCTGCTGCCTCATCACGTTCAAGCAGCACCAACGGTTTTGTTAGGCACTCTAAGAGGGCCTTCACGTGCCGGAGAGGTCCGGACGCGAGACTGCCCTTCCAGCCTGCGACTCTGCCGCTGTCCCGGACCGGGGTGAACGGCAGCGCACACTCCCCGCAGGCCGCCGGTCAAGGAGCCCCGTATGACCCTGCACCCGCTGTCCGTCCCGTCCACGCCCGCCCCGAGGGCGGCTGATTCGTTCGTGTTTGCGGTGCTGAGCACCGTGACGGCCGTGCTGGTCCTGACCGTGGCCGCCTTCGGGTTGGGGTACGCGGCCTACGTGATGGGGGCTGGGGCGTTCGCGGTCATGACCGCGCCCCTGGTGCCGCTGGCCGCGCTGGTGCTGCTGACGGTGGTCGCCGCGGTAAGGACGCTCGTGGACATGTGGCGGTCCACGCAGGTCATGACGCCGGAACACCCGGCGGTCCGCTGGGCGGGACTGGTGCTGCTGGGGGTCGTGACGCAGCTGACCTACGTGGTCCTGATGCGGCCCCTGATCTGCGCGGCCTGATCAACTGCGGGGCGCGGGAGCCGGCGCCGGAGTCGGCGCGGGCGGCAGGGGAAGTTCAGGTTCGTACAGGTCCCCGCGGAGCGTGTCGGCCAACCGGGCCACCTGCTCGGCGAGTTCCTCCGCGATGCTGCAGGTCATCTCCTCGATGGCGGACGTGACGACCAGGGTCACGTCCGCTTCGTCTGCGTGCACGGCGTCATCAAGCACCTGGTTGCGGAAGAACACCACGCCGGCGTCCGCCGGAGCGTCCAACGCCCGGAAGACGTCGTCGATACTCATCTCAAAGCGGTCGGCCAGCGCAAAGAGCGCACTGTCACCGCCGGATGCGGCCACGGCGGCCAGTTCCACCTGGAGTTCGGGCGGGGCCTCACGGATCACGCGGTCCGCGGCCAGTTCGGCAATGCGCCTGAACGCGTGAATCACCCTCACCTGCACCCAGGCGGCTCCGGCGGTGCGGCCCACCCGGGCGTCCCCTCCCCCATCCTCGGCAGTCCACCAGCGTGACACGAAGTCCGCGCCGACCCTGAGCACCTCGCCCATCCGGGCGCGCGGGCCGGGCAGCAGCGCCGCGAGGGTGGAGGTGGCCACCCGAGCCTCCTGGGGGAGCTCGCCGGCCAGGTCCACCTCAGGTTCCCCCACTGCCGCGCCCAGGGCGAGCCAGCGGGCGTGGAGCACGTCACTGCCTTCACCGGTGTGACCGACCTCATGCTCCCCGGCGTACACGGCCAGGTGATCCCCGGACGGCTCGAAGCGGTGGGTCAGGCGGTGCAGGCGGTACGCCGGATGGTACGCCGTGCGCATCAGTTCATTCAGCTCCCAGCTGGCCCCGTCGAGATCGGCAGGCTGGGTGGGGGCCTGCCGCAGGGCGCTGAGGAGGGTCGCGGCGGCGGTCAGGTGGGCGGCGATGGTGGACGTCATGCCGTTGATTGTGGGACGCGTGCGGGTGGCGTCTCTCAACCTCCCCATATGGTCATCGCCCCCACGAGGGGGGCGAGCCTTAGCAAGATTTTTTTTCAGGAGACCCGAAAAAGGCGCTGGTGGCGCCGTGGCGGAGCTGAGCTCAACACCACGCCTGTCACTGTAGGCACCCTCCGGGGGGGTGTCAAGGCACCCATCGTTCCTGTAATCACGCAGCCTGGAAAAAGGCTGCTCAGGGACGGAAAGTGTAGGTAAAATCCCCGATCGTCTCGCCCATATTCACCTTGTGAAAGCGTTTGGCGGTGCCATTCACGGTGACCATCCAGGTGTCGGACGTTGCTCCGCCTGACCAGGTAGATCCAGAAGCACTTTCTGCGCGGAAACCAATGTAGCGGTTGATGGTCAGAAATCCACCGCCCAGCACGGCGCTTTCGCCTGGGACGAAGCTGTAGGTCAGTGTCTTCCAGACGTCATCGACTCCCATAAATCGGACGTAGACCGTCAGATTTTCGGCTGTTGCGTTGACGACTTGAACCCTAAAGCCTGACTCACCGGGCGAAGTTGAAGTGCTGCTGATGGCAGCTGTCTGGGCCTGTTCACCGAAGAGTCTGAAGTCGGCGGAGATAGAGCCGGCGAAGCCATACACACGCTTGATGGTGTTCCAGCACGACTGGTACATGGTGCTTCGATTGACAACGCTCGGGAAGTAGTTCGAGTAATAGTTGATCTTATTGATGTCCTGGGCGTTGATGGCGTTCATATAATCATTGAATGTGCGTATTAGGATGCGTGCCCGGTAGTCTCTATCAGCCTGGGAATATCCACACTTTCCGTTGGTAGCTACCCATCCCAAAATGGTCGCATCATCCCGAGCGAGAAGGTAGCGGTTAAGCTCCTTCATAATGTCTTTTGCCATGGAATAGTAAGCGGCAGCATCCTGTGACATGGCGGGTGGTGCGACAGTCAAGAGGCCGACAGTCGCGCCAAAGAACGCGGCCTTTTTGAAATCGATCATGTTCACCCCTCTAAATCAACAAGACGAAAGATTCTGCTTCCCGGATGATGTGCAACACGATCAATCTGCTGCGCGGCCTAATGACTGGAGTGATTTTCGTAGGGTACGGCATTCTCTAAGTGCTCAAGGGATACTCACTGCATCTCGGCGCTTTTCAGGCCAGGACGCAATTCCAACTGGGGCACATCAATTCACTGTTGACAGCGAACCGAGTCCCACTAGACGAATCGTCCGGTGAAACCTTCACTCCATCTCCCCGGGCTGCTCGCCCACTCACTGGCGGCACCCCCGCTGAGCAGGACGGAACCCCTGAACATGCTGCGATGCCCTTACTTTCGGTTTCGACCACGCCGGGCCCGGTGGCGGGACCGCTCGCCGGCAGATGGCTCCGCCTGAGGGACCGGGTCCGGCTGGACTGGTGGGGGTGCGGCGTCCCAGGCAGGGGCTGGGGGAACGAGGATCACGTGATGGGCTTCGAGGATGTGCGGCCCGGTCCCGCCGAGCTTCGCGGGGTGGGCGTGGATCAGCACGGTGCGGCCCTGGGAGCGGCGGCCCAGGCGGTGCAACTCCCGCCCTCCGGCCCGCACGGTCACGGTCTGCGGGTACTGCCCTTTGGTGTTCGTCAGGGCAATGGTGATGGTCTCGTCCGTGACGTCCTGCACCGTGCCGCACAGGTAGACCGCGCGGCGGCTGCGCAACTCGGTGGGCTCGGCGTGCACGAGCAGCCAGCGCACCAGGCCGGCGTCGTCCGTGATGGGCCGCAGGGACGTTTCAACCCGGGCGGGCAGGTCCGGCAGGGTCACCTCGGGATGGGGGATCACGGGGATCCACTGATCGGGCCGGAGGATCAGGCGGACGTCCAACCCACGCTGCTCCAGCTTGCCGATCGGGCGCCACACGGCGTAGTGACTGTGCGCCCGGTGCCGCAGCAGCGCCGGCCGGGCGTGTTTCATGGGCGGCGTCTTCGGAGGGGCTTCCGGGGCAGGAGGTTGCGTTTTCTGCCTCGGCGGTCCTTTGCGCCCCGCCCCACCGGGGCGGCCGGAGGGTGCGGGCCCCTGCTGGTCCGTTCCGTCTCCGGAGAAGGTGAGGCGGGAGACCTCCCCGGCCGGTTTGGGAGCGGGGGTCTGGGCATCGGGGCTGGGGCGGGCAGGTCGGCGGCGGGGGGTCATCAGGGCCTCACAAACAGGGTCGGTGCGAATCAAGGATCAATGGCGGGCAATGATCGGAACGGCTCGGTTCCGGGCGGTTTCAGTGTACGCACCAGGGCGGCGTGCAGCATGCAACACCCCGGTGAATGCCGGTCAGTCACGGAATCGTTCGCGGGTGCGGGAACGCCGGCGGGCCGGGAAGGTCAGGGCGGGCCGTTCGGGCGGGTCATCCTGGATGGCCTGGGGCGGACGCAGCAGGGGATTGATGGCCTCCCAGGCCGCGGCCACGCGGTTCACGGTGACCAGGCGGTCCCCCGTGTGGTACGTGAGCACGGCACGCTGCGGTGTCACGAGTTCTGGCTCCCCGTGGCTGGCGAGGCGCAGGGCCAGTCGGAGGGTGCCGTCGGCCATCAGGACCTGCATGGGGCAGCCGCGCGCACGGGTGTGGTACTGCCGGGCGGCTTGCTGCAGCGCCGGGAGATCCGGGAACGGCACGGACAGAAAGTCGCTGGCGTGAACGCGGTCTCCCCTGACACTGTGTTCCAAGGACTGTGCGGGTACCCGGGCCAGCAGGGCCGCGTCCCGGCGGGCCGTGGCCACCACGTACTGACCGTCCGGGCACACCCACCCCTGGTACTGCAGGGTGGCGTCGTACTCGGCTTCCGGGTCATTGAGCATGCGGACCGTGTCGATGGCGGCCTGGCGGGTGAGGCCGGTCAGGGGAAGGTGACGGGCGAGCCGCTCGGGCGGCAGGCAGTCAAGCGTGACGGTCCGGTTGCGTTCTTCGTATGTGCGCACGAAGGTGGACGGCTGGCCGGACGGCGCAGGCGGCGTGGGCTCGGTACTGGCGGTCTCGGCGCGCGCGAGGTCGTTCACGGTCACCCCGAGTCGGCGTGCAAGGGCGTCGCGGGGCACGTCCGGGTAGGTGGCGAGGACGAATGCCAGGTACGGCAGGTTCACGCTGTGAACGTCCTCGGGCGGCAGGGTGGGCATGACGCGCCCAGGATACCGGCACTGGTCTTGGGGCAGGGTTTTGTGCCCGGCAGATTCTCCTTGCGGGCGAGTTCTGCCGGACCTCGCGGTGGCCCGTGTTATAAGCGCGGTGATTCGCAGGTTTTTCTTCGGTCCCGACTGAAATTTGATGAAATGAGGTAGCGCCCTGATGAGCAGATTTTTCGCGGATGTGATCACGGAAACCCGGCAGGCCCTGGTGCTGAGCAGTGCGGCCGCCGCCGCCGTGTTCGTCGCCGCCACGGCCTTCCCGGAGGTGCGGCCCTTCGCGCCGTTCCTGTCGCCTCTGATGCTTGTGCCCATGCTGTCCGGCACGCCCCTGATGCGTTTCACGTCCCTGCTGACCGCGCTCAGCCTGGGGGCGGTGTTCCTGCACACGCCCTTCGCGGGGGTGGCGGCCGCGATGCTGCTGGCGTTCGTGCTGGGCCGCCAGTCCCTGAGTGAGGTGAACCGGCAGCGTCTGCGCACCTCCCGGGCGTTCGGCGCGCTCGGCCGCGCCCTGCCGGGCTGGCAGGCCTTCCGCCCGGTGACCCCGGGAGCCGAGGCGTACAGCCGCGTGCTGCGGTCCCCGGCGGGCACCCTGTACTTCGTGGGCCACGCGGACGGCCGGGAAGAGCCGCGGGCAGAAGGCGCGGCGCAGCTGCTCTGGTGGGGGGTGACGGCGGAGAACATCCGCGAGCACTCCGCTGGCGAGCGTGCCGAGGTCAAGCAGAGCGGCCACGTGGTGTGGGTGACGCCCCCGCGGGGGACCCGGCCGTACCCGGCGACGCAGGCGCAGGGCGTCACGACCGTGCACGTCCAGGCGGCGGCCTTCGCGGCGCAGCTCGCGCAGTGGGAGGCCGGGCGGTCGGGTGCCCGGACGGCGCCGCAGGCGCCCGAGGGGACGCGCACGGCCCGGGCCGGGACGGTGCGGCCGCACGCGCCGTCCGGGGAGGCGCAGCGGGTTCAGGCGTACGCCCGGTCGGCCATTCAGGCGGCCCTGCCGTCCGGCTGGTCGGCGGCGTTCGCGGTCCGCGTGCCGAACGGGGAGGTGGCGGACGTGGTGTTGACCGCCCCGGGTGGACAGCGGTTCGTGCTGGGCGTCCTGCACCGCCGTGACCGGATGAACCTGCAGCTGGCCGTGGGTGACCGCCGCCCCTGGCAGGCGCAGCATGACGCCGTGCACGGCCGGGCGCGGCAGCTGCAGGCGCGCGGGGTGCTGTGGCAGCCGGAGGCCATGCCGGACGCGGCCCCCCAGCAGCACGGCGAGGTGTTCAACGTGCGAGGGGACGCGGGGGCGCTGTTCGGGCTGCTCGGGCGCCTGGCCGGTTCGGCGGCGCGTGGTGAACGGCAGGCGTCCGGGACTGGTGAAGGGCCGGGATCGGCTGGCCGGGCAGCGGGACCGACCCCGGTGTCCGCACACGAGGTTCTGGGAGTGCCGCGCGACGCGTCCCAGGAACAGATCCGGGTGGCGTACCGCACGCTGATCAAGAAGTACCACCCGGACCGCGTGGCGAACCTGGGCGAGGAGTTCCGCGTGCTGGCGGAAGAGCGGAGCAAGGTGATCAACGAGGCGTACGGCCGCCTGAGGCGGTAAAGAAGGTTGATTTTCAATCCCTCAATGCTGGGGCGAATAGGGTGAATTCGCATTCTCAATTGAAACCCACGTGCAGCCGAAGCTGGCACGTGGGTTTCAATTCGGATAAATCAGGCTTTGAGTTGCTCCTGGAGCTTGCTCGCGGCGTATTTTGCCAGCTCCACTTTGTCCATGGCGACAAACTCGCCATTCTTATCTACTTCCACCTGATTGGAGGATGAGCCGCGCCTGATTTTAATCAAAGCGAGGCACTTAGCATCATTTTCCCCCGAGTGTTTAAGGTTAAAAATACATCCGATTGGTTTATCAAGGCTTAAAGGGTCCCCTTGAAATACAACGCCGTATGTCAGGTGAGGCTGCTTATTCGCTTGCTGCATCAGACCGGCTGTTTCCTGGGCAAACGTTTTGAGCTTCGCAATGTGATCGCCGAGGCTATGGAATGCCTTTTCTGCAAGCTGATTCGTGTCTTTGATGACATCTTCCAGCGAAATTTCCTGCTGTCCCTTATCTGGTTTCATGCTGTAAGGATACAGGACACGCCTGATCTGGTGGAACCATATTTATTTAACAAAGGGGTCGGTGTCAGAGTCACCACGCTAGCGTCCTCCCCGCAGCACATTGAGGAGATCAGTTCTATATCCCCTCCACCCGTTATCGGGCGCGGGACCCGGACTTCCTGACCTCGTCTCAGCGGTAGGTCACTGGTTTGACGTACAGAGCCCTGGTTGTGCCGGAAAGGACAGTCGGACTCAAAGCGCGTGGGGATCTTCGTCGCGCAGGGTGCCGAGCAGGTCCAGGGCGGCGCGCAGGCCAGCGCGGTCGGAGTGCGCCGGCGTCTCCGGCGTGAGGGCCTGCGTGTCCAGCGCGGCCAGCAGCAGGCGGGCGTGCCGCTCGATGACGCGGTGGGCCCCGGCCCGGGGGTCCCGGACGGCGACGACCATGTAGCTGTTCAGGCCGGGCAGGCCGGGGTCGTGAACGGCGATGACCGCGCTGTCTCCATCTGGACGGCGGAGTTCGGCCGTGGGGTACCCGGCCTGGAGTTGCTCGGGGGTGTGGACGGCCGGGTCGAGGGTGGCGCGGGCGTCCTGCTGGCAGGCCTGCAGGGCCGCGGCCGCGGTGGGGTGCAGGGCGCCGATCAGGGATTGCGTGCCGTCCGGGACGTAGGCGTAGGCCAGGAACACGTAGGCCGCGCCGCTCTGACCGGCAGCGCTGGGGGCCGCAGCGCGGACCGGGAGGGCCGGGGAGGTGGGGGCGGTCTCGGGGGGCTGGGGCGCCGGTGCGGGCGCCGGGTCCGGGGCGGGGGTGGGGTCCAGGGCCGGGTTCTGACCGGGGTCATGGGGCGTCACGGTGTCCGGGAAGGCGGGCGGCGTGAATGCCGTCTGCGCCGGGGGGCGGATGGGTGCCGGGGCCCGGGCGGGGGTGGGGGCTGGGGGTTCGACGCCGGTCAGGTCGGTGTTGACCAGCAGGTCATCCAGGTGGGTGTCGTCGGGTTGGTGGTTCATGCGTCCTCCGTGCAGTGATCGTAGGGGGGTGGGGGCCGGTGCTGCTCAGTCTGCACGCTTGCGCTTCCCGGCGCGATTCCCGCGCTTCTTTGGTTTGGGCGTGGTTTCCTTTGTCCCCCCGGTGGCGTTGCGCGTGCGTTTCCTGGCGGGAGGCGGTTTCCAGCTGCCGTTGAAGATGGCGGGCAGGTCCTCGGGCGTGAGTTCGGCGGGGATGACGGTCTCCGGCAGGGCCGCGCGGCGCGTGCCGTGCACGAGGTGGATTTCGCCGGTGGGCCGGCTGCCGCTGGCGCTCTCTCTCCGGGTGATGCTGAGGTCGAGGGTGGCGTCCAGGTGGTGCAGGATCACGGCGGGCGGGTGGTCCCCGTGGCCCTGCAGGCGCGGGGCGAGTTCGTCCGTCCAGAATTCCGCCAGGTACTCCGCCTGCCCGATAGTGCCGGCCGCGATGTCGTCGAGTCCAGCTTCCATGTCGGCGGTGAAGTCGGTGCTGACGAGTTCCGGGAGGTTCTTGAGCAGGTAGCTGATCTTGAGCAGGCCGCGCGCGGTGACGGCGAGGTGACGGCCGTGCGGCGCGGCGTACTGCCGGCTGGTGAGGTTGTCCAGGATCGGGCCGTAGGTGCTGGGCCGGCCGATGCCCATCTTCTCCAGCGCCTCGATCAGCTCGAAGGATTCGAAGCGGGCGGGGGGGCTGGTGCGTTCCACCTGCACGGGCGCGGGCGTGACGGTGACCGGCTGGCCTTCCGTGACGGCGGGGAGGGCGGGGCTGTCCTCCGCGGGGGGGGTGGCGTCCTCGTCGGCGTAGAGGCGGGTGAAGCCGGGGCTGAGCAGCACGCGGCCCTGCGCGGTGAGGGTGGCTTTGCCGCTGCGCAGGGTGATGCGGGTGCGGGCGGAGGTGGCGTCGGTCATCTGGCTGGCGACGGTGCGGTTGAAGATGAGGGTGTAGAGGGCCAGCTGGTCGCCGTCCAGGTCCACCTCGGCCGGACTGCGGAAGGGGTTGCCGGCAGGCCGGATGGCCTCGTGGGCTTCCTGGGCGCTGGCGTTGCGGGTGTGGTATCGGCGGGGCTCGGGTGGCACGCTGTCCGGGCCGAACAGGCGCACGGCCTGATTCCGGGCGGCCTGGGTGGCTTCCTGGCTGAGGGTGGGGCTGTCGGTGCGGGGGTACGTGATGTACCCGCCGTCGTAGAGGGCCTGCGCGAGCTGGGTGGTGGTGGCCGGGTCCAGGCCCAGGCGGGCCGCGCCGCGTTGCAGGCTCACCGTGGTGAAAGGCTGTCCGGGGCTGCGGTGGATGTCTTCCTGCTGGACTTCGGTGACGGTGGCGGGCCCGTGCAGGCTCTGCGCGAGGGCCTCGGCGTGCACCGTGCTGAGGTGCAGGGGCGGCGGACCGTCCTTCACGGGTTTGAGCTCCCCGGTGTGCGTGAAGTGGCTCTTGCGGGCCAGGGGTTGGCCCTCGGGGTGGCGTTTGGTGTACACGACGCTGACCTGCGCGGTGAAGGGCGGCGCGGCCGGGCCGGTGCGCACCTCGGCCTTGAGGGTGTGGAGTTCCGCGGGCCGGAATTTCATGCGTTCGTTCTCGCGCTGCGCGAGGACCATGAGGGCCATGTCCTGCACGCGCCCGGCACTGAGCCGCTCCAGGCGCATGGCGCGGCTGATCCGGCCGGACAGGGTGTAGCCCACCAGCCGGTCGATGAGGCGCCGGGTTTCCTGGGCGCGCACGAGGTTCATGTCCAGCGGCCGGAGGTTGCCGGGCTGGATGGCGGTGAGGATGGCGGGCTGGGTGACCTCGTGAAACACCATGCGCAGGGGCCGTTTCACGCCCACGAGGTGCGCGGCGTGCCAGGCGATGCCCTCCCCTTCCCGGTCGCCGTCCATGCCGAAGATGATGTCCCGCGCGTCGCGCGCCAGGAGCTGGATGGCGCGCGCGTCGTCCTGATGGTCGGGCCGGATGACGTAATGGGGGGTGAGGGTGTCGGGGTGGATGCCCATCCCGGCCCACGGTTCGTGCCGGATGTGTTCGGGCGCTTCGCGGGCGTTGGCGGGCAGGTCACGCAGGTGGCCCCGGGTGGCTTTCACGCGGTAACCGGGGCCGAGGTAGCGTTCGATGGTTCTGGCCTTGGCGGGACTTTCGACCAGGACGAGGGTGTAGGACATGGGCGGGGGTTCCTCCGGGTCGCCTGGGCCTTCAGGGCAGGGTGAGGTCCTGGTCGGTGAGGGTGACGTTCCGGGTGAGGGCGACCTCGCCGGGCTGCAGCTGGCCGTCCGCGTTGGCGTCCACGCCGCCGGTGAGGACGTACGTGCCGGGCGCCAGGTGCGCGCGGTAGCGGTACCCGTCGCGGTCGTTGCCGGTCACGGCGGGCGTGTAGGTGCGTCCGGCGCCCTGGAGGGTCACGGTCACGCCGGGGGTGACGGTCGCGGGCGGCGGGGGCGGCGGCGCCGTGAGGTTCAGGGCGGCGGTCACGTTCACCAGGCCGGCGCCGGTGGCGGCGTCCGGGCCGGCGGGGCCGAGGTCGGTGGCGGTGCGCTGGAGGTGGGCGCGGACGGCCGCGGGGGTGCGGGCCACGCCCTTGCTCATGACCAGGGCAGCCACGGCGCTGACGGTCGGGGCGGCCATGCTCGTGCCGGCGCGGAAGGCGTGCACGGGCCGGTCGTTGGCGCGGTCCCAGTCGGTGCTGAGGATCAGGTCGGGCACGCGTTCGCCCGCGACGGTCTGGCCGTTGTGGCTGGTGCCGGGGAACCCGCCCGGGGCGCTGAGGGTCACCTGGGCGTTGGCGTTGCTGTACGGCGCGCGCACCCACGCGCCCTGGGCGTCCAGGGTGACGCCGGCGACACTGACCGCTTCGGGGCAGCTGGCCGGGTACATCGGGTCGCCGACCGTGCCGTGGTTGCCGCTGGCGGCCACCACCAGCGCGCCGGCGCGGGTGGCTTCCGTGACGCCGTCACAGAGCATGCGGATGCTGTCCGGGTCCGCTTCGGACGCGGGGACGCCCAGGCTGGCGTTGATGACCTGCGCCGGGTGCGGGTTGGTGTAGGTGCGCCCGTTGACGGTGACGGGCAGCCCGGCGGCGTAGCGCAGGCCGGTCAGGAAGTCGGCCAGGGTCCCGTTCTGGTTCTGGTCGAGCACGCGCACGGGCAGCAGTGTGACCGGGGCGGCCACGGTGCGGCCGACGATGCCGGTCTGCGGGCCGGGGCCGTCGTGGCGGGCGGCGATGATGCCGGCCACGTGCGTGCCGTGCGATCCGCTCGTGCGGCCGTGCAGGTCGTGGGTGTCCGTGGGGTCCGGGTCGGGGCCGTCGCCGTCGCCGTTGCCGGGGTCGCCCACGAAGTCCATGGCGCCGTCCGGCCAGGTGCGGCCGCTCAGGTCGGGGTGCGTGGTCATCACGCCGGTGTCGAGGACCGCGACGGTGATGGGGGTGCCGTACTCCCCGGTGCGGTCGGTGAGCAGGGTCCCGAGGCCGAGCCGGGGCGCTTCCCACTGCATGGGGCTCAGTTCGTCACCGGGGGTCCAGGGCGCCGCGGCGGCCTGCTGGGCGCGGAGGGTGACGTTCGGGGCGGTCTGCAGGCCGCCAGGTGGGTCGGAGGCGGGGCGGGTGTCGAGGCGGCCGTCAGGGTGCCGCACGACGATGGTGTCCGCCTTGGGGGGCGTCTGGGGGCGGGCGGCGGTCTGGATGGTGAGCGGGGCCGGCCGGGCGGTGGGCGTGAGGGGCACGCGGCCCTGGAGGGTCAGCAGCTGGACCTGCAGCGTGAGCTGGCGGGCGCCGGCGTCCCCGGTCAGGATGACGGCGCCGGTGGGGGCGGGCACGTCGGCCGCGGCGGGCACCAGGTCGGCGGGGCGGGGCACGTGCACGCTGAGGGTGCGCGTGTCGTTGCCGCGGGTGAGGGTGACGTCCGCCCAGGCGGGGGCGGCCGTGAGGGCCCAGCGGGCCGTGTCGGTCACGATCAACTGCGTGCGGTACGGGGCGGTGAGCGGCAGGGTGCCGGGCCAGGTGGGTGCCCGGACGGTGGTGACGGCCGGTTCAGGCGCGGGGGTGGGGCGGGCGGTGTCGCAGGCGCTGGCCAGCAGGGCGAGGGTGGCGAGGAGCGTGGCGCGTCGGGGCAGGGGCAGTCGGGTCATGGGGGCCTCGTCAGGGCGCGGGGGGGCGGCCTAGAAGAACGTGAGCTTGGGTTGGTAGGGGCGGCCGTCGTCGTCGTCGTCGATCCTGAGCAGGTCGTCCCGCTGCCGGCTGTGCGTGATCCGGGTGGGGAGTTTGGCCTTGCGGTCGAAGTGGCCGTCGTCGTCCATGCGGCGCACCAGGACCGCGCGCGGGTCGAGGGGCTGGCCGCGGCGCAGCAGGGAGAACACGCCGGGCTGGTCGCTGTAGTACGTGGTGTCCTCGCCGGGTTTGGGGTAGGCGATCACGTCGAACAGCACCTGTTCTTTCTCGTACCGGCGTCGGGCGGCCTGTCCGGCGTCGCGGTACAGGAAGTACAGGACGCTGACGTACTGAAAATTCCGGCCGTCGAAGTGGTAGCTCACGCGGGCGGCCTCCCCGAGCAGGCGGCAGGCGGTGGTCCGGTCGGTGGCCACGGCGTACCGCTCGCCACTGGGCCGGCATTCATGGTCGGTTTTCTCCCGGCGCCACACGTGGTAGGGCTGGCCGGGCGTGGAGTGACGCCACGCGCTGGTCAGGGCGTAGCGGAGTTCGGGCGTGGCCAGCGCGTGCGGGGGCTCGGGCGGTGGGGGGCCGTTCACGGTGCCGTCCCGGGTTGGCGGCGGGTGCAGGGCAGGCCAGCGGAGGCCGGGGTGGGGGTGCGTTCCGCTGCGGTCATGCTGTGACGGTAGGCAGCGTGGGGGTGATTTTTCGCCGTCCGGGCCGGGACGCGCGGTGCGGGCCGCCCCAGACTGAAGTGGGCGGCCCGCACGCGGGGTCCGGCTGGCGGGGGGCGCGCGGCCCCCCGTGGCCGTTACTGGAACTGCACGAGGTCCGGCACCCAGGCTGCGGCGCGCAGGGCGTCTTTTTTCGAGAGGATCAGGGCGATGACCTCTTTCTTGCCCTGGGCGGGTTTCAGGGCGGGGCGGTGCACGTCCGGCATGGTGGCGATCAGGTCGCTGAGGTCCGCGAGGGTGTAGGCGCTGAGGTACTCGGCGGTCAGGTCGAACCGGGCCTTGAGGACTTCGCCCGCGCCGATCTCCCCGGCGTAGTCCTTGAGGCCGTACACGGTGCTGTTCTTGTCGGTTTCCCAGTTGCCTGCGGTGTTGTGCGTGTAGTACGTGAACACCATCAGCACGTCGTCCAGGGTGACGCCTTCGGCGCGGAGGGCGGCGCGGACGTGGGCGCTGCCGCCGTACGGGTGGCGGGTCCGCAGGCCCTGCGACTCGCTCTGGGTGAACACGTCCGGGAAACGCGCGGCGATCTGGTCGGCCAGGGCGAGGGTTTCGGGCTGCACGGGCACGCTCTTGCGTTGGTTGCGGCGCAGGGTGGTGAGGTGCCGTCCCCCGCATTCGTGGCTGGCGATCAGGTCGCTGATGACCGCCACGAGGCACTCGCGGGGGTCGCGGGCGAGCCGGGCGTCGAGTGCGGCGGCGCGGGCCTGATGGGCGAGTCGGCGTCCACCGTCGCGGATGCTGCCCTCCTGCTTTTTCGGGGCCTGGGTCCGGTTGGCCTTGCGCTGCTCGGCATCAATGCGTTTCTTGTCGTCGGTGTGAATCATTTCCTGCTGAACGACGACCTTGCCGTTCCCGGACATGACCACGAACAGGGTCTTGGTGGCGTCTTTGTATTCGTTTCCGTACGCGAGGCTGTAGGGGGTGTCGCTGCTGCGGAAGATCGTGCCGTCCATGACCAGAACTTCGGCCTTGATGCCTTTGGTTGCGAAGGACTCCGCGCGCCCCTGCGCCCATTTGATCTGGTGGTCGAGCGCCGCTTTCACGTCCGCGAACCGGGCGGGGATGCCCATCAGGAGGCCCTCGTCAATGGCGAGGCCGCTGGCTTCCACGTCGAACTCGGCGTTTTCCACGAGGAACCCGGCGCTGCGAACCGTGTTCCGCAGTTGCGTGGCGCTGTACCCCTGGGTCGCCTGTTTCAGCGCGGCTTCCTTCATGGCCCCGGTGAGGGAGGCGATCACCCGCGCCTGTTCCAGGTTGATCTTCCCGGAGCCGAGCGCCCGGCGTCCGTCGCGGCCCAGGCCGGACGCGAACTGCATCATGGCCTGCACTTCGCGGGGGTGCTTGCCGAACTTCACGCTGACCTGTTCCAGCGTCCAGCCGCCGCCCTTGAGGCTGAGCATGGCGTCCGCCGTTTCCACGAAGCTCAGGTCGTCGCGCATCAGGTTGGCGGTGGTGGCGAGGTCCACGAGTTCCGCGTCCGTGAGGGCGCGGATGACCACGGGCACGGGGTAGTCGGCGGGCAGGCGCAGGGTCACGTCGCGGGTGGTGATGCGGGCGTTGCTGTCGGTGCCGTCCGCCACGGCGATCACCACGCCCTCCTCGATGAGTTTCGTCACGGCGCGGTAGCGGCGTTCGCCGTCCGCGATTTCCAGTTTTCCGTCCGGGGTGAGGCGGCAGATCAGGGGCGCGGTCACGCCGGTCTGGAGGACGCTGCCGTCCGGGGCGAACACGGTTTTCTCGTGGATGCTGGCGGCCAGTTCGGTGAGGGCCTGCGCGCCGAAGTCCTTGCGGGGGTTCAGGGGGCTGGGCACGACCTGCGTGACGGGGGCGATCACGGCACCCTCGGCGGCGACGACCGTCTGGGACAGGCCCATGCTCAGGGCGGCGCTCAGGGCGAGGGTGGTGGTGGGGTGTGCGGTTGCGGTCATAGTGGGCCTCCTGGGGCAGCGGCGCAGTGTCTGCGCGTGCGGTGTGAGAGGTCTTGCGGTCCTCTCAACTGGGATGAGTCTACCAGGGGTCAAGCGGGGGCGCGAACTCGTGTGGGACGCGCCTGCGGGCGCTTTTCGACAGGCGGGCGCGGCTGTGTTAGGGCCCCGGCCGGTGCCCGATTCGGGGCGTGAGCAGCGCGGCGACGAACGTCTCGTCCGCGCAGGCCCGGCTCCGGGTCCGCTGGTCGCCCAGGGCCCACAGGGCGTCTTTCGCGTCGGTGAGGGCCACGTCCGTGGCGGCGGTGACGGACGTTTCCGGGGTGAACAGCGTGACGGACTGCCGGCCCTTCAGGGCGGGCAGGGTGCGGCTGCCCGGTCCGCTGAAGGTGATGGTGACGGGCGCGCCGGCGTCCAGGCAGGCACTCAGGTTCGCGCTGACCTCCACGTCGAGCGGCTGCTGGCCGTGCAGCAGGGTGCCGGTGACGTACGCCGCAGGCCGGAGGGCCGGGGTGGGGCCCTGGCGGACGGCCAGGAAGCTGGCGACGCTCACGGCCGCCAGGAGGATCAGGGCGACGTGATCGGCCCGCGTGGAGCGGGCCGCCGTCACTGGAGGGTCGTTTGGAAGGGTCGGAGGGAATTGGGTCACGGGGCGCCTCAGGTCGAGCGTAGGCGGCTGGGGGTGACGCCGGGCCCTCACCCCCAGCGCGGGTCAGGCGGCGTCCGGGTCGGCCGCGGCGAGCAGGTCGGCCAGCGCCGGGTGCCACACGTGCAGTTGCGGCGCCTCATGCACGGGCCGGGGGCGGGGCCGGTGCACGTCGAACAGGGGCGGGGCGGCGCCTTCCCCGGCGGCGCTCAGGTCGCCGGCGCTCACCTTCAGCCAGCTGCCGGTCCGCGCCACGTACCGCAGCTGCCGCTCGTTGCGGCAGCGGGCGGGCACATACCGGATCTCCACGCCGTCCTCCCCGTGATGCAGGCGGTGCACGGACGTGACGCGGCCCGTGACCCGGTCGGTGTTGTCGTTGCTGTGATCGTGGTACTGCACCTCGATGGTGACGGGCACCCCGAGCGGGATGTGCTGCGCGGCCCCGTCATACACCGGCGTGGGACGCCAGCGGTGTTCGTCGAAGAAGCTGCGCAGGTCGTCGCGCAGGCAGTTGGTGTGCAGCAGCAGGCGCGTGAGGTCGCGGCCGTCGTCACTCAGGACCGCTTTCAGGATCTCGCTGGTGTGCTGCACGATGCCCTGCCGGTACGCGTCCCGGGTGGCGCGGCCGTGCGTGAGGGCGCTGACGCGGCCGTCGTGGGGGGCTGGGGTTGGGGTCATGGGGCTCCTTTCCTCGCAGGTCTTGCGGTCTGCGCCGAGGTGGGTTCACCCTACCCGCCCGGCGCGTGCTGGGCGATCTGGAGGGGTGGGCGTCACCCCCACGCGCGGTACCGTGCTGGTACCGGCTTACTCCCCGGTGCGCTTGGCATCCTGTTGTTTTTCGCGCGGTTCGCGCACGCTCCAGGCAGCAACCCCCAGGTTTCACGTCCGCTTCACCCCTGCGCCGGTTCCGGTGCCCGCCTTTTCGCGGCGCTGAACTTCCCTGACCGCGCTCCCCCCGGCTGGTGCTGGGGACCAGGAGGCCCAGAGGAGCCCGTTCAGCCCACCCACTGAGACAGTGCCTCTGCTTGACCGGCCCGGACAGGGCCTGAGGGCAGGGGCACTGCCCGTGGAGGCTGCGCGGGACAAGCAGACGCCCGGTGCAGGTGCACCGGGCGTGGCCAAGGGGCGGGGACAGCGGCTCAGGCGGTCAGGGGCACGGCCGGGGTGCGGCATGCGGCGCGGTCCTCTTCGTTCCGGCGTTCGAGGATGAGGTCGAGGGCCTGGCGGACCGCTTCCCGGACATCAATGAAAAACAGCGACCAGTCGTAGTTGTCCGGGTTGACCAGCACGCACGACTCGCGTTCTGTGGTGGAAGTCACGTTCATGGCCGCATGGTGTGACGCGCCGGGGTGACGGCGTCGCCAGCGGGCCCGGGGGTTCACCCCTCACCACCGGACGCGTCCCCCAGCAACGCCGCGAGAAAGTCGAGGGTGATTTCCTCCCGCACCTGCAGCCGCGCCCGGCCGGACGGGTCCGCGTCCTGGGCGTGCAGCACCAGCAGCACCTGGTCCATGGCCGCGTCAGCCGCCTGCTGGGCGTGCCCGGCCGCCGCCTCGGGGTGACCGGTGAACACCACCTGCCCGTTGACGAAGACGCTGCCTGCCAACTCGCACGCCTCCAGGTGCACGCCGCGGGCCCGCAGCGCGCCGAGCACCTTCGCCTGAATGCCCTGCGGTCCGAGCCGCCCGGGGCATTGAAGCTGCCCGGTGCGGCAGTCGATGACCATCTCCCCGAGGGTCAGGGAGGGCGCGTACGCCCGGCCCTGCGGGAACGTGGGCTGGGCGCCGGCCAGCAGGAGGGATTCGAAGGTGGCGCGGTCCGGGTCGTGCAGGGCCGGGTGGTAACTCACCTCCAGGCTGAAATCACGTGCTGAATACAGTTTCAATGTGGTCATGTCGTCAGTGTCTCCGTTCGCAGGCCCGCGCGTCCGCAGGGACACGGCCGCGGGGCCACCAGCCGCTTATTTTTGCGGGCGGGCAGAGCGGGTGGCACTCAGGTCCACGTCCGTCCGCTCCAGCGTCACGGCCCGCTCGTTACGGACCTCGCCGCTGTCCAGCCTTCCGTCCGCGTTCGTGTCCACGCCGGTGTTCACCACGTACGCGCCGGGCGGCAGGTGGGCCTTGAACGTGAACGCCCCCTCGGCGTCCACCGTGACCGGCGGGTGGAAGGTCCTGCCGCGGCCCGTGATCTCCACCAGGAGGTCCTCCCGGGTCACGGGCGCCGGGGTGGGCACGGTCACGGCCTGGTCCAGGGCCCGCTGGAAGTTCACCACGCCCGCGCCCGTGCCGGCGTCCGCGCCGGGCGCCGCGACGTCGTCCGCCGTGGCCCGCAGGCGGGCATGGAGCTCCGCCGGGGTGCGGGCCAGGCCCTGGCTGACGAGCGCGGCCGCGAGGGCCGAGACGGTCGGGGCGGCCATGCTCGTGCCCGCCTGCCACGACCACGCGGGCGCGCCTCCCGCGTAATCCCAGTCGGTGCTCAGGATCAGGTCCGGCACGCGCCGGCCGTCCACGACCAGGCCATTGTGCTCGGTGTCGTCCCCGCCGGGCGCGCTGAGGGTCACGCTCGATGAGGCGTTGCTGTACGGCGCGCGCACCCAGTTGCCCTGGGCGTCCAGGGTGACGGACGCGACGTTCACCGCGCCCGGGCACGCGGCGGGGAAGGCCGGGTCGTCCACGGTGCCGTCGTTTCCGGCGGCGGCCACCACCAGGCTGCCCGCGGCGGTCACGTCGGCGACCGTGCCGCACAGCAGGGCGATGGTGTCGCTGGTCAGCTGGCTGCCGCGCAGGCCCAGGCTGAGGTTGATCACCGGGGCCGGGTGGGGGTTGGTGAAGGTGCGGCCCTCGAACGTCACCGGCAGGCCGGCCGCGTACCGCAGGCCCGCCACGACGGCACTGAGGGGGCCCTCGCCGTGCTGGTCGAGGACCCGCACCGGCAGCACCGTCACGGCCTGGGTGGCGGCGCGGCCGACGATGCCGGTGCGGGGGCCCGCCCCATCCTGCCGGGCGGTGATGAGGCCGGTGACGTGCGTGCCGTGCGATCCCTCGGTGTTGCCGGCCTCGCGCGCGTCGTCCGGATCGCTGTCCATGCCGTCCCCGTCCCCGTTCGCGGTGTAATTCAGCAGGTCGACCGGGCCGTCCCCGACCGGCCACAGCCGGCCCTGCAGGTCCGGGTGCGCGTACTTCACGCCGGTGTCGAGCACGGCCACGGTCACGGCCGCGCCTGCGGGGAGACCCAGGAGGGCGGGCATGCCGATCCTCAGCGCTTCCCACTGGAGCGGCGCGAGCGTGTCTCCGGGGGGCCAGTCGGCCGCGGCGCGGAAGGTCACGTCCGGCACCACGCGCCGCACCCCGGCCTGCTGGCGCAGCTGCGCGGCCGCCTGCGCGACGTCCGGCACCGCGCGGGTTTCCAGGCGGCCGCCCGGGTACTCGATCAGCACCCGGCCTGGCCCGGCCGGGAGCGCGGCCGTGCCCTGGGCGGTGGCCTGCGCCGTGTCCGCAGGCGCCGCCACGCGTCCCGTGACGGTGAGGAGATCCAGGTGGACGGTGACGGCCGCGGTCGTGGTGGTGAAGTCCTCCTTGAGGCGCACGGTGCCGCTCACTGTTTCCGCCTGCGCGTCTGCGGGCACCTGGGCCGTGACGTCCCCGGCGGCGAGCAGCAGGTGCCGGGTTTCCGGGCGTTTGACCAGCTGGGCCGAGAGCCACTGCGGGGCGTGCGTGACCGTCCAGGCGCGTGTGTCGGTGACCTGCACGTTCCCGCGGTACTCGTCCGGCAGCAGGCTCACGCTGCTCGGCCAGGCCTTCGGGGCGGAGATGACGGGGTACCCGGCCAGGGGGTCGGGACCCGGCTCGCTGGGACTGCAGGCGCTCAGGGCGAGGGCGAGCAGCAGCATCGCCGCGTTGCGTTTCTTGGTCGGGGGGAGGGTGCGGGTCATGGCCCTTTCATGGTGGGGGGGCTGGGGGTGACGGCATGAAAAACGCCCTCCGCTGGGGAGGGCGCGCCGGGATTCCTGGGTTCAGGGCGCAGGTTTGATCCGCGTCAGGGTGCAGGCGGGCAGGCCCGCCGGATTGCCGGAGGCCTGGTAAGCGCCGAGCTGTTCCATGTTGGCCGTCCAGTACCCGGTGAAGGTGTTCGCGCTGCCGTCCGGCGTCGGGCGGACCTGGGAGCACACCTGGGCGACCTTGCTGCCCCCGGGGTACCAGACGACGGAGACGTAGGGCAGGCCGGAGGCCGGGCGGCCAGCGTAGTTGAATCCCGCTTCCACCTGACCGGTTGCCGACCAGTGCCACAGCTGCTGGGAGGGCACGGCGTTGTCGGGTTGCGTGAGGGTGAAGGTGTATTTCTGAGGGCCCTGGGCGGTGGTGTAGTTCAGTTCCCAGACTTCGCCCTGTTTGAAGGGCATGGGGGTCGCGCCCGGGCCGGTGGTGGCGGGGGTGCACGCGCTCAGGGCGAGGGTCAGCAGTCCGGCGGTGGCAATGAGCTGTTTCATGGTGGTCTCCTGCAATGGGGGTGCCCCTGGGAATCGGGTGGTGCGGGGCGCGTGAGGGGTAATGGGTTCCTCTGGGTCGGATTGTGCCACATGCCGCTGATGTGGGCCTGATGAGAGCGTTCTGGGAGTGGACCGCCTTTGATTTTTTCCGTGAGTGGAGGGGGCACCGGGCCCCCTCCACTTCAGTACGCGTCTGCAGGTTGCGTTTTCTGCGGGGTCTTCACGCCGAACTCCGTGATGCAGGGGGGGCGGGCTCCTCCAGCGCAGGTGACGGGCGGGGGGGCGGGCTCCTCCGGAGGGGGTGGGGGCGGCTCGTCTTTGGGTGGCGGCGGCGGCGGGGGCGGAGGCGGCGTGGGTTCCGGTTCACTCGTCGGCGGCGGCTCGGATCCGCTGCCTGAACTGATCGGGACGTTGCACCCCATCACGGCGCACCCGTCGGCCGTGGGGTTGGGCGCCCACGAAATGCCGTTCAGCAGGGCAGGCATGTTGCCAGCGGCCGGGTTGTAGTTCTCCAGGTACTGCTCGATGGTCATACTTCCGTACGGTGTCGAGATGTACGTGTTCATGTCGGTGCCTGAGGGGTACTGGGTGGTGCCGACGGTGATGGGGGTCGGCAGCGGCCCAGGCTCGATGCAGCGCAGGGCGCCGTACTGGCACTGCTCGACGGTGGGCGGCTCAGGGGCGGGGGTGTAGGTGTACGTGAAGCCGACGTTGGTCGTCTGGCAGCCGACGACCGTGAAGTTCGCGCCGCCCGGGCTCGGGTAGTACGGCGTGCCGCCCCAATTGACGGTGGCCGGGGTGGTCGTGTATGACCCGGCACTCAGGCCGGTGAAGGTGGACGTGCCGTTCACGATGGCGTAACTGCCGGCGCTGGCGCCGGTGCTGGTGTTCCGCAGGACGCTGGTCGTGCCGGTGTTCCCGGGAACGCCGCTCAGGGTCACGTTCACGGTACCGGTCGTGCAGGACGCCGCGTACGTGACGGTCACGGCCGTGCTGCTGCCGCTCGTCACGGTCACGGTGGGGAGGCTGACGCTGGCGTTGTACGTCTGTCCGCCGCTGCTGACCGCGTCCGCGGTCACCGTGTACGTCCCGGGTGGGAGGTCCACGGCGACGGTGCCGTTCGGCACGGTGCGGGTGACGGGCGCCCCGCCGCCGCTCCGCGTGAACCGCACGGTGGTGGTCACCCCGGCGGGCAGGCCGCCCACGGTCAGGACGATGGTGCCGGTCTTGAGTCTGTAGGACACCATCAGGTACGCGTCGCCCCAGGTGTTGTGCAGCGTGGCGGGACTGCCGCGCACGGTCGGGGTGTAGGTCTGCCCGCCGGTGGTGACGTCGCTGGCGTTCAGGGTGTACTGCCCGGCATTGACGGGCTGGTAGGTGGTCGTGGCCGTGGGGTGGGCGTTGTTCACGCTGGCGTCCGGGCCGTTGACGGTGGTGGCGGCGCTCACGCCGGCCGGCAGGCCTTCGATGGTGACGTTCAGACGCCCTTCGTTCACGGTCGTCAGGCCCATCTGCGTGCACGACAGGACCTGTCGCAGGATCTTGCCGGTGGTGGGGATCAGGGCGGCGCGGTCGATGCCGCTGGCGCGCTGGATGGTGGGCAGGATGCCGGCGAGGGTGCCGCCCGGCACGAAGTTCGCGGGCGCGCCCTGCGGGTCGGCGACCAGGGTGCCGCTGGGCGTCTGGTAGACGTAGCGGAACGTGAGGGCTTCGCTGGGGCCGAGGTCGCTGGTGACGCCGCGGGTCACGCGGACGATGCGGCCGCTGGCGGTGTTCACGGTCATGGTCCGGGCCGGATAGAGGCGGACTTCGCCGGTGCTGGGCAGGCCGGTGGCGCAGTTGAAGCTGTAGTGGTTGGCGAGCGGCTGGCCGGTCACGGTCAGGACCTTGGCGGCGCCGTTGGCGGCGGTGACGAGCACCTCACTGCCGATGGGGAGGGTCACGCCGGGCAGGCTGAGGGTGTTGAGGGTATGGAGGTTCTTGTGGGCGCCGACGATGATGGCGGGCCCGGTGGTGAACACGGCCGAGAAGCCCTGGGGTCCGGCGGCCTGGAAGCCGGCGAAGGCCTGGTCCCGGAACTGTTCCTGGATGAGCTGGGTGACGCGGTTGACGCGGGCGTCGTCGCGGGTGGTGAGGGCCTGGGCGCTGGCGTGCTGGCTGGTCTGACTGACCGCGCTGATCAGCGCGGCCAGGGCGCCGAGGCCGATGGCGGCGGCCAGCACGATCTCAACCAGGGTGAAGCCCTGGGCGCGGCGGGCGCGGTGTCTCACGGTGATCCTCCTGGGGCGGTGGCCTGGGCTCGCAGGGTGAAGCCGGGGCCGGTAATGGCGACCTCGTACCGGGGTGGGTCGGCGTTCTGGGCGGTGATGGTGCCGCTGAGGGCGGGACGGAACGCGGCGCGCTGACCGGTGGCGCTGGCCAGCAACTGCAGGTCCTGGGCGCTCAGCGCGCGGCTTTGCGTGTACGCCGGGTTGCCGACGTTGATGGCCTGCGCGGCGGCGTCCAGGGCGTCGGCGGCGTACGTGGCGAGTTCGCTGGTGCTGATCGTGCGGGCCGCCTGGGCGTTGAACAGCGCGAAGGCGGTGACGGCCATGAGCATCAGCGCCGTGGCGATCAGGACCTCAGCCAGGGAAAAGCCGTGGGTGTGCTCAGTAGTAGTCATACGCGGGGGGGTAGACCGGGTCGATGGTCGGGCTGCCTTTCGGGCCGCAGGTGCTGCACTCGACGGGGGTGGCCCCGCCCGTGGTCCCGCCGGAGGGCAACGGGGTGACCGGGGTGGGGCTGGGGGCGGTGTCGTTGATGACGGTGGGTCCGCCCGTGCCGGTCGTCACGGTGCCGATCGCGCCGGGCGCGGCCGCTTCGGTGGTGGGGGCGGTGGCCGCGCCGTCGCAGCTGGCGGTATCGACGCTGCCGCCCGCGCTGAGGTTCAGGCTCTGACAGGGCAGGTTGTTGCCGAGGATGGTGAGGCGGCCGCTGCTGCTGCCGTCCGCCTGCACGGCGATGCTGCCGGAGAGCGCGGCGGTCGGGAAGGTGCTGGCCTCGGTGCCGTCCGCGGTGGTGACGTTGAGCCGGTCACCGGTGCCGGTCAGGGTGACGCTGACGCGTTCCGCGAGTGCCTGGGTGCGGGCCGCCTCGATGGCCGTGGCGAGCTTGGCGGGGTAGTTGCCCATGTCCGGAGCGGTGTTGCTGCGCGGCGCGAGGGCCATCGTGGCCGCGAACAGGCCGGCGACCAGCGCGAGAACCATCGTGAGTTCCACCAGGGTGAACCCGGCGGTGGCGGGGGGTGGGAGGCTGCCAGGAACGTGTTTCATGGAGTGGTGACCACCTTTCCGTCCGGGTAGTAGACGGTGACGCGGACCGTGCGGGAGTTGTGGGGGGTGGCCCAGCAGACGGTGCCTGCCGGCGCGGCCTCCCAGCCGTTGTTGCCGTTCGCCGAGGTGACGCCCGAGGGCCCGATGTCCGCAGCGCCCGTGCAGTTGACATTGCCGAGGGTGGCGGTGGTGAGGTGGGGGTTGGCGGCCAGGGCGGTGTTGATGGCCAGGCGGACGCTCTGGGCGTGCATCAAGCCCTTGTCGTACTCGCTCTGGGACAGCGTGCTCCGGTAGGACACCATGACCGCCGCCAGCACCGAGGCGAGAATCGCCAAGGTCACGAGCAGTTCCGTGAGGGTAAACGCTGGGTCACGCCGCATAACCTCATCGTGGAGGACGTGGGGGTGACGGCAGGCCCGGGCGTGACCTGCCGTGAACAGGCGGGAAGGGCGGAATCGGTCTGACATGGGGTCCGGGGAGCCCTGTGGCTCCAGGCCGCACGCTACCCCCCGGACCCCTTGCGCACATTTGGGATCAGGGCGCCCTGACGCGAAGGCCGCCCCCCGGCCAGGGGGCAGGCCGGGGGGCGCCGGGGCGCGGCGTTACTTTTGCAGGGCGCCGATCATGTTCGTCATGGGCCCGAACACGGCGAGCACCAGGATGCCCACCACGCCGCCAAGCAGCACCATGATGAGCGGCTCGATGCTGGAGGCCAGGCCCTCGGCCTGGTTCGTGACTTCGCTGTTGAGCATGTCCCCCAGGTACTGCAGGTTGCTCTTGAGGATGCTCTTTTCCTCCGCGGCCTTGAACTGCTGGGTGTACGCGTCAGGGAAGTGCTTTTCGGCGGCCAGGAGGACCGGGTACATGGGGAGGCCCTGCGTGTGGTTGCGCCGCATGTCGTGGATGTACTTGCGGTACACCTCGTTTTCCGCGACCGACGCGCAGATCAGGAGGGCTTCGACGGTCGGGACGCCGTTGCGGAGCATCACGGCGAAACTGCGGGAGAAGCGCGCGAGAATGAACGTGCGCATGAGGTTCCCGGCCACCGGCAACCGCAGCACCAGGCGGTCCACAGCCGCCTTCCCCTGCGGGGTTTTACGGTACCGGTTGAAGCTCAACACGCCGAAGGTGATGGTGCCGGCCAGCAGCAGCGTGAAGTCCGGCCGGCTGACCAGTTCACTGACGGCCTTCACGGCCAGCGTCAGCGGGGGCAGGTCGGCATCCAGGCCGTCCAGGATGCCCATGAAGGTCGGCACGACCCGGGCGGTGATGTAGTAGCTGACCAGGGCGACGCCGATCAGAATGATGGCGGGCAGGATCAGGGCTTTTTTCATCAGGGCGGCGATGTGGAGTTGCCAGCGGTACATCTCCCCGAGGTCGCGCAGCGGCGGGCCCAGGTCCCCGCTCTTGGTGCCGAGCAGGACGAACGCCACGAAGACTGGGTCGAACACGTGGGCGTACTTGGAATCGGAGAACACCTCCTCGGGGGGTTCGCCGTTGCTCATGCGCTTGTAGGCGTCTTCGGCCGCGGCCTTGAGTTTCGCGTTGGTGGAGGCGCGGGCGGCCACGTTCACGGCGTCCGCGAAGGTGATGGCGCTGTTGCCCACGAGCTGCCCGAGCAACGTGGTGAACAGGGCCTTGTCCTTGAGGCCCGGATTGCGGTTCTGCCAGGGCAGGGGGACGTCCATGTTCTGTTTGACTTCGGTGGCCGTCACCGTCATTTCGCGGAGCATCTCGCGGGCCTGCACCTCGCTGCTGGCGTGCAGGGTGCCTTTGACGGCAGTGCCGCGCGAATCGAAGCCCTTGTAGTTAAACCGCATGGCCGCTCCGGGTCCGGGTGGGGACGGCCCGCTGAATGCCGGCGAGGTTCAGGGTCAGGGCCGTGAGCATCACCAGCGTGCACGCGGCCGCCCCCCAGGGGCCCTGAGCGGTGAGCGGCCGCACGAAGGCGCCGCTGTGCCCGGCGGCGCGCAGGACCTCGTCGAGCGGGGGCAGGATGGCCAGGGCGAGCGTCCAGAACCCGCCCAGGGTGAGTGCGGTCACGAGCGCCGGCACGGTGAGGGCGCGGCGCACGGCACGCCGGACCGTCCGCGCGCACCAGGCGCGGACGAGGGCTTCAGGGGAGGGGGTCAACGCAGGTCTCCTTGGGCGGCGTGCGGGCCGGTTACTGCTGGGGCAGCCAGCTGTAGGTGATGGGGTAGGTGCGGCCGGTCTCGTCGGTGGCCATCCACGTGACGGTCAGGGCGTCCTTGCTCTTGGTGTCGACGGTGAGGGTGCCGACCAGGGCGCTGCGGGGCAGGAGCGTGCCGGTCGCCTCGTTGTTGATGCTGTCGCGCACGGCCAGCTCGGCACGGACCGGGGTCTGGCCCTGGTAGACGCGCAGCGTTCTGGGGTCGATGGTCATGCGCTGGACGTCGCTGGTGTTGGTGATCAGGAACGTCACGCGGTTCTGGCGGCCCTTGAAGCTCACCTGCAGCCAGTTGGGCAGGAGGGTGACGGCCGGCGCGCCGAGGGCCGGGGTGGGGGCGGCCGTTTTGGCGGTGGTGGCGGTCAGGGGTCCGGCGGGCGGGGTGCCGAGGGCCGAGGGGGTGGCCGGCGTCGGCAGCGGCTGGACCGCCAGGGACGGGACGGCGCGGGAGCTGACCGCGGCGGGGGTGACCGGGGTGGGCGCGTGGATGGCCTGGGTGAGGCGCAGCCACTCGGCCTGGAAGCGCGTCGTCTCTTCGAGCGTGGCGATCCGGATGGGGTAGGGCGTCTGGATGTAGATGCTGATGCCCGTGCCCTCGAAGTTCGGGATGAAGTAGGCGTTCCTGGCGATCTCAACGGTGCCGTAGGGCAGCAGCTGCACGTTGAGCGGCATGGTCATGGGCTGCTGGTTGGGTTGGGTCAGGACGGCGTTGACGTTGACGCCGGGCGTCGTGATGGCCGGGGGCGCGGTGACCGGGCTGGTCGTGGCGGGGCTGGTCTGGGCGTGCGCGGCCGCGCTGAGCAGCAGGAGGGGCAGGAGGGCTTTGTTCATGGGGACCTCGTGTGGGACGTGGGGTTACTTGCCGGGCAGGGTGTACCGGGTGACGCTGCCGTCCGGGTTGCGGATCACGGCGGGCTGGGCGGGGGCCCGCTGGTCGTCGTTGTCCGCGGCCACCAGGGTGAACAGCAGCAGGCCGGTGGTTTTGTCGGTGGTGGACTTGCTGAACAGGGCGCCGATCACGGGGATTTCCGAAAGGATCGGCACGCCGGACTTCGTGGCGGTGTCGCCGGTGCTGATGATTCCGCCGAGCAGCACGCCCTCGCCGGGGCGGAGGGTGACGACGCTGTTGAGGGACTGTTTCTCGACGACGATGCTGTTCTGAACGCCGGCCTTCGGGGCCTGCCCGAGGTCCACCTGCACCTGCATTTCAATCCGGCCGTCCGGGGCGAGGCGGGGCGTGAGGGTGACTTTCAGGCCGTACTCGTACGTTTCGCGGGTGGTGGTGGTCGTGGTCGTGCCGTTGTTGGTGGTGGTGTTCGTGACGGGGATCAGCATGGTCCCGCCGTTGCTGAACACGTTGGTGCGGCCCTCCTGGGCGATGAAGGTGGTGTCGAGCAGGGTGTTGGCCCGGCCGGAGCGGCGGGCGGCGTCCAGCTGCACCTGGAGGTTCGGCACGGCGGTGGCCATGTCGGCGGGATTGAAGCCGGCTTGCAGGGTGCCGTTGGTGTGGCCGATGCTCAGGCCGCCGAATCCGGCGCTCCAGTTGATGCCGAGGTCCTGTCCGTTGCTGTTGCTGACCTGGTCGATGCGCAGGGCCATGCGGACGTTGGCGATGCTCACGTCAAGGTCGTGCACGGTGCGCGTCATGCGCTGGATCATGCTCGCGGGCCCGCTGAGGATCAGGGCGCGGCTGGTGTCGTCCGCGACGACGCGCACGCCGCCGATGGTGGCGCTGGTCGCGCCGCTGGCCGGGGTGCCGGTGCTGGCGGGGACCGCGGCGGCCTGTGGGGCGGCGGGGGCGGGCGCGCCCGGGGTGCTGGTCGCGGCGGCGGGGCTGGCGGCCGGGGTGCTGGGGCCAGGTCCAGCGCTGGGTGCGGTGCCGTACAGGGCGGTGAGCTGGGCGAGGACGGTGGTGGCGGTGGCGCGGGCGAGGGGCAGGCGCACGTCCGTGTGCGCTTCCTGACTGGTGCCCGGCAGTTCGCGCCGCAGCGTGGTGAGGTAGGTGGACACCCGCAGGAGTTCCTGCGGGGTGCCGCGCACCTCGATGCCGCCCGGCAGGAGGCGGACCGTGACGGTGGGGACCGCGGCGCGGATGCTGTCGGCGACGGCGTCGGGCAGGTCGGTGTAGGTAACGCTGAACCGCCCGAGCTCGCGGGCCTGGGCGGCGGTCACGGCGGCCTGCAGGTCATCCAGGTCAGCGGCCGTGCCGGACGCGAGGTAGGTGCCGGCGTCCAGGGGCGTGACCTTCAGCGTCCCGCCGATGCCGCTGACAACGCGGCTGAACAGTTCCGTGCCGAGGGTGGTGGTCAGGGTGCGCTTCTGCACGGCGGCGCTGCCGGTGGCGCTGGGTTGGGCGTTCATGTCCGCCTGGAGGGTGCGGAGGGTGCCCAGGGCGTCGTCGAGGACCGCCTGGGTGGGCGCCTGGATGTACGCGCGGCCGTAGGCGGTGGTGACGGTCACGCCGTGCAGGGTTTCGAGCGTTTTGGTGGTAAGGGCGGGGTCGAGGCCGCCGAGGGGCGCGTCTCCCTTGAAGCTCAGCAGCGGCTTGCTGTCCGCCGGGGCGGGGCCGGTGACCGCGGTGTCCGGCCCCGCCGGGTCGTCCAGGGGGCCGGTGTCCCGGGGTTGCAGCTCCGGGACCGCTTCGAGCAGCGTCCGGGCGTCCCGGACCTGGGCGGCGGTGCCGCTGATCACGATCAGGTTGCGGATGTTCAGGATGCGCGCGCCGGTGAGCTGGGAGAGCCGCTCGGCTTCCATGTTGTCGAGCACGCCGGGCATGACGTCCCGGACGGTGGCGCGGTCCCCCTGGGGGAAGAGCAGGCGCATCACCTCGGCCGGGGCGACGACCAGGGTCGAGCCGATCATGCGGCCCGTCACCCGGTCGGCGTAGAGGCTGAGCACCTGCGTGAGCGCGGCGCGGACGGTCAGGCCCTTGGCGTTGATGGACACGGGAATGACCGGCAGGTCCCGGGTCAGGAGGGTGAGGCCGCCGGCGCGGGCGAGCGTGCCGAGCACGACGTTGAGGTCGGTCTTGGCGGGGAGGGTGATGGTGAGCTTGGTGTCCAGTCCGGCGGCGGTGCCGAGGTCGATGGGGCCGGAGACGGTGACGGCCGGGGTGGCCGTCTGCGGCTGCGCGGCGCTCAGCCCGCTGCAGGCGAGGGCCAGGGTGAGGATCAGCAGGCGGGTGTTCATTCGGGCTCCTGAAGGGGAAGGGTGGTGTGCTGGTTGCCTTGCCGCAGTGTGAGTCCCGTGGGGGTGACGGCTTCGACGGTCAGGTCGGTGTCGGGAATGCGCTCGCCCTCCACGAACTGCTGCTGCTCGCCCTGGACGCGCAGCACCGCGATGCGCTCGTCCGGGGTGGCGACGTACCCGATGTAGGTCACGCCGCTGGTGTCCTGGGTGCCGGACCTGACAGGGCTGCTGGGGGCGCCGGAGGCCGGGGTGACCGGGGTGGTCGTGGGCGCCGGGGTGACCGGCAGGGGCGTCAGGACGGTCACGCGGGGCGGGGTGCGGGGCTGCGGCACGGTGATTACGGTGGGCGTGCTGGCGATGGGCGTGGGCGCCGGGGGAAGGGCGATCACGCGGGGGGCGGGCATCACGGCCGCGGGAGGGCGCACCGGGGTGACGGCCACCTGGGGTGCCTGGGACGCCTGGGGGGGAAGCGGGGTGACCGTGGGCGCGACGCTGGTCGCGCGAGGGGCCGTGGCGGCGCTCGTGATGCCGCCCGCGCTGGTGGCGCCCGTGCCGACGCCTCCGGTCTGCGACTGGGCGCGGAAGGCCTGGCTGACGCCCGCGTCCGGTTTGACCAGCGCTTCTTTCAGGCCACTGGGATCTGCCGGGGGGGCGGGCGGGGTGGTGTCTGGCCTGGGGGGCTTCGGAATCTTGATCGGTGCACTGGACGCGCCGGGGGCCGTGGCGGGGGGACGCTGGGCGGGGGTTTGCGCGCCGGAGGTCGGCGTTCCGGACGGCGAGCCGGGGGTGGGCGCTGCTCCGGTCGCCGGGACGTCCGGGGTGGGTTCGGGAGCGGTTCCGGTGATGCCGGGAGGCACCGTGCCGGGGACCGGTCCGGCGGTCAGCGGCGGCGGGGGGCGCTGGGTGGCGAGGTACGCATACCCGGCGCTGGCGGTCACCACGGCCCCCAGGAGGAGGGGCAGGAGCAGCGGGGACCGTGTGCGGCGGGCGGTCGCGGCCGGGTCGGTGGGGGCCGGCTCGCTGGGCGCGGCGCGGGACGGCCGGGGCGGGCGTGCGCCGCGCCCTTTCCGGGGGGGCTTGTCCGGGGCGGGACTGGCGCGGTCCGGGTCCGGGGCGTGGGGAGGCGGAGGAGCCGGCTGGGGCGTCTCTGCCGGGCCCGCCGCCTGGGGGGCCGGACGGGGGGCGTCCAGGCCGGGAATGGCGGCCGGGGCACGGACGGGACTGGGGGCGGGGGCGGGCGTGACGGTGGTGGTGATGACGTCGGTGCTGCCGGTCTGGGAGGCCGTTTTGCGTCTCCGGAACGGGTTGGCCGGGGTGTTGAGCGAGGTGAGGCTGGGCCGGGGGGCGGCGGTCTCCGCCGTGGCCGGCGCTGGGGCAGGCGCGGGTGCCGGCGCCGGCGCTGGCGCGGCCGTGGGGGCGGGGGCGGGCGTTGGGACAGGCGCGGCCGCCGGGGTGGGGCGAGGCAGGTCAGCTTCGGTCATGGGGTGCCTCCAGGGCCGGGCACGGCGGTGGGCATGCCGCCAGACACCTGGGCTGGCGGGGTGGGAGGAAGGGCCTCACGCTTGTACGTGGTGAGGCGCAGCGTGCCGCCGACCTCGCCGTTCGGTCCGTTGGCGGAAAGGTTGATGCCGCGCAGCGTGTACGCCCGGGGGAGGCGGGCCACGGTCTGCACGAGGGCCTGCGTGCGGGCGTAGGTGCCCTGGATCTTCATCTCCAGGTCCACGGCGGCGACGCCGGGCACTTCGCTGGCCCGCACCGTCCGCGACAGGGACGGCGCGTTGATGTTCAGGGCCTGGGCGGCGCGCCGCAGGGTGGCCAGGACCTCGGGGAGGTCCTCGTCGTCCGGCAGGTTTTCCTTGAGGGCGTCGAACTCCGCCTGGAGGCGGACGTTTCGGCTCGTCTCGGCCGGACGGGTGTCCACGTCGGCCTGCAGGGCGGCCACGTCGGCCCGGAGGGTCTGAATCTGCGTGCGGCCCTGCGTCACCGGTGGGAAGGTGACTTTGGCGGCCAGGAGGAAGCCCAGGGCCAGGACAGCCGCGGCGGGCAGGTAGTTGGGTTTGTCGCTCATGGGGTCACCGGGGGAGGGGTGGTGCCGGGGACCGTGCCGGGCCCGCCGGGGGTGCTGGTGGGTCCGCCGCCCGGCATGCCCGGGCCGGACATGGTCGGGGCGTCCTGGGTGACGCGCGGCACCCTCGGCAGGTCCTTGGTGGGTGCGGCACGCAGGTCGACCCGGCAGGGTTCGGTGCTGCAGTCCACGGCCTTGACGTCGGCGAGCAGGCCGCGTTCCTGGTAGAGGCGGGTGGCGGTTTCCGGGTCGGTGGTGCTGAGGACCAGGTCATAGGCCCGGTCGGCCTTGCCGCCGAAGGCGCGCGCATCGTCCTGGCTGCTGACGCTGGGGCCGGAGAGGGTATGCAGGGTGGCGCCCGCCTCCAGAACGCGTCCGGCCACCAGGGGCAGGTCCTCGTGCAGGAATCCCTTGGCTTTGGTCAGGGCGGTGATCTGGTCAATCTGGGTCTGGAGGGTGTCGTTCTGCGCGCGGAGGCGCTTGACCTCGTCTGCCTGGGGTTGGAGGATGACTTTTTGCTGGGTGAGGTCCTTGATCTGGCCCTGCTGGAACATGTGGAAGCCGTAGAGGCCGGCATTGAGGAGACCGGCGACGGCGAGCGTGCCGAGCAGGGCCGTGTCGAGTTGTTTCTTCTCGGTGAGGGACCGGGTGAGGCGTTCGGCGGCGCCGCGGAGCCCTTCGTCGGCGCTGGGCGGGGTGAGGGCCCCGCCCAGCGCCGTTTCGAGCGTGATGTGCAGCGGCTCGATCCGAGCGTCGGGGTGCCGGGCGTGCGTGGGGTCACCGACCACGATGACCTGCGGCACGATGTTCGCATTCAGGTGTTTGCGCACGGCGGAGGTGAGCAGGGCCGCCGGGTCACTGGTGCTGGACCGGGCCTGGATGCGGGTGCTGGCGCTGTTCGGGTAAAGGCTGGTGACCTCGATCACACTGTCCGTGAGGTGCAGGACCACCACCTCGTTCCCGCCAGGAACGGCGCGCAACGCGGCGGACGCGAGGGGAAGGACATGGGTGAGTTTCAGCCCGGCGTTGCGGGCCGCGGCGCGCACAAGGGTGACGTGTTCACTGCTGTGCAGGCCACTCAGGGGCAGGGGGCGGTCCGGTGGGAGGCTGACCAGGCCGCCGCGGTTGCTGTCCATGTAGGCACTCAGCGCGGAATCGGGCATCTCCGGAATGGGGGGTGGCGTCTGGAGTTCGCTGGAGGTGACCAGGATCGTGGGCCCGCTGGCCCGGAGTTTCCGGGCGAGGGCTTTGAGGTTGCCGAGACTGTCGGCCGCGGCGCCCCGCTCGGTGAGCAGGGTGACGCGGCGGTCATCGCCGGCGCTGGCGTCGAGGTACAGGACGTTCACTGGGGTTTTTCCCACAGGTCGGGCTTGATGGCGGCGTCTTTGGCGACGTCCTCGTCGATCAGGCCGTGCCTCACGGCGCGGCGCAGCTCGTCGTCCATGGAGCGGTTCCCGACCGGGTTCCGTTGGGCGATCTCCTCGCGCAGGGTCTGGAGGTACGCGTCACCACTTTTGCCTTCGGAGGGCCGGATGATGGTGCGCATGTTGGGCGTCAGGATCATGGCGTCGTGGATGACCTGCCGTTTGCCGTCCGTGGTGGGCACGAGTTGCTGGGCGAACACCGCGGCCAGCAACTCGCTGAGCGAGTGGCGGATGCGGACGTGGTCGTCGGGTGGGAATTCCGCGACGATGCGGGCGATGGCGCTGGCGGCCTCGTTGTCGTGCATGGTGGACAGCACCAGGTGTCCGGTGTTCACGGCGCGCAGGGCGGCGTCCATGGTTTCCCGGTCGCGGAGTTCGCCGACCATGATGACGTTGGGTTTCTGCCGCAGGGCGGCGCGCAGGGCGGTGCTGAAATTCTCGGTGTCCACGCCGTACTCGCGCTGCGTGATGTAACTCTTGCGGCTGGGGAAGACGAACTCGATGGGGTCTTCGATGGTGATGATGTTGTGGGCCATGCGCGTGCTGATGTAGTCGATGCAGCTGGCGAGGGTGGTGCTCTTGCCGCTGCCGGTGCTGCCGGTCACGAGGATCAGGCCGCGTTTGAGCCGCATGACCCGCTCAAACCCTTCTCGCAGCGGGGGGATGCCGGGCGGGGGCTCGCCGAGGACGTCGTCGAGCAGGCTCAGGTCGTCGAAACTCGGGATGGTCTTGGGCAGGGGCCGCAGGACCATGTAGGCCCGGCCCTGTTCCTTGCCGGCGCTGACGCGGAAGTGGTGGTTGGCGGTGCTGGTGCGGTAATCGCCGTCCCACTGACCGTCGGCCGGGACGTGCGCGTACCGCTGGTCCCGGCAGAGTTTGCTGTGGATTTCGATGACGGTGTTGCCCTGCAGCGGCGCGTACTGCGGGGCGGGTCCCCACTGGTCGTGCACGCAGATCAGCGGAGGCTGACCCACCTTGAACTGAATGTCACTCGCGCCGAGCGAGGTGAGGTGGTCGAGCACATGGGCGATGTTTTCGGGCATGACGTGTTGCATCGGTGACCTCGCGGGTGTCAGGCGTCCAGGGGGACGAAGTTGTTGGTGCGTTCAAGCAGGCTGGAGAGGTTGATCTGGTGCAAGGCCACCTTGTCCAGGCCGTCTTGCATGAGGGTGCGCATGCCGGCGGCCTGGGCGACCACTTCGAGGTTGCCGAGGTCGCCGCTGTTGATCGCGTCCCGCACTTCAGGCGACATGACCAGCACCTCCTGAACGGACATCTGCCGGTAATCACCGGTGCCGTGGCAGTACGGGCAGGGGTTGCCTTCCCGGTCGAGTTTCGTTCCGCGGCGCATGGTGGCGCCCTCGTAGGGCGCGAATTCCGCGGGGATGGGTTCGGTCACGCTGCATTCGGGGCAGGGACGGCCGATCAGGCGTTGGGCGACGACCGCGCGCAGGTTGTCCGCGATCAGGTACGGTTCGATGCCGAGCTCGAGCAGGCGGCCAACAGCGCCGGCAGCGCTGTTGGTGTGCAGCGTGCTGAGCACCAGGTGACCGGTGTTCGCGGCGCTGGCGGCGATCGCGGCCGTTTCGGTGTCGCGGATCTCGCCGATGAACATGATGTCCGGGTCGTGCCGGAGGAAGCCGCGGAGCACCGTGGCGAACGTCAGGCTGCTTTTCGGGTCCTCGGTGATGCGGACTTCGGTCTGCAGGATGCCGGGCTGCACGTACTCCACGGGGTCTTCGACCGCGACGACCTTCTTGTTGGGGCGGTTGACGCGCCTGAGGATGTCGTGCATCAGCGTGGTCTTGCCGGACCCGGTGGGGCCGGTGGCCAGGACGATGCCGTTGCTGTTGCGCAGGGCTTCGGTGAGCAGCTCGTAGTTATGGGTGCTGAGGCCGACGTTCTCCAGGCCGGGGAGGCTGCTGACTTCGGGCAGGAGGCGCTGCACGAGGCTGCGGCCGTGGATGGTGGGCACGAAACTCACGCGCAGGCGCAGGTGACGTTCCCGCCCGCCGAGGGTGACCTTGTAGGAGTGGCGGGAGTCCAGCGGAACCTGGCTTTCCAGGCTCATGCCGCACAGCATCATCATCTGGTTGATCATCTGCCGGCCCACGTCGGCGGGCAGGACACTTTTTTCGACGAGGTTGCCGTGGATGCGCTCGCGGATGGACAGGCCGTCCTCGGTGGGCTGGAAATGCAGGTCGGTCGCTTCGTCCAGGGCCGCTTCCTGCAGGGCGGTGCGCAGGCGCTCGGCGACGGGGCCGGTCGGATCGGCGCGGTCCTGGTCGGCGCGGTTGGTGTCCCCAGTGCCCTGTTTGAGCAGCGCGTCCTGTTCCGCGCGGCGGTACAGGCTGACCATGAGGTGGTCGATGTCAGGGCGGTTGGTGACGGCGCGTTTGATGGTGAGGTGGGGCAGTTCCTGCTGGACGGCCTCGACGGCGAAGTCGTCGCTGGCGTCGGTCATCAGGATGGTGAGTTCGCTGCCGTCGATGGAGTAGGGGATGACGTTGTAGCGTTTGATGGTGGCGGCACTGAGGTGGTTTCTGACGTCCGCGTGCGGGGGGCGCCGTTTGGTGTCGATGTAGGGCACCTGCGCGAGGTGCGCCATGGCCTTGGCGAGTTGCTCGGGGGTGATCCGGCCTTCGCTGAGGAGCTGCAGGTGGTAGTTCGGCGCTTCGAGTTCGGTGGGCTGGATGTTGCCGAAACCCAGGACGTTCAACGCCTCCATGATGGTTTTGACCTGCCGGGTGTCGCGCTCCGGGGGGGTGACGGTTTTGGCCTGCCGCGGTTCCACGGGGAGGACGGGGGGCGTGGTGGCGTAGAACGCCACGGCGCCGTACTTGAGGACATGCGGGTCGAAAGGGTCGCTGTGGGCGTAGACCCACTCGCCGTTGACCTGGCCGACCATCATGAGGGGGTCGTGGTCGCTGGCCTGGGCTTCGGTCAGGATCGTGAACCTCATCATCTGGAACGTGCCGGTGATGTGCGCCTCGGCGACGCCGGCCTCCCGGGCCAGGGCGACGGGGGACCGTTCCGGTTGGTCGAACGGGGTCGTGTCGTACCCGTAGCGGGTCAGCACGCGGGTGAACAACTGCTTGTAGTCATCCTGCTGCATACCGTTCATGGTCGGGGGTCTGGGGGTGACGCCTGCTGTTGTCTAGGCTCATGAGGGTGTCGCAGGCCTGCGTCACCCGGGGATGAAGCGGACGCCGTTGGGGGGCCGGCACCGTGATCACCTCATCCACGGCCGAGACCGACACGTGCAGCTGGTGGCGCTGCGCGAAGGCCACCGCCGCCGTGAGTGTGCCGGGCTCGAACCGCCCCGCGCGGGGCGAGAGGCGCTGGTGGCCCGTCAAGGCCCGCGCGTCCCGGTCCCGGTCGAGGTCCAGGCCGCCGGCGTAGTCCACCCTCTCGGGCTCGCCGGCCACCCCCAGCTGCACGCGCAGGGTGCCCCCCGGACGGTCCCGGACGGCCGCAAGGTCCTGGTCCGTGAAGGCCACGCGGACCCCGTGCCTGGCGGCCCACGTGCTCAGGGCGTCCGCGCGGCTCAGGGGGTAGGTCACCACCCGGCCACGGGCGCGGCCGTCCGGGGGCCGAGTGCTGTACAGGGGGCTGTTGGGATCCAGGCACAGCAGGACGGCGCGGTCGTCGTGGCCGCGGCTGAGCTGCACGACGGGCGGCGCCTGGTGCACCCGCTGCCGCGCGAGGCTCTGGACGCGGCGCAGCTGGCGGAGCGCGCCGGCGGTCGGGAGGGCCGGGTCGTGGCCCTTCCGGTACTTGCTCTCCAGGTACTGCCGCGCGAGGTGGAGTTCCGGGTGTCCGCTCAGGGTGATGGCCAGGGACAGGTCGCTGCGGCCGTCATCGGTCAGGTGCTGGGCCTGACTGAGGATCAGTGCGCACAGCGGGCCGGGCAGGTCCGCGGGCGGGGAGGGTGGGGCGGGGAACTCCTGCGGGTTGACCATGCCGTTCACGCTGCTGGACGTGGGGGTGACCGGACCTCTCCCCTCCCCCGCCGCCCGGTGGGGCATCCGTTACCCCCAGACGCTGCACGATGCAGGTGTATGATTCCTCACGATTTGCGGCGGATGGTCGAGGCCGCCACCGACCCGCACGCCGCTTCCGTCGCCCGTCTCGCCCGGCACGCCGCGCCGCTCCTGAACCTGAATCCGGAGCACGCGTTCTGGGCCGGGCTCCTGCACGACGTCGGCAAGCGGGCCATGCCCGCGGAGCTCCTGAATGCCACGCGGCCGCTGACGCCGGCGGAGTGGGTCGTCATGCGCCGCCACGCCGAACTGGGGGCCGCCCTGATCGCCGAGCGCTGGCCCGCAGCGCCGCCGTGCGTGCTGCATGCCGTCCGTCACCACCATGAACGCACGGACGGCCGCGGGTACCCGGACGGGCTGACTGCGCTGCCTCAGCTGACCGCGCTGGTGGCGGCCTGCGACGTGCTGGACGCCCTGGTCAGCGACCGCCCCTACCGGCCCGCCTACCCGGCCGGTGAGGCCCTCGCCATCCACCGCACCACGCTGCTGCCGCCATTGGCGCTGCAGGCCGCGTGCGAGGCCTATGTACAGCAGGGCAGCCGCGCACCGGTGCAGGTGGCGGCTGGTCACGTCTGAGTGTGGGAGGTCCGGGCCGGCCGCTAGAAGCGGCCGGTTTCCTGATTCACGATGTTGTGTTCCAGGTCGGTGTGGTAGGCCCGTGAACCGTACCGGCTCCAGACCGTGAACGCCACGCCCTTCTCGGTGAGCGTCAGGCCCCCGTCGCCTGTGACCGTGGCGCCGCCCGCGGCACTCCCGGACTGGATCTCGATGTCCCGGCAGGCTTTGAGTGGGCCCTGGTCGAGGGCTGACAGGTCGGCCGTGAAGGCCTCGTGCTCGTTTTCGTACATGTACAGCGCGGTGATCAGCATCCGCCCGCAGGACAGCGCGGCGGCGTCGTAGGGCCGGGTTTTCGAGTGCGTGAGGGTGGGGATGAGCATGGCGGCCAGCACGCCGATGATGGCCAGGACACTGAGAATCTCGATCAGGGTGAAACCCTGGGTGCGGCCGGCCGTCATGCGCTGACGCTCCACGCCGCGCTTCAAGGCTTTCGTCCTCCGGAGCAATGTCTGCCGCGTCACCAGGCGTACCGCCGTTCGAGGTTCTGCCCGTTCTGAATGCCGGGCGTGGCGACGTTCCGTTCCGCGTACCAGTACAGGTAAAAGCCGCTGCCTTTCGGGTGGAACACCTGAAAGGCGAGGATGTCGGTCCCGGCGGTCACGCAGTAGCAGGTGCCCGCCCCGGGCGTAGACGCGATCGTGCTGTGCCACTGCACCTTCACGCCGGCCAGGCTGCACACCTCCTGCACGTCCTGCTTCAGGGAGACGACGGTGTCCTTGTAGTGACCGCGCTGGCCGCGGTGGAGGTTCTCGGCCTTGACGATCTCGCGGCCGCACAGCTGCGCCGCAGCGTCGTACGGCCGTTTCTGCGCGCCGAGGTAGGCGGGGAGAACGAAGGCGGCGAGCAGCGTGACGATGCCCACCGCCACGAGAATTTCAATCAGGGTGAAGCCGGCCTGGGAATGCGCGCTGGTTACCATTTGATGATCCTGTTCAGGCGCGTGTTCGCGGCCGTGGTGCCGTCAGCGTGGTCGTACACGAAGTACCCGCTGCCTTTGGGGTGAAACACCTGGAAGAAGAAGTTGCCGGCCGTGGCGTCCGTGCCGATGAGGTCGTTCGTCGCGGCCCCCGCGTTGTTCGCCAGGGGCGCGGACTGGGTCCGGACGCCCGCGCAGGCGCTCAGGACGTCCTCGCCGAGGGCCGCGCGGCTGGTCGTGTACGTCTGGTATTCGGCGCGGTACAGGCCTTCACCGCGGATGATCTCCCGGCCGCACTGCGCGGCCGCCGCGTCGTATGGGCGCTTCTGCGCGCCGGTGTACGTCCTGAGCAGGATGGTGCCCAGCACGGCGATGATGCCGATGGCGACGAGCAGTTCGATGAGGGTAAATCCGGCCGTGAGCCGGGGCGGGAGGGTGGTGCGCTGGTGCATCAGGGTCCCCAGGAGAATTTCCGGTTCAGGCGGTTGCCGTTGCCGGTCGGGTCGAGCGAGGCGTGCCAGTAGCGGTAAAAGCCGGTGCCCCGCGGGTGGAAGACGGTGAAGGCGAAGTCTTCCCCTTCGGCCTGGACGGCGCCGGTGGCGGCGGTGCTGGCGTTTGGTGCGCTGTTGTGCAGCACGACGCGGACCCCCTGCTCGTCACATGAGGCGGGCACGTCCCCGCCCAGGTTGCTGAGCCCGGCGACATACTCCCCGGTGGACGCGTGGGCGTCCACCTCAGCGGTGACGATGGCCCGGCCGCAGGCGATGGCGGCCGCGTCGTACGGCCGGGCGCGGTAGGCCTGCAGGCTGGGGTAGAGGACGGCGATCAGGATGCCGATGATCATCAGCACGACCAGCATCTCAATCAGGCTGAATGCGGCGGTGGCGGCTCGGCGGCTCACCATGTCGTCGACACCTGCAGGGTCATGTTGCCTCCTTTCCATGTGTAGTAGGACGCCGAGCCGAACTGGGACCACACCCAGAAGTTGTAGCTGTCCCGGGCGTCCCGGCCGATGACGCCGTCGCCGGCCTTGGTGGAGTCGGGGGTGAAGCCCGTCTGGTACTGCTGCACCTGCATCCCGGTCTGGGTGCAGCGGACGGTGACGTCCCGGCCCAGTCCGCTGAACGTGCCGACGTAGTAGATGCCGTTGAGCGTGCGGTACGCCTCCTGCGCCTGGATGATCGCCTTTCCACAGTCGATGGCGGCCACGTCGTGCGGCCGGCGCTGGGCACCAACATAGGCGGGCACCAGCACGCCGGCGAGCGCGCCGAGCACGACGATGGCCACGAGAATCTCCATGAGTGTGAACCCCTGATCTTTCACCATGAGGCCATCTCCTCCAGGCGGTTGTTGTTCCAGCTGCTCGTGTAGTACGCGGCGCTGCCCTGCTGGTGCCACACCCAGAACGCGTAGCCGCCCCGGTCGGCCAGGATGTTGCCGTTCCCGGTCGAGGTCGCGGTCGGGGTGAACCCGTTGACGTAGGGATGCACCTGCAGGCCGCTGCCCTCGCAGCGGCGGACCACGTCGGTGCTGAGCCCGGTGTAGGGGCCGCCCAGGTACGTGGTCCGGGCGACTTTGTACATCTCCTGGCCCTCGATGATGGCCCGGCCGCATTCGAGCGCGGCGGCGTCGTACGGCCGCTTCTGCGCGCCGAGGTACGTGGGGAGGATCAGGGCGCCCAGGACGCCGAGGACGATGATCGCCACGAGGATTTCCATGAGCGTGAAGCCCTGCTGGCGGCCTACCATTGCGTGCTCACCGACAGCCGCAGGTGGTCCCAGGTGCTGGTGTAGTAGCTGGTCGAGCCGCCCAGGGACCACACCCAGAAGTTGTAGCTGTCGCCGTTGCCGCCGATGACGCCATTTCCGCCTATGCCGGCGTTCGGGTTGAAGCCGGCGACGTAACTCTGGATCTGCACGTCCCGGACGGTGCACTTGGCCGTCACGTCCGGGCCGAGGCCCTGAAAGCCGCCGGCGTAGAAGGTGCCGCGCCCCGCTTTGTGGATCACCTGGGCGTCGATGATGGCCCGCCCGCACTCCAGGGCGGACAGGTCGAACGGCCGGCGCTGGGCGGTGACGTAGCTCGGGTAGAGCATGGCGCTGACGGTCACCACCACCAGGAGGGCGACCAGGATTTCAGCCAGTGTGAAGGCCTGCGTGTGGGGTCTGGGGTCTGGGGGTGGCGGGACGGGTGGTGTGCGCATAGGGGCCTCGGGGGTCGGGGAGGGAGCATGAGCTTCGAGCGGGACGTTGCCGGCCGCTCAGGGGTAGGGGAGGTCACGCATCCGCACGCCCTCATAGGGCGAGGACAGCACGGTTTTCGTCCCGCCGGGATGCCAGGTGTAGAGGATGAAACTGTTGCCGTACGGGGTCACGACGCCGTTCCCGGTGGCGTTCTTGGCGGGTGGGCCAGGGGCGTCGGGGTTGTGGCCGGTGACCTGGACGCCTGCCTGTCCGCAGGCCTCGGTGACGTCGCCGCTCAGGGCACTGATGTTGGAGGGGTAACTGCCGTTGCGGGCGCGGTAGGCGGTGAGCTCCGTGAAGATCACCTTGTGGCAGTTGGTGGTGGCGGTGTCGAAGGAGACCTTGCGGGTGTTGTTGTAGCTGGGGATGATGACGGCCATCACGGTCCCGAGGACGGCGAGGGCCACGAGGATCTCCGTAAGGGTGAACGCGGCGGTGCGTTTCATAGTCCGTACACCTCGTAACCCAGGTAGGTGGTGCCGACGCAGCCGTTGGCGCCGCAGTAGCTGTCGTACCGGTTGAAGGGGAAAAAGCCGCTGCCGCGGGGGTGGCTGGTGAAGAAGGCGGGACCGCGGTCGTGCCAGGAGTACACGGCGTATTCGGTGCCGGACCGGGCGGTGGGCGAGGCGTACGGCATCACGCGGATGTCGGCGCAGGCCTCCTGCACGTTGCCGCCCAGGACATTCGGGTTGAAGGGAGCGGTGGGGAGGGTGTTGTTGTGGCCCGCCATGTACACACTGGCGGCCTTCCCGATCTCGACCGCGCAGTTCCGGGCGGCGGCGTCGAACCCCGCCGTCGTGGCCCGCACGTAGCTGGGCACGAGCAGGGCGATCAGGGCGATCACCACGACGATGGCCACCACCATTTCGGTCAGGGTGAACCCTGAGGTGCGGGGCGGGGGGTGAGGCTGTCTCATGGTTCGATCATTGCGGGCGTCGGGGTGACGTTCACGGGCGCACGTCAGTTGGGCCGCCGGTCGGGGTCGGGGAGGGGCTGTTCCCGTGCCTGTTGCCGGAGGCTGCGGTCCGGCTCGAACAGGAACGTGGGGATGCCGGCTTTGACGGCGTGACGCAGCTCGGGGTTGACGCGGAGGATGCCCAGGCTGGGGATGCTCACGGCGTACCCTTCCATCAGGTACTCGCTGATGATCTGGGAGAGTTCCAGGATGAGCTGGTCGGCGGTCCGCTCGTCGAGGTGCTTGCGGTCGGCGAGCTGGGCGCGCAGCTGCACGCGGGTGACGGTGCCCTGGTTCATCGTGATCCGGTCCTCGGGGCGCGGAGGCGAAGCGGGGGGCGTCGGCTGGTGCCGTGCGTGGGCGGGCCGGCCGCGTACCAGGGGTCCGCGTGGTCCGGGTGGTGCTGCAGGGTGGGCCGGTGTGGCCGGGCGGATGGTCCGGGGGCGGGGCCGCCGGCGCGGGCGACCTGGGGAGGCTGAGGTGTGGACCAGCGCGGCCTGGCCTGGCGTGGCCGCGCACGGAACAACCGCCGCAGGCTGGTGACGTGACGGCGAGTGGGCCGGGTGGCGCTGGGGGGCCGCATGGGGGTCCGTCGGGGGTGGTTTGCGGGGGTGCGGGCCGGGCCGCGCAGGTACCGGCTGACCAGCGGCAGGGCCGAGGGCCGGGGGTCGGGGCTGGGGGCGAGGACCGGCGCGGCGGCGTTCTCGTCGGCGGCCGGAGCGGGCTGCGGCGCGGGCGCTGCGGGTGCGGTGTCGTCCTGTGCGGCGACCGTGTAGGTCCGGAGGGTGACGGCGCTGGTCAGCTTGACGTTGATGAGCAGGCCCATTTCGAGGATGACGTGCCCTTCAGCGGCCAGGTGTTCGGCGGCCTGCAGGGCCAGATCGCGGGTGGTGCCGAGGCGGTGGGTCAGGCCGGTGAGGGTGTCCGCTTTCCAGCGTCTTTTGTCGTCGGTGCCGTTGAGGGAGTGCAGGTGGCTGAGGATGCGCTCGGCCAGGGCGTGCAGTTCCGTGGCGCTGTCCGGGCCGGGGGTGGGTTCGTCGGCGTGCGGCGGGTGGATCAGCAGGTGGCCCTCGGCGCCGCGGCTGGTGGTGATGTGGTTGGCGTTGCACTCGAGGATGTAGGCCAGGAATTCGGCGCTCCAGCCGAGGGCGCTGATGATGGGGATGCGTTTGCTGATGCCGTGGGCGGTGAGGTACTGGGTCAGTTGCGCGGTGGCGACGGCGATGGCCGCCGGTTCCTGATCGGCGTGGACGTGGTAGTACCGGGCGCGCACGACGACGCTGCCGGTGGTGACCGCTTCGTCGAGTTCCCGGCGGATCGTCGCTTTGCCGATGGGGGCTTTCGCGCGGCGCATGCTCAGGAGGTTCTTCGCGGTGAGGAAGCGCGCTTCCTTGTTCAGGAGGGCGGCGGTGGCGTTGGGGCTCCCTGCGCCCGGGGTCGCTGGAGGGGGCATGACCTGGGCTCGGCGGGACAGGGGAAGCGTCGTGGACATGGCGCCAGCATGAGAAACACAAATTCCAGTGGCAATCCGGCAACCTTCCAGTGGCTCCCGGCTGCGCCAGGACGGTATTTATCGAATTTTGGGTATGTGGGTTAGATGGGTGGAGAACGAGAAACACCGTTTATGAGGGCCTTTTTTCTCATAAACGGTGAGGTTTTTGTTAGTTTCACTTGAATAGAGTCCGGTGGCCGTAATTTTGGGCTGTGCTTCGGCGTGTGACGTGTAATGTGATCAGCGAGCTCTTCCTTTTACGCCCCCCAGATGTGAAAAACCTCGCCTATCAAGCGGACCCGTTGTCTAGACATGATCGTACCCCGCCATTTCCTGATCACAGCCCTCCTGGCCCCCTGTGGCCGGGCGACCGCCTTGATTGCCGGAATCGGATACGGAAAGACCTGGCTGCTGACCCAGGCCGCCACGCACCCGCAGTGCATCCTCATCCGCCTGGGTGAAATCGACGTCGATCCCATCAGCATCACCGCCGCGATCCACGAGGCCCTGACCGAGCAGTTCGGCGCCCATCAACACGCCCAGCTGCCCTTCCAGCTCGCCAAACCCAACCTGCGCCCGGCCGGCGCGGCCGCCGCCCTCCGCCACGACCTGGACCTCTACGCGCAGCAACTCGGCAGCCCGCTGCTGCTGATGCTGGACCAGGCCGAAGAACTCCAGTCGGACGGGCGGAAATTCTTCCTGGAACACATCCTGACGCCGGACTTCCCCGCGCGCGCCCACCTGGTCCTCGCCATGAACGACGAGGACAATCTGCCGCTGTTCGGCCTGCCCCCCAACGCCGTGCGCATCTGGGATGAAAAGACCCTGGCGTTTTCGCCACAGGAAATGCAGGAGTACCTCAACCTCCCCACCGACCAGCGCGACCGCACGCTCGGCTGGCCGACCGCGGCCCGCATGGCCGGCCAGGGCCACGACCCGTATGACGCCGCCCGCATGATCCTGGCCCTCCTCCCCGAGGACCTCCTCCCGAGCCTGCGCCGCGCCAGCCTGCTCGGAGAGTGGCGGATCGGCGACGCCGCCCACGCCCTGATGGGCCTGCGCGACGGCTGGCTGCTCAGCGCCCGGAAACTGGGCGTGCCCGGCACCCGCACCGACCGCCAGACCCTGCTCCCCCACCCGATCCTCCAGCGTCTCCTGCGCGAACAGCTTGAGGCCCACCCGGACGAATACCGCGACGCGCAGGCCGGCCTCGCCCGCGCCCGGGCAGCCACCGCGCCCCTCAGCAGCGTCGAGGCCTGGCTGGAAGCCGGGGACGAGGAACAGGCGCGGCGCCTGCTCACGGAACACCTGCCCAAACTGCGCGGCAGTGAATCGGTGGGCAGCGCCGCGCACCTCCTCAGCCGACTCAACCTGGACGTCAGCAGCCCCCTGTACCTGGAACTGGCCCAGGCCCTGTATGACAACGGCCGGATCGCCGAGGGCCTCCGGTACGCACAGACCGCCGCCCTGGCCAGCGATCCGGCCGACCCGGCCGCAGAAATCGTGCTCGCCCGGATGCGCATGCGCACCGGCAACCTGGCCCTGGCCGCCGGGCACTTCCGCACCGCGCTGGAACGCACCACGGACCCGCAGCTGCAGGCGGGCCTGCACGCCGAGATCGCGTTCACCCTCGGCCGCGCCGCCATCGAGGGCGAGTACCGGCAGGCCGCCGACGCCGCCGCGCACGCGCAGGCCTCCCGGGAACTCGCCGCCGACGACCACGACCCGCACGGCGACACTGCCCTCCTGGCCGCCACCGCCGCGGCCCTGGCGGAAGCCGCGCTGGGCCGCCGCGAAGACGCCCAGATCAAGGCGCTCTACGCCTCATCCATGATTCAGGCCGCCGACCCCGGCCGGGCAAGCGTGCACTGCATGCTCGCCCTGGCCACCTTCCACACCAACGAAGGCCAGTTCGACCTGGCCGTCGTGTGCCTGCAGTACGCGGAGCGGATCAGCGGCCAACTGCATCAGGGCGAAGGGGCCCACCAGGCCGCCGAGGCCGAGATCCAGACGCTGCTGCATCTGGCCCGCGCCCGCATGGAGCTCCGGCAGGGCAACCCCGCCGAAGCGGCCCGCCACGCCATGCTGGCCTCCGACAGCAGCCGGGACGCGCAGGTCAAACCCCTGCGGTTCCACGCCCTGGCCCTTGGCGTGGCCGCGAACCTCTTCCCCGTCACCGGCGTCACCTCCGCCCTGCTGAGCGCCCTGCGCACGGAATTCGGGCACGAGAACAAGGTCTCCGAAGCGATCAGCATGCTCGCGGACGCGTTTGCCATTCCGGGCGAGACCCCCCACCGCGTCGACCGCGCCCTGCACGACCAGGACCTGCACCCCGAGTTGCGCACCCTGCTGGCGCTCAAAGGCATGAACCGCTACCCGGAGCTGGGCTTCCACAAGGACCTGAGCGAACTGCACCAGCGGTACGGCCCGGCCGTCGTGTCGTCGTACGCCGAACTGTGCGGCGTGGAACTGACCGACAGCATCACCATGCCCCTGCGCGTCCACCTGGTCCTGCTGCGGGACACGCCGGAAATCATCGTGGACGGCACCGACCTGCGCCGCGCCACGCCGGCCAAACGCAAGGGATCCGTCCCCGTCGTGCCGCGAATGATCGCCATGATGCTGACCTTCTACCTGCATCGGGCCATCAAGACGGACGCGTTCCCGCAGTACCTCGGTCACGCGGGCACCGCGTCCAACCGCAGCCGGCTGTCAGACCTCCGCAGCCTCCTGGCGGGCTGCAACCACCGCGTCAGCACCAAAGGTCACGGCGTGATGGACACCCGGCAGTGGCGCTGGACCTCGGATCTCGACCAGCTGCGCCTGTGCAGTTTCGAGGAGCTCACCAGCCTGTACTGCGCTCCGGTGTTCGCCAGTTGTGGGGATGACTACCCGGTGGTGACGGAATTGCGGCGGCAGGCCCGGCAGGTGCTGATGCAGCGCATCCACCAGTGGATGGACACCGACCGGACCGCGGCCCTGGCCGCGTTCGAGCAGCTGCGGCGCGTGGACCCCCTGCTCCGCGCAGAGCCGGCGCTGGCGGCCGCGCACTCCTGAGGCCGCCCTAGAGGTGGTCACACTCCCCCGGCGGCGGCATGTTCAGGCTCCGCGGATCCGGGGTGGGGGTCAGCCCGAGGTACTCGGCCCGGACTTTGTCGTGCACTTCGCGCGCCTCACCCAGGGTGCGGGCGCGGGCGTGCAGGGTCCAGTGCGAGTAGTCGGCGCTGTCGGCCACCACGGTGTGAAACAGGAACTCTCCCGGCTCCTCCTCGCACGTGAAGTACGTGTAGATCATCGCGTCGTGCCGCAACCGGGTGTCGGTGCGCGCGATGATGCGCACGCTCTCGGCCCAGTACCACTCGGGCACCGCGTCGACCGCCTGAACCTGGCCGCCCGGCATCAGCATGCGGGCCCGGCCGGGTGGGATGGCCCTGGGGGCGAAGAACGTCAGGAGACTCATCACGAATTGACCCTCCCCGGGAGCAGTGCGTGGGGGGTGAGGGGCGTGGGGAGCGTCACGGGGAGTTCCTCCTGGGCTGAACGGTGTATGGCATGAGGGATTGGGGAGTCGGTGTGCGTGTTCCGGTTCGGGACGGCCAGGGTCTGGGGTCTGTCCGCCGAGAAGCGGAACGCGTGTGGGTGAGTCATGGTACACGCCTGCGGTGCAGGGGTTGCCAGGGAGCCCGGGGGCGGTTCACGGCGGCGCGTCACTGGGTGTACGTCACCTGCGCCTGCCGCCACCCGAGCCGGAGCGTGGGCACCCCAGGGGCCGTGATGCCCTGCTGGGCGCGGCTGTCCCCCAGGAGGGTCAGGGGCTGCCCGCCGCTCACGGTGCCGATCAGGCTGCCGAAGACCGTGAGCGGCCCGGCGTACGTGATCGTGTTGGCGATGTACGCCCCGTGCAGGGTACTGACGCCCGCCGCCACGGAGATGCTGGCCGCCTGCAGGCTGAACGTGTCGTCCGCGCCGCCCGTGTCGCACACGTCACTGCGGCACGCCGTCTGGGCATACGTGATGTCCTGGGCGACCGTGGCGATCCCGGGCGTGTACAGGCTCAGCCCGCGGGCGACCACCGGGCCGGTGCCTGCCCGGGCGACGGTGAGGTGACCGGTCAGGCTCGTCACCGTGAACCGCCCGTTCCAGTTGCTCATCACGGGCGTGGTGAGGTGACCGTTGCGGTACAGCGTGCGGTTGCGGTCGGCCGTGAAGTTCTGACAGAACCACGCCGTCGTGCAGGCCGTCAGGGACTGCGATCCGTCACCGAGGACGCTCAGGTAGACGGTCGTCGCGTCGATCGGGTAGCTGCTCAGGGCGCTGGGCGTCAGGGAGGCGGTCTCGCTCGCCTGGCGGGTCGTGACGGCCGCCGGAATGTCCAGCGGATGGGCGGGGCTGGGCGCGAGGCTGGTGACGCCCGTCCGGCTGCCGTTGACGGTGATCGCGCGCTCCCCGAGGCACGCGGCGCTGAGGGACCCGCAGTCACTGGCACTGACCGTGCCGGTCAGGGTGACGCCGCTGGAGAGGGCCAGCTGGCCGTCCGTGTGCACTGCGCCCTGAATGGTGTGCTGACTGCCGAGGCTCAGGCTGGACGGCGAGAGGTAACTGTAGACGCTGGCGGGCGGCGCGCCATACCGCCCGCTGAGCACGCCGCTGCGGGAGGCGGGGCGGGGACCGGTCCCGGCCACGATCACGAAAGGCAGTTCGACCAGGGCGCTGCCGCCCTGGTTGGTGACGCGGACCGCCGGCAGGGGAATGTCGCCGGGCAGGGCCGTGCCGCAGGCCGATCGCGTGAAGAACACCCGCACCCGGCCGGTCCCGGCGCCGTCTGGATCGCGGCCGCACCAGCCGTTCACCTGGCCCTGCATCAGGGCCGGCAGGGCGGCCGGGTCGACCAGGGGCGCGGGCAGGGCCGCGAGCAGGCTCGCGGCGTTCGCTTCCAGCAGCCGCTGGCTGTACGACAAGACGTTGCGTTCCCGGACGGTGGTCAGGGTGCCGGCCAGGACCGCCCGGGAGGAACGCTCCCCGCTGCCTGCCGACTGCACGATGCTGGCGGCAATCATCATCAGCAGCGCGCTCACCACCAGCGCCCAGATGAGTGTGAAACCTTCGTGCCGTGCCCTCATGCCCATCATCTTCCGGTGCGCCGGGGTGACGCCTGCGGCCTGGGCCTGGGCCTTGGCCCTCCTACGCCAAGGCCAGGTCACCAGTCCAGGCAGGCACGCTACTTCCTCTCGAATCCAACGACGCCTCCATCTTCGGCAACGGCGGTCTGGATTGTGCACGTGCCCAGGCGGACTTTCTGCCACTCCGTGCGGTCCAGCAGGGCCCCGATCTTCTGCGCCGCCACGCCCGAATCATCAACGGAACAGTATTTTTTGGTCCAGATTCCTGCCAACCCTTTGAGGACACGGGGGTCTTCCCGGTAGAACTCTGGTGCCGCTGAGAGGGAGATCTGATCGGCATTCGTGAACGCATACACGATTTCGCCGCCATTGAAGCGGAGGTAACCGTTTGAGTCGGTATGGAGATCAGGCTTCTGGCCGTGCAGCTCCGTCAGGTATTGACGTATGAGCGTAAGTTCCGGGTTGGCTTCCAGCGTCCCTGCAGGAGGGGTCATGTAGACGGCCCAGAGGCCGTCGTCGAGCAGAGAGTCCATCCGGATGATCCAGCCGTCACGCTCGGCCTGCCACATGCCTCCTGTGGCGTCCCATACCGGCAACTTCAGCTGCTCCCGCAGTTCCCGCGGTGACAGGTCGGTCCTCAGGACACATAGTCCCTCCAGGCACTGTGCGGTTTCATCGCCTGTGATCTTGACCGCCTGCTCGAACAGAGAGGTCGGCTCAGCGGACCCGTCACATGCGGTCAGGAGCGCCAAGGCGAGCGCAGGGACGGATCGTCTCATCCGTGTACCGTACACCTGGCCATTGGCCCCGGCCGCCTCATTTGCTGCGCCGCCGGGTGAACGGGCTCGGCCCACGGCGTGGGACGGGCCATCAGTTCAACCGCAGGGCGGCCGCGTTCTCCGACAGCACCGCTCCCCGCACCGCTTCGATCTTCGTCTCGAATCCGTGTCCGCACGTGTGCCGCGCGCAGTCCATCCACGCCCACCCGCAGTCGGTGGTCTGGTACACGTGGATGCCGTGCGCGACCAACAGGTCCTCCAGGAGGTGCTCGATCGCCAGGAGTCTGGGGTGGTGCTGGTGCAGCGCGTGCAGGGCGAGCAGCAGGTCGAGGCTGTGCCGGGTCCGCGGATGGTGTGCGAGGGTCCGCAGGCAGCGGTAGCAGGTGCATGGATCACCCCGTCCGGTGGCCCGGCCGTGGCTCATGCCGGGCCACCAGGCTGGCGGTCCTCCCGCCCGGGGCTGGGAAGGGCGTGGCGAGCACCGGAGGGAAGGGCCTTTCGGGCGCGCATCCGGCGCTGGCGCAGGGCGTGCCCGGCCAGCCAGATCAGCCCGGCGAGCACCAGCATCCCGCTGCTGAGGGCGCCCAGGACGTACGCCACGGTCCGCGACAGGAGGTAATACTCCTGTGGCGGGCCGTGCAGCGCCGTGTCGAGCGGAGCGGCGCCCATGAAAAGGAAAATCAGGGCGGTCATCAGGCCCAGCACGCCTGCAATCAGCAGCAGGCGGGCGGCGCGGGTGGGGGGAGGGGGCACGGCGCTCAGTTCACCAGCTGCCGGGGTGGCGCGGCTGCGCCGGGTGTCCGGCGACAATCCAGTGCTCCCCGTGGCGGAAGAGCACGGCCGCGCCGGCGGCGTCCCGGAGTTCACCGCGCGCCAGGGACCGCCATTCGGGGGCCACGCCGCCCAGCGTGCCGGTGGTGGAGAGCAGGACCTGCACGAGTTCCTCGGGGGTGCGGGTGTCGTCGAGTGCGCCGCGGCGGGACCGGTCGCTTGATTTGAGGAGGAAGTACACGTGCTTGTGCGCGAGCGGGGCGCCGCGCTGCGTGGCCTGCGCGAATGCGGCGCGGGGGGTGGGGGCGCTGCTCTGGGCAATGCGCATGAGGGTGACCGGGGTGGGTGTCGTCATGGGGCCTCCTGGGAGTCTTGCTGCTCCTCTGGCACCCCACAGTCTAAGGCGCGCGCGTCATGGACGCACTTTCTCACCGGTCGCCTGGGACAGGGCCCAGTCGTCGATCAGCGCGGCCGGGGCGCGTCCCAGTGGGAATGCCTGGGCGTGCGCCTCGCGCAGCTCGGCCTGCAGCATTTCCCTCACGTCCTGCGCGAGGCGGGCGAGGTGGCTCGGCGGGTCCACGCCCCGGTCCACGGCGTCGCGGGTGTGCCGCGCCCGGGCCCGGGGGGAGAACACGACCTCCACGTCGGCCACGTCACGCCGGACCGCGTCCGGCTGCCAGGGCGCGAGCTGGTCGGTGAGGGCCAGCAGGTCCAGGGCGCCGGGGGGCAGCGGGGCGGGATCGTCCGGCCCGTCGAGCAGGAACAGCTGCAGGGCCCCCTGGGGGTGGCGAATGCCGTGTGTCATGCCGGCACGCCTGAAGCGCGGTGCAGGCGCAGGGCGGTCACCACCAGCCACGGCACTGTCCACACCAGGACCGCCACGCCGCCCAGGAGCCCGGCGGCACTGCGGGCGCTGAGGACCAGGATGACGGCGGCCGTCAGCGCGATGTACGCCAGCGTGAGGCGGTGCAGGCGGGCGTCGTGGACGCCCAGGTGCGCCCGGACGGTCAGGACCGACAGCACCCCGCACAGCACGGGCAGGCCCATCGCGCGGGTCAGGGGGTGGAGGCTGAGGGTCACGCCGAGCGCGGCGGTGGCCAGGAGGCGGCGGAAGGCCTGGTGGACCGGGGGGTGTGGGGTGGGCATGAGACGCTCCTTGAGGACGTCAGGCGGCCGGGCGGTCCCGGCGCCGGGCTGACGGCGCGTGGTCCAGGGCGAGCAGGTGGAACAGCTGCGGCGCGAGCGGCCCCACGTGGGCCTGGAGGCGGCTCAGCTGCCGGTACTGCTGGTGGTCGCGCGGGTGATGCCAGCGGGAGACGGTGTGCAGCTGCTCGGCGCACAGGTAGGCGCGCAGGACCGGGGGGCTGAGGGCGTCGGCGATGTGGTCGGTCTCCCGGTACGCCGCGCAGAGGGTGTGCAGGGCCGGGTGCCCGGGGTGCCGGGCCGTCCACCTGGCCAGGGCGGCGCGCGCCAGGCCGCTGCGCTCCTCGAAGTCCGGGTCGCTGCACCATTCCCGCAGGCGACCCTGCTGGAGGTGGCGGAGCAGGGCGTGCAGGGTGCACAGGTCCCGGTCGGGTTCCGCCTGGGTGGGCAGCCACTGCCACGGGGTGCCGGTGTGCCCCGGTGGGCGGCGGGCCTGGATCAGGATGATCCGGCCCGCCAGGGGCGGGGCGATGGTGGGGGTCAGGGTCGGCGGTGGCTGCATGGGGTCTGGGGTGAGGGTGCGGCCCGTGGGGGTGGCGCTGCCCTCTCCCCTCCCCCGCCCGGGGTCCTTACGGCTGGCGGGCGGCGGTGGTCAGGGGCGTCCAGCCCTGACCGGGCACCCACACGTCCCAGCCCTGGTACCGGTCCGGGTGCGCCTCCTGGATGCGGCGCACGGCACCGGGACTGTAAGGGAGTTTGAAGGTGGTGGTCTCCAGCTCGTGATGCAGGGGCGGGGGGGCGAGCAGGGTCCGCTTGAGGCTGTCCTTGTCGCGTTGCGCGCTGAGGGTGCGCGCCGCCTGCACTTCCAGGGCGGGGTCGTCGGTCAGGAGCGCCGGGGGCGTCCAGCCCTGGCCGGGGACCCACACGTCGTACCCGGCGTACTCCGCTGCGGGTTTCGGGTGGCTGAGGAAGGCCTGCACGCCCTTCGGGCTGAACGGCCGGTGCAGTTCGTGAATCTCGATGAAGGGGACCGCTTCCGGTTTGTTCGGGAGTTTGAGCAGGGTGCGGGTGCGGCTGGCCCGGTCGTTCTGGACGGCGTCCGCGAGCAAGCCGGTGAGGTCTTCCTCGTTCGGTACGCCCGCGTGCCCGCTGACCTTGGCGGGGAGGCGCCGCGCCGCCTGCGCGAACCGCTCGCGGGCCTGGTGCATGGCCTTGAAGTCCGGTTTGCCCGCGCGGGTGGGCACGTCAAAGTCAATCTGGTCCGGGCCGCCGCAGCCGCCGTTGCTGACCGTGCCGATGCGCCGCCCATCCTCGTAGAGGGCCGCTTCGAACCGTTCGGTTTCCTCTCCGCCGGCGCGGCGGTAGTTGCGGAACTGGTAGGTGCTCAGGATCTCGTGGGTCACGGCGAGGTCTTCGGCGGTGCGTGGGCGCGGGGCGTGTGTCGTCATGGGGTCTCCTTCAGGCTCTTGCGGTGCCTGTCGGGATGCCGGTGCGGCCTCCCTGGACCTGTAGCCTCGCATGGCGCGGCCGGGCGCGCGATCTTGGTGGGTCATGGTCCCGCCGTCCGGTATCGGGGGGCGCCCTGGGCGGCGAGGCGGCTGAGGTGGTGGGCGCGGGCCATGGCGGGCACGCTGTTGCGGCCCTCCCAGCGGAAGGCGACGTCGGCGCCCTGGTCGTGCGCGAGGATCAGCTGGTCGTCCAGGTGCCGGATGAGTTGCCCGGTGGCCGGGTGGGTGGGCAGGGGCGGCTGTCCGCACTGGTGGCGGCGCAGGGCCCGCAGGAGAGGCAGGGCGTCGGTGACGATGCTGACGCGCCGGGTGCCGCTGCGCAGGGCGTAGCGGAGGGCGCCGAGGATGGCGAGCAGTTCGGCGGCGTCGCTGCACAGGTCGGCAGCGCCCCGGTCCACGGACCACCCGGCGTGGGCGGTGATGGTGCGGGTCCGGGCGTCGAAGGCCAGGAAGCCCATGCCGATCCGGGCGGGCGTCCCGCGGGTTTTTGACGTGAAGGTGCCGTCCGTCGTGAGGATCACGTGGGGGCAGGCGTGCGGGACGCACAGGCGGTCGAGCAGGTCCGGGGTGGTGGTGCGCGGCATCCAGGGCTGCCGGGCATCCCGCGTTTCCAGCGGGGCTTGCGTGTCGAGGCAGGGCAGGATCTCGACGAGGGCCTGCGTGGCGCGCTGGGCGTCGGCCGGGGCGAGGCTGGGCCGGGGGCGGCGCGGTTCGGTCAGGGCGCGCCGGCCGGGGTGCGCGTCGAGCACCTTGACCAGGTGCAGCCCGGGCGGGTCGCCTGGAACCGGGATCGCGGTTCGTGGGCGGATGAGCGCGCCGGTGACGCGGGTCCAGGGGGCCGGCTGGTCGGCGCGGGGGTCGCTGGGTGTGGGGCTGCGCATGCGGCACTCCTGAGGGGCGGGGGGACGGCGGGGTGGTCTGCCCTGGACGGTACCCGCGGTGGGGGTGACGGGAAGCCGCCGTCCGCCCGGCCGCCCCCGGCGGGTGGGGCGGCGCGGGCCAGGACGGGGTGGTCGGCGGCCCTTGTGCCGCATGGGCGGCATGTTGGTGCGGGGGCCCCGGACCGGCGCGCCAGGGCAGGACGGCGCGCCGCTCGGCGTCAGCAGCTGACGGTCATGGTGAAGACCGCGCTGGGCTGCGCGGGGAACACGTGCACCACGTCGCCTGCCGGGATCACCTCAGGGTCCGGGCTGGGCGCGGGGTCAAGGGTGAACGCCAGCCGGCAGGCTCCGATTCCCTTCACCAGCCGGGTACCCTGGGTGCCTGCGCCCTGCCGGTTGGTTTTGCGGATGGGTGTGCCGTCCATGATGTACTCGGCGGCCTTTTCCAGGGCGGCCTGCGGGTCCGGGCTGGAGCGGGTGGACGAGTCCGTGTCGTACTCGTACCGAATCACGGTGGGTCCGCTGGCCGTGAACACTTGCAGCAGCACCTCGGGGTCACTCAGGGTGTCCCCGCGCAGCACCTCCGTGAAGGCGTAACCGAGGCAGCCGCTGACGCGGGCGATCTCGTCACTGGTCAGGCAGCGGTGCACGGTGAGGTGCAGGTGCGTGAAGCCGTTCTGGGCGTCGGGGATGGTCG
>JAANMV010000421.1_pt1 | contig 52582 bp, 44 predicted proteins | sample 7279661 | NCBI WGS metagenome assembly JAANMV01 (sample SAMN14094540, study PRJNA606508) | bioreactor metagenome | isolation source: A lab-scale SPAN reactor treating ammonium-rich wastewater day 121 | place: Ireland: Galway | collected 2017-05-16
TGCGAGCGGCGCAAGACCGGCAAGGACTGGCGCGAATGCGAAGCCTCGCGCTTCATCGCCGAGATGGGCGACGACCTGAAGCTCAGCGGCGGCAGGGCCGCGCAGCCCGTCGATCGCGCCGCGGGCGCGGCTCGGCTGGCGCAGATGAAGGCGCTGCTGGCAAAAAGTCAGTCCGCGTAGGACGGCGCCTACTTCGCCGCGGCCGTCATGTATTCCACGGCGGCGCGGATGTCCGCATCCGGAATCGAGGCGTTGCCGCCCTTCGGCGGCATGGCGCCCTTGCCCTTGATGGCGCTCGCCGTCAGCGCATCGAGCCCCGTGGCGAGACGTGGCGCCCAGGCCGCCTTGTCGCCGAACTTCGGCGCGCCGGCGACGCCGGACGCGTGGCAGGCCACGCAGGCGCTGTCATAGACCTTCTTGCCCTTGCCGGTGTCTGCGGCCGGGGTGGCTGCCGCCGGCGCGGGCGCAGCGGGGGTGGATGCGACGGCGGGTGCCGGTGCGGCCGATGCGGTTGCCGGCGCCGGCGCGGCGGATTTGGGCGCCGCCGGCTCCTTGAAACCGGCGCCGGCCTTGTTCGCCAGCCAGGCGACGACGCGAGCGAAGTCGGCGTCGGGGATGTCGGCGCCGCCCTTCGGCGGCATGGCGCCCTTGCCATGGATGCCGGAGGCCGCCAGCTTCTCCAGTCCGACGGCATAGCGCGGTGCCCAGGCCGCCTTGTCGCCGAGCTTCGGTGCGCCGGCCACGCCGGCGTCGTGGCATGCGGAGCAGACCGACTTGTAGATTTCCTCGCTGCTCTTGGGCGCGCCGCCGCCGGCGCCGCTGCTCGCAGCGAGCGCGATTTGCGCCATCGGCTGAATGCGCCGCAACACCGCTTCCTCGCCGAGGTCGTCCGCGGGCTTGCCGCCGAGCAACTTGGCGACGAAGTACCCGCCAACGGGAAGCACGATGGCGGCCGCCAGGGCAATGGCGATCAGGGCCGGCGAAGCGCACAGCCCGCCACATTGCTCGTTCTGTTCGGCCATGTCGATGATCCTCAAGGTACTGTCAAAGCACGGATTATAGCGGTTCGGATTGGACGCTGAAGGGGAAACCCGCTATCCTGTGCAGCCTCGCGCCCGTAGCTCAGCTGGATAGAGTACTGCCCTCCGAAGGTAGTCGTCATTCGAGCGCGAAGGAGTAAAATGACGATTGCTCTCGCTGCTTAGTTTTTACCCAACGCGCCCGTAGCTCAGCTGGATAGAGTACTGCCCTCCGAAGGCAGGGGTCGGACGTTCGAATCGTCTCGGGCGCGCCAATTACTTCTTCCCAAAGCCAATTTCCCTTTTTGACTGCCGTCGGCATGTGACTATCCAGTCTAATGTCATGGCAAGGCAATAGTCATCCGAAAATCCTGATCGCGTGACTGGGTCACAAAGGGAAATAGTCGGCAAATTTTCTGAAAATTTCGCTGTGACCAAACTGTGACCATGGCGTGACTAGGCTGTGACCACGCCTAAAACGGGATTCCTTCTGATAGGGAGCGAACGACTACTGCCATCCGTGACTGGATTAGCCGACCCTCTGCCGCCTATCACGCCATCAGAGGTTCAAAGGTAGGTAGCAAAGTACAGCAGTCACTCGGGCAGCCAGGCCACTGGGAGCTCGTCGGCCGAAGCGGAATTTCATTAGGTCAGTCGGCGACTGTCGCAATCGGCCGCGAACTGCTGTTTGGATATTCAGTCATTAAGTCCGCTCCACAATGAGTTGCGGACGTTCAGCAGCTCGCTGCCGAGAAACCTTAACGCTGCTTAGCCGCAGTTCAACGTGACGCCACATAGACACTACGGCGCAGGAAGGCTACGGATTGGGAGCTTCTATTTTGCGAGCCATTGCAGAAGGGGAGTCATCCAGATTGGTTCCGGGGCGAAGAACAAGGCGTGTCCCATTTTTGGCGGCGAGTCTGAGCGCAGAACGAGTTCTTCCAACCTTACCTCGGGATTGTCCTTGCTTATTTCTTTGCATGTCTGGAAATCGTCATCCGCTTCGTCATACATAGACAATACCCTGCCCTTGAAGCGGCCTCTATATTCCTCCAAGAACCCTTCATAGTTCGCTCTCGGAGTCTCGTTGGCTAAGCGCTGGGTATGGGGCATTGCGCATCCAGCTAGAACGACGTAGGAGATGTCGGCAGAGCTGTTTGCGCCAATTGCACCTATGACAATTTCACCTCCCTTGGAGTGTCCGACAAGAACAATATTTTTTGGTGAGGCCCCTGCTGATACAAGTTGCCGCACTTGGTCTGAAACGCGTTTCGCATAGGTAGATGTCTGTGTCCCTTTCGGGCGGAGTTCTGCGATGACGTTATACCCATTATCTGCAAACGCCTTCGTTAAGGCGGTCCACTGATAGACCTTTCGAAAGGACGGATTGAACGCGTCGGGGCCTTGCATTTCTACAGCAAGACCGGGGAAAAAGAAGAGATACTTTGCCTTTTGGTCAATTGACGACGGAAACTCCTTGAAAATTTCCCCAGCCCAAGCTGCGGAAAATGGGCAAAGTAAGATAAAAAATAACAACCATAAGCGTTTCATGATTCGCCATCTCCTCGTTGTGAAGACAACAGGAGTGAAAATCCTAAACGACCAAAAGGATTATCGCAAATCAATAATGAGCATTTCGATTTGTGGGCTGTTCATGGTACGTGGCAGCAGAGTCTTTCGTCTGTTCTGGTTTAGTTATTCCCCGACAGTCCGCTATCGGTGCATAGCTTTAGTAGGCACTGAAATCCTGACTGGCAGCAGTGAGTCGAAACTTTTAGTTGCCGCCTAGGCCATTGAACTTCCGCTTCGGCCGACGTCCTGTCGGTGGGTGATCGCGTTGTATGACTGCCCGGCTCAGTAAGCCGCCCTTCAGGGCCGGGCCACTTCATGCCAGCCAAGAACAGCAACCGACCCCAAGCTGCCGCTTGTTTGTAGGTCGGCCTTCAGGCCGACAGCGGCGGTTGATCAGCTGTTCAAGTCGGGCTGAAGCCCGACCTACGTGGCCGCTCCTGGCCGGTTGCACGCCTACAGAATAATGCCAGAAGGCGGCCGCACGGGTGTGCGACCGCGAAGGGCTGGCTAGATTTCCGTCTGCTCGGAAATCTCTAGAGCGTCATCCACCTCGATGCCGAGGTATCTGACAGTGCTTTCCAGCTTGGAATGGCCGAGCAGCAGCTGAACAGCTCGCAGATTCTTCGTGCGCTTGTAGATCAGGGTTGCCTTCGTTCTTCGCATGGAATGCGTCCCGTAGGCTGACGAATCCAGTCCGGCAGATTCGGCCCAGTGATGCACGATCCGCGCATACTGGCGTGTCGAGACATGGGGCGAACTGGTTACTCTGCTCGGGAAGAGGAACTGATCTCCACGCAGATGTGACTTCTCCAGCCAGGCCGATACTGCTGCCCTCGTCGGTTCCGTCAGCTCGAACTGCACCGGCCGCTGCGTTTTCCTCTGAATCACCATGGCCCGGGAAAGCACCTGGTTTCCATGGGTGACGTCGTGCACGCGCAGGTTGACGAGATCGCAGCCCCGCAGCTTGCTGTCGATGGCCAGATTGAACATGGCGAGGTCACGGACCGCATGGGAATTTTGCAGGTAGATGCGGATGGCCCAGATGTCCTTCGGCTTGAGCGGGGGCTTCTGGCCGACGAGCTTTCCCTTGTTCCAGGCTTCGCGCTTGTGGATAGTTTCCATGACAGACTCCTTGGTTGTTGATCGGAGCCTGATTGTTCAGCTAAAGATGCGGGGGGCTGTGCTACCCAAAAAAGCAGCCGTACTGGTCGGCATCGACGACGACCAGAAATTTGTCGACCGACTCCACTGTTGAGGCAGGCTCGTAGCCGTGCCACTTCAGGTCGGCCCGTTTCCAAAATACCTTCCACAGATTCTGAGTTCTGACATAGGTAGCCTTGGCAAACGGGTACTCGCGAATGATCGACGGATTGTCCCACTGCGGGCGAATCTCGAATATCTCAACGCTCCGGTCAGTCAGCCGATAGCCAATGTCGAGTTCCGGGCGTATGTGCGGTGCGGGGCGGCGCTTGGCCATGAAAGCTACCATGGCATTATCGATGCGCTTCCTGTCGAGATCGTTGAATGCCATGAGCTATGAACTGCCGGTTTGAGGAATCTCTGCCTCGACTGTGGTCATCGGCAGCTTGAGCAGCGCCTTCCTCAGAGTGTCAGCCATGTAATCCCAAATGCCGTACCCCATCTGTGCGTCGTCCCGGATGTTCGTCAGTCGTTCGATGGTGTTTTCGAGCAAGGGCTCATCCAGGGCCGACAATACAATGCATGCCTCGCTGTACTGGAGCGCAAGTGCGTCGAGGTAGCCGATATCACCGTACCCGTAGTCCATGGAGAACTTGACCGCAGTTTCGCACCAGAACAGCCGCAGTTCCAGAATGCCCAGCGGATCGCCGACGGCCTTGTTGTACTCTGATATCGCCTTCTTGGCCGCCGATACCGAGATGTTGGCATTGCGCTTGCGGCTGATATCCGGGGCTAGCGCTACCTGGATGCGTTGCTTGTAGGCTTCGAGCGGGCTCTCACCTAGACCGAAACGGGCATGCAGAAAGGTCTGGTTGTCCCTGTGGAAGGCATAAAGGTCGGCAACCAGCTGCTGCAACCCCGCCCGGTCGAAGTCAGCGAGCTTGCTCTTGACGTCAGACCAAGTGGGCTTGCTCTTAGAGCGTTTTGTGCGTTCGGTCATACGCGGATTTGGTTTGCTTGTTCTGCGGACCCGCCATTATCCTGAGACTGGCTATCCGAGACAATTCAGGAGAAACCGCCCCCGCAAACATTATCCGGATATGATCTTTGGGCATCCGGCCAACGGCAGCTTCGTGGCACACTGCCCATACAGGCGCTGTCGGCCGGAGCGGAAGTTCGTCCCTGCCTGGCGACGATCGTTTGAACGGCTGCTGTTACTTCGTGACCTGTCGCAGGTCAAATTCGAACAACTCGGCCTTTCTGCCGTCGGGAGTTGCTCTGCAATGCGTCGGCAATCTGTCGGGTAGCTGCCGGTGAAGGTTGGCTTAGTCTGAACGACGGCTTGCCTCGGCGGCGAAAGCCTGCGCCCCCTGCGCAGTCTGCCTCATGCCTGTCGGTTCTGGCACATCCAACCACCTGCAAGCACTCGTTCAAATGCGGTTACCGGCGCTCCAGTGGCCGGAGCAAACCGGCCAGTTTTTTGACCGCTGCTTCCATCTCATCCGGGGTGTAGGCCGCGAATCCCATGAGGAAGCCGGCCTTGTGCTTGTTCGACGCATGCAGTGCCGCCAGTCCCAATAGATCTATTCCGGCCCGGCGCGCGGTATCGATGGCCTCGCGCTCCGGAATATTGCGGATCAAGATGCAGGGCATCTGCATTCCGCCGACCGGCACTCTCGGTTCGACGAAATCGGCCAGGTGCTTGCGCACGAGGCGCACCAGCGCGTCGAGCCGATCGGCATAGACACCGCGCATGGCGCGCACGTGCGCCCCGAAGTGCCCACCTTCCATGAAGCGTGCCAGCGTCAGTTGCGGGATCGATGCGCTATGCCCGTCTATCAGGGTGCGCGCAACCGTCATGGGCGCCACGAGCTGGGACGGCAGCACCATGTAGGCGATGCGCAAGCCGGGGAATAGCGATTTGGTGAAGGTGCCGATGTAGATCGTCCTGTCGTGCGCATCAAGGCCCTGCACGCAGGCGGTGGGCCTGCCGGCATAGTGGAACTCGCTGTCGTAGTCGTCCTCGATGATCCAGGCGCGATGCTGTCGCGCCCACTCGATGACGGCAAGCCGCCGGTCCAGCGCCAGCGTCGTCCCGGTCGGGAATTGATGCGATGGAGTCAGATAGACCGCTTTGCCCGGCTGCGCCATGTCGACCAGGCGGGCCACTTGCATACCCTGGGCATCCAGCGGGACCGGCACGCACGCCAGCCCGGCGGCATCGAAAGCCTTCCGCGCCCCGTGGTACACGGGATCTTCGATGAAGATCCGGTCACCGTCATCGAGCAGCACGGTGGAGCACAGGGTCAGGGCCTGCTGCGAACTGGTCAGCACCAGTACGCACTCAGGCGTGGCGCGCCCCCCGCGTTCAAGATTGACGTGATCCGCAATGGCACGCCGCAGCGGCTCCATCCCCTGTGGATGGCTGTGCGCCAGAGCCCTGGCCCCGTATTCCTTCAACACCTGCCGCTCCAGGCGCTCCCAAGTCTGCAGAGGAAAACAGCGTGTTTCCGGCACGCCCGGGGCGAATGGACGGGGCGCCAGAGACTCGCGCACGCCCCCTCCCTGGAATATGGCAGCGCCGCGCTGACTCAGGCGCGTCGACTCGCGTCGCAAGCCGAGGTGTTGCGTAGCGCCGCGTCTTGACGAGCGCTGTGCCCGTTTCGACACGAAACTACCACTGCCCACGCGGCGCTCGATGAACCCCTCGGCATGCAACTGGCTGTACGCCGACTCGACGGTATCGCGTGAGACGCCCAGAGATTTCGCCAGCGCGCGCGATGCGGGTAGAGGTTTGCCGACGTCGAGCGCACCATCGAGGATCAACTGCCGGATGGCACGCTGGATGCGCGCATGCCGCGGCAAGGTGCCATGCGCCGGGTCGCCCAGCCAGGTTTTGACGGATTCGAGTTGGGCGTGCTTGAACAATTGGTCTGCCTGTCATCAGAAAAGTGGCTGGGCGCAACAAGCCATTTTGAACTTATAAAGCAGCTTTCAATTCGGGTCAAGAACCCACCTTGCGGGAGTTGCAAACAGACCATGTCGTCACCCACCACACCCTCGTCCGTTCGTTTGAGCGATCTTGCCCATCCTGTCGTGGCCGGCCTGATTTCGGTCATTGTCAACTATGGCGGTACCTTCATCCTGGTGTTCCAGGCCGCCAAGGTGGCCGGCCTCAGCGCGGAGTTGACGGCCTCGTGGGTGTGGTCGATTTCGATCGGCGTCGGGGTGACGGGGCTGATCCTCAGTTGGATCAGCCGCGAACCGATCATCACCGCCTGGTCAACACCGGCAGCCGCCTTTCTCATCACGGCACTGGCGACCGTACCCTATGCGGAAGCGGTCGGTGCGTACCTGATTTCGGCGGCGGCCTTCGTGGTGCTCGGGCTGTCGGGCTGGTTCGAGAGAGTCATCCGGCTGATCCCGCCGGGCGTGGCCGCCGGGCTGCTGGCCGGCATCCTGCTGCAATTCGGTATCGGAGCCTTTGGCGGCATGAACATAGACCCGCTACTGGCGGGATTGCTGATCGTCACCTACGTGGTACTCAAGCGCTTCACCGCGCGCTATGCCGTGGTGGGCATCCTGGTGCTGGGGCTGGCCTTCCTGCTGGTCCAGGGGCGTGTTGATCTGTCGGGACTGGAACTGAGACTCGCGGCACCCGTCTTCACCCTGCCGGCGTTCTCGCTTAACGCCTTGCTGAGCGTCGCGCTGCCGCTGTTCCTGATCACGCTGACCGGGCAGTACATGCCCGGCATGCTGGTACTGCGCAATGACGGTTTCAAAACCAGCGCCAATCCCATCGTGACCGTCACCGGGCTGGGTTCGTTGCTGATGGCGCCGTTCGGCTCGCATGCCTTCAATATTGCCGCGATCACGGCGGCAATCTGCACCGGTCGGGAAGCGCATGAAGACCCTTCCAAGCGCTGGATCGCCGGCATGGCCGCAGGCGTCTTCTACATCATCGTCGGCGTGTTCGGCGTGACACTGGCCGCCATCTTCATGGCCTTCCCGGCGACCTTCATCACCACGCTAGCGGGTCTGGCGCTGCTGGGTACCATCGGCGGCAGCCTCGCCAGCGCCATGGCCGATGCCAAAACTCGCGAGGCCTCGCTGATCACCTTTGTGGCGGCCGCCGCCAACATCACGCTGTTCGGCATTGGTGGAGCATTCTGGGGTTTGGTGATCGGCCTGGTGGCCTACGCGGTACTCAATGGTCGTCTTCCGCAGCGTGCTCAGGCTTCACAGACAGCCCTGCAGACCACTCCTGAGCCTATAGTCGTCAAGGGAGCGGCGGGGAACTGATGCAAGCATCGTCCGGGACACAAACCTGCCACTCAACAAATCCAATCTCAACGGTTTGAATGGCTGAAGGACTGCCCATGAGAGGTCCTTGCGCGACTGCTCTAATCGGAGACCTGCCGTTGGAGGTGGATAATGACGAGCGACGGCAGTGGGTCGGGTCCGGCAGTAGCCTGAAGTGCTGAGCGGTCATTGACCTGCCTCGGTAGTTGAACAGCCGGTATCCGGCGCATTGCTGTCCGACACTGGCTGCTGGCCCAACGACAGCAGTGGCCGATTTGATTCCATTCGAGAGTTTCTAACGCCCCCCAGACGTGAAAAACCCCCGGCAGCAGTGCTGCGCGGGGGTTGAGTTAAAGCGGCAGGAACAGATTGTGCGGATGGTCTGCCATCAGATCAAAGCCATAGCGTTTGTAGAAATCAACTGCGGCTGGTTTCGCATTGACCACGAGGCCGATACCACCAACCTCTTTCGCAATGCGCGTCACCCGGTCGATGGCATCGAAGAGCATGTACTCCCCAATACTGTTCCCCTGATGCTGCTTGGCTGTCGCTAATCTCCCGAGTCGAAACACAGGAACCTTGGCAGGCAACCGTTTTCGGTACTGCGCCGGGAGTTCGGCATTGACCAGTTCGGCCAGGCTGATAGCGTAGAAACCAAGCAATTCCGCGCTTGTCTCGTCAGCTACTGCTACAAAGGTCGAGGAAACCCCTTTCTCTTTGTGCTGCCTGGCAGTGTGAGTCAGCCATCCATTCAGTTCTGCATCGCCGCAGTCGAAGCTCTTCCGGTCATGCCCCTCGTTTAGTGGCAGAACCAGCATCGTTCTTCATCCTCTGATAACGGGCCTGCGCCTTAAGGAACTTCTCGTTGCGTGGCGGCGGATTATCAATCATTTCCAGTAGCCTCAACGATTCCCGGCGTGTCAGGACAACCGTAGATTCGCTTTCAATGACCCGCTCCGCCTTCTCCAGGGCTGCCTGCACGACAAACTGGTTCAGCGTCGCACCCACGATGTCCGCCGCCATTTGCAGCTTTTCCTGCACATGGTCCGTGATGCGTGTGGTGAGTCGTTTCCCGGTGTGAGCCAGCATGGCAGCCTCCTGATTAGGCAATCTTTCGATGGGTCTAGTATAGAAAGGTGGCGTCATTTTGTCACCACCTTTCTAAGCCGGAACTTCTGCGGTAGGGACGTTGCTTGAGAAAACCAATGATCTGCTCTTCGGTGTATCTGCTCTTCTTCATGTCCGTCATTCTCCATGGTTTGACGGACTTCGCTAACTATCGGGTGGTACGGGCTATGGGGGGCAGGTCAAAACAGCTAATACAGGATAAAACGCTTCAAGTCAGTATCCCTTAGGGATAGGCGCCATCGGGCGTGACGTCACTCAGGAGTGATTGTTACCCACCCGCAGGTTTGTGACACAAAGCCGCTATCCGACTGACGGGCAACAAGTAGCAGATCATGAGCTCGCGCGCCTTCGGCGCCTATGTGACGACTTCGCCGGGCTGGAGGAAACCGTCGCCACCTACGTCGGCCGCGCCGCCGACAAGCTCAGAGGGCAGGGCTCGCTCGCCGGCGGCGTGATGCTGCTCGACCTCACCGACGCCGACCGCGGCAACCCGGCGATCATGCGCGTGATGGACCGCGTGAACGCCTATTGGGGCCGCGGCACGCTACGCCTCGCGCATGCGCCGCGGCATGATGTCGCCCTGCTACACCACGCGCTGGGCGGAGCTGCCGGTTGTGGGGTGACGTCAGCTCAACTCGATGTATATCAATTTATAGCCAGTTATATCGAAAATCGCATACATATGGACGCTCAACGGGAATGACGGGCTTCCGCATAAAGGCCGTCTGAGACTCCATATTCAAAAAAGACTCTGCACCGAACAGGCCGATTGCGCTCACCACTACCCCAGTCATATTTGTTACAGATCGGACGGGGTTCCCCATTGGTGGGGATTCAGGTTTCCAACCCTAGAATGCAAATTGCCAGCCGTTCTTCAGGTATTCAATTCCTCGTCCGGGACGTATTCGGCTAGATCCTCGAGGCGGCAATTGAAATAACGACAGAGTCGGTTGAGGTGATCCGTAAGCGTGCTGTATCCCCTCTGGTTGATCATCTTGGAGAGGGTGACCCGGCTTATGCCAGTGGCTTCAGAAAGCTCCATCAGCGTCACGCGACGACCGTCGCGGAACTGCTTTTCAGCCAAGAGCTCTTGTATGCGATAGCGAATCATTGTTCGTGAAGTTTAACAGATGCAAAAATAAACTTGCATTCGGCCAACTTGTTTGTTAAACTAGTTTTACGTTGATACGGATATACGTATGAACGAGTCTAGTTTTTAACAACAGGAGACCCGATATGCAACAAACCTACCTGACTACGGACGAACTGTCCGGCCGCATCAAGTACGACCCCCGCACCATCCGCGAGCGCCTCAAGGACAGCGTCCTGATCGAAGGAGTGCATTACATCCGTCCTTTCGGCGGCCGCAAGATTCTTTACATCTGGGAATCGATCGAGCGCGACATGCGCATCGCTGGCGACAGCCTGGGCATCCCGATGGCGAACGGCGAGGTTTGCCATGGGTAGCATCCAGGTCAGAAAAGAGAACAACCGCCTGATCCTCGACTTCTACTACCGCAGCATCCGCTGCCGGGAGCAGACGGCCCTGGAGGACACGCCCGCCAACCGCAAGAAGGTGCAGAAGCTGCTTGACCGCATCGAAGGCGAAATCAGCCTCGGCACCTTCGACTACCAGCGCTACTTCCCGTCGAGCCGGAATACGGCCAGGTTCAGGCAGTCCCCGATGGCGAGCGCCGTGCAGGCGCTCGGCTCCGCGGTTTCCGGCAACGGCAGCGCCCAGCCGGTCATTGCCGCACAGACGCCGCTCTTCAGGGAGTTCGCCGAGACCTGGTTCAACGAGAAGTCGGTGGAGTGGCGCGAGTCGTACCGACAGGGCGTGCGCGCCAATCTGGACAAGGCCCTGATCCCGCGCTTCGGGGAAATGGCGGTCGGCCAGATCGCCAAGGCAAACATACTTGCATTCCGCGCTGAGCTCGCCAAAGTCCAGGCGCGGGGCAAGCAGACCGTTCTCTCCAACCCCAGGATCAACAAGATGCTGAACCCGTTGCGGATGATCCTCAACGAAGCGGCCGACCGCTTCGATTTTCCCACGCCTTTCCAGAACATCAAACAGCTGAAGATCAGAAAGACCGACGTGCAGCCCTTCAGCCTGGACGAGGTGCAGCGGATCCTGACCACGGCGCGCCCGGATTTCCGCAACTACTTCAAGGCGCGGTTCTTCACCGGCATGCGCACGGGCGAGATCCACGGACTGAAATGGAAGTTTGTCGATTTCGAGCGCCGCCTGATCCTGGTGCGCGAGACCGTTATCGACGGGCGCACCGAATACACCAAGACCGACGGCTCGCAGCGCGACATCCAGATGAGCCAGATCGTGTACGGCGCCCTGAAGGAACAGGAGCAGGCGACGCGGAAGATCTCGGAGTACGTCTTCTGCACCCGCAACGGCGCGCCGCTCGATCACAAGAACGTCACCAACCGCGTTTGGCATCCCCTGCTGCGGCATCTGGGCTTGGCGCCGCGCCGGCCCTACCAGTGCCGTCACACAGCGGCCACATTGTGGCTGGCTTCCGGCGAGAGCCCGCAGTGGATCGCCGACCAGCTCGGCCACACCACGACCGAAATGCTGTTCCGTGTCTATGCCCGCTACGTGCCCAACCTCACCCGCCGCGACGGCTCGGCCTTCGAGCGGCTGATCACCGGCGTGATGGGCAACGGCGAGCGGCAACTGCAGCTGCCCGAAGCGGCGAACGAAGCAGCTGTAGGGCAGAAGGAGGCGAGCCATGGCTGAGATCCTTCCGTTTGCTCATGCCGCAACGCTGCCGCAGCACTACCGCATCACCCACATCGCCCACCAGGCGGAGGGCGGCGGCGTGCGCAGCACGGCCCGCATCTTCAACACGGAGGCAAGCCTGGAGGTCACCTGGCTTGCGCGCCAGCCCGACACCCGGCTCACGCGCGACACCGTCGTCTCGCCACGCTGGAAGCGGGCGCCGCGGGCGAACGACCGGCCGATCGAGATCAGCCGTCTCGTCCGGCTCGACCGCCCCGAGCGCAGCCTGAACCTCTTTCAGACCCTGCCGGGGGGCGAAGCCGACGTCGTCCGTCGCGCCGCCGCCCTGTGGGAGCGCCTGTCCCTGCCCTTCCAGGAACTCTTCAACGCGCTCTTCTGGGACGAGCACCGCTTCACGCGGTTCTGCAAGGCGCCCGGATCGTTGAGTGGCCACCATGCCGGCGAGGGTGGCACCCTGCGCCACAGCGTCGAAGTGGCGGAAACGGTGCTGCGCCTGCTATCCCTGCACCAGGGCGCCCACCCCGACGTGGCGCTTGCCGCCGCGCTGCTGCACGATGCCGGCAAGGCCGACGAATACGCCCCCCGCAGCCGCGGCTGGACGCTGACCGACCGCGGCCGTCTGCTCGGCCACAGGAACACCATCCTCGAGTGGCTGGCGGTGGCGCGTTCCCGCATGCGTCTCGGCCTGCCCGAAGCGCACTACCTCGCCCTGCTGCATGCCCTTACCGCCACCAAGGCGCCGGACTGGGCCGGAATGCGCCAGCCGCAGACGCCGGAGGCGTTGCTCCTGTCGCTTGCCGACCGCGCTTCGGGCGATGCCGACCTCATCAATCGCTGCGCGGCCGAGGAGGGGGGCTGGGGGCAGGGGCATCCGCACCTCAGGGGCCGCCCCTGGACCGTGCCGGAGGGCAAGCCCCGCCCCAGGCTGCGCGGGATGGAAGAGCTGATCCGCTCGATTCAGGATCCGGCCCCATGAGTCCGGATTCAGATATGGCTCACGACATGAGCCAAGCGTGCGGGATGATGACGGCGATGGATACGAACGAAGACGGACCATGCCGGCTCACGGCGCTGGCGGCGATGATCCCGCTGCTCGCGCAGGGCAGGGAGCTCACCCTGCCTGCGCTCAACCGGCTGGTCTATTTCTCCGACGTGGCGCATTTGCTGCGCCACGGCCAGACCGTTTCGCGCCGGCCGCAGCTCAAGATTCGCAGGGGACCGCTGCCGCGCGGCTCGTTCGAAGCGCGCTGCGCCGCGATCCGCGCCGGCCTGCTGACGGAGCGCTGGACCGAGCGGCGCTTCGAGCGGGAAGCGAGTTACCTCGCCACTGCCCAGGCCTCTCGACTCGAGCAGCGCTTCTGCGCCGAGGAACTGGCCACTCTCTCTGCCGTGCGCGAGCGGCTGGGCTGCCGCACGGCCCGCTTCCTTGCCCGCAAGGCGCACGAGAGCGCCCCCTGGCGGTGCGGGCGCTTCGGTTTCCCGCTCGACCTCGATCTGGCGAGAACCGATGCGCGGCTGATCGCCTGGCTCCGCGCCGAGGGGGTGCTTCCCCCGGAAGGGAACGGCTGATGGCCCGCAAGAGGCGCAAGGAAATCCGGCAGGACAAGCTGCGCCGGCACGCCCTGTGGCTGGCCGATCCGCGCTGCCACTGGTGCGGCCGGCACACGCTCTTGCCGGGCACGCCGGGATTGAAGGCCGCGGCCGGCATCACGGCCACGCTGGATCATCTCTACAGCCGCTTTCATCCGGAGCGCGGCCGCGACAGCGCCACGGTGCTCTCCTGCGCGCCTTGCAATGCCGGGCGGTCGAGGCGGGAGAACCTGGTCTTCCGCGACTTCGTGTGGACGCTGAAAGTGCTCGGCTGGCGGACACTGACCAACCGGCAGAAGGTGGCGGCCTTTGCCGCAGCGTTGTCCGTGCAGGCCGGATGGCGCTCGGCGCATCTGCCGGCGGACGCCGACGGCCAGGCCCTGGCGCTGGTTTACCTCAAAATGCAGCAAGCCGGAGCGTCCCCGACAGGCGCATCGCCCACTCGAGGGCGGGATACACATTCCGTGACAAGGAGCATTGCCCCATGATCCGCAGCGTCGATTTCCTCTCCCGAGCGAAGGCCGAGTCGCTGCCGCCGCGCCAGGATATCGCCATCGTCTCGATCACCGAGCCCGATTCCGCCCCGGCCAGGCTACCGATCCATGAGGATAGGATCCTCAGGCTGGTGTTCCATGACGTGGATCCGTATTCCGTGCAGGAGGACTGCTGGCGCTGTTTCGACGAAGAGCTGGCGATGCGGCTGCTCGCGTTCGTGCGCGGCCTGCATGCCGATCCGGCTGTGTTCGACCTCGTCGTGCATTGCCGCGCCGGCATCAGCCGCTCGGCCGCCGTCGCGCTCTTCGTCGAGGCGGAAACCGGCTGCAGTTTCCTAACCCGGCCCTTCGCCGGGCTGGCCAACCGGCATGTCCTGGAGACAATGGGCCAGGTCGCCGCGCTGGAACTGACGCGGCCGCGCGCGCTGCCCAGGCGGGAGCGCTTCGCGGTCAGCGTCTTGCGCGACTTCGACTCCGGACGGGCCACGGTCACCGTAGAAAACAGCCGCAGTGGCGAGTCGGTCGCCCTGGAAGGGCCGATGCCGGATGTGCCGGCGCTGGCCGCCGCCGGCATCGAGCGGGTCGGAGGGGTTGCCAACCCGCCGGCGAGCTTCCATGTCAGCGACTGGGATTCGCTCGAGGGGAGTGAGTCATGAAGGCGCCGGCGCGGCCGGCCGGGCCTGATGCTCCAGCGGCATTGAGAAAGGAATCGTCCTGATGCTGCTGTTTCTCGATTTCGACGGAGTGCTGCACGGGCTGGGAGAACCGCCGTTCGCCCGGCTGCCGCGCCTGGAATCAATCCTGCGCGACCATCCGCAGGTGGAGGTGGTGCTGAGCACTTCCTGGCGGGAGGCCTATGGCCTGGAAAAGCTGAAGGGGCTGTTCTCCCCCGATATGCGCGGCCGGGTGATCGGACAAACTCCGGTGATCGATGATCCGTACACGCCAGCCGGCTACCGCCGGCATCACCGCTACCGGGAGGTGATGCTTTATCTGGAACGGGAACAGATTGATGGGCGACCCTGGCTGGCGCTGGAGGACGACCGCAGCAACTTCCCGGAAAACCTCCCGAATGTGGTGTGGTGCAGCGACACGACGGGGCTGGATGATGCGGCGGAGGCGAGGCTGCGGGAACTGCTCGCCAGCCTTTCCGGGTAGGGCGTGCATGCTGGCGAGGATACGCCGGGAGGGCATGTCCGGCTGCAGCGGGGAAACCCGATCGGCTTAGTCTCGAATGGGCTCACCCAGTGAGCCTTGCCCCTCCTATACTTGCCGCCATGAAAATCCCGAGCCACTCAAACGGCAACGCCGACAGGTTGGTGCGCATCGGCCGCCGGCCGCCCGCCAACACCGAGGCCCTCAAGGTGCTGGAGGAGGCCGCCGCCTGGGTGCGCGCGCATCCGGAAGCCGACCGGCTCGTCGTCCTGGCCGGCAGCCCGGGCCAGTGCCGGCCCTTCACCACCTCCATCGACAACCCCCTCGACTTCATCGGCCTGCTGGAAGTGATGAAGCACGAGCTGTTTCGGGAGAAGTGACATGCTCGGCGCCTGCATCGGCGACATCATCGGCTCGGTCTACGAGTTCAATGCCTGGAAGAGCCGCGAGTTTCCGCTCTTCAGCGAGAAGTCCGAATTCACCGACGACACCGTCTGCACTATCGCCGTGGCCGAATGCCTGCTCGATGGCAGCGATCCCGCAGTCGCCCTGCGCAAGTGGGGCCAGCGCTATCCCGGCCGTGGCTACGGCGGCAGCTACACCGTCTGGTTGCGCGATCCCAAGATGGGCCCCTACAACAGCTACGGCAACGGTGCAGCAATGCGGGTCAGCCCCGCAGCCCTGCTTGCCGGCAACCTGGAGGAGGCCCTGCGCATGGCAGACCATGTCACGGCGGTCACCCACAACCACCCGGAAGGACTGAAGGGGGCGGCGGCCACCGTCACGGCCATCTGGCTGGCCCGGCAGGGAGTGGCGCCTGAGGACATCCGTGAGCGGATCCAGAAGGATTTCGGCTACGACCTATCCCGCAGCGTCGATGAGATCCGGCCGAGCTACCGCTTCAACGAAACCTGCCAGGACACTGTGCCGCAGGCCATCGTCTCGGCGCTGGAGGCCACGAGCTTCGAGGATGCCATCCGCAATGCCATCTCCCTGGGAGGGGACGCCGACACGCTGGCGGCCATCGCCGGGCCGATTGCGGAAGTGCTGTTCGGCGTCCCGGAGGAGATCAGGAAACGCGGCTGGGCGCGCCTGCCCAAGGACATGCGCGATGTCCTGGAACGGCTGTACAAAAACGCCGAGGGCTGAACGGGACAGGCTCACGCCCTGAGACTGCCCCCTGCAAGAATGGGCCATCCGTAACGTGAAGGAGGCCCAAATGACCGAACTGCGCCTGACCGAACATGCCCGCACCCGCATGCAGCAGCGGGCCATCCCGCCGGCCGTCGTCGAGGCCCTCCTGGCCTACGGGCGCGGCGAGCACGACCACCGCGGCAGCACCATCGTCTATTTCAACAAGAGCGCCCGCCAGCGGCTGGAACGGGAACGCCGCATCCGCGACCTGGAACGCTATCTCGACGCCTATGCCGTGGTGGCGGGGACTGGTGAGGTCATCACGGTCGGCCACCGCGACAAGCGCATCCCCAGGCACTGAGGAATCGATTCGATGGCCACCGACGTCAATGACCCTGGAGAGCCTCGATTTCCTGCGCGAACGTTGAGCTGCCGAATGATCGCGGGAAATGTCCGCCTGCAGAAGATCGGGCTGGCCGGCGGCTGGCGCCGGCTCTTCATCGCCGGCGCGATCCTGCTTGCCCCCGCCGCCATTGCCTGGACATGGATCGGTCCGGGCAAGGGGTGGGGTTTTTCAGAGCAGATCGAAAACGCGTTGTCCCTCTGGGCAATCGGCGCGGCCGCGCTGGGGCTGCTGCTCGGCCTGCTTGCCGCGCTCGACCGGGGACTAGCATGGGTCGGCGCCGGCTTCGGCCTGGCGCCGGGCAGGGCGCGCATGGGGCTTGCCGCCGTCTTGGCGGGACTGACTTTTCTCGGGGCGCTCGCGCAATTCCTGCGCTACGAGACCGTCATGCCCGATGCGGGTGCCATGCGCGCGGGGGAGCTTTGCGTCGTGCTCGATCGCTGGACGGGCAAGGCCCATCCCTGCACGGGCCAGGCCCTGTACAACCAGGAACGAAAGCGCGCCGAGCCGCGACGGGCGGAGAAGGACGACAAAGAAGACGTCCTCTGGCGCCGGGTTGCCGGCATCCTGATTGAATTGCTGGAGATCGAGAGATGGATGCCGAACATGACCGGCCGGATCTGACCCAGGCCCAGCGGGAGGCCCTCGTGGATTTACTCTACAGGGCCTTCGTTTATCTGCGCTCTCCCGGCTACCAATACTTCTGGGACAGCCAGGAAGACTGGAACAAACTCGAAAAAGTACAGGCTGCGGTCGACTGGTCCGTCGCCTTTGGCGAAGCCCTGCACAACATCCCCAAAGATATCTATGGAGGCAACTTCGATTTCAAGTTCCACAAGGCCAAGATCGCTTGCTATGTCGATCGGAACCCGCGACTGGCCGAGTTCATCGCCCGGCTGGAGGAGATCGAGGCGATGGACGGGCGCAGCCCGCCCGCCGGCCCTGAAACGAAACACTGATTCGCAGGAGCCCCGCATGGCGATTGCCGCCTGTAGTAAAGCAGCCTGGCTCCGATAGCCGGTTCTGCTGCAGCGGGGCGGGGGAGGCGGGTTTTCGGGCGGACATGGCGGAATCGGGAGGCTTTCGGTATTCTTTGGGCATACCTTGCAAGAATTCCCCACCGGCGGGCTTCGGCAGGTCAGGGCGTGGGTTAACCGGCAGGAAGGGGACATGATCAGGCTCGAACCGAAAAACGTCAGGCCGCAGGACGCCAGGCTGGTGGTGGCGATTTCCTCGCGCGCGCTTTTCGACCTCGACGAAAGCCACCGCGTCTTCGAGCAAAGCGGGGAAGACGCCTACTCGAGGCACCAGATCGAGAAGGAGGACGAGCCTCTCGCTCCCGGCGTTGCTTTCCCCCTCGCGAAAAAGCTGCTGGCGCTGAACAGTCCCGAAACAGCGCGCGTGGAGGTAATCCTCATCTCCCGCAACAGCGCTGACACGGGGCTGCGTGTCTTCAACTCCATCCGCCACCACGGGCTGGACATCAGCCGCGCCGCCTTCACCCGAGGCGAGAGCCCCTACCGCTACATCGGCGCTTTCGGTGCCAATCTCTTTCTCTCCGCCAATGCCGAGGATGTAAGGAAAGCGCTGGAGGCCGGCATCGCCGCCGCTACCATCCTGCCTTCGGCCAAGGGGTGCGGAGACAACGCACAACTCAGGATCGCCTTCGACGGCGACGCCGTGCTCTTCTCGGATGAATCCGAGCGCATCTATGCGGCCAATGGGCTGGAAGCCTTCAACCGCAACGAAGACGAATCCCGACACCAGCCCCTTTCAGGCGGCCCCTTCCGGCCGTTCCTGGCGGCGCTGCACGAGATCCAGTCCTGCTACCCCGCCAACGCCTCACCCATCCGCACCGCGCTGGTGACGGCGCGCGGCGCGCCCGCCCACGAGCGGGTGATCCGAACCCTGCGCAGTTGGGGCATCCGCATCGACGAGGCGCTTTTCCTGGGAGGCCGCGACAAGGGCGAATTCCTCAAGGCCTTCGGCGCCGACATCTTCTTCGACGACCAGACACGGCACTGCGAATCGGCGGCCAACCATGTGGCGGCGGGGCATGTTCCTTTCGGCGTGAAGAATTCAAGCTGATGAGAAGTCCGAATCTGGCAACCGGCGTAACATTGGCGCCAAACATGAACAAAAGCAGGTCAGACAATTCTCGGCTGGGGTTTTCCACCGGGGGTGCCCTCAGTTCCCGCACGGCCATGCTGGAGGAACTCGATGCCCTGGTGGCTGTTGTTCCGCCTGATGCCACGGCGGAGGCTTATCGCCGGGCGATCCTCGAAGACAATGTGCTGCACAAAGCCACGGCATCCAACCGCGAAAAGACCTTCAAGTTCCTGCGCCGCCTCTACGCCCTTGATCCAGGCATCTGCCTGTTCCGCGAAATGCGCCGTCTGCAACGCTTCGCCGCCGATGACTCCCGCCTTCTCGCCGGCCTGCTGGCCATGGCACGGGAACCGATCCTCCGGCAATGCCTCGACTTGGTGCTGAGAACGCCCGTCGGCGAAAGCCTGGGCCGGCAGCAATTCGAAAACTGGATAAGGGCGCACGCTCCCGGCCAATATTCCGAGGCGATGTTTATGAGCTTCAGCCACAATCTCTACGCCTCTTTCTACCAACTCGGCTACCTGGGCGAATCCATCGGCAAGGCGCGCAGTCGTGTCCGCCCCAAGATCGGCATCGCCTCCGCCACCTACGCTGCCTTCCTCGACTGGCTGCAAGGCATGAGCGGCGTTTCTTTGCTACAAGGCAGCTTTTCGAAGGCGCTCGACCTCGGCACCGATGAGCACATTGCCCTGCTTACGGCGGCAGGCCGCCAAGGCTTGCTCAAGGCGGCTTACTCAGGCGGCGTGCTCCACCTGGATTTCCGTGGTTTCCTGAGAAATGACGAAACGAGGCTCGCCCCATGACCCTGGCCCAGACCATACTCGACCGCCTCAAGGAACATCTCTCCCTGCCGTGGCCCGAAAACGTCTCCCCACGCGAACGCGTCGTGATGGTGGTCTACCCGCCCAGCGACGAGCGCAAGCTGCGTCGCCTGATCCAGTCAGGCGAGTTCGCCAGCGAGATGAAAACCACCGGCCACGGCTGGAAGGAATATGACCTCGCCAGCGGGTTTTCCGCCTGGCTGGCGGAGTACGAATACCGTGACCGCTATCTCAGCCGTCCCGAGCGGCTCTGGGACGATGCCGGCAATGTGCGCGGCCTGGAGGACTATCTGGTGAAGAACATCGCCGATGCCGCCAGCACCCTCACCAGCAACGACGTGCTGGCACTGGTTGGCGGCGGCGGCCTGTTCGGGCTGCACAGCGTCTCGACGTTGATCGAGTGCATCGAGAGCCATTTTCCGGGCCGCCTGGTGATCTTCTTCCCCGGCGAGCACGACGCCAGGAACAATAGCTACCGCCTGCTCGGCGCCAAGGACGGCTGGGGTTACCTGGCCGTGCCCATCACCTGCTGAAGCCATAACGGAAAACACCATGAAGAATCGCGACGTATTCGACAAGGACATCGACGCCTTCTCCCTCGAAAACCAGGGGGTCGCCAAGGTCGATGAAGCGCTCGACGAACAGCAGCGCCAGACCCTCCGCTTCGAACTGGAGACCTTCGTCTGCAAGGGCCACTACGAAGAAGGCCTGCATCGCATTCTCGAATCCTTCGCTGACACCTTGCGCAAGAAGCATGAATCGCCGCCGGCCTGGGTTTCCGGCTTCTTCGGCAGCGGCAAATCCCACCTGGTCAAGATGGCGCGCGCGCTGTGGACGAACGAAGCCTTTGCCGATGGCCGTACCCCGCGCGACATCGCCCGGCTACCGGCCTCGGTGGCCGACACCCTCAAGGAACTCGACACCCTCGCGCGCCAGCGCAAGACAACCCTGCGCGCCGCCTCGGGCACGCTCAGTCAGGGCGAGGGCGACAGCATCCGCAAGGCCGTGCTCAGCATCGTGTTCAAGGCCGTCGGTCTGCCCTCGAAGTTCGACGAAGCCAGGGCGCTGCTCTGGCTGCACCACGAAGGCATCGACAATGCCGTGCGCGATGCGCTCGCCGGGAAGGGGCGCGACCTGGTGCGCGAGCTGCGCGACCTGACGGTTTCCTCCCACCTGCACGATGCCATCCTGGCCGCCAAGCCGAGCTTGGCGCGTGACGCCTTCGAATTGGGCGACAAGCTGGCGCAGTTCGCCGTCAAGGGCGACATCACGCAAGACGAATTCCTGACTTACTTCCGCGAGGCGGCCAGCGGCGATAGCGAGATGCCGGTGTTTCTGTTGGTGCTCGACGAACTCCAGCAGTACATCGCTGACAGCGCAGAACGTGCCATGCGCGTGCAGGAAGTCATCGAGAGCCTGAGCAAGAATTTCGACGGCCGCGTCATGGTCATCGCCACCGGGCAAAGCGCCCTGACCGGCACGCCCGTCCTCTCCAAGCTGCTGGGCCGCTTCCCGGTGCAGGTGCAGCTGTCCGATTCCGATGTCGAGGAAGTCCTGCGCGAAACCGTGCTCAAGAAGAAGGCATCCGCCAGCCAGCCCCTCAAAGACCTGTTCAGCCCGTCGGGCTGCCTGGGCGAAATCGCCGCCCACCTGCGTGACAGCGCCTTCGCCCACCGCCGCGATGACGAGGGCTTGCTCGGGCCCAGCTACCCCCTGCTGCCGACCCGACAACGCATGTGGGAGCGCGTTCTGGCGACCACCGACACCACCGGCACCGGCGTGCAGTTGCGCTCGCAGTTGCGCCTGGCCTTCGACGCCGTGCGCAAGAGCAAGGATGCGCTGCTCGGCCACATCGTCGGCGGCGACTTCATCTACGACGAAATCCGCATGCGTCTGCGCCAGTCCAGCCAGATCAGCGCCGAAACCGCCAACGCCATCGACAGGCTCGACGGCGCCAAGGACGAGCGCTCCCGCCTTAAGGCGCGCGTCCTGAAAGCCGTCTTCCTGCTCACCCGCATCACCAATAGCGTTCAGGACACCGGCCTGCATACCGACGCCCAGAGCATCGCGGACGTTTTGGTCGATGACCTCACCGGCCACAGCTCGTCGCTGCGCGGCAACGTTGCCACCGCGCTGGACGAACTGGTCGATAAAGACCGCCTGCTGATGCGCGTCTCCGCCGGCGGCCTGGAGGAATACCGCCTGCAAACCAAGGAAAGCGCCGACTGGTTCGCCTACCAGCGCGGCGAGGAGGATGCGCTGCGCAGCGATCCTTCCGCCTACGAGAGCAAGATCCGCGAGCAACTCATGCAACTGGCCGGCGAGCAGGTGCGCAAGCTGGCTATTCCGCAGGGCGCCAGCCGCGAGATTCGCCGCCTCAAGATACACACCGATCCGATCGCCGCGCCCAAGCCCGAGAGCGACATTCCCGTCTGGCTGCGTTCCGACATCGACGGCACCCAGGCCAAGGAAGTGCTCGCCGACGCCACCCGCGCCGGCATCAACTCAGCCATCGTCTTTGCCCACGTTGCCCTGCCGCACAAGGACGAGCTGGTGCGCGCCATCATCACCCGAGAGGCCGCCGAGCGCACCCTCGGCCATTTCGGCGAGCCGCAGACCCCCGAAGGCCAGGAAGCGCGCAACGCGCTCGCCAAGCAAAAGCACGATGCGGATGAAAGCGTCGATGCCCTGATCGGGCAGGCGCTCGAACAGGCCCAGGTTGTCCAGGGTGGCGGCCAGGTCGTCGATGAGGGCAATACGCTCGATGATCGCCTCAAGAAAGCGGGAACGGATGCCACGGCACGGTTGTTCCGCAAGTTCAACATGGTGGATGCCCCGGGCTGGGGCAAGGCGTTGGAAGACGCCCAGCGCGGCCTCGCCAATGCGCTCGAAAAAGTGGGCCATGCGGGCGCCCCGGAAACCCATCCGGCGGCACAAGAAATTCTCGCCTTCATCGGTTCGAGCGCCCCCAAGGGCAGCAAGCTGCGCGAGCGCTTCATGGGCGAACCCTACGGCTGGTCGCAGGATGCCGTCGATGCGCTGCTCGCCACCCTGTTCCACGTCGGTCAGTTGCGCATCGTCAATGCCAGCGGCGCGCCCTGGCCGCCCGGCAAGTTCATTGTCCGCGACGTTACTTCCAGCACGTTCTCGCGCGAGACTTCGCCCCTTTCCAACGAAGAAAAAAGCGCCATTGCCCGGCTGGTGAAATGCAAGCGCGACGAGGCCGAAGCGCGCGCGCCTGAGTTTGTCACCAAGCTCAAGGATGCCCTGGCGCGCGCCACCGGCGCCGCGCCGCGCCCTGAAGCACGTCCCAGCCCGCTGATCGACGAACTTGCCGCCACCTCCGGGCGCGATCTGGTCAAGCGCCTGGCCGAAGAAGAAAAGGCCGCTGCTGCACTGCTGGCCGGCCTAGAAGCCCAGGCCGCCAAGATCGCCCAGCGCGAGCCGCAATGGCAGCAACTGAATGACTTGTTGAACCACATGTACGGGCTGCCCGAGGCGGCGGCCCTCACCACCGAGCGCGACGCCATTCGCGATGGCCGCCTTCTGCTCGACGACCCCGACAAGGTCGCGCCGCTCGTCCATCGCGCGGCCGATGCATTGCGCGCCGCCGTCAACAAGCACGTCGGTGCTTACCGCACCGAGTACGACCGCTGCACCAAGGAACTCGAAGCCGCGCCCCAATGGGGCAAGCTTGCACCGGAGGATCGCGCTGCCATCCTGCGCGATGTCCAGCTTTCCGCCCCGGAAAACACGCCCAAGCTGGGTACGCTCGCCGAACTGCTCGACTCGCTGGCCGTCTGCTCGCCACAGCGTTGGACAGAGAAACGCGACGCCCTCGGCGGCCAACTGGCCCGCGCCCTGACCCTGGCTGCCCAGAAGCTGGAGCCCAAGGTGCAGCCGGTCACTCCGCCGCACTGCATTCTGCGCAACGAGGCCGATCTCGATGCCTGGCTGGCCGAAGTGCGCAAGGTTGTTTTAGGGAAATTACCCAACGGGCCAGTACAGTTGTGATATAAAGGTAAAACAATACCGCTTAATAGTATTTAATTCATATAACAGGTAAATCTTTACCGTTTATTAAAGCCAATGGGAACGCTGTCTTTCTCGGCCCCGAACGAACTTCAGGAACTCCTGGGAGAGCGCCTAAAGCGCTTGCGCTTGAGCCGTAATCTGGACCAGCGCACCACGGCGGAAAAGGCCGGCATCTCGGAAAAGGCGCTGCGCAATCTCGAAGCCGGGCGAGGCTCGACCGTGGAAACCCTGCTGCGCGTCCTGAAGGCGCTCGACTACCTGCAAGGGATCGATCTCCTCGCTCCGGAGGCGAGCGTCAATCCACTCGAATTGTTGCGGCAACCCAAACCACCGCAGCGGGTGCGCCGCCCGCGCAAGAAGAATTCGGCTGGCTAGTTCATGGACACCCCGGTCATCGAAGTGCGCATCTGGGGCCGGCGCGTCGGCGCGTTGGCGCCTGATCCTCGCCTGGGATGCTATGTCTTCGCCTATGACCCCGCCTGGCGTCGAACCGGCATCGAGTTGGCGCCGCTGACCATGCCGCTCGACGACCCGCGTCCGAGCTTCGCCTTCCCGGAACTGGCCGAACCGGCCTACAAACGCCTTCCCGGCCTTCTTGCCGATGCGCTGCCCGACGATTTCGGCAATGCCCTGATCGACGCCTGGATGAGCGCCAAGGGTGTCGAAAAGCGCGCCATCACTACCCTCGACCGCCTGGCCTATATGGGCAAGCGTGGCATGGGCGCCCTGGAGTTCAGGCCCGCGCGTGGCGCCCACCGCGAGAGCGCCGAACCCCTTGAAATGAAAAATCTCGTCGAAGCCGCGCGCAAGGTTGTGCATGGCGACCTGACCGGCGACGTTCAGGCCCAGGCGGCATTGGCCAACATCATCCGGGTCGGCACCAGCGCCGGCGGCGCACGCGCCAAGGCCGTCGTCGCCTGGAACCCGCAGACCGATCAGATTCGCAGCGGGCAATTCGACGCCGCGCCGGGCTACGAGCACTGGCTGCTCAAGTTCGACGGCGTCGGCAAGGATTCGGAACTGGGCGGCAGCGCCGACTACGGCCGGATCGAATACGCTTACCACCTGATGGCGCAGGCCGCCGGCATCCGCATGTCCCCCTGCCGCCTGCTCGAAGAAAGCGGGCGCGCCCATTTCATGACTCGCCGCTTCGACCGGGATGTCGCCGATGGCCGGACGATCAAGCACCACGTCCAGACGCTCTGCGCCATGAGTCACCTCGACTATAAGCAGCGCGCCACCCACGCCTATGCCCAGCTTTTCATGGCCATCGCCCAGCTCAAGTTGGGCGACGACGCCAACGGCCAGGCATTTCGCCGCATGGCCTTCAACGTCATGGCGAAGAACTGCGACGACCACAGCAAGAACTACGCCTTCCGCCTCAAGCAGGGCGGCGCCTGGGAACTGGCGCAAGCCTACGACGTCACCCATGCCTACAACCCGAAAGGTGAATGGACGTATCAGCACCTGATGAGCGTCAATGGCAAATTCAGCGGCATCGCCCGTACCGATCTGCTGGCCGAGGCCGACCGCTTCGGTGTCCGCCGTCCGCAAGATGCGCTCAAGGATGTCCGCGCCGCCATCGACAACTGGCCCGAGTTTGCCAGGCAGGCCGGACTGAGCCAGCAAACGATTGATGGCATCCGCGCCGACTTCGAACCGCTATGAAAATCACCCTTTCCCGCGAACACCGCAAGATCCTGGAAACCACAGTTGCCCAGGCGCGTGCCGCCGTCGAAGCCGGCGCTGAAAAGGCGCTCAAGGCGCTCGCCGTCGCCGCCAAAGAAGCACCCGCCCACGCCACCGAGCCGCAGAAAAAGCTTCGCGTGCGCCTGCGTGCGCATGGCCGCGCGCTGGGCGATCTGCTGCGCCCCGACGACACGCAAGCCATAGCCCACCTCGTCACCGAGATCGCCTACGAGCATTGGCACCGCATGCTCTTTGCGCGTTTCCTCGCCGAGAGTGATCTGCTCATGCACCCGGACGGCTACCCGGTCAGCCTCGCCGACTGCAAGGAAGACGCCGAGCGGCTCGATCCCCCCGCACGTAGCGAATGGGAAGTCGCCGGGCACTATGCCTCGGCGATGCTGCCCAACGTCTTCCGCCCCGACAGCCCGGCGCTGGCGCTGCAATTGCCGCTGGAAACCGAGCAGGCGCTCGAAGCCTTGCTCGCCAGGCTCCCCGTCACCGTCTTCCAGGCCGACGACAGCCTGGGCTGGAGCTACCAGTTCTGGCAGGCGCCGAAGAAGGAAGAAGTGCAGCGGCAGATGAAGCAGGCCGGCACCAAGGTCGGTGCCGACGAACTACCGGCGGTGACGCAGCTATTCACCGAGCAGTACATGGTCGCCTTCCTCCTCGAAAACGCCCTCGGCGGCTGGTGGCACAGCCGCCACCCGCGCATGAAGTTGCCGGTGGAGATGCCCTACCTGCGGTTTATCGGCGAGGGTGCCGTCCCGCCAGCGCCGACTTTTGGCACACCCGCCGCCGGAACCTTCCCGGCCTGGCCCGACACGCTGGCCCAGTTCAAGCTGCTCGACCCCTGCGCCGGTTCCGGCCACTTCCTCGTCTCGGCCTTCCACTACCTGGTGCCGATGCGCCGCGCCACCGAAAAGCTCTCGGTGCGCGATACCATCGACAAGGTGCTGGCCGACAACCTGCACGGCCTCGAACTCGATGCGCGTTGCGTCGAGATCGCCGCCTTCGCGCTGGCGCTGGCCGCCTGGCGTTTTCCGGACGAGCACGGCAACCCCATTGGCTACCGTCCCCTGCCACGCCTCAACATCGCCTGCGTCGGCGTCGCGCCACGCAGCAAGAAGGCCGATTGGCTCAAGCTCGCCGGGGGCGATGAACGCCTCGAAGGCGGCATGGCCGCGCTCTACGCCCTGTTCCAGAAAGCCCCGGAACTCGGCAGCCTGATCGACCCGATGGCCGCCACCCGTGGCGATCTGCTCGATGCGCATTGGCAAGAACTCGAATCGCGGCTGGAGCAGGCGCTGGCCCAGAAAGGCGACGAACAGGAAATCGAAGCCCGTGTCGCCGCGCAGGGTATGGTGCAGGCGTCGCGCATCCTGACGCGCAAGTATCACCTGGTCATCACCAATCCGCCTTATCTAGGCGCGGGGCAGCACGGCCCGGTACTCAAGGACTTCTGCGAGGAGCATTACAAGGCCTCCAAGAGCGACCTCGCCAATGTCTTTCTGGATCGCAGCATCAAGCTCTGTGCACCTGGTGGCGCAGTGTCCTTCGTCATGCCCCAGAACTGGCTGTCTCTGGGTACTTACCAGAAACAGCGCGAGCACCTCCTCAATTACGCGACTTGGAATTTGTTGGCGCGACTGGGGGCGGGAGCATTCGAAACCATTACCGGCGAGGTAGTAAACGCCATCCTACTCACCTTGACCCATGCACGCCCCGCCGAATCCAACTTGATGCGTGGTGTCGACGCTACCGCACCAAAATCTCCAGCAGAGAAGGCTGCTTTTCTCGCCAAGGAGCCGCTTATTGAGATTGCTCAACAAAGGCAACTTGCGAACCCAGACGCGCGAATTTCACTTGACGCGTTAGGCCAACTAACATTGCTGAGCAACTATGCAGAAGCATTGGTTGGATTGCAGACAAGTGACGATCCCATGTTCGTCACAGCATTTTGGGAACAACCGCAAATCGACAAAGCCATTTGGGAATTGATGCAGTCAACTCCGGACACATTCTCTGAAACTGATGGTCAATCCTGGTTGGTGAAATGGGAGCAAGGGAACGGGTTGTTGCTGTCTCTACCGACCGCATATCCGACAAAAGGACTAAAGGCGATTGGTAGGGTTGGGATTGCAGTTCACCGAATGGGGGAGCTATTCGCATATCGCTACGGCAAGGAGCGATTTCACCAGAGCGTTGCCGTAATTCTTCCGTCTAGCGATGCGGACATCGTCCCTATTTGGTGTTTCTGCTCGTCGCCAGACTTCAATAGTTCTGTACGGCAAATCGACAAGACTTTGAAAGTCACTAACGCGACGTTAGTCAAGATTCCGTTCGACCTCGACCACTGGCAAAAAGTCGCCGCCGAACGCTACCCCAATGGCCTGCCCAAACCCTATTCCGACGATCCGACGCAGTGGATTTTCCACGGCCACCCGAAACCGGCCACCGATCCGCTGCAAGTCGCCGTCGCTCGTCTGCTCGGCTATCGCTGGCCTGCGGAGTCGGATGCCGAGATGGAACTCTCGGACGAGGCGCGTACCTGGATCGCGCGTTGCAAAGACCTCGACGGCCTGATCGACGACGACGGCATCGTCTGCCTGCCAGCCGTGCGCGGCGAACCGGCAGCCGTGGATCGCCTGCGTGCGCTGCTCGCCAAAGCCTTCGGTGGCGACTGGTCGGCGGCGCGCGAAAGTCAGTTGCTGCGCGACGCCGGTTGCGACGGTCTGCCGCTGGCGCAATGGCTGCGCGATAAGTTCTTCGAGCAGCACGTCGCCCGTTTCCAGAAGCGCCCCTTCATCTGGCACGTCTGGGACGGCCACAAGGAAGGCTTCTCGGCGCTGGTGAACTACCACCTGCTGACGCGCGAGAAGCTCAACACCCTGATCAACCTCTACCTCGGCGACTGGATCACCCAGCAGAAACGCGCCGTCGATGCCAGTAACTCAGATGCCACGCTCAAGCTCGCCAAGGCCGAGGCGCTGAAGGCGCAACTCGAAGCCATCCTGGCAGGCGAACCGCCCTACGACATCTTCGTGCGCTGGAAGCCGTTGCACCAGCAGCCGCTCGGCTGGGACCCGGACATCAACGACGGCGTGCGCATGAACATCCGCCCCTTCGTCGAGGCCGGCGTGCTGCGCATTCCGAGAAACAAGCTGGGCATCAAGTGGGAAGCCGATCGCGGCAAGGATGTCGCCTCCGCGCCGTGGTTCAAGCTCGGCCCGACCTACGGCGAACCTGAAGGCACGCGCATCAACGATCACCACACTACGCTGGCCGAGAAGAAGGCGGCCAGGGAGAAGGCGAAGAAATGACAGCCAAACCGACTACCGTGCTGGCGGCGCTGATCGCTCGCCTGAAAGATCAGGCAAAGCGTTTCAACCCGACCCTTGAAGCCGCGCCCGTCGCCATTCTCTGGACGGACGAGAAGCGCGAATGGGAAAGCGTGCTGCCCAGGATCAAAGAGGCGCTGCCGGAATTGTTTTCGCTGGGCGACTATGCGCCGGACGAGCGGACCGGCCCCGGTGTCTGGCTGCGCATGGTGGCCGACGGCCATGCCGGCAAAGTCAGTCCCGGCGAGACGGCGATTCTGTATCTCCCCGGCGTCGGCAACGGCCAGTTGCGCACCGATCTGCGCGGCCTGAAGGACGATCCGCAACTCGCCCCCTTGGCGGAACTGCAATTCCGCGGCTGCTTCTGGCGGCAGGAGAACGGCAAGGACTGGACGCCGCGCGCCTTCCTCGAAACCAGGCGCGGCGGGCTCGGGCTGAAAGTTTCCGGCAATCAGGAAACCCTGCAAGCCTTGAAGGCAGCGCTGGGTAAGCTGCTGATGCAGAACCTGCCTGCAGTCGAAGCCCAGGCAATCGACGAGCGCACCCTCAACGACCTGATCAACCCCGCGCCCGACGAAACCGTGCTGCGCTGGCTGACCGATCCCGAGGCGATCAAAAGCGAGAAGGAATCGGCCTGGGAGAGTTTTGTCGCCACCACTCGCACGCGCTTCGGCGTCGATCTGAACAGGGGGGCGATGGAGCTGGCGCAGAAGATTCTAGCGAGCAAACCGGGCGATGCGGCCTACCCGCTTTGGGAAAAATACTGCGCCCATTGGCAAAGCTATCCGCAGGCCTACGGGGTGTTCAGTGCCATCGCTCCGCCCGATCTCTTTCAGGGCGCGGAGCGCTATCCGCGTGAAAACGAGGCCGACGAAAAACAGCTTGCCGATGAACTGCTGAAGGCTGTTGCGCTGGAGCCGGTCGCCGCCGCCGAGGCCGTGCTGGCGGCTGAGGTCAAGCATGCCGCCCGACGCGAGACGCTGTGGGCGCGCATGGGGCATGCGCCCCTGGCGATGGCCCTCTCGCATCTTGCCAGTATCGCCAAGGCGACTCTGGAACCGCTGGCGGGCGGAAATGCGCTGGAGGCGGCGCAACGCTACGCTGAGGGCGGCTGGTGCATCGATCAGGCCGCTTGTGCGGCTATCGCCATCGCCCAGCAAGCCGAGCTCGAAAAACCCATTTACGCCGTGTTGGAGACGCTTTACCGGCGCTGGCTGGAAAAGCAGGCCGAAGGTTTTCAGCGCCTGGTCAGGAAGGATGGCTATCCGCACTGGAGCCTGCCCGAGGTGCCGGATGGCGCTGTCGTGCTTTTCGTCGATGGCCTGCGACTCGACCTGGCGCGCGAGCTTGAAACGCAGCTCCAGACCGACAACGGCCTGGATGTCGCCCTACAGCACGGCTTTACCAGCATTCCCTCCGTGACCAGCAGCGGCAAGGTTTGGGTGTCTCCCGCCTGCAAGCTGGCCAAAGGCGGGAATGGCACCGGTTTCGAACCCAGGCTTCCGAAGGGTTCCTATACGGCAAGCATTCTGCGCAAGGCGATTGAGGCCGAGTCCTTTGCCCTCGTCGATACCGAGAACCCCAGCCTCGCTTACGGCAAGGGCTGGGCCGAATTCCCCGGCGATATTGACAGCGACGGCCACAACAAGGGACTGAAGTTGGCGCGTGCCGTGGCGGCCCATCTGGACGACCTGGCGAAAACGATACGCCGCCTGCTGAATGCCGGCTGGAAGGAAGTCTGGGTGGTCACCGATCACGGATGGCTGTTGCTGCCGGCTGGTTTGCCCAAGGCGGAACTGCCGGCCAAGCTGACTGAAACCAAGTGGGGACGCTGTGCCGTGCTGAAGGATGCGGCGAGCGCCCACGATTGGCTGGTGTTGCCCTGGAGCTTCGACCCGGCCGTGCGCGTGGCGCTGGCGCCCGGCATCTCGGCGTTTTCCAGTGGCCGCGAATACGACCACGGTGGTTTGAGCTTGCAGGAATCGGTGGTGCCCTTCATGAAGGTAAGCCGTACCGGCCCGGTTGCCGGACAGCCCCGGCTGAGGTCCGTGTCGTGGAATACCCGCAAGACCATCTGTTCGGTGGTGACGAGCGATGCGGCAGAGTTGTCGGTGGCCCTGGAGCGTCTCGGTACAATGATAGGAGAAGCCGAGCGCATCGATGCCGATGGCAAGGGGCGCATTGTCTTCGAGGAGGTGGATGATTTGATCGGCGAGCAGATCTCGGTAGTGCTGCTCCGCGAAGGCCAGAAAGTGGCCGAGGAGCGCTTGGTTTTCGGAGAGGCATGGCATGGAGCTTGATGCGCTGGATCGCAAGGCGGCGGACGCCTTCGATGGCTACATCGTCCGCAAGGATTTGGTGCGGCAGTTCTCGCGCCAGTTTCCGGTGCCGACCTACGTGGTCGAGTTCATGCTGGGGCGCTACTGTGCTACCACCAATGAGAAGGAGATCGAGGAGGGTCTGGGCATCGTGCAGCGCCAGTTGTCCGAGCGTACGGTGCGCGCCGGCAACGAGGAATTGATCAAGTCCGCCGCCAGGGAAAAGGGGCAGGTCAAGATCATCGACATCATTACGGCGCGGCTGGACGCCAAGACCGATTCCTATGTCGCCGAACTGCCCTCGCTCAAGCTGCGCGATGTGCGCATCTCGGCGGAACTGGTCACCGAACACCAGCGCATGCTGACCGGCGGCTTTTACGCCGAGGTGACGCTCGGCTACGACGCTGCCATCGCGCAGGAGAAGGGCGGCCGGCCCTTCGGCATCGACGGCCTGCGCGCCATCCAGCTCTCCCAGCGCGACGTGCTCGACAAGATGTCGGCCGCGCGGGCCAAGCTGACGACGACGGAATGGAAGGACTTCCTGCTGCGCTCCATCGGCCTGGAACCGGCGCAACTCACTGAGCGGCACAAGGATGCGATCCTGCTGCGCATGATTCCCTTCGTCGAGCGCAATTACAACCTGGTCGAGATCGGCCCGCGCGGCACCGGCAAGTCGCACCTTTACCAGCAGGTCTCGCCCTACGCGCACCTGGTTTCCGGCGGCAAGGCCACCGTGGCGCGCATGTTCGTCAATAACGCCAACGGCCAGCGCGGCCTGGTCTGCCAGTACGACGTGGTCTGCTTCGACGAGGTGTCCGGCATCTCCTTCGATCAGAAAGATGGCGTGAACATCATGAAGGGCTATATGGAGTCCGGCGAGTTCTCGCGCGGCAAGGAAAGCATCCGTGCCGACGGCTCCATCGTGATGGTCGGCAACTTCGATGTTGATGTCGAACACCAGCAACGTATCGGCCACTTATTTCAGCCGCTGCCGCCCGAGATGCGCGACGACACGGCTTTCATGGACCGCATCCACTGCTACCTGCCGGGCTGGGACGTGCCCAAGCTCAAGCCGGAAATCTTCACCGATCACTTCGGCCTGGTCAGCGACTTCCTCTCCGAGTGCTTCACGCAACTGCGCAACCAGAGCCGCCTGGCCGTGCTGCAAAACCGCGTTTTCTTCGGCGGCGCTCTATCAGGGCGCGACATCAACGGCGTCAACAAGACTATCAGCGGCCTGCTGAAACTGATCCACCCCGGACAGGATGCCGCAGTCAGCGACGAAGACCTCGAATGGGCTGTGCGCCTCGCGCTGGAAGTGCGCCGCCGCGTCAAGGAACAGCAAAAGCGCATCGGCGCCGCCGAGTTCCGCAACACGCATTTCAGTTACACGCTGGGGGCGGAGGGGGTCGAGAAATTCGTCTCGACGCCTGAGCTACAGAGCCAGGGTGGTATAGGCGATGAGCCGCTGGAGGCCGGACAAGTCTGGACGCTGTCCCCCGGCGGGGCAGACGAGCATCCCGGCCTGTTCCGACTCGAAATCAACGAAGGGCCGGGCAGTGGCGTGCGGGTGTTGAACAAACCCGTGCCGCAGGCGTTCCAGGAATCCATCCGCTGCGCCGAACAGAATCTTTACGCCCGTGCCATGCAACTCGTCGGCGACCGCGATCCGCGCGCCCATGAGTTTTCTGTACAACTGCGCGGCTTCGATGCCGCCAAGAGCGGCGCCAAAACCGGCGTCGCATCGCTGATCGCGCTGTGCAGCGCCCTGCTGCGCAAATCGGTGCGCGGCGGCCTGGTGGTTGTCGGGGAAGTTACGCTCGGCGGCACCATCGAGCCGATCCATAACGCCGTCAGCCTCGCCGAAATCGCCGCGGAAAAGGGCGCAAAGTCGTTGCTGCTGCCGGTCTCCTGCCGGCGGCAGCTGTTTGATCTCTCCGACGATCTGGCGACGAAACTCGACATCGAGTTTTTTCAGGATGCGCGAGATGCGTTGCTGAAGGCGCTGGCGGAATGAGATATACGAATAACCGCCGCCATTCAGAGTAATTATGGACTCCCTGAACTTGAGTCGCCTTAGCGTCGTTGAGCGACACGCTCTCGAAGATCGAAAGGAACCAATACATGTCCGGATCGGCCTTTCAGACCAATCCCTATGATCTCTACAAGCTCTTGGAAGACTGCCATCGCGGCATTCTTCAACTGCCGGACTTTCAACGCAGCTGGGTATGGGACGAAGACCGCATCAAGAGTCTGATCGCTTCTATCTCGCGCGCCTTTCCTGTGGGCGCGTTGATGACGCTGGATACCGGTGGGGAGGTGAACTTCAAGCCTCGTCCGGTGGAGGGCGCACCCGCTGAAGCGAAGAGCGTCGCTCCCCATTCGCTGTTGCTGGATGGGCAGCAGCGTATGACTTCGTTGTATCAGGTGACACTACGCGGCAAGGTGGTGGAGACGGTCACACCGAAGAACAAGAAGGTAAAGCGCTGGTTCTACATCGACATCCGCAAGGCGCTGGATGACGCGGCTGACCGCGAGGAGGCCATTGCCGGCGTGCCGGAAGACCGAATCATTCGCACCGATTTCGGACGTGAGGTGGTGCTCGATCTGTCCAAGCCCGAGGGCGAATACGCGGCGCTGATGTACCCAGTGACCCAGGTGTTCGACTGGGACCGCTGGCAAGACGGCTTTGACAAGCACTGGCGAGGTGACGAGCACGAGGCGGTGCGCGAGATATTCCGGGACTTCAAGCGCCAGGTGCTGGAGAACTTCAAGTATTACCGCGTGCCGGTCATCTCGCTGGATCGCTCAACATCCAAAGAGGCGGTGTGCGTGGTGTTCGAGAAGGTGAATACCGGCGGCAAGCCACTTGATGCCTTCGAGCTGGTCACGGCAATGTATGCGGCGGACGGCCACGAGCTGCGTAAGGACTGGTACGGCGATGACGAGCACAAGGGCCGACACAAGCGTTTCGTGGACACGATGCGCCCGGCCGATTCCGAGGCGGGAATCATCGCTAACGTGAGCAACACCGATTTTCTTCAGGCGATCTCGTTGTTTTTCACGCGGGAGCGCCGCCGTGAGGCGGAGCGTGCCGGTAAGACGGGCAAGGAGCTGCCAGCCGTGATCGGGAATCGCCAGGCCCTGCTGAACCTGCCGCTGACGGCCTACAAGCGTTACGAGAAACAGGTGGAGCATGGCTTCGTTCAGGCCGCGAAGTTCCTGCACATGCTGCACAGCTACCGAATCTTCGACCTGCCCTATCAGTCGCAGATTGTGCCGCTGGCGGCCATCATTGCCGACATCGGCGAGGCGTGGGAGCACGAGGCGAACCGGGCGAAACTTGTGCGCTGGTACTGGAATGGGGTGTTTGGGGAGTTGTACGGCTCGGCGGTGGAGTCGCGCATCGCGCGTGATTTCATGGAGGTGCCGCGCTGGTTGCAGGGTGGGCCGGAACCGTCCACGGTAAGCGAGACTATCTTCCGCGCAGACCGCCTGAAAACCATGCGCATGCGCCTTTCGGCAGCCTACAAAGGCGTGAATGCGTTGCTGATGAAGGAAGGGGCCCAGGACTTTCGCTCGGGGCAGAAATTCGACCACACCGTGTTCTTCGGTGAGAACGTGGATATCCACCACATTTTCCCGCAGGACTGGTGCAAGAATCAGGGCATCAAACCGGAGGTCTACGACTCCATCATCAACAAGACGCCGCTGTCATACCGTACCAACCGGATCATCGGTGGCGTAGCGCCCTCGGAATATCTGGCCAAGCTTGAGAAAGGTGACAAGCAGACCCCGGCCATCGAGCGGGAAAGGCTGGATGCCTATCTTCGTTCGCATCTGACCGATCCGGCCATCTTGCGCAGCGACAACTTTGACGCATTCATGGCCGACAGGCAGATGCGTTTGTTGCGTTTGATCGAGCAGGCAACCGGTAAAGCCGCCTACACAGGTGAAATGCCAGAGGAAGGTGTGGATGTGGGGGGCGATGAAGAAGGCATTGAGATGGAAATGATCATCGCCTCGTGAGAACGACAAAGAGAAGTACAGCAGGACGTTGAAGTTCTCCAGCCACGGTTTCGAGGAAAAGTGATCCACCGTTGCCCGATTACTTCGCCGTGCTGTAGGGAATGACTTTTTCTTAAACTCGAAGGGAGATCGCCATGGCGCACGAAGTCAGCGCAAAGCTGCACACGAAAGTCGTCGCTCATAAGGACCTGGAAATCGATGTGAAGACAATTTCAAACGGCAAGCCCTCTAAGCTGGGCACGCTGTTGATCAGCAAAGGGAATATCGAGTGGTTGCCAAAAGGGAATTTCGTGAACAAAAATCGGCTTACCTGGATGCAATTCGCCACGCTTATGGAAGAGCAGGGCAAGACAGTCAAAATGAAGAAATAATGGCATTACCTCTCAATGTACTCAGCTTCAGGATTCCAACACGATCAAAGGCAGAACCACCCACCAGCCATCGACCTTGATACTGTCCTGGTATGCCGGGTCGGTGGTTTGCAAGCGTGTGCGCCATACCAGGCTTTCGACGTTTGCACGAATCACCTTGTCGGCTTGCAGCGATATTTTCTTGGCAAGTTTTCCCACAACCTGCCCATGCTCATCGGTAAGCTCCAATCCGTTCTTGTTGCGTGAAATCCGCAATGGATCGCCTACCCGCAAGGCGGCCAGAGCACTATGTACAGTACTTGAGGCCTTGTGTCTTCCTGCGAAGCCAAGGTCTACCTCGGCAAGGCCCTGGGAAAGATAACGCCAACCCAGTTCCTTGCGGCGCGGGATCTGTGCGGGCAGCGGAGTGCGGCAGATATGAGGGCCTTCCAATCCCGGCGAAAAGGGATTCGGCGAGGCGGCTTCACAGAGGATCAGGTTTTCTCTCGCTCGCGTCATGCCTACATAGTAAAGGCGCCGCTCCTCGTCGGAGGCCTGGCGCCAATCGCCGCCGTCCAGGATGGCGACATGCTTGAACTCCCGTCCCTTGGCGCCATGCACCGTCGAGAGCACGACGCGACCGCGCTCGGAGCGTCGCGCCTCGTTGCCGAATTCAAACAAGGCATCTGAAAGCACAGCGCTGGGAATCTCCCGATCCGGCCAGCCGCCTTGGACTTCCTCGATGAATTGCGATAGCAGGGCCTGCCAGGAATTGTCGGGATCGCCGTCCCTGAAGCGAGCCGAGAACCAGCGCGATAGAGCGGGCTGCCTGATGCGGCGGCCAGGCTTGTTCTTGATTTGTGTGAGCAGGGCTTGGCCCTCGCGTGTCTGGTGCAGGCGGGGTTGGCCGGAATCGCGGTCGGAAGAGGTGTAGCGAATGCCTTGCAATTCGCACCAGGCGCGTATCGGCTCCAAGGTGATGCGGTTACGTGCCAGGACGGCGAAATCCGACCAGTCCGAATTGGCGTCGAGCGACTTCAGGCGTTTGATCTCAGCCATGATGATCTCGGCCTGACCGATGGCATCGTTCGGCACGGCGAGTATATGGATTCGACCGCGGCTCAGGGCGTCGATCCGATCCCAGCGCCCGCCCGCGGGATCCGCGCTGCGGGCATGGTTGATGCGAATCGGGTGATCCTTTTTCATCCGCTCCGCGTTGACGGAAATCATCCGGTTTGCTGCGTCGATGATATTGCGGCTGGAGCGGTAGTTTTCGACAAGATAATCTGTCTTGGCCTGATAGTCTTCCTGGAAGCGCCGGATGAATTCGTTGCTGGTCTGGCGAAAAGCGTAGATGTTCTGGTCGTCGTCGCCGACGGCGAGCAGGGCGAGCTTGGCGTCGTTGTCCTTCAGGGTACGGCCGGCCAGCGCGCTGATCAGGGCATATTGCCTGGCATCGATGTCCTGGTATTCATCGACAAGGATATAGCGGTAGCCTGCCAGCAGGCGATCTCTCAATTCGTCTGCTTCATCGGCGGTATCCGTCGTCTTGCCGCGGCCTTCCAGCAAGGCCAGCGCATCTTCCAGCATCCGGTCAAAATCGGCTTCCAGGCCGCCTTCGGCAAGACGCGCCAGGCTGGTCCCCGTCAGTCGCAGAGCCATGGAATGGTAGGTCAGGACGGTAACGCCGACGGCGTCGTTGCCAACCAGACCGTACAGGCGCTGACGGATCTCCCAGGCGGCGGCGCGGTTGAATGCGAGCACCACGATGCTCGAAGCTGGCTCCCGCAGAACACGCAACAGATAGGCAACGCGGTGCACAATGACGCGCGTTTTGCCTGACCCCGGTCCGGCCAGGATCAGGCGGTTCGTCTCGCGCTTTTCCGCCACGATATTCTGCTGCAGGGGGTGCTTCAGATTATCGACTATGCGGCGATAGGATTCCTCCGTCGTGGCGCGCTCAAGCATCTCTCGGCGCCCGCCGAAGTAGCGGCGTATGAAATCCGACTTAGGCAGGGTGAAATAGGCCAGCACGAAGCCGAGGGCGTCCGATAGTTTCTTCAGGCCGAGCCGCGCGTATTCCTGGATTACGTGAACCTGGAAGTTCTTTTCGCCGTAATGCTCGTCGAGCGGCTGAAAGTCAGCCGCGGTGAAACGGCGCGTGCTCTCTTCAGGGAAGATACGGATAGTCATCGCCGAGCGGAACACGCTCTTGCCGCGGTCTAGGATCAGCACGCCGTTGTCGTGCAGGTACAGCAAAGCAGCTTCAACTGCAGCCGGTTCGTCCTTCAGCGTCGGGCCGACTTCAAGATCGGAACGTAGCGCCTCTGCAAGTTCCCCCATCTTGCATTCCACACGCAAATCAACCCCCTGCAGGCGGGCTTCGAGCCGGGAGAGCAGTGCGCCCAGCAAAACTGCTGCAACCCGTCGTCTTCTCGAAGCAATCTCTCGAATGCTCGACCAGTTGCGCAGCAATCGCACCCTCAGCACTTCTCGTCGCTGAATCCGTACGTCGAACAAGGCGCGTCGGCCGTGGCTGTCTTCTCCGAAAGGGCGCGCCAGCGACCGCATCAGGGTCAGCAATTGGTCCGGCAGAAATTCGAAGCCGGTACGCAGCCTGATCTCCTGGCAGACGGCACGCAGGTGCATGTCTTTCCATTCTCCGTCATCTGCGTCCGGCGCAAGTTCGGGGAGAAGTTCGACAAGGGCTGCTTCGAGCCTGGACAGACGATCCAGTCGGTCAAGGGAGGCGTCCTTCACGCCCTTGCGCAGAAGCACGGTCAAGGCCAGATCGTTGGACAGTACCCCAAGCTTCTCAAGCTGGTGCAGGAGCTTGATGCATTCGTCGCTTGGCAGGCCGAGATGAATCATCAACTCGTCCGTGCTGATGCCCTCGTCCTCGCGAGCGTTGATGAGAAGCGTCAAGAGGTCGAGGTACTTTCGCCGCATGTCATCCGAAAGATTGGCGTGGGTCAGCCGTATTGACGCCTCCGCCAGGGATCCGACCTTGAGACTGCCGGGGAATACGCGGGTGTGGTTTTCATCCCGCTGGAGGAAGCGCGCACGTTCCAGCCAGGCAATGGCCGTCCTGACCTTGGTATCGGCATCCGGCCGTTCGGCCTCGATCGAGGTTTCGATTTCATCGTCGGCCAGAATTTCCCCCGGTGTAACGACGACTTCCGTGCTTTTGGTACGCCTCGAATAGCGACGCAGGGCACGCAGAATGCCTGCGATATCGCGGCGCGAGAGGCGCGAGCGAGCGGTAAGAGAGAACTGGGCTTCGACATCTTCCTCGTCGTAGAGCAGCACGCAGCGCGATCCGTGGCGATCACGTCCCGCCCGCCCGGCTTCCTGAAGGTAGTTTTCGAGGGAACCGGGTATTTCGGCATGAACGACCAGGCGGACATCGGATTTGTCGACGCCCATGCCGAATGCGTTGGTTGCTGCGATCACGCGAAGGTCGCCCTTGATGAACGCATGCTGCACGTCCTTCTTGACGCCGGCATCCAGGCCGGCATGGAAATGGGCGCAGGGCCAGCCCATGTCCTTGAGGTAGGCGGAGATCTCTTCGCAACTCTTGCGGCGCGAGGCAAAAACGATGGCGCCACCCTCGGAGTTCTTGAGTTCCTGTTCAAGCAACCGATGGATGAGAGGATATTTTTCAGCCTTGCCGATGGCCATCACCTCATAGTGCAGATTCTCCCGTTCGTGTCCGCCGTCGAAGATTTCCAGCTCAAGGCCCAAGGATTCCCGAAAGTGTTCGCGCAGGTCCGCAACGACCTCTTTTTTGGCGGTGGCGGTAAAGCAGCATACGGGCGCCAAGTTCTCCAGATAACGTTCCCGGATAAAGCGGGAAACATAAAGATAGTCTGGTCTGAAATCGTTGCCCCACTTGGAGAGACAGTGCGCCTCGTCAAATACCCAGGCGCCGATTTCCCGGTGGCGGATGGCGTCCGTGAACGCCTTGTTGCGGAACTGTTCAGGCGAGACCAGCAACAGTCCGACATCGCCAAGTCGGATCTTCTCCAGCACGTCCCGCCTCTCTGGCATGGTCAGCAGCCCGTTCAATGTGGCTCCGGTGAAAATGCCCTGCCTGACCAGGTTGTCAACCTGGTCTTTCATCAGCGACTGCAGTGGCGAGATGACAATGGTCAGGCTGCCGTTGCGCCAATGGCGGGACAGCGCGGGGAGCTGGAAGCAGATGGACTTGCCACCGCCGGTGGGCAAGATAGCGAGGTGAGATTTTCCGGCATAGCCTGCCAGCACGATGTCCTCTTGCAGCGAGCCGCCATCCTTGTTAGCTGGTTCGGGGCGGAACGCAGTGAAGCCGAATAGGCGCTCGAGCTCCTTGCGCGGGTCGAGATAGGTAGTGCAATAAGCGCAGGCGGGATCATTGCAGGGGGTCTCGCGCAGCTTGTGAATCAAGTTGCGCACCTCGGGGTATTGATAACGCACCCAGGGCGGCAAGACGGAATTGCCGCCGCTCACCCTGAGCCAAGCGAGCACATAGGCCAGGGGCTTGCTGATGTCGGTATCCTGGATTGCCGCAGACAGCACCTTGCGCATCGAAGTGGCGCAAACCTTGTCGTGGGAAATTGCGATCGCGATATCGAGAACATGGTTCGGAGCCGGAGGCAGGGCGCGTCGAAGCGTTGCGAAAAAGCTGGCCACCCCATTGCGCGGATCGCGCGTGAGGAGGTAGTGATAGCAGGCCAGCAGATCGGGAGCGGTTTCTTTCAGCGCCGTGAATGCCTGGAACTGGTCTTGCCAAAGTCTGTAAGCGAGCTTGGCGTCCTTCAGCGGATCGCTGCGTGAGTCGCTGACCAGTTTGTAATCTTTGACGAGGCTGTGATAGGGATTCTGGGGAAAAGCGATTGGGGAGAGTTCCAGCGTATCGACGACCGGCAATGCATGCAGCTTGAGCTGAGGAAATCGGGACTTGAGAATAGGAAGATCATGATGCAGCACATTGTGGCCGAGGACGAAAGCGGCGCCTTCTGTCAGGGCGTCAAGAGCTTCGGCAACATTCCCGGCCTTGCCAACATCACCCAGGCTGAGCTGCTTCCCAGTATCGGGACGCCACGCGGCCAGTTTGCGAATGTCCAGAACATCCGTTGCGGATGTCTCGATGTCGAGACTGAGGCACTTCGGTGCGAAATCCACGATGCCTCAGCTTATTGAATCGACCAAGAAAGAAATCGACAATTATTCGCTCCGCTTCATTGCCTAGCGGGGTTCTTGAATACTTGTTTCTGGTGCCACGCAAGAAACTCCGGACGCGGCAGGTAATCGGTGCTCTGTGGAAGGATAAGCCCCGCGCCATGGTAGGCCAGCATGCGCCGCGCAGTCTCGTCGCTGCCGTTCAGGTGCTGGCTGAACACCATCTGATACGTCCCCGGCAGGATCGTGAAGGCGCCCAGGTCGAAAATCTTGTGGTGCAGCGAGCAGAGCGCGATGCCGTTGGGCACGATGTCGGGGCCCTGCGCCTGGAACCACTTGATGTGCGCGGCTTCCAGGCCGATGGTCTGGTGGCCCAGGCGTAGGTCGTGCCCGCAGACGCCGCAGCGGTACTGATAGGCGAGCAGCACCTTTTCACGGAAGGCCGGGTCGCGGTGGCGCCGGGCTTCGGCATCCATGGGCGCGGCGGAAAGATCGTCGGGCAGGCCGACGGCGGCAAGCACGTCGCCGCGAATCGATTCCGGGAAATGCGCCTCCACGATGCGCCGGGCGATGGTCGCTACCAGTAGCGGGTCGGCCTGCAGGACCTTGCGCAGCGCCGGAGGGAATCCGCCGCGGACATGGTTGCTGCGCAGCTCGGTCAGCGTCGGCGTGGCGGCAGGCGGGCGCGAGAGGATATTCTGCGGCCCTTCCAGCTGCCACAGCCCGTCCGTCTGCAGGTGCCAGAAGGGGTAGTGGCGCGATTTGCCCGACCCGTCCGGCCCGAACTCGTTGAGCAGCGCCTTGAGGCGTGGCTCGGCATCGTTCCAGTCCTCCATCGCCGTGCTGCCGGAACTGACTTTTGCCAGGGCATGCAGCACGAGCAGCGGCTTGTGCACGGCGCGCCGGTCGCCCTGCTGCCAGACGCGCATGCGGTCGAAGGCCTGGATGATGTCGTCCCTGGTCATGGCCAGTACTTTGCCTTCTCGGGGAATATCCAGCGGATGCCGCCGCGCGGATCGTTCATGTCCCCGGCGTAGCGCGGAATCAGGTGCAGGTGCAGATGCGGGACCGTCTGGCCCGCGGCCGGTCCGTCGTTGATGCCGATGTTGAAGCCGTCCGGCCGGCATTCCCGCTCCAGTCCATCGCGGACGGCGTCGAGCAGCGCGAGCATGGCCGCGCGCTCCTCCGCGCCGGCGTCGAAGAACGAGCCGACATGGCGCCGGGGCAGGATCAGGGTGTGGCCGGAAGACACGGGATACGCATCCCGTATCGCCACGGCGAGCTCGTTCGCCAGAACGATTCGGCTCCCAGGCAGATGGCAGAAGGGACAGGCGTCGCTCACCGGCCGCTTTCCACATAGCGGGCGGCGATGGCCGCGGCTTCCTCGGCCACCCGCTTCCGCAGCGAAGCCGGCCCCACCACCTCCACCGCCGCCCCGTGCCGCAGGATGTCCATCATCAGCTCCTGCGGTTGCGAGAAGGGCACTTCCAGAGAATAGCTGCCGTCGGGCTCGAATGAGCCTTTCTGCTTCGAGTGCCAACGCTCGCTGGCCACCCAGCGCGCCCGCTCGGGCGTGAAGCGCAGCTTCGCCCATTTCACCTCCCGGCCCGAGAAGATGCCGTAGCCGGCGCCGAGCACCTCGTCAAGCTCCCTTTCCGACACGTCTTTGGCGCGGCTTTCCAGGATCTCGATGCGCTCGATGGCATCCACGGCGAAGCTGCGGATGTCGTTGCGCAGGTGGCACCAGCCGTCCAGGTACCAGTTGTCGCGGTAATACACCAGGCGCTGGGGCGAGACCTCGCGTTCGGTCGGCTGGTCGTTGTAGCGGGCGCGGTAGTGGATGTGGAGGCGCTTTCGTCGCAGCAGGGCCGAGCCCACTGCGGCGAAGTGATCGAGCGGAAGGTGGCGCACCTGCACGTTGAGTACCCGCACGCGCTTTTGCACTTCCGAGGCGGAATTGTCGGCGCTGCCGAGCAGTTCCCTTAGCCGAGCCATGAGGGGCTTGAGATGCACCCCCAGCAGGCCGCCGCGGTCGAGGCCCGAGATCAGCTGCTGCATGGTGAGCAGGGCATGGATTTCGGCGTCGTTGAACCAGAGGCCGGGCAGCTCCGTCTGCACCGGCTTGCCGCGGCCGCCGTCGATCTTGTAGCCGCCCAGGTCCTTGTCGAAGACGATCGGCATCCGCAGCCGGTCGCGCATGAACTGGATGTCGCGGTTCAGCGTCGCGCGCGAGGCCTCCGTGCGCTCCTGCATCAGGGCGAAGGGCACGACCGTGCGGTTCTTGAGCAGCTGCTCCAGCTTGTAGATGCGTTCGTTGAGCGGCATGGCGGCCTCCCCGTGCTTTCTGCTTGCCGGCATTATGCGGTTCGCACGCCGGCGAGACAATAAATTACCGATTATTCAGGAGGAAACCGTTCAGGCTCACCCTGTGAGACTGGCACCCTCTATCCTTGATCTAGCTGGAAACGACCTGAATGGAGGTGGCCGACATGGAGCGAATTGAAGCAAACACCGGTTCTGGTGTTCCGTCCCGCCCATCCCGCGACTGGCCCGTCTTTGCCGACCGGCTGGCGGCGGTTCTGGCCAGTCTGGAGGAGGACCACTACCTGATCCTGTCCGACAAGCGTTCGGACCGCTACGTCCAGTTTGCAGGCCAGGGCAGCTTCGGCCTGCGCGTCGAAACCACCGGCAACGTCTATCTGGCGAAGCACGAGCAGTTGAGCGAGGAGGAGATCCACCTGTTGCTGGAGGCCGGCTGGCTGCCTCCCACCGGGGAGCCCGACGCCGCCACGCCGGAGAACGACCCGGACGGCTCGCCGAACTTCCACCTCGATTGCCCCGCTCCGGTGGCGCATGCCGAGGTCGCCCGGCTGGCGGTGACAACCTTGTCCGGGATACTGCGGATACCCCATCCCGGCTTTCTGGAATACGGGGCGTTCGACGCGGCGGGGAATTCGCTGTTTTTAAATGAGCTGGGGCTGAAGCGCGCGGAGCGTACTGCGCCGCCGGACTGCGACGCGCTGTCGCGGCAACTGCTGACGGCGATGCGGGAAATTACCGGTATCGATGATCTCGAATACGACGGGGACGGCGACATCGCCATCGGTTATGACGGCCTCACGGTCTTCACCTGCCTTTTGGACAAGCCGCCCCGCATCCGCTTCCATGCTCCCCTGATGCTTGGCGTCAGGCAGAGCCTCCCGTTGCTTGCCCGCCTGAACGAGTTCAACACCGGCGCCAGCCACCTGCATTTCTTCTTCAGGGACGGGAACGTTTACGCCATGGCCGATCTTCCCGCCGTTCCCATGGTTGCCAGACACCTGGGCGACGTGCTGCACCTGTTCTGCGAGTTGGCCGATGGCGTCGGTGAACTGCTCGTCGTCGATTTTGGCGGTACCATTCGATATTCCGGCGACATGCCGAGCCGGCGCAGGCACTGAATGGGATGGCGAGTCGAATTGAACAACAAGAATTTCGTCAAGGAATAGAAATGACCAACAAAAAGCGGCAAGTCATCTTGCAGATTCTGGGGGAAGGGGGCGAACTCACCCTGATCGGAGAAAACACCCCCAAGGGCTGGACGTTCACCCTCGCCATCGTCGACCAGACGCTGACTTTCATCGAGGAAGGCGGCGAAATCAGCGGCATTTGCGGCACGGCCGCGACGTGGCGCGGCGCCCTGAAGCTTATGGACATCTATCCCTGGCACATGCTCTCTGCCGTGCATGTGCATCCGGAGTTCGCCGAGCGCACCCTGCGAGCTGCCAGTGCACGGCTCGCCAAGGAGAAATCCTCGCACGCGGAACGCCGGCTGAGGCGCTGGCAAGAGAAATGCCGTTAGTGAATTTCCTGCATGAGCAAGGGGAACGGAATGCGCATCGACATAACCAAGGAGAAGTTTCATGACGGGTCAAGTGTTTCTTGTGAGCAATGAAGGCCATTTCGTCGAGATGAGAGGACAGGCCTATGGAACGGAAGACGAGCTCCAGACCCTGTTGGAGCAATACCCCAAGATCATGGCGGGCGATTTGGTCGACTCGGCCAATCCTCGACGATGGCTTCTGGTTTCCCGGGAGATGGGGGTGCCCGACGGGAGTTCGAACGCTGATCGCTGGTCGATCGACCACCTGTTCATCGATCAAGACGGCATTCCCACCTTTGTCGAGGTAAAGCGCAGCAGCGACACTCGCATCAGGCGCGAGGTGATCGGCCAGATGCTCGACTATGCCGCGAACGCAGTCGCCTACTGGCCGGTTGCGAAACTGAGAAGCAGCTTCGAGGCGAGGGCCGGCGATCTTGCAGAATCGGAGTTGATGGAACTGCTTCGTGACGAACGCACCATTGAAGACTTCTGGCAGGCGGTGCGTATCAATCTTGAGGCAGGTTGCGTAAGACTCGTGTTTGTTTCTGACGCGATTCCAAACGAGCTGAGGACTGTCATTGAGTTCTTGTATCGACACATGGACCCGGTGATTGTGCTGGGCGTCGAGGTCCCCCAGTATTTCGATCAGCAAACGGGGATGCGAACCATTGTGCCGCGGTTGATTGGGCCAACTGCCCAATCACTGGCAAAGCGGGAAGCGGGTTCTTCTCAGCGGAATCGTTCTGGCGTGATGTCAATACAGGCGGTTTTCGACATGCTTGTTGCCACTTTCCCTGAACTGGTCAAGCACATCGAGCACTTTCTCGAATCGACAAGGGAAATGGGTATCTTCGCGGAACCGGCTACGCAATCGATGGGTTTCAAGTGGCGTGCACCCAGCGGCAAAAGCTTCAACCTTGGCGCAGTTGGCCTGGATGGACGACTGAAAACCTACGCCGTGGGATGGGCACCCAGAAGCATTGGGCGCGTCGAGCTGGCTCACGAATATCTGGCAGCTCTGGCTGCAATCGTTGGAGGGCAAGTCAAGCAAACGCCGAAGGAAGATCAGTGGTACGTGGTGGGCAAGGATGGCAAGGAGCCCGAGCTGCTGGGTTTTCTGAAGAACCCCGAGCCTTGGATATCGGTCATCCAGAGCTACATCAAGAAACTTGAAGCGATGACGCATCAGCCTTGATTCAGCGTTATGGATAGAAACGAAAAGTCGCAGGCGGAAAGCCGACTGGAACGCTGGCGCCGGAAATGCCGCCAGCCGGAGGCAGAGTAGTGGCAGGGCTGATCGTCACATTCGGCCTTCACCTTGACGGCCAGCGCGCGGTGAAGCCCGCCGACCGCCTGGGCGAAATCGTGGTCGGCCCCCTCGGGTTGCTCAATATCCTGGAAACCCACCTGGGCCTGCTGGGAGACCAGCCCTCGCGGGCCGAGCGGATCGTGCAGTACAGGGAATGCCTGGCGAAGATGGACGACGCATCGCGCTTCTACCACGCAAGCTTTGCCATGGATCCGCTGGGCACGGCAGCCACGCTGCTCGAATGGCGCGACCTGTGGCATCTGCACGGATGGGATGGCGGTTTCGGACATGGCGCAGCTTCGCGCCTGGCCGATCTCGTGGCGGTCGAAGATCTCGTGGACAAGCACCTTGCGCCTTCGCTCGGGGAACGCCTCGTCAGGGTCCGGCAGGAACTCGATGCGCGCACCCCGCCCATCAGGTCGGTGCGCCTGGTGGATTCCCCGCAGGCGCTGCCCAAGCGATGGCGCGATGTTCTGGAAAAACTGCCTGCCACGGCGGTCACCGCGGAGGATGCGGCTGGGGAGGGATTCCTTGGCAAGCTCCAGGCTGCCCTCAGGCAAGCCGCCGCCGGCGAGAAAACCTGCATTGCCTGGCAGGACGACGGCAGCGTCAGGGTTGTGCGAGGCGAGACGCGGTTTCTTGCCGGCGCGTGGCTGGCGAGGGAGATGGAAGAATCGTCTTCTTCGCTGCTCGTTTCGACCGTGGAAAACGCCCGCCTGGATGCCAGCCTGGCGAACGCCGGGCGGCCCCGCCATGGTTTGCGCGAGCCGAGCGCCTTCCGTCCCACGCTTCAGGTGCTGCCCCTCATTCTGGAGCTGCTCTGGGAACCGCTGAACTTCTACGGCCTCATCCAGTTTCTCACCCACTCGGTGTCCCCGATCCCCGGCTTCGCGCGCCGCCAGCTGGCCGCGAAGGTCGCCGACCGGCCGGGCATCGGCGGCCAGTCCTGGAATGACGTTCTGGCGGAAATCGACAACCACTACGGCGATAGCGCCGCATCCGTCCGCGAAAAAATCCGCCAGTGGGTGGAACATCCGCGCTACCGGACGGAAGAAGGGGCCCCGGTTCCCGTCGTGCTGGAGCGCGTGCAGGCCCTTGCCGATTTCTTCCGGCTGCGCCTGGGGGACGAGAACCCCGCGCGCCGGATTGCCTACAACGCCGGCCATGCGCAGTGCCGCGCCTGCGTCGAGTCGCTCAAGGCGCTTGTTGCCCAAGGCGTGGAATCCATCCGGCCCCGCCAGCTGCAGAAGCTGGTCATGCAAGCCACCGCAAATGGCAGCGACAACCCGCTGCTTGCAGCGGAAGTCGGGGCGCAGCTGGCCATCACCCATCCGGGCGCCGCGGTTGAAGCGGCAGACCGCGTGTTCTGGCGGCAGCTCACAATGCCGTCTCTCCCGTCTCCGTATCCCTGGTCAGCGGCCGAGCTCGGTGCGCTGCGCGAGGCGGGCGCCGAACTGCCCGCCGGCGAGAGGCTCTTCGCGCAAGCTGCCGAGGAATGGTTGCGACCCGTGTTGGCCGCCCGTCGACAACTGGTGCTGGTGCTGCCGCCAGCGGGAGATGAAGTGCACCCGCTCTGGCAGATGATCGAGGCGGTTGTCGACAAGCCCCGCGTCGAGTCGCTGGAACGGTTCCTGAGCGAGCAGTCTCCGACAGGCGAAGCGGTGCCGCACAAGGCATTGCCGAGCCCAAGGCGCTGGTGGCAGCTGCCGGGCGATGTCCGCGTCCCGCTGCGCGACAAGGAATCCTTCTCCAGCCTCGAGTTGCTGCTGTTCAATCCCTATCACTGGCTGCTCAAGTATCCTGCGGCACTGCGCCCCTCGCGCATCGTCACGCTGGGCGGCGACTTCCGTCTGATGGGAAATCTCGCTCATGATCTGGGCGAGCGGTATTTCCAGCGCGCCGATGCGTTGCAGATGAGCGATGCGCAATTCCAGGCCTGGTTCGACCCCGCCTTCGAGCAATTGATGACGGAAGAAGGGGCGGTGCTCAGGATGCCCGGACGGGGAGCCGATCTGGAGGGATTCCGCCACAAGCTTCGGCAGGCCATGCTCGTCCTGCGCCAGCAGATCGCCCGGGCCGGCATCGTGGCCGTGGCCCCGGAAATGGCGCTGCACGGCCATTTTGCCGGTGGCGAGCTGTCCGGCTACGCCGACCTTGTCATGCAAAAGAAGGGCGGAGCGCATGCCATCGTCGACATGAAGTGGTCGGGCGCCAAAAAGTATCCCGACAAGCTTCGACAGAACCGCCATCTTCAGCTCGCCATCTACGCCGAACTCTTGCGCCAGAAGGAGGGGGCCTGGCCTGCGGTGGCCTATTACATCCTCGACCGCAGCCGTTTTTTTGCGCCGGACAACACGACATTCCCGGACGCCGAGGCGGTCGCCTCCAACTCAGGAGAGAACACCTCCCGGCTCTGGCAGCGTTTCATGGAAACCTGGAAGTGGCGCAGGGCACAGATCGAGGCCGGTGCTTTCGAGGTGGCCATCGAGTCCATCGAGACAACCGACGAATCCGTGCCGCCGGAAGAGGCGTTGGAAATGGAGTATCTGAGCGAGAACTACAACGACTACCGGTCGCTGGCCGGCTGGGAGCGATGAAATGAGTGTGCCAGCGGAACCGCGGATCACCTTCATCAGCGCCGGCGCCGGCAGCGGCAAGACGCACCGCCTGACCGAAATCCTGCACCGCGAGCTTTCCGGCAAGCAGGTGCGGCCCTCTGGCGTGATTGCCACCACCTTCACCAGGAAGGCGGCCACGGAGCTGCGCGAGCGGGTGCGCGGTCATCTGCTCGGACAGGGCGAATTTGTCCTGGCGAACGCGATGGGACAGGCGCGCATCGGCACGGTCAACAGCGTGTGCGGCCAGTTGATCGAACGCTTCGCATTCGAGGCCGGCATGGCCGTCGACCAGCAGGTGGTGGAGGAAGCGCAGGCCGCCGCCCTCCTCGACAAGGCCATCGATGCCGTCATGGACGGGCCGGCCATGGGCGCGTTCCTCGCGATCGTGCGCCGTCTCGGACTGGTCGATGACTGGAAAAATGAATTGCAGAAGCTGGTCAACCAGGTCCGTTCGAACGACATCGCACCGGAACGCCTCGGCACCTTCGCCGCGTCGAATGCCAGGGATCTGCTGGCGCACTTTCCCAAACCGGGCCGGGACGATCTGACGGTCGAATTGAGAAAGGCGATCAAGTCGGCCCTGCCGGAAATCGAGCGCGTGGCGGAAGCCAACGGCAAGAAAAACACCGGCACGTACCTCACCCTGCTGCGCGGCTTCGACCGGGACCTGTCTGCGGACACGGCGGCTTGGGGCGAGTGGGTCAAGGTCTCGAAAACCTTTCCGGAAGCCGGACTGAAACTGTTCGCTGAACCGATCGCCGCGCTTGCCGCGCGGGTGGCCGAGCATCGCGGCCTGCAGGAGGACATCGCCCGGTATCTGACCCAGATGTTCGATCTGGCAACCAGGGCGCTGGGCATCTATTCGTCCAGCAAGCGTGAACTCGGCGTTCTCGACTTTACCGACCAGGAACACTTGCTGCTGGGCCTGCTGGATCATCCGGCTGTCGCCGAGGTTCTTTCCGAGGAGCTCGACCTGCTGATGGTGGACGAATTCCAGGACACCAGCCCGATCCAGCTCGCGCTCTTTCTCAAGCTGGCCCGGTTCGCCAAGCGCATTTACTGGGTCGGCGACGTCAAGCAGGCAATTTATGGTTTCAGAGGGAGCGATACCGAGCTGATGCTGGCCATCCTGAGCGAGCTGCAGATCCTCGGGGGGTGCAAGGAAGTGCTGCCGAAATCGTGGCGCTCGCGGCCCGAACTGGTTCGCCTGGTCAACGCAGTATTCAGTCATGCCTTCGCGGACAGCCTGCCAAGGGAGGAAGTGGAGCTTGAACCTACCCGCGATGACGTTTTGCCGGGCCCGTCTGTCGCCAACTGGATGCTCATGGGGAAGAATGCCACCGAGGAAACAACTGCGCTGACCGGCGGAATTCGCAAGCTGGTGGATTCGCGCTACCAAGTATTCGACAAGGGCGCCAAGGTACGGCGGGACGTGCGCTTTGGCGACATTGCCATTCTGTCGCGCTCGAACGATGGCGTGAGTGCCATCGCGGAGGCGCTGCGCGACCAGGGCATCCCTGCCGCCATCGCCCAGCCAGGCCTGTTGCAGACGCCAGAGGCGGTGCTGGCATTGGCCTGCCTGCGCCGCTTGAATGATCCGGGCGACACTATCGCCACGGCGGAAATCGTCTCGCTCGCCGATTGCCTGGAGCCGGAAGAATGGGTGGCCGATCGCCTGCGGCATCTGCAGGCCGGCGGCGATGCCGATGCCTGGCTGGAAGCGGATGCCGATGGCCGCAAGGCGCATCCGCTGCTGGCCCGCATCGCCAGCCTGCGTGCCAGCCTGCCGCTGCTCGCTCCCCGGGAGGCCCTGCAAACCGTCATGACGGCGTGCGACTTGCCCGCGGCCGTCGTGCGCTGGTCGAAGGACGCTGAGGCGAGCCGGATACGCCTTGCCAACCTCGAGGCATTGCTCGACTTGGCCTCGCAATATGAGGATCTCTGTCGCGGCGGCCAGCATGCGGCGTCGATTTCCGGCCTGGTGATCTGGCTGGGCGAGATAGCCGAAGAAGAACTGGATATGTTGGCCGAGCCTGCCATCGATGCCGTGAAGGTGATGACGCATCACGCGGCCAAGGGCCTGGAGTGGCCGGTCGTCCTGTTGACCGGCCTGCATGCGGACATCAGGGACCGGCTCTGGTCAATCTCCGCCAGGCCGGGGGGCGCGTTCGATGTGCAATGTCCGCTCAAGGATCGTTTCATCCGCTATTGGCCCTGGCCCTTCGGCAGGCAGCAAAATGTCGGGCTGGCCGACGAGATAGCCCTGACGCCGCTCGCCGCCAAGTTCAGAGAGTCGGCCATCGAGGAAGAAAAACGCCTGCTCTACGTCAGCATGACGCGGGCGCGCGACTTACTGGTGATGGCTCGTTCCAGCCGAAGGCCAACGGGAGAATGGGTCGATTGCGTCGAATCGTCCTGGCTCCTGCCGGAGGAGGGCAGCAAAGCCATCACGCTGCCATCCGGTGAAGAAATACCAGCCATGCAATGGGATCTTGAGCCCGTCCCTATGCCGGTGCCGAAAAGTGAAACCACTCAATTGCATTGGTTTGCATCCGGGAAATCAGGACAGCCGCGGCTTCCGCTCAACTTCAATCCATCCACGGCAACGGAGGTTGAAGCGAAAGTAAATGAAAAGCATCCAGTCGGCGAGCGCATCCCCGTTCGTGAAGGCGCCGAGATGAGTGCGCTGGGCAATGCCATACATGCCTGCATCGCAACCTCCTTTTGCGATCCGCAGCGCCCGCTTGCGGTCGATGAAATTGAGCGCATCCTGGCTTCGTTCGGCGTAGCCGATTGCTTAACGGCCGGCGGCGTATTGCGGCAGGTTGCAGCCCTGCATGACTGGATTTCGGTCCGCTGGCCAAGGGCCGTCGCGCATGCCGAGCATCCGGTCCAGTGCGTGCTTGAAACCGGACAGGTGCTGAATGGCCGCATCGACCTGTTGCTGGATACGACCGAAGGCTGGGTACTGATCGACCACAAGAGCACGCAACTTGCAGTGGAGCATTGGAATCAGCTTGCCGTGGAGCATGGAGCGCAGATGAAAGCCTATAGCAAAGCTATCGAGCTGGCTTCGAACCGGCCCGTAAAGGAATCGTGGCTATATTTGCCTGTGGCTGGAGGAGCCGTTCGCTTGGGAGACGGAACGGGTTAGAGAAACGCTTTGGACAACAATCGGATCAAGGCTTGCCCGGGGAGTGATGGCTTGGATGACAGCAAGGACAAGGCGGGAGGATTCAGTTTGGTGGTGGCGTTCCTGCGCGGCGCGTTTTTTGCGTGGGTCGTGTTTCTTCTGATTGTCCTTGCCGGGAGATCCTGCACATAGTGGCGCAGCCATTCAGCTACAGGTTGCGGCATTGGCAATATCGATAGACTCGATAGACCTCGCCTACCTTTCAGTCTTCCAGTTCTCTGACTTCCCCTTCAGCGGAGATGAAGAGAACAGTGATTCCGGTGCGCTTCTTGGCCAGCTGCGGCAGGCGTTTCCAGAGATTGCGGAATTGCGGTATGTCGGGCAGCGCGATCGAATACCGGGCAAAGGGATCGTCCATGCGCTGCAGGGTTTCTCCGAGGATGCCGATGAAATAATTTACCCGCATCTCGGGCCTGGAGCCGATGCCCTTGACCTCAATCAGCCAACGCTCCGTGCCGCGCTTTGCGTGGATATCGACGCCACGCTGCTTGGCCCAGGCGATCTCGGTGTTCCAGCCGGACGCGCCAAGCCAGTTTTCCAGAACCTCCTTCAGCCGGTCTTCCGTCAGGTTGTCGGTCTCACCGACTGGAGATGGGCGCGGTTGCTTTTGCTCAGGCTCTATTGCTGCGCCGGTCGTAAAGTTTCCGATCAGTCCGTCATCGCGCTTCCTGCGGATAAGCCTGCCTCGACTTGCGAGCCCCCTCGCCGCGATATTGATCGGTTGTTGCGGCGCCGATTTGCCGCGCAGGCTGTTGGTGATCTCGCGATCGGTCAGACCGGGCACCTTGCTTAGGAGCTCAAGGATATGTTCGGCCAAGGTTGTCACTGTACGTTTGTTCATCGTGTGGCGGGTGTAACAAGAATGGTAGCGGCGGAGCTCCGTTTCCCAGTGCTGTCGTAAAGCCCGAGTCCTTACTCGACTGGAGGCAGCTTTACATTGAATGCCGCCTCGGCTTGTTCGTAAGCGTCCGGCCGTGACCGTCTTGCCAAGATAGGCAGAACGTGGCCGAGATCAGCCGTTGATTTCGTCGGTGAAGATATTCTGCTCCCAAGCCAGGC
>JAANMV010000422.1_pt1 | contig 52449 bp, 51 predicted proteins | sample 7279661 | NCBI WGS metagenome assembly JAANMV01 (sample SAMN14094540, study PRJNA606508) | bioreactor metagenome | isolation source: A lab-scale SPAN reactor treating ammonium-rich wastewater day 121 | place: Ireland: Galway | collected 2017-05-16
CAGCTGGAAACCGAACGCGAACAGTCCCGCCACGAGGCCGCGCAGACCCGCGAGGCCCTCTCCGCCGACCGGAAGGAAACCCGCCGGGAACGCGACGAACTCACCCGCGAGATCGAACGCCTCAACCGCCGCGCCGAACAGCTCGACGCGCGCGGCGACAAGCTCGACGCGCTGGAAGAACGCCTGGAACAGGGCCACCGCCAGCTCGCCGCGCACGAGGCCGAGGTCACCGAGCGACTGCGGCAGGTGGACCTGAAACTCTACGAGGTCGCCCAGCTCTCCCCGGAGGTCGCCCGCGAGCAGATCCTCGGGAAACTGGACGCCGAACTGGAAGAGGAAAAGGCCATCCGCGTGAAGGCCATGCACGAGCGCGCCACCGCCGACGCGAAGAAATCCGCGCGGCACATCATCGCACAGGCCATCCAGCGCAGCGCTTCTGAAACCAGCGCCCAGCTGAGCGTGTCGGTCGTGCCGATCCCCAGCGACGCCATGAAAGGCCGCCTGATCGGCCGCGAGGGCCGCAACATCCGCGCCTTCGAGGCGCTGACCGGCGTGGACCTGATCATCGACGACACGCCCGAAGCGGTGATCCTCAGCAGCTTCAACCCCGTCCGCCGCGAGGTCGCCCGGCACGTCCTGGACGCCCTGGTCGCCGACGGCCGCATCCACCCCACCCGCATCGAGGAGATGGTCCACAAGGCCCAGGACGAGATGAAGGCCTTCATTCACGCCCAGGGCGAGGAAGCCGCCATCGAATCCGGCGTGGTGGGCCTCAAGCCCGGGCTGGTGCAGCTGCTGGGCCGCATGTACTTCCGCACCAGCTACGGCCAGAACGTCCTGAAGCACAGCATCCAGGTCGCCCACCTGACCGGCATCATGGCCGACGAACTCGGCCTGGACGCCGGCATGGCCCGCCGCGCCGGCCTGATGCACGACGTCGGCAAGAGCATCGACCGCGAGATCGACGGCACCCACGTCGAGATCGGCATCAACCTCGCCAAACGCTTCGGGGAACCCGCCGAGGTCATCGACGCCATCGCCCACCACCACGACCCGGAAAACGGCGAGACGCTGTACAGCGTGCTCGTCGCCGCCGCCGACGCCATCAGCGCCGCCCGGCCCGGCGCGCGGCGCGAGGAACTCGAATCGTACGTTCGCCGCCTGGAACAGCTGGAACAGATCGCCGTGTCGTTCCCCGGCGTGCAGCAGGCCTACGCCATCCAGGCCGGGCGCGAGGTGCGCGTGATCGTGCAACCCGAAAAGGTCACGGACGCCCAGGCAACCCTGCTCGCCCGCGACATCGCCGGCCGCGTCGAACAGGACATGGAGTACCCCGGCCAGGTGCAGGTCACCGTGGTCCGCGAGAGCCGCGCCGTGGAAGTCGCCCGGTAACGCCCTTTCAATGGCAGAGCGGCGAAGGGGCAGCCCTTCGCCGCTCCTCTATTCAGCCGGGACCGTAGCGGCACAGAAAAGAATGTGCCGGAGGGCAGCTCTCCGCTCCATGCATGCGATTGACAGGCCCTGCATACCGCACTATATTTTTCCTATCACCGCCGAAGAGGGCGGCTTTTTTATTGCCTCGCAGTTCTCCCGCGTCAGGACGCGCCTTCCAGGACCTGCAGGGCCGAGCGGGCCGTCGCCAGTTCCCGCTCGGCCGGGCGGCCCGGCGCGGCCAGCGGGGTCAGGCGCGCCACGTCCCGCTGCACCTGCTCCAGCAGCAGTGGAGACCGGCCGCGCAGGAGCAGTGGCCCGTAGCGCAGCGCGGCCTCCACGGGCAGCCCCGCGTACGCCGGGTCCAGCCCTGGCTGCCGTTCCAGGCGCAGCACCGGGTACGCCCAGTACCCCGCCGCCAACCGCTCGGCCGTCAGGTGGTACCCGCTCGCCCGTGCCCATACCCGCAGGGGCAGTGGCGAGTCGTTCGGCTGAAGCACCAGCGCGCCCGGCAGTTTCTCCCCCGCCCGTTCCAGCACCCCCAGGATCGTGGCGGCCCCCATCCCGGTCAGGCTGGCACTGTCCACCTCGCCTGCACCCAGGGGATCAAAGCCGTTTCCCTCCCGCACCTCCATGCGCTCCCTCAGGCCGGACCGCGCCACGCTGGTCCGCGCGTGCCCCAGCGGCCCCGGGTTCACCTCCACCACCACGCACCGCTCCGCCCGGCCCTCCTGCACCACGCGGATGGGCAGATGTGCGTGATCCGACCCGATATCCGCGTGCACCTCGGCCCGGATCAGCGCCAGCACTGCCTCCAGCCGGGCGTCCAGCACCGGCCAGCCCGCCCTCAGCGCGGCCACGTCACAGGGCCCGTACCCGGTCGCCGGCGCGGACCACGCCGCCCTGAACCACCCGGGCCGTGATGCCCCCATGCCCCCGCACGGCGTTGTACCCCCCGGGTCCGAAGTTCTCCTCCATGCGCGAGCACGGGTGGCAGTCGCCAGTGCCCTCCAGGATCACGTCCCCCACCTGGAAGCGGCGGTCCTTCAAAGCCTGCACGGGGATCCCGGACACCAGCAGATTGCGCCGCAGCAGGTCCGGTGTGACCTCCGCCACGTCCCGGCCCAGCAGCGCGGCGATCACCGGCAGGTGCTCCGCCTGAATGAGCGTCACCTGCCGCTTGCCCCGCCCGCCCGGCTCCGGCCGGACCGGAGGGCCGCCCTCCGCGGGCAGCACCTCGCCGGGTTCCCCGGTCAGGGCCGTCAGGCGGGGCGGCGCGAGCTTTCCCTTGTCCCCTATCACGCCCACGAGTGGGTGAATCTCGACCTCCAGCACGCTCTGCATCGGCCCGCGCCGCACGCCGCGCAGCCCGATCCACTCCAGGCTCCCCGACCGGGGAAACGTCGAACGCAGGTCAGACACCGTCTTCATAGGACTCACTCTAAATCGGCAGGATGTGCCGGGACCGGAGGGCAACGCTTTCCCGGTGTGCGTGGATCACCTGATCCACTTGGGACATCGTGTGGGTGCCCAACAAGGCTTTCCGGTACTGTAACCGCCCTGCCACCGCTGGCAGGTCATAGCACCAGTACTGCGCCATGAGCGGGTTGATCCACAGTTCGGAATCGCCCGTCCGGTCCGTGGCATGAATGTTGCCGTACTCACCGAGGATGGCCCCGAGAATGGACGCGTTTACGATGCTGACGTGCCGCGGCATCTGCTTGAATACGGCCTCACATGCCTCCCGGTACTTCTGCACGGGCCCCATATCGGGCGTCAGACTGAAAGCCCCCAGGAACCCGCCTGCGCGCGCAATCTCAGCGGTCGCTTCCAGGACGTTCCAGTGACTGACACCATGAAACGCGTCAATTCCGAAGCCCAGGCTCACCATGAACGACCTCACGCCATTCAATTCGTTCACAGCCGTCAGGCTCACGGCGTCCTCGTGCGGCGTGCCCAGATCAGCCTCATCGCCACGCATCAGAGCGTCCGTTCCCCCATCCACCAGAATGACCGTATCCGCCGCCAGTTGCTGGACCAGGGCGCGGTAGCTGCCCAGAAGAGGCTGCACTCCCGTCTTCTCGAAGGCGAACACGCGCGCCGGCTCTCCCACGGCGTCCAACCAGCGGGCCAGGTGAAGCTCAGGGAAGTATGTGCGCCCATGGGGTGGAAGATCAGGTGTCACAAGTAGCAGGGATGGCGTGAGCGGCCGAGGGTCCAGGGGATGAAAGGACGTGAAGGACAGGTTGGCCAGAGTGACCTCCACGCCCTGTTCCCGCAGCGCAAAGTACAGCGGCAGCCCGCAGAACACGTCGAACCCGCCGCCCATTCCAGCAAGCAGCACCCGCTTCGAGTCTCCCAGAGCCTGGAAGAAAGGTGGCTGGAGCGACGAAATCATGCCGGATTCTATCGTCTGAACCGGCAGCGTCCGGCGGTTTTCCGGTCTGCTATTCTCCGCGGCATGAGGCGTCCGACCCGACGTGCGTATCCGCCCTGCCGCCAGGGTGGGGTCGCGTCGTGACCTGAATTTCAACCTGAAGGCGGCGTATTCGTGAGGAACGAGTACGCCGCCTTCCCTATTGAGGTGCATATGACGAACGTGGAAACGGAAATTCGCCGGAACGTGCCGGTCGCCGAGCAGCTGGAGGTCCTGAAACGGGGCGTGGTGGACCTGGTGTCCGAGGCGGACCTGAGACGCAAGCTGGAGAAGGGCGCGCCCCTGCGCGTGAAGCTGGGCGCCGACCCGACGCGCCCGGACCTGCACCTGGGGCACGCGGTGATCCTGCGCAAGATGCGGCAGTTCCAGGACCTGGGGCACAAGGTGATCATGCTGATCGGGGATTTCACCGCCACGATCGGTGACCCGACCGGGAAGAGCAAGACCCGGCCGCCGCTGAGCCTGGAGGAGGCGCGGGCGAACGCGCAGAGTTACCTGGAGCAGTGCCGGCTGATCCTGCGGCAGGAGCCCGAGGTGCTGGAAATCCGGTACAACAGTGAGTGGCTGGAGCAGATGGGGTACAAGGACATCATCGGCCTGACCGCGAAGTACACCGTGGCGCGCATCCTGGAACGGGACGATTTCACCAAGCGGCTTCAGGCGGGCACGCCGGTCAGCATGCACGAGCTGCTGTACCCGCTGACGCAGGGGTACGACAGCGTGGCCCTGAACGCGGACGTGGAGCTGGGCGGCACGGACCAGCTGTTCAACAACCTGGTCGGGCGGGCCCTGCAGAAGGATTACGGGCAGGAGCCGCAGGTGGTGCTGACGCTGCCGCTGCTGGTGGGGCTGGACGGCGTGGAGAAGATGTCCAAGAGCCTGGACAACTACATCGGCCTGACGGACGAGCCGCACGTGATGTTCGCGAAGCTGATGAAGGTGCCGGACCCGCTGCTGGAAAACTACTTCACGCTGCTCACCGACCTGCCCGGGGAGCGTATGGCGGAGCTGCTCGCCGGGCATCCGGTCGCGGCGCACCGGGAGCTGGCCCGCGAGGTGGTCGCATGGTTCCATCCGGGCGCGGACCTGGACAGCGCGGAGGCCCGCTTCCGGTCGGTGGCGAAGGGCGGCATTCCCGAGAACCTGCCCACCGTGAGCGTGGCCGCTGCCGAGCTGGACGACAGTGTGGACCCGGGCCGGATCAGCATGGCGAAGCTGGTGGTGCTGGCCGGACTGGAGCCCAGCAACGGCGCGGCCCGGAAGCTGATTCAGAACCGCGGCCTGAAGGTGCACGGAGAGCCGTACGTGGACCCGCAGGGGCAGGTGCAGCGCACGGACCTGGAGAAGGAGGGGGGTCTGGTGTTGCAAAAGGGCAAGGACAAGTTCGCCCGGCTTGTCCTGAGCAGCTGAGAAACCCCGTTTACGTCGGTCTTCACGGAGTCTTGACAATTGGACGAACTTCCCGGACCTGAACGGACTGGCCCGGGAAGTTATACACAGGGAATTGTGGAAAGTGTCTGAATGAAAAACTGTGTGCTGGCGGCAGAGAGATGGAGTCCGCAGAAAAGGTTATCCACAGGCGGGATGTGGAAAATATCGTCGCTGTGGATAAAAACCTGACTGTCCCATCACGGGACGTCAGACCAGAAGTTCTCATCTGTTGGCGAAGCGCGGCCAGAGGAAGCCGCCGCTGACCCCCACCTCAGGGCCAGCGGCGGTCCTGCATCACCAGGGCTTACAGGTAGGTGACCTGCTGGCTGCTGTCCTCGCGCAGGCGTTCCACACGCAGCATGTTCGTGGTGCCGCGCACGCCGAACGGCACACCGGCCGTGATCACGTACCGGTCGCCGATGTCCGCCAGGCGGCTCTTCTTCAGTTCATCGTTGGCGATGCGCACCATGTCGTCGGTGTTGTGCGGGTCCTCGCTGAGCATGGGCACCACACCCCACAGCAGGGTCATCTGGTTGCGCACCTGCTCGTTCGGGGTGAGGGCCAGGATCGCCAGCGGCGGGCGGTTCTTGCTGACCCGCACCGCGGCGCCTCCCGTGCTGGTGAAGGTCACGATGGCCGACGCCTCCAGCTTCTCCCCGATGTGGCAGGCGGAGTGCGCGATGGCGTCCTGGGCCAGTTCGGCGTCCAGCAACAGCTGGCGCTGCATCAGCGCGTAATGTTCGCTGGCCTCGGCTTCCCGGGCGATGCGGTCCATCATGGCGACCGCCTCGATCGGGTACTGCCCGGACGCCGACTCGGCGGAGAGCATCACGGCGTCCGTGCCGTCGTAGATGGCGTTCGCCACGTCCGAGGCCTCGGCACGGGTGGGGCGGGGCAGGTTGATCATGCTTTCCAGCATCTGCGTGGCGGTGATCACGGGTTTCCCGGCCTCGCGGCACATGCGGATGATGGTCTTCTGGATGGTGGGCACCTGCTCGGGGCGCATCTCGACGCCCAGGTCCCCGCGGGCGACCATCACGCCGTCCACTTCCTTCAGGATGTCGGTGAAGCGCTCGACCGCCTGGGGTTTCTCGATCTTCGCCATGAGTTTGGCGCGGGAGCCGTGCCGGGCGAGGTAATGGCGGGCGAGCAGCAGGTCGTCGCGGCTGCGCACGAAGCTGAGCGCCACCCAGTCCACGCCGAGCTGCGCGCCGAACTCCATGTCGGAGACGTCCTTGTCGGACAGGGCGGGAACGCTCAGGTCCGCGTCGGGCACGTTGATGCCCTTGTTGTTCTTCAGGACGCCGCCGATCAGCACGGTCGTCTGGATGTCCCGGCCGGAGACGTGGTCCACGCGCAGGGCCATGTTGCCGTCGTCGAGCAGCAGGGTCATGCCGGGCTGCACGTCGTCCGCGAGGGCCTTGTAGGTGGTGCCCACGCGGGTCTCGTCGCCCTCGACGTCGTCCATGGTGATCACGAACTTGTCGCCGCCGTTCAGGGTGACCTGCCCGTCGCGGAAGCGTGCCACGCGGATCTTGGGGCCCTGAAGGTCCTGCAGGATGCCCACGCTGACGCCTTTTTTCGCGGCGATGTCGCGGATCATCTGCACGGTCTGGCGGTGGTCGTCCTGGCTGCCGTGGCTGAAGTTCAGGCGGGCGACGTTCATGCCGGCGTCGATCATGCGGCCCAGGGTTTCCGGGTCGCGGCTGGCGGGGCCAATGGTGGCGACGATCTTGGTCGCCCGGTCAAAGTGTTTCATGCTGTCCTCGCTTGTGGAACCACTTCCACGCTCTCAGTGACGCGGCGGCCAGCCCGAACCCTCCCGCTGGCCGCCCCGGTCACCTGACTTACCTCAGGGCCTTGCGGCCCAGGTACACGGCCCGGTCACCCAGCTGATCCTCGATGCGCAGCAGCTGGTTGTACTTCGCGATGCGGTCACTGCGGCTGGCGCTGCCGGTCTTGATCTGCCCGGCGTTCGTGGCGACCGCCAGGTCTGCGATGAAGGCGTCCTCGGACTCCCCGCTGCGGTGACTGATCACGGTGCCGTACCGGTTGCGCTTGGCGAGCTCGATGGCGTCCATGCTCTCCGTCAGGCTGCCGATCTGATTCACCTTCACCAGAATGGCGTTCCCGACGCTGCGGTCGATGCCCTGCTGCAGGCGCTCGGGGTTCGTCACGAACAGGTCGTCCCCGACCAGTTGCACGCGCTCCCCGATGCGGGCGGTGAGCTGCGCCCAGCCGTCCCAGTCGTCCTCGGCCAGGCCGTCCTCGATGCTCACGATCGGGTAGCGGCTGGCCCAGTCGGCCCAGAAGTCCACCATCTCGGCGGTCGAGAGGACCTTGCCCTCTCCCTCCAGGTGGTACTGGCCGTCCTTGAACAGCTCGGTCACGGCGGGGTCCAGGGCGATGGCGATGTCCTTGCCCGGCTCGTACCCGGCCTTCTGGATGGCTTCCAGCAGCACTTCCAGCGCTTCCTCGTTGCTCTTCAGGTCCGGCGCGAAGCCGCCCTCGTCGCCCACGTTCGTGTTGTACCCGCGGCCCTGCAGGACCTTTTTCAGGGTGTGGAAGGTCTCGGCGCCGTACCGCAGCGCCTCGCGGAAGGTCGGGGCGCCCACGGGCATCACCATGAATTCCTGGAAGTCCACGCTGTTGTCGGCGTGCGCGCCGCCGTTGATGACGTTCATCATGGGGACCGGGAGGGTCTTGGCGTTACTGCCGCCCAGGTAGCGGTACAGGGGCACGTTCAGTTCCTCGGCCGCGGCGCGAGCGGCGGCGAGACTCACGGCGAGGATGGCGTTGCCGCCCATGTTGCCCTTGTTGGGGGTACCGTCCACGTCCATGAGCGCCTTGTCCAGCGCAGCCTGCTCGCTGGCGTCCAGGCCGATGATGGCCGGGCCCAGGGCCTCGTTCACGTTCTGAACAGCCTTCAGGACACCCTTGCCCAGGTAGCGGCCGGCGTCGCCGTCACGGAGTTCCAGGGTTTCGTGCGCGCCGGTGCTGGCACCGCTGGGCACGATGGCGCGGCCCACGTACCCGCTGTCGAGGTGCACTTCGGCTTCCACGGTGGGGTTTCCGCGCGAGTCCAGCACTTCACGGCCGATGACTTTTTCAATGTTCATGACGGACCTCCTGACAAGCCACCGCCCTCCCACGTGAGGAGGGATCGGTGCAACAGGCCCACTATACGCGCCGGCCGGTCAGCCACACGTCCGGAAGTGTACCCGGTACACATACCCTGCGGGGGACACCGGAAAGCCCGCGGCTCGACGCAGGTTATCCACAGTTTTTATCCACAGGCAATGAGGCTGTGGATAAATTTCCCGCCCAGGACGACAGAGAAATGAATTAGACAAGCCATCTATCGTCCTGGACGCCGTTTTCCGAAGGTTTTCCATAGACAGCCCTACCGTGCAAAGTCAGGAGAAGCGTTTTTCTCCCCTAACAGCTCGGCTGGACTCTGCCCGCTAAAGTTATCCCCAGGTTTTATCCACAGGCAGAATTTTTGTGGATAACTCTGTTGAAAACTGATTCAAGCTGCTGTCTGGTTAAAACGAAGGGACGAGGCTCACCAACAAAAGCCCCGTCCCGCCTCTGAACAGCCTCTTAAACGCGCAGCGTGACCATCACCGCCATGTACCCCCCGCCGCCCGCCGCACGGAAGATGGCGGGCGTTGTGGAGCCACTGAAGAGAAGTTCCGCCTCACCCTCGATGGGACCCAGCGCATCAAGGACGTGCCGGGCATTAAAGGCAAGGCTCATGGCAGGTTCGCTTCCCCCCTGCGTGACGTTCAGCGTGTCCTGGGCGCGGCCGTAGTCTCCTTCCGCAGCGAGTCTCAGCGTGCCTTCCGACACCAGAAACTCCACGCGGTTGTTCGCGTTCTTGTCGGCCAGGACGGCCACGCGGTTCACGGCCTCCTTCAGCGCAGTGGCCGGCAGGGTGACCTGAAGCTTGATGTCCTTGGGGATCACGCGCTCGTAATCGGGGAAGTCGCCGTCCAGCAGTTTCATGTTCATGCGCACGCGGTCCGTGGTCACGCTGAGCATGCCGTCGCCGTACGTGAACCGGGCCTCGCCGTCCTTGAGCACGCGGATCAGTTCGTCCGCGCTGCGGGCCGGCACGATCAGGTTCCGGCCGTCCCCGCTGGCCGGGAAATCGCGGATGGCGACGCGGTACCCGTCGCTGGCGACCACGCGGGCTGAGCCGGTATCGCTGTGGTGCTCCAGCTTGATGCCCCGGAACACCGCCTGGAAGGCCTCGTTACTGGCGGCGTACCGCACGCTGGAGAAGGCCCGGGCGAGTTCCTCGGCGTTCAGGCTCACGTCGGCGTGGCCGGGGAAGGTCAGGGGCGGGTAGGCGTCGATGTCGCCGGTCTGGAGTTTGAAATCACTGCCGCCCGACCGCACGGAGAGTTCCTGCCCGGTGATTTCCAGTTCCACGAGTTCGCCGCCCAGGTTCCGGACAATCTGGGCGAACAGGTGTGCGGGAACCACGAAGTTCTGCGGCTGCTGGACCTCGGCCGGCACGAAGCAGGACAGGTCGATCTCCAGGTTGGTGCCGGACAGCGTGAGGCCTGCCTCGGTCGCCTCGACTTTCAGGGACGTGAGGAGGGGGTTGCTGCTGCGGCTGGGAATGACGCGTTCAAGGAGACCGAGGCCATCGCTGAGGGTTTTCTTGGTGACGTTCGCTTTCATCTGATGCCTGCCTTTTCTCGGGTGGTTGAGGTGGATCTGGCCTGACCCTTCCGGATGCCTATCTCTTATCTGTCTTTATAAATAAATAAAAAGAGTAGTAGTAGTAATAGGTCCTGTGGAAACTGTGGAAAACTATGTTTTTCATCGTGTCAGACGTTCTTTTGCCTGTGGATGAAATTGTGGATAAGTGTGGGGTTGCCTGTGGAAATCCTGTGGATAACTGAGGCACTTATCCACAGGTGAGAGAGAGCTTCACTTATCCACACACTTATCCACAGAATTTCGGGGGGTTATCCACAGGTTATCCACAGGGTTATCCACAGTAAGTGAATTCTGGCACAGGGATTTGGAGCGGAAATTGGAACTCTTCTGCCTGGCGTTGGGGATGACGGGGATCATCAGTCGCCGCCTTCCCCGTCGTCCATCCCCTTCATCTTGCGGCGCAGCAGTTCCACCGAGGCCGTCAGCTCCGAGTCCTTCCCGAGCGCCTCCGACACCTTGTTGATGGCGTGCATCACCGTGCTGTGGTCCCGCCCGAAGAACTGCCCGATCTCCGGCAGGCTGTGGTCCGTCAGGTCCCGGATCAGGTACTGCGCCACCTGCCGCGGCACCACCACCTCCCGCACCCGGCCTGACCCGCGGATCACGTCCGGCGGCATGTTGTAGTGCGACGCCACCTGCCGCAGCACGTCCATCATCTCCACCTTCACTTCCTGCGGCGCGAACACGTTGCTCAGCGCCTTGGCCGCGATCGCCCGCGAGAACGGCACGTTGTTCAGGCTGGAGAACGCCACCACACGCATCAGGGCGCCTTCCAGTTCCCGGATGTTCGTGGTGACCTGCCGCGCGATCAGTTCCAGCACTTCCTGCGGAATGTCGATGCGGTTGTGCTCGGCGTTCATCTTCAGGATCGCCACGCGCGTCTCGAATTCCGGCGACTGGATGTCCGTGATCAGGCCCCACTCGAAGCGGCTGCGCAGCCGGCCCTCGAGCGTCTGGATGTCTTTGGGGGGGCGGTCGGAGCTCAGGATGATCTGCTTGTGGTTCTCGTACAGCGCGTTGAAGGTGTGGAAGAACTCCTCCTGCGTGCGCTCCTTGCCGGCCAGGAACTGGATGTCGTCCACGAGCAGCAGGTCCACACTGCGGTACCGGTTCCGGAACTGCGTGGTCCGGTCGTCGCGGATCGCGTTGATCAGCTCGTTCGTGAAGGACTCGGTGGACACGTACTCGATGCGTTTTTCCGGGAAGCGCTCGGCGATGTAGTGCCCGACCGCGTGCATCAGGTGGGTTTTCCCCAGGCCCACGTCCCCGTAGATGAACAGCGGGTTGTACGCCTTACCGGGAGACTCTGCGACCGCCAGGGCCGCCGCGTGCGCGAGGTTGTTGTTCGGGCCCACCACGAAGTTCTCGAAGGTGTACTTGGGATTTAGGCTCTTGCGGTTCTCGCCGGGCACAATCAGCGGCGCCGCCGGGCGCGCCGGGTTACCGGGCGGAGGGGGCGGCGGGTCGTTCGGGAGCAACAGGGCGTCCTGCGCGGCGGGCAGCACCTGGAAGCTCACCTGCGGGTGCTCGGCACCCAGGCTGCGCAGCGCGTCTTCCAGCAGTTCCAGGTAGTGCTTCCGGAACCATTCCTGCGCGAAGGAATTCCGCACGCCCAGCACCAGCGAGCCTTCCTGCACGCCCAGGTTCTTCACCGGGGCGAACCAGGTGTGGTACTCCACTTCCGAGATGTTTTTGCGGACGTAACCCAGCACGTCCGCCCAGATTTCCTGCGAGATAAGCGCGCACCCCCTTGTCGTCCGCGTACCCGTCGCATCCGGTACGGGATGAAGCTCAGCTCAAGCTCTCGATGCGAGTCGAAGCATACCACCCCCTCCCCTTCTCTCCCCCACCTGAACGACCCGCAGGAGAAAGAAAAGGAGAGCGGGGCAGACTGGTCTTCGATCCCGGGCTGGCTTCTCTCCTACCTTCTCGCCCAGCGACCGCCGGTCTCTTCCGCAAGGCCCATCAGGTGCAGCATCACCAGTGCGGTCTGCAGGTCGGGGAGCGCCAGACCGGTCACCGCCTGAAGGTCGTCCAGCGTGGCCGGCGTGCCCAGCGCTTTCAGCACCTGCGCCTGCTCTGGCGGGAGGTCAGGGAGGGGCTGGGCAGGTGCGGTCCCCCAGCTCAGCTCGTCCAGGATGTCCTGGGCGGTTTCCGTCAGGACGGCGCCCTCCCGGAGGAGTTTGTGCGGACCGCTGGCCCGGGGGTCACCGGCGCGGCCCGGTACGGCGAACACGGTCCGGCCGCATTCCAGGGCGTGCGTGGCGGTGATCAGCGACCCGGATTTCCGTTCGCCCTCCACGACCAGTGTGCCGCTGCTCAGGGCGGCGATCAGGCGGTTGCGCATCGGGAAGTGATGCTGCGCCGGCGGGGTACCCAGCGGATATTCGCTGAGCACGGTCAGGCGGCGGGCCAGGGGCACGTTCTCGCTGGGGTAGATGTGGTTCACGGCGCTGCCGAGCACACCGATGCTGGTCCCGCCGGCGTCCACCGCCGCCTCGTGCGCGGCGGTGTCCACGCCGCGCGCCAGTCCGCTGATGACGGTCACGTCCGCGCGGGCGAGATCGGCGGCGATACCGCGGGTCAGGCTGATCGCGTGTGGGCTGGCGGTGCGGGTCCCCACGATCCCGATGCTGCGCGGTGTGACAGGCAGGTCCGGGAGGGGCCCACGTACCCACACGACGGGTGGAGGGTCACCCAGAGCGTCGAGTGCGGGCGGGTACCCGGGCAGGCCCCGGCCGAGCAGGGTGACACCCTCCCGCTCGGCCTTCTGGAGTTCCTGGTGCGCGAGGTCGGCCGCCTTCGCAGTGCCGATGCCCGCCACACTGCGACTGTCGAGGGCGGGCACGGTGCGCAGTTCGGCCAGCGAGGCGGTCAGGGCCGCCTGGGCGCTGCCGAAGTGTGTGCGCAGGGCCTCGATGCGGCGCGGCCCCAGGTGCGGCGTGAAGCGCAGGGTGAGCAGGGCGATGAGTTCGGCGGCCTGGGCAGCGTGAGGGTGAGGTGGGGCGCCGGTCACCGGGCCAGGATAGCGGGCTCGTCCAGCAGTTCCTCGCTCACTTCGTCGTCCGTCTCGTTCAGGGCGGCGCCCGGGAGCGTCAGCGTGAACTGCGCGCCGCCGCCCGGCGCGGTGCTGCCGGCCAGGTTTCCGCCGTGCGCCAGGGCGATCTGCCGGCTGACACTCAGGCCCAGGCCGCTGCTGCCCGCGCCACTCACGAACGGCTCGAAGATGTGGTCGCCCAGGTCGGGCGGGAGGCCGGGACCGCTGTCACGCACCGTGAAGGTTACCTGCTCTGGGGTGTCGGTCAGGGTCAGGGTGACGGTGCCGTCCGGCCCGGCAGCGCGGCGGGCATTGGCGAGCAGGTTGCGCAGCGCCTGGGTCAGGCGGTCCGGGTCGCACAGGATCCCGGCCGCCCAGTCCCCGTGGAAGGTGGTGCCGGGCACCAGGCGGTCCAGGCGGCCCTGCAGGGTCCTGGCGGGGATGTAGTGCCACACGAGTTTCATCTCCAGCTGCCCGCGGGCAAGCTGCATCAGGTCCTGGGTGGTGAAGGTGAGTTCGTCGGCCACCAGGGCCGAGCGGATCACGTCCGGGTCGCCGGTGTGCTCGGCCGCGCGGTTCAGCGAGGCCTTCAGGACGGTCAGCGGCGCGCCGAGTTCGTGCACGATCTGTCCGAGCAGCTGCTTCTCGCGGGCCTGCCCGGCCTCGATGCGCACCAGCAGACGGTTGATCGCGGCGAGCAGGCGGTGCACCTCGTCCTCCCGGTCCGGCAGGGGCAGCGTGGCGAGGCTGCGGGTGGGGTCGATGCGGTCGGCGAGGTCCGCGGCGCCGCCCAGGCCGGTCAGGGCCCGGCGGCCCGCCCAGAGGCCCACCGGGAGCATCAGCAGCGGCGTGACCAGCAGGGCCAGCAGCAGCGCGCGGGTGGCGCTCTCACGGGCGTTGATCAGGTCCTCTTCCGGCAGCCCCACCCACAGCGTCCCGAAGTCCCCGGCCTTGCGGGTCACGGTGCGGATCGGCACGCCCAGCAGCGGCACCCGGGACTGGCTGAGGTACGGGAAGGGTTCCCCGGCCTTCAGGTTCAATCCGCTGCTGGCCTGCAGGATGGTGCCGTCCGGGCTGACCAGGGCGGTGTACCCCACCGGCGGCAGGCCCACGCCCAGCGACCGGGCAGGGTTGGAGAAGCGTTCGGCGATCACGTCGGCGCGCTCGTTCAGGCGGGCGTCGAACTGCCGGTCCATGCTGCGCAGCAGCAGCGCCATCACTCCGAGGGCCATGACGGACGTGATCGCCAGGGCCAGCAGGGTGTAGATCAGGGCCAGCCGGAAGCGCAGGCTGTGCCGCCACGCCACGCGCGCGCCGTCCAGCCGGGCCGCCCGGGTCATGGGGGCCCCGGGCATTGCACGACGCCGCGCCGCTCCTGCACAGGCAGGCGGGGGCGGCGCGGCGGGCTTCTCATGGCTTCAGTGTAGTCAGGCGCTCCGGTCGCCCGGAGGCTTTCTTCAGGATTGCAGAACGTACCCGACGTTCCGGATGGTGCGGATGCGCAGGTCGCTGCCGGCCGATTCCAGCTTCTTGCGCAGCTGCGAGATCCGGACCTCCACGCTGTTGCTGTTCGGCGTTTCCCAGCCGTACAGGTGCGACTCGATGTCGGTGCGGGAGAACACGCGTTCCGGGGTGCGCATCATCAGTTCCAGGATGCGCGCCTCGTGCTCGGTGAGGTTCACGTTCTTGTCGTTCACGGTGAGCAGCAGGCTGCTGGTGCTCAGGCTGGTGTTGCCCAGGTTCACGCCGGTCCCGGCCGCCGTGCGGCGCAGCAGGGCGGTGATGCGGGCGTCGAGTTCCGGCATGGCGAAGGGCTTGGTGAGGTAGTCGTCCGCCCCGGCATTCAGGCCGGCCACGCGCTCCTGCACGCCGCTGCGCGCCGAGAGCACCAGCACCGGGGTGCTGGAGTACTGCCGCAGGGCCTGCACGAGGTCCAGGCCGTCCCCGTCGGGGAGGTTCAGGTCCAGCAGGATCAGCTGGGCATTGTGCGTGCCCAGCCAGGCCTGCGCGTCTTTCAGGGTGGCGGCGTGATGCACCTGGTAGTCCGCCGCGAGGTAGTCGCGCAGCAGCGGGCCGAGATGAGGGTCGTCTTCTACGATCAGGATCTGGGCGAGCATGGAGCCTCCGTGAACGGTCCGCGCAGGCGGGCCTGGACTGAAAGGAGCAGCGGACGGCGTGCAGGGCGGAAGGAGAGGGGGCCGTGATGAGCATCAGGATGTCAGGTTCGACCTGATCTCACCTTCACGCTTGTCCAGGGGAAACTTGCGCTGATCTTGGGGCAGGGGGGCCTGTCGGGCGTCAGAAATTAGCCGGCCCTTGCGTAGGGCCGGCCTCGATTCATTTCTTCTGGTTGCCGTTGTTTCCGTTCTCCTGGGTCTTCAGGCCGGGCAGGGTGACCGCCGGGGTGTTCACGCCCAGCGTGAGCTTGAAGCCCTTCAGGAACTTGTCCAGCGTGACCGGGTCGGCGCCGCCCGGGAAGGACAGGGCGCTGGCACGGTTGGCGCTGCCCTCGCTCAGGGAGAGCACGCCGCCACGCAGGGTGCCGTCGTAGCGGGCCTGCAGACCGGGGAACAGGCCGGCTTTCTTCTCGGCGTCGGTCTGCGCGAACAGCAGCACCACGGGACCGTTGTAGTTGCCGACGAGTTGCAGGTTGAGGCGGCCGCCGCTGGTCTCGCCGTAACCGAGGGTGCTCTGCAGTTCGGCGTCCACGACCATGACCTTCAGCGCCTGCGCCGGAGCGGCGGTCAGGAGCGTCAGCAGGGTCAGCAGGGCGGGCAGGCGCAGCATGGGCATCAGGGTATCCAATCCAGGGTGTGAGAAAAGCGACAAGGAATGCAGAGAGATCAGGTGGGGCTGTCGCGGGGGTTCGCCCCAGGGGCCCTCCGGGAGGGACTAGGGCCGGTGGACCGTCCACCGTGACGGCCCACCCTACCCGCCCAACCTGACGGGGTGCTGAACCGGGACCAACGGGGCCGGGCCCTGGAAGCGGCGTGCTCCCGGGGCCCGGACGTCCAGCCGGCCGTGACCGCAGGGTCAGGCCGGCGGGGCGGTTACATCGCTTCGAGCATCAGGCGGTCGGGGTTCTCCAGCAGGCGGATCACTTCCTTGCAGAAGCGGGCCGCTTCCGCGCCGTCCACCAGGCGGTGGTCGAAGGACAGCGACAGGTACATCATGTGCGCCACGACGATGTTGTCGTTCTCGTCCACGATGGGGCGCTTCACGATGCTGTGGATGCCGAGGATGGCGGCGTCCGGCACGTTGATGATCGGGAAGCTGAACAGCGCGCCGATCGAGCCGATGTTGGTGATGCTGAAGGTGCTGCCGGCCAGTTCGTCCGGCTGCAGCTTGCCCTCGTTGGCGCGCCCGGCCAGGTCTACGACCTCGCGGGCCAGATCGAAGACGCTCTTGTGGTTCACGTCCTTGATGACCGGCACGGTCAGGCCGGCCTCGGTGGCGACAGCCATGCCCATGTTGTAGTAGCGCTTCTGCACGATCTCCTGCGTGGCCTCGTCGAAGGAGGTGTTCAAGCTGGGGTACTTGCGCAGGGCGACGGCCACCGCCTTGAAGATGAACGGCAGGTACGAGAGCTTCACGCCCTGGGCCTTGGCGTCGTCCTTCACGCGGTCCCGGAACGCGACGAGCTTCGTGAGGTTCACCTCGTCCACCGTCAGGGTGCGCACGGTGTACAGGTGCGACGCGACCATCTGGTTGCTGATGGCGCGGCGCATCCCGCGCAGCGGCACGCGGTCTTCCAGGTGCTCGTAGCCTTTCGGCGTGCGGTACTGCACGGGCGCGACGGGCATGCCCCCTGCGGCGGGCGCGGCGGGACGCGCCGCCGGGGCAGGCTGGGTGGCCGGAGCGGCGCTCGTGGCCGCTGCCGGAGCCGCGGCGGGCGCCTGGGTGGCCTGCTGGCTGAATGCCAGGACGTCCGCCACGCGGATGCGGCCGTTCGGGCCGCTGCCCGGCACGTACGCAAGGTCCACGTTCAGTTCACGGGCGAGCTGCCGCGCGGCCGGCACGGCCAGGATGCGGCCCTCGTTGTGCTTCACGGGAGCGGCCGGGGCGGTGGCGCGCTGTCCGAGGCCCTGGACCTTCACGGCGTCGTCGGAGGCGAAGGCCTTGAACAGGCTGCCGGAGTCGTCCTCGGGTTTGGGCAGGTGCGTGGCCTCCACGATGCTGCCGCCCACCTGCTCGCGTTCCTCCTGCGCCTGGGGGGGCAGCTGCGCGTCGGCGGTGCCGGGGTTCTCGGCCGTTTCCTGGATGGCCTGAGTGGCGCTGGGGGCCGCGGCCGCCCCGGCCCCGGCTCCGCTGCCGTCGTCGATCAGGGCGATGGCGGCGTGCACGGCGACCACGTCGCCTTCCTTGGCCAGCTGCTTGTGCAGCACGCCGGCCACGGTGCTGGGGAGCTCCACGGTGACCTTGTCGGTCATGACCTCGCACAGCGGCTGCTCCAGGGCGACGGTCTCGCCCTCCTGCACCAGCCACTTCAGGATTTCGCCCTCAACGACGCTTTCGGCGAGTTCGGGCAGCAGGATTTCTTTCATGGGAACCTCTTCGGGAATCGGGAAACAGTCGGGGAGGGAAAGGAGGCTGGGTTTGCAATCAGTGCAGCACGGTGGCCCGCAGCAGCCCGTACAGGGCCAGCACGGCGCCGAGGACCTGAATCCAGCGCTCGCCGCGCGCGTACACCCAGGCCGAGACGCCCAGCACCACGAACGCCAGGCCGATCAGCAGGTGGGGCCACGGCTGCGGCAGGCGCCCCAGGGCGGCGTACAGGCCGAAGCCGATCACCACGCCCAGGGTGCCCAGCAGGGGGCGCAGCAGGTCAGGTCGCACGCGCTGCCCGGCCTTTAATAGTTCAGGACCTGCACGCAGGCGTTCACGATCCGGTTGGCGCCCGGCAGGAACACCTTGTCCTGCACGTACGGGTACGGCGTGTCGAAGCCCGCGACCTGCGTGACCGGCGCGGTCAGATAGTCGAAGGCGCGCTCCTGGATGGTGTAGGCGACCTCGCCCATGAAGTTCGCGGTGCGGGGCGCCTCGCTGACAAGCACGGCCCGGCCGGTCTTCTCCACGCTCTGCAGCACGCAGTCCTGGTCCCAGGGCACGATGCTGCGCAGGTCGATCACCTCGGCCTGCACGCCTTCCTTGGCCAGCGCGTCGGCGGCCTTCAGGACGTCCGGCATCACGCCGCCGTACCCGACCAGGGTCAGGTCGGTGCCCTCGCGGCGCACGGCGGCCTCCCCGATCTTCACGGTGTAGTCGTGGTCCGGCACCTCGCCCTTCGCGGCGCGGTACAGGCGTTTGGGCTCGAAGTAGATGACCGGGTCCTCGCCGCGCAGCGCCGCCTTGAGCAGGCCCTTGGCGTCGTACGGGGTGCTGGGCATCACGACCTTCAGGCCGGGGGTGTGGGCGTAGTACGCCTCGGGGCTCTGGCTGTGGTGGTGCCCGCCCTTCACGCCGCCGCCGGACGGCGTGCGGATCACCATGGGCGCGGTGTACTGCCCGCCGCTGCGGTAGCGGATCTTCGCGGCCTGGCTGATGATCTGGTCGAAGCCGGGGCCCATGTAGTCCGCGAACTGGATCTCCGCGATGGGCCGCAGGCCGCGCGCGGCCATGCCCACGGCCGCGCCCACGATGCTGGCTTCACTCAGGGGCGTGTCGAACACGCGGTCCTTGCCGAACTGGGCCTGCAGGCCGGCGGTGGCCATGAACACGCCGCCGCGTCCGCCGACGTCCTCGCCGAACAGGACGACGCGGCTGTCGCGGGTCATCTCCTCGGCGATCGCCTCGTTCACCGCCTGGATCAGCGTGATCACGCGGCTCTCCCCTGCCCCGCCCGCGGCGGGGGCCTTGCTGGTCGCGGTCATCCCTGACCTCCGGTCTGTTCGGCGCGCAGGAAGGCCTCCTGGTCGCGCAGATGGGTGGGCATGTCGGCGTACACGTCCTCGAAGATGATCCGCCAGTCGGGTTCGCCGCTGTCCAGGGCGCGCTGCACGTCCTCGTCGATCTGCCGGTGCGTCTCGCTGATCAGCGCGGCGCGTTCCTCCGCGGTGACCGGGTGGCCCAGGTGCGCGAGCAGCCCCTCGATGCGGGTGATGGGGTCACGCGCGACCCAGGCCTCGACTTCCTCGCGGCTGCGGTACTGCTTCTCGGCGTCGGCGTCGGCGTTGCTGTGCGAGCCCACCCGGTACGTGAGGCACTCCACCAGGGCGGGGCCGTTGCCGGCGCGGACCCATTCGGCGGCGTGCGCGCAGACTTCCATCACGGCCACGATGTCGTTGCCGTCCACGTAGAAGCCGGGCATGCCGTAGGCCTTGGCCTTGATGTGAATGGTCTCGCTGGCGGTCTGCTCGCGGATGCTGGTGCTGATCGCCCACTGGTTGTTCTCGCAGATGAACAGTGCCGGGGCCTTCGCGGCGCCGGCCATGTTCAGGCCGGCGTGCCAGTCACCTTCGCTGGTGGCGCCGTCCCCGAAGGTGCAGACGGTGATCTCGTCGGTCCCCAGGTACTTCTGCGCCATGGCGCTTCCGGCCGCCGGCGGCACCTGCGAGGCGATGGAGCTGCTGATGGACACGAAGTTGTACCGGCGGGACGCGAAGTGGTGCGGCATCTGCCGGCCGCGGCAGGTGTCGGTGTTCGTGCCCAGGCACTGGCTGATCATCTCGAACAGCGGCACGCCCATGGCGAGCCCCAGCGCCTGATCGCGGTAGTACGGCCAGACCCAGTCGTGGCCGACGCGGATGCTGCGCGCCAGGCCCACCTGGGTGGCTTCCATGCCGCTGGACTGGGCGTAGAAGGTGGTGCGGCCCATGCGCAGCAGGTTGATGAGTTTCTTGTCGAATTCGCGGGCATGCACCATGACGCGGTGCAGGTCGCGCAGCAGTTCGGGCGTGAACCGTTCCGGAAGCGGGCGGACGGGCGTGCCGTCTTCCGCGACCCAGCGGATCGGTTCGGGGGTGAAGGGTTCAATCATGGTGGGTGGAGCCTCCTGGGAAACCGGCCCCCGTGACGCGGTTGGTGACTGCGGGGGATGTGGGCCGGAGAACGGCGGTCTAGCAGTGAGCTAACACTCGTTAGGCATTGTAGACGTTATCCGACAGACCGCCCGCCACGCCGGTCGTCCCGGGATGGCGAACAAGGGGCTTTCCTGGGGCTGCCCTGGACCTTAGTACGTAGGACTCGCCTCACCGTTTTCCCTCTCCCCTGCCCGCTAAACTGGCCGGATGACGAGCGGCAGCAGGGACAGTTGGAACGTACTGGTGATCGGCGGCGGCCACGCGGGCCTGGAAGCCGCCTGGGCCGCCGCCAAGTCCGCGCGGGTGGCCCTGCTGATCGGGAACCCCGCCACGGTGGGCCGCATGCCCTGCAATCCGGCCGTGGGCGGCCCCGGCAAGAGCCAGCTGGTGTTCGAGATTCAGGCCCTGGGCGGCCTGATGGGCCGGTTGGCCGACGACACCGCCATCCACACCCGCGTCCTGAACGCCAGCAAGGGCCCGGCCGTGCAGTCGCTACGCGTGCAGAACGAACGCGACGCCTACGCCCAGCGCGCCCAGGACGTGATTCTCGGCCATCCCGGGATCGACATCCTGCGCGGCGAGGCCGCCGACCTGGAATCCGACGGCCGCGGCGGCTGGTGGGTGATCACCACCGACGGGCGCCGTTTCCACGCCCGCAGCGTGGTGATCGCCGCCGGCACCTTCATGCGCGCCGTCACCTGGTACGGCCGGCAGTCCCGCCCGGAAGGCCGCCAGGGGGAGCCGCCGGCCCGCTTCCTGTCGGCGCCGCTCGCCCGCGCCGGGCACACCCTGAAGCGCTACAAGACCGGCACGCCTCCCCGCGTCCGGGCGGACTCCGTTCGGTTCGGCGACCTGCTGGAGATTCCGGCCGACCCGCACCCGCGGGGGTTCACCGGCCGGCCCGGCCCGCGCGCCAGCGAATCCCCGACCTGGCAGACGCACACCACGCCCACCACCCACGCCCTGATTCAGGCGAACCTGCATGAGTCGCCCATGTACGCCGGGGACATCGAGGGGCTGGGGCCGCGGTACTGCCCCAGCATCGAGGACAAGGTGGTGCGGTTCGCCCACCACGACCGGCACCTGCTGTTCGTGGAACCGGACGGCATCCAGACGAGTGAGGTGTACCTGCAGGGCTTCAGCTCCTCGCTGCCGCCGCACCTTCAGGACGGGCTGGTGCGGACGCTGCCGGGCTTCGAGCAGGCCGTGATTCAGCGGTATGCCTACGCCGTGGAGTACGACGTGGTGGAATCCACCGAGCTGACCCTGAACATGGAGTCGCGGCGCCTGCCGGGCGTGTTCACGGCCGGGCAGATCAACGGCACCAGTGGATATGAGGAGGCCGCCGCCCAGGGGCTGGTCGCCGGGGTGGCTGCGGCCCGCCGCGCCGAGGGTCTGGAGGAGGTGGCCTTCCCGCGCGAGTCCAGTTACCTGGGGGTGCTGCTGGACGAACTGGTGTTCAAGGGCAGCCAGGAGCCGTACCGCATGATGACCAGCCGCGTGGAGCACCGGCTGCTGGTTCGGCAGGACAACGCCGACGAGCGGCTGACGCCTTACGCGGTGAAGCTGGGCCTGGTGGAAGAGGACCAGGCGGCGGCCGTCACGGCCAAGTACGCGCGGGTCGCGGCCGCCACCCGGCAGCTGGAGACGCAGCGGGCCCAGGGCCAGACCGGGGACGCTTGGCTGCGCCGGCCGGAGTTCGGCCTGGAGGACGTGGAGGCGCTGGGTATTCAGGTGGACGGTCTGACGGCTGAGGAGCGGGAGGCGCTGCAGATCCGCGTGAAGTACGCCGGGTACATCGAGCGCAGCGAGCGGCAGTTGCGGGCCGAGGCGCACGCCCAGAGCCTGAGCCTGGAGGGTGTGGATTACAGCCGGGTGGCGGCCCTGTCGAACGAGGCGCGCGAAACACTGGCGCGTCTGCAACCGCAGACGGTGGCGCAGGCCGGGCGCATCTCCGGGGTGCGGCACGCGGACATCAGTGCTCTGCTGGTGCATCTGAAAGAGCAGCGTGTTTCACGGGAAACCTGACGGTGAAACAACTCGACTGGTGAATTGACCTCCTCCGGGTAGCGCGGTATGTTTCACGGGAAACCTGACGGTGAAACAAGACACCGCCACCCGGAGGACGAGACTTGGCGTCATTTGAAGAAGGCCTGCTGCTGGGCGTGCTGATCGGGGAAGGGCACTTCGGCGGGGACGGCAAACAGCCACAGATCACGGTGCGCATGCACACCCGGCACGCCCGGCTGTTCCAGACCCTGCTCTCACTGTGCCCCGGCTCGAAGCTGTACGGCCCCTACAACCATGGGGGCCGGCACTATTACCAGTGGATGGTGCGCGGCGACGCGCTGCGCGAACAGCTGATTCCCCGCCTGGACGCCCTGCCGCTGGAGGACATTGACCTGCACGTCTACGAGCGCTACAAAGACATGAAACAGAGGTACGGCCTGTGAATGAAGAAGCCACCCGCCTGCTGATCGAGGGGGCCCGGGCCACCGGCGTGGACGCCGGCCCTCACCTCGGCGCCTTCGCCGATCTGCTGCGCCTGCTGCGGGAAGGCAATGCCCGCCACAACCTCACCGCTCTGAAAACCGAAGAGGACATCGTCCTGAAGCATTTCGTGGATTCGCTCACCTGCCTGCGCGGCGGCCACCTCCAGGGTTCCCTGCGTGTGCTGGACCTGGGCACCGGCGGCGGTTTTCCCACGTTCCCGCTGGCGATCGTGCAGCCGGAGCTCCAGATCACACCGGTGGACGCGACCCGCAAGAAGATCGAGTACGTGCGCGCGACTGCCGAGGCCCTGAACCTGCCTCAGATCACCCCGCGGTCGGGCCGGGCGGAGGAGTTGGGGCGCGACCCGGAGCTGCGCGGCACCTTTGACCGGGTGGTGGTGCGCGCCGTGGCTGCCCTGCCTATCCTGGCCGAGCTGGCCCTGCCGTTCCTCAAGGTGGGCGGCCTGCTCGTCGCGCAGAAGGGCCCGATCACGCCCGAGGAACTGAACGCCGGGCGCCGCGCGGCCCGCGAGGTGGGCGGCGCGGTGCGCGAGGTGGACCCGTTCAGCCTGCCCGTGATCGGCGACGACCGTACCCTGATCGTGATCGAGAAGGTGGCCGCCACGCCGGAGAAGTACCCCAGGGCCGTGGGCATCCCGAACAGCAAACCGTTATTCTGGCGGGCGAAGTGACCCGGACTGCCCCCCACCGGCCCGCGCAAGGAGCCGCATGACCAGACGCACGCCACGCACCCTGGGCGTCGTGAACCAGAAGGGCGGGGTGGGAAAGACCACCACCGCCGTGAACCTCGCCGCCTACCTCGCTGCCGAAGGCCAGCGGGTGCTGCTGATCGACATGGACCCCCAGGGCAACGCCACCAGTGGCCTGGGCGCCCGCGAGGCCGAAGCCGGCCTGTACGAGGCCCTCGGCGAGCCGGCCCGAGCGGCCGAGTACACCCGCCCCTCCACCCAGGAGGGCCTGGACGTCCTGCCGGCCACGCCGGACCTCGCCGGGGCCGGCGTGGAACTCGCCGACGACCCGGACGCCCTGACCCGCCTGCTCGCCAGCATTCAGGGCTACGACATGATCATCGTGGACGCCCCGCCCAGCCTGGGGCCGCTCACCGTGAACGTGCTCGCCGCCGTGGACGCCCTGGTGATTCCCCTGCAGGCCGAGTACTACGCCCTGGAGGGCCTGGCCGGCCTGATGGGCACCGTGGAGCGCGTGCAGGGCGGCCTGAACCCGCGCCTGAAGGTGCTGGGGATCGTGCTCACCATGTTCGACGGCCGCACCAACCTGGCGCAGGAGGTCGAGACCATGGTCCGCGGGCATTTCGGGGAACTGGTATTCTGGGCGGTCGTGCCGCGCAACGTGCGCCTGTCGGAAGCGCCCAGCTTCTCCAAGCCGATCAACCTGTTCGCGCCCCTCTCCAGCGGCGCGGCGGCGTACAAGCGACTCGCGGACGAGGTGATGCAACGTGTCGAAAAAATCTAGCCTGGGTCGCGGCCTGACCGCCCTGCTCGGCGAGAAGCCCGCCCCGGACACGGCTGGCCCCGGCGGCGCGCAGGTCCTGAAGATCGAACGGATCGTGCAGGCCGCCTACCAGCCCCGGCAGGTGTTCGAACCCGAGGCGCTGGCCGAACTCGCGCAGAGCATCCGCGAGAAGGGCGTGCTGCAACCCCTGCTGGTCCGCCCCCGCGGGGACGCCTTCGAGATCGTCGCCGGCGAGCGCCGCTGGCGGGCCAGTCAGCTCGCCGGGCTGACCGAGCTTCCGGTCATCATCCGGGACCTCTCGGACCGCGAGGCGCTGGAAATCGCGATCATCGAGAACCTCCAGCGCGAGGACCTGGGCCCGCTGGAAGAGGCCCGCGCCTACCAGGCCCTGATGGACCAGGGCCTGAACCAGGAAGGCGTGGCGCAGGCGGTCGGGAAGGGCCGCAGCACCGTGGCGAACGCCCTGCGGCTGCTCACCCTGGAGGACGCCGCCCTGAAGGCCCTGGACAGCGGCGAGATCAGTGCCGGGCACGCCCGCGCGATCCTGGCGATGCCGGAAAAGGACCGCGCGTGGGCGCTGAAGGAGATCACCGCCCGCGGCCTGAACGTGCGCGAGGCCGAGGCCCTGAAGCGCGAGGCCCGAGCGCCCGCGCCGGTCAAGGTGAACCCGCCCCGCACCTACCGGCAGGTGGAACTGGCCCTGAGCCGCCGCACCGGCACGAAGGTGCGGATCACCGGGGAGGACAAGGGCCGCGTGGAACTCAGCTACGCGTCCCGCGAGGAACTCGACCGGATTCTGGAACTGTTCGGCTACGCCGCCGAGGAGTAAGGAAACCTCCGGACCGGACCGGCCCACGTAGGGTGGCCGGTCCGGTCCGTTTATTCGGGCGTGGTGTCCGCCAGGGCCTGCAATGCCACGCGGATGGCCGGCAGGTCCTCCCGGACCGTCACCCACACCAGCGCCGGGTCGATCCGGAAGTAGTCGTGGGCGATCAGGTTGCGGATGTCGCGCAGGCAGGCCCACGGCACCTGACGGTGGGTGTCCTGCACGCTCTGCGGGATGAACTTGGTCGTCTCGCCCAGCCGCAGCAGGTTCAGCAGCACGGCGTCCTGCACCTGCTCGTCCCGCAGGAAGGTGGTCAGCGTCAGGCCGCGCGTGAACGCCTCGGCGCGGTCCAGGGCGGCCAGCAGGTCGTACAGCCGCCAGCGCCAGCGCTTCTCCCGGTGCGCGCTGGGCGGCGGGGTCGGCACATGCCTCACGTCCACGGCGTCCTGCAGGATGTCGCGGCGCAGCGGCGGGTGCAGGCCCGCCTCCGTGACCACGTCCACCCGGCGGTCCAGCAGGTCCTCCATGACAGCCTTCACACTCATCAGGTGCAACAGGCCAGGGCTGAACCCCTCGACAAAATCGACCAGTAAATCAATGTCGGACGCCGGCCCCGCCTCCCCCCGCGCGACCGAGCCGAACACCCGCACCCGCGTCACCCCCAGCGCCTCCCAGCGGGCCGCGCCGTCCCGGAGCAGGGCGGCCACGGTGCTCAGGCGCAGATCCGGGAAGAGGGACGCGGGGCCGGTCACGGGCGCAGTGTAGAGCGCCCTGCCGGCCCGGGCGCCGTTCCTGAAGGCCAGTTCAGGCTGTTGGGGCCAGCGTGTACCGGTGGGAACCATGGACAGGACCGGGACGCTGATCGCCAGCGTCCCGGTCCTGGGGTGAAGAGGTCAGCTCCACTGCCACACGGTGGGTTCGTACTCGTAGCCTTCCGGCAGTTTGCGCAGGTGCCCCAGCGCGGGGAAGGGGAAGTGGTACGCGGTCACCCACCATTTTTCCGCGACGGCCTGCGCGAACACCTGGGCGCGGGTGGCGGCGGCCTGCGCGCCGTCCGTGTCGAAGCTCACGTACGCGCCCGGGTGGCGCAGGGACAGCAGGAAGTGCCCGGCGGCGTCCCCGAAGACCATGACCTTCTGGTCCCCGCTGACGGCCAGCACGCTCTGGTGCCCGGCGGTGTGACCGGGGGTGGCGACGGTCGTCAGGCCGGGGACGATCTCGCCGCCTGGATCGAGCAGGGTGAAGCGGTCTTTCAGGCCGATCAGGTTGGCCTGCACCGCGGCGTTCGGCTGGGCCTGCGACGTCCAGAAGGTGAACTCGGCGCGGCCGATCACGTGCCGGGCCCGGTCGAAGGTGGCCTTGCCGCCCTGCGTGAGGCCGCCGATGTGGTCGCCGTGACCGTGCGTGATGAACACCGTGTCGATGCTGGCCGGGTCGATGCCGGCGCGACGCAGGTTGTTCAGGAGCTGCCCCGCCTCCCCGCCGCGTCCGGTGTCGATCAGCACGCGGTTCTTGCCGGTGTCCACCACGACCGGATTGAAGTGGTTCACGGTGTTCGTGGCGGGCACGCTGTACTCGGCGAGCGTGGCGGCGAAGTCCGCCTGCCGGTCCGGGTTGGCGCCCCAGGTGGGCAGCAGCGCGGCCAGGGCGGCGGTGCCGTCACTGACGACCGTGACGGTCAGGTCACCGACCTTCTGGCGGTAGAAGCCGTTGCCGTTCAGGTTCCCGGCCTGGGCGGGGGCCGCAGCGGGCGCGGCAGGTGTGGTGCCCTGGGCGCGGGCGAGGGGGCCGGCCACGCCGAGCACGCCGGCCGCGCCGATCAGGCGCAGGGTGTCGCGGCGGTTCAGGGCGGCGGGGGCCGGATCGGCAGGCGTGGGGGCGGGGGTCGTCTCGGCCTTCTTGTCGGGCATGGGGCCACCTCCTGGTGGGGCTGTGCAGGATTTCGTTCAAGATCAAGCGAATTTCGGGCGGGGACGGTCACCCCGCCCACCCTGTGAAGGCGGGCTAAAGACGGCCCGGGCGCCTATGCTGCGGGGGTGATCGTCGCCATCGGACACGACCTGATCGAGATAGACCGCATCCGCGCCATGCTGGAACGCGAGGGCCGGCGCGCGGAGAAGCTGTTCGCGCCCGCCGAACTGGCCTACGTGGCCCGCCTGAGTGACCCCGCCCCCAGCCTCGCCGCGCGCTTCGCTGCGAAGGAAGCCTTCCAGAAGGTCTGGCCGCGCCCACACGGCTGGCGGGACGTGTGGGTGGAGCGCGAACGCACGCCGGACGGCCCCTTCCCGTTCACGCCGCCCGTGCTGGGCTTCGCGCCGGAGATCGCCGCGGAACTGCGGGCCGGCGGGCTGGTCGCGCACCTCACGCTCACGCACACCAAGGAGCACGCCTCGGCGGTGGTGGTGCTGGAACGGCCCTGAACGCCAGGAATGAAAAAACCCCCAGCGTGGCAGCCGGGTGGGAAGACGGGAAGGAGAATGTCCGGCCCTCCACTCCGGGTGGAGAAGGCGGAAGGGGAAGCGGCCGGAAACCTTGGGGGTGAAGAGAGACTAGAGGAGGCGCCGAGAGGGTGTCAAGAAACCTGCCTGCCCCGGGCCCGCCCCGCTGGACACGGCCAGCACGGCGCCCCCGAGGAGCGGGTACGCTCGGGGGGATGCCCATTCGCCTGATCGCCACGGACCTGGACGGCACCCTCCTCAACTCCCGGCTGGAAGTCTCCCCCCGCACCCGGCAGGCGCTGGACGCCGCCCGCGCCGCCGGAGTGCACGTGGTGCCGGTCACGGCCCGGCAGCCGCGTGGCGTGCGGTTCATCGCGCAGGCTGCCGGGTTTGACGGCTGGGCGCTGTGCGGGAACGGCGCGCACGGCGTGCATCTGGGCACCGGCGAGGTGCTGTTCGAGGCGTACGTCGCCGGCGAGGTGCAGCGGGCCGTGGCGCAGGCCCTGTCGGAACGGGTGCCGGGCGTGCTGTTCGTGAGCGTGCGCCAGGGCGGCGAGGTGTTCGTGGCGCAGCAGGGGTACGCCGACCTGGCGCACTTCGAGGACCACAAACGCGACCCGGCCGACATGGGCCAGCATGCGCTGGAGGCCGTGCTGGCCGAATCCAGCCTGAAGTTCATCGTGCGCCACCCCACCCTGACCCCCCGCGAGCTGCTGCCGCACGTGCAGGCCCTGCAACTGCCGGGCTTCGCGGTCACGCACAGCGGCGCGCCGTTCCTGGAGGTGCTGGCCGAAGGGGTGAGCAAGGCCTGGGGCCTGGCGCAGCTGTGCGCCGCGCTGGGCGTGGGGCAGGCCGAGGTCCTGGCCTTCGGGGACGCCCCGAACGACGCGGAGATGCTCGCCTGGGCCGGGCGGGGCGTGGCGATGGGCAACGCCGACCCGGAAGCCCTGGAGGCCGCCGGCGAGGTCACCCTCACGAACGACGAGGACGGCGTGGCCGTGGTGATCGAGGCACTGCTCGCCGCGCAGGAAAGGGGAGAGCCCGCATCGGTGTGAGCGCCCACTGCCCCCCGGCCTCCTGGCGCGTAGGGTGGAGCATGCCCGCAGCGAGTCCACGGTCCCGCCGGTTCCGGCTGCCCCCAGTCCTGGGCGCCGCGCTGCTTCTGGCGGCCTGCGCGCCGGTGTCCACCGCCCCGGCCGACTACTCCCCCGGCGGCGCGTGGCTGTGCCACCCGGCCCGCGCGGACGACTGTGACACCGACCTGACGGCTACCCGCATCGCGCCGGACGGGACCCTCACCCGCGAGGCCTGGAGGGCCGATCCGGCCGCGCCGGTGGACTGCTTCTACGTGTACCCCACGGCGTCCTGGGACCTGACCCGCAACGCCGACCTGATTCCGGACGAGCGCTCCGAACGTCCCCTGGCGCGCCAGCAGGCCGCGCCGTTCGGCCGGGTGTGCCGGGTGTTCGCGCCGATGTACCGGCAGGTGCCGGTGGCGGCCCTGGTGGGCCTGGCGCGCCAGCCGGACCGGGAACTCGCGTACGCGGACGTCCGCGCGGCTTGGCGGGCGTTCCGGCAGCAGGCCGGTGAGCGGCCCTTCGTCCTGATCGGGCACTCGCAGGGCGCCGCGCACCTGATTCGCCTGATCCGCGAGGAGATCGACGGCCAGGAGGTGCAGGGCCGGATGCTGTCCGCGCTGCTGCTCGGGATGCCGGTGGGGGTGCCGGCCGGTCAGGACGTGGGGGGCACCTTCCGCAGCGTGCCGCTGTGCCGCGCCGGCGGGCAGACGGGCTGCGTGATCACGTACGCCTCCTTCCGCGCGGACGCCCCGCCAGTCGGTGGTCCCTTCACCCGCCCGGACACGCCGGGGCTGGTGAGCGCCTGCGTGAACCCGGCGGCCCTGGCAGGCGGCCCGGCCGACCTGACGCCGTACTTCCGGACCACGCGGACCTTCCCGGTGCTGGGCCCGGTGCAGCGGGACCCGGGGCCCTGGGTGCAGGGCGCGGCCGTACCCACCCCATACGTGACGCTGCCCGGCTTCCTGCGCGCCGAGTGCGTGCAGGACCGGGCAGGCGCGGGGTACCTGAGCGTGACTGTGCGGGCGGACCCGGCCGACCCGCGCACGGACACCCTGGGCGGCGAGGTGAACATCGCGGGGGTTGACCTGCCCGGCTGGGGGCTGCACCTGATCGACGTGGACCTCGCGCTGGGTGACCTGATCCGCGTGGTCCAGACGCAGACCCGGGCCTACTTCGCCCGGCCGCGCCGCTGAGCCGGGCAGCCAGACCGCAAAACGTGTGGCGAGTCCAGCCGCCACTTGGCCGGACCCGCCACACGGGGGTCAACCTCAGGTCAGGGCTGGTACGTTTTCGTGATGCCGCCCTCGCCGGACAGGGGGCGCGTCTTGTAGAACACCAGACTGATCGGCAGGTTGCTGCCGCTGGCCGGCACGAAATCGATCTTCAGCTGGTCGGCCTGGGCGCGCCACAGCAGCACCGGCTGGTTGGGTTGCAGGGCGTTTCCGACGCGCGGCAGCTTGATGACCTGCTGGAGGGGGCCGTCCTGGATGTTCATGGCGCCGCGGTACAGGCCGCCGCGCGGGCTCAGAGCCACCGCGGCGCCGGCCGCGCCGTTCACTTCCAGGTCGTACAGCACGCCGTAGTTGCCCAGCAGCCGCACCGGCTGGCGGGTCAGGGCGTCGGTGCCGGTCACGGCCGGGTCCACCTGGTCGTCCCCGATCACGATGCGGGTGGGCAGGCTGCCCAGGTTCACGCGCAGGCTGCGCACGGCGTCGGGGAAGGTGCCGCGCACGTGCCGGCCGTCGCCGGGCAGGTAGGGCAGCTGCTGCACGACCTGCTGCGTGGCCGGGAGTGACAGTTCCAGCATCAGGAAGGTCAGTTCCACCCGGCCGGAGGCGTTGAGGTCCTGCATGACGTTCACGCCGCTGCCGGGGTTCAGGGTGGGGCTGGCGTACACGGCGGCCGCCTCGCCCGGCGCGAGGCTCAGCAGGGCGCCGCGTTCGCTGGCGAAGTACTCCATCAGCGTGACCTGCCCGAGCAGGCTCTCCACGCGCGTGGGCGCCGTTTCGCCCAGGCGCTCGGTGCGGACCTCCACCGGGCGGGTGTCCGTGTTGCGGGCCATCACGATCAGGCGCGCGGGGCGGCCCAGGCCGTTCATGTGGTACCCCAGCAGCCGGGCGCGGCCGGCCACGCTGTCCTGGTACAGGATGCCGCTCTGGGTGGGCACCTCGGGACTGTCGCTGAACAGCAGCGGGTAGCTGCTTTTCTGCAGGTAGGTGGGCGTGGCGCTGGGGTACGTGAGGATCTGCGCGTCGTTGAAGGTGTCGCCCGGCTGCGCGTACTTCAGGGCGTAGGTCAGGGGCGTGTCCACGGGCGTGCCCTCCACCCGGACGGTGCGGCTGAAGGTCTCGCTCTGCAGGCCGCGGCTGTTCACGACGTTCAGGCTGATGGTGTACGTGCCCGGCTGGAAGAACACGTCCTGCCGGCCGGCCCAGCGGCGGGCGGTGATGTCCGCGCCGTCCGGGTCGTAGGGGTATTCGGTGTACACGATGCGTTCGCCCGGGGCGTACACGGTCTTGTCGGTGCTGAAACGCGCCTGCGGGGCCAGGGGGTTGCCGCCGTCGCGCAGGACCGTGAGGGTGAAGGTGCGCCCGGCGTCGTCGGCGCTGAGGTTGCCGTTCAGCGCGTCGGCGAGCAGGCGGGCGCTGACGTACGTGACGTTGCCGGACGTGGCCGCGCCGTCGGGCTGCGGCACGCCGCCCAGCAGCGCCCGCCCGCGCACGAGGTCCACGCTCAGCCGGCCCAGCTGGGCGTGCCCGGCCGCGCCGGTCAGGGGCTGGTCGAGCAGTCCGGCGGTTTCCCGCAGGGGCAGCATGGTGCGCCCGGCGATGATGCGGGGCGGGTTCTGGAAGCGCAGCGTCTGGCCGTTCATGAACGCGCCCGGCTGGTCCACCGTGAAGGTCAGCTGAGCGGCGCCGAAGGTGAGGGCCGCCTGCGCGCTCAGTCCGCCGACCGTGGTGGCGAGGGGCGTCAGGGGGGCGGCCACCAGGGCCAGGACGGCGCCCAGCGTTCGGCGGCGGCGCTGCCGGTCGGTGCGGTAAAAGGTGGGGCCAGCAAAAGGCATTCGGCAAGTATGGCGAAAGTCCCTGACGCCTGTCTGCCGGATCGGGCCAGGGGGCCCACTGGCCGGCCCGTACTCTTAAGGGCACACTCTGGCGCAGCCACGCGGCACAATGGACGGGTGACCGACCCCGCAGGCCCGCACGACCCGACCCTCGCCCCGCTGCCGGCCCGCGAGTGGCCGGACGGCGAGCTGCACTTCGCGCGCATGATTCTCGGCGACCGCCGCTGGAACGCCGTGCCGGACGCAGAGGTGCGCGCCGAGGCGGAGGCCCTCCTGACGGCCTGGATGGGCGGCGAGGTCCGCATGGAACGGCCGAAACTGTACGACCACTACGCCCTGCCGCTGCTGGCCCTGCTGCGCCACACCCGCGCCCTGGAGGCCCGGGTGGCGGCCCTGGAAGCGCAGCTCGGCACGGGGATGGTGGAGCAGTGACGCGGGTCAAGGTCTGCGGCATCACCAGCGTCAACGACGCCGTCCTGAGTGCCGAGGCCGGCGCGGACGCGCTGGGGTTCATCTTCGCGCCGGTCAGCCGCCGTCTGGTGTCGCCGGACGTCGCCCGACAGGCCGGCCTGAGTGTCGGCCCCGGCCCGGCGCGGGTGGGCGTGTTCATGAACCAGGCGCTGGACGAGGTGCTGCGCACCGCGGAGGCCGCGCGGGTCTCGGCCGTGCAGGTTCACGGCCCGGTGTCAAGTCTTTACGTGCAGGCGATCAGCGGGTACTATCCCGTTCTGCGCGTCCTGCGCCCCGCCGACCTGGCGGCCGAGGCGGACGTGTGGACGGACGTCCCCGGCGTCACCCTGATGCTGGACGCCCCCGAACCGGGCGGCGGCATCCCGCTGGACTGGGGGGCTTTGAAGGCCGCCTTCCCCGCCGGTGCGTGGCTGGCTGGGGGACTGGGCCCCGCGAATGTCGCGGAGGCAATCCGGCACCTGCGGCCGGCCGGGGTGGACGCCGTGAGCCGGCTGGAAGCCCAGGCTGGCGTAAAGGATCCGGCGGCCGTGCAGGCCTTCATCCGGGCAGCGAAGACCGCCTGACCGGAAGTTATCCACAGTGAAACGGAAGGCTGTGGATAACTTCCGGTCAGGGTGAACTGCCCGGGACACCTGTCCGCAAAGGTGCGCTGTACGCGCTTTCTGCTTCGCTGCGCGCGGGGCGGCTTCACAGTTATCCACACCCTGTCCACAGACCCTGTGGATAACTCTGTGGATAACTGTGGCCCTGTGGGGGTCTTTGAGGTGCCGCCCAGCAGGGGTGAGCATGCCCTGAACTTGATGTGGTGGCGACCCGCCATCGTCCAGGCCGCCTGACCTGTCCAGGCAGCTGACGGGAGGCGTCTGCTCAGGTCAGGGTCCTGTCAGAGCCGGGCAGCATACTTTAAGGAACATAAAACCTGTTCTCACTCAACTCTCAGTTTCCTGGAGATGCCCATGACCGACCAGACTGCCCTGACCCGCACCGCGTTCGATCCCGCCGACCTGATCCGTGGCGAGCACGGCGACCTGTACCACCTGCCCACCCTGCGCGCCCTGCACGCCCGCGGCCAGCTCGGCCTGCACACCGAGGGCTACCTGCTGCTCCAGCTCCACGACGCGCAGCGTCATCCCGCGCGCCGCGCCTACGCCTGACCGCCCGGCGGGATGCCCTCCAGCCACCACGCCAGGAACTCCGGCAGCCGCGCCGCCCAGGCCGCCTCGTCGTGCCAGTGCCCTTCCCCCACCTGGAAGCGCACCTCGCGCACGGCGGGGCGCAACTGTTCCGCCAGGGCCCGTACCTCCCGCACCAGCCGCTGTGAGTCCTCCAGGCTGGCCCCCTCGTGGTCGCCCTGGTCCACCCACACCCGCATGCCCGGCGCCGTCCGGCCCGGCAGCCAGCGCAGCAGCGCATGATCGTCCGGCCACACCGACGGACTCATCACCCCCAGCGTCCCGAAGACTCCCGGATGCCGCAGCCCGCCGTACAGCGTCACCACCCCGCCGAACGACGACCCCAGCATCGCCCGGCGCTCCGCGGGCAGCGGCCCGTACCGCCGCTCCAGTTCAGCCAGCAGCGGCCCCGTCAGCCAGTCCAGGTACTCGTCCGCACCGGGCTGAAAGCTGTTCATGGGAATCGGGAAGGGCAAGTAACGCCGCACGCGGGCGCCGTCCACGCTGAGGCCCACCAGCAGGGAGGGACGGCCGGCGTCCGCGAGGGCCTGCGCGGCATCGGCCGCCTGCCAGCTCGCCCCGGCGAAACTCGGACCCTCATCGAACACGTTCTGCCCGTCATGCAGGATCAGGTGCGGCAGCCCGGCCGGGCTCAGGCCCCCTGGCCACCACACCCGCACCGCCTGCTCGCCCCACGGCGCGGCCAGCGTCCACTCCTCCCGCGGCGGGCGCGAACGGCCCGGCCGGCCCGCACCCTGACCATCCTGCCAGCCGCGCAGGCGCAGCGCGGCCTCCTGATCGTCGGCGCCCACCACCACCTTGTGCGCCGGGGCGCGGCCGCCCCAGGCGTCCCCCTCTTCGGCGCTGCGCCCGTCCGGCCGCTGCACCCGCACCTTCACGTCCAGCAGTGCACCCGCCGGAAAGAAGGCGCTCAGCGTGATCCGGCCGTCCCGGACCCGGAAGGTCCAGCCCGAGGGGTCGTCCGCCCAGCCGCGGAAACTCCCGGTCAGGAACAGCGTGCCGGCCGGCGTGCCCGGCGGCAGGGCCGGAACGTGGAAGGTCACGGTGGGCATCACCACCACCCCCGGCGCTTGAAGTAGGCGGCCAGAGCCGCGCCCACGGCGATGAACGACAGCCACGCGAAGGGGTATCCCCACGGCTCCCGCAGTTCCGGCATGTGCTCGAAGTTCATGCCCCACACCCCCGCCAGGAAGGTCAGCGGCAGGAACACCACACTGACTGCCGTCAGGGTGCGCATCACCTCGTTCATCCGCTGCGACTGCAGGCTCAGGTGCAGGTCCAGCAGGCTGGTCAGCGCCTCCCGCAGACTCTCGAAGCGGCTGGCGGCCCGCGTGAAACTGTCCTGCACGTCACGGTAACGCACCAGGTCTGCCGCCGACCCTTCCGCGTGCCGGCCCAGCAGCGCCGACGCCTCCCGCGCGTCCGTCGCGAGGCGCCGCGCCTGACCGATCAGGTACTTCAGGTCAAAGACCGCCCCCACCGGGTTCTCGCGCTCCGCCCGGAACACCCGTTCCTCCAGGGCGTCCACCTCGGCTTCCAGGGTGTCGGCCACCGTGAAGAAGGTGTCGGCCGTGTGGTCCAGCAGTTCGTACGTGACCTCCGCCGCGCTGTTCACCGACTCCCGCCCGTTCACCAGCGGCCACACGTGCCGCAGCGCCAGCGTGCCCCGCATGCTCACCGTCAGGACCGCTTCCGGGAACACGAACACGCTCAGCCGCTCCGTGAACTCCTCGGTCGTTTCCGGCCGCGCGAAACTCCGCACCGTGATGAACGCGTGCTCCGGGTACTGCTCCGCACGCGACCAGTGCCCCACCTCCATCACGTCCTCCAGCGCCAGCCGGTTGAGCGCAAAGACCGCCCGGACCGGCGCGAGATCCTCCGCGGTGATGCCCTGCACGTCCACCCACACGCCCCGCGTCTCGCCGCCCCATTCGAACTCCTGACCATCACTGAGGCGGCGGGCGCGGATCATGCCGCCCATCCTACGGCGCACTATCCTGAACGAGATGACCGACGGCCGCACAGGAGACGCGTGAACGCCTGGGGGTGGGTGATGCTGGGTGGCGCACTGGGCGCCGCCGCGCGCCACGGCACGCAGCTGGCCCTGACCCCCCTGGTCGCCCGCGCCGGATTTCCGCTGGCGGTCCTGCTGATCAACGTCCTGGGGTCGTTCCTGCTGGGCCTCACCCTCCCCCTGGTCGCCCGCGGCACCTGGCCGGAAGCCGCCCGGCTGGCCTTCGGCACCGGCTTCCTCGGGGCATTCACCACCTTCTCCACCTTCAGCGCCGACACCGACGCCCTGCTCACCCGCGGCCGGGCCGACCTCGCCGCGCTGAACCTCACCCTCAGCGTCGGCCTGGGCGTCCTGGCCGCCATGCTGGGCCGCACCCTGGGAACCCGGCTGTGACCCGGCGCAAGGGCACCGGCACGCCCCGCCGCAAAGCCACGGAACCCACCCGCCCCCCCGAACAGTTCCTGGAACTCGCCGAGGTGCTCAGCTACGTCTCCCAGGTCATCGCCCGGGGCGTGCCCGGCGGCGTGTGGGTCCGCGCCGAGATCGCCAGCCTCACCGACCGCCGCCACCTGTACCTCGACCTCGTGCAACTCGAGGACGGCGTGGAGGTCGCCAAGACCCGCGCCACCCTCTGGGCCCGCGAACGCTTCAGCCTGGAAGGCAAGTTCCGCCGCGCCACCGGCGGCACCCTCACCGCCGGCCTGAAGGTCCTGCTGTTCTGCACCGCCGAATTCCACCCGCAGTACGGCTTCTCCCTGAACATCCTGGACGTCGCCCCCGAATTCACCCTCGGCGACGCCGCCCTGAAACTCGAGGCGCTGCGCGAGACCCTGCTCCGAGAGGGCGTGTACGGCCTGGGCCGCCTGCACGCCCCCCCCACCGACTACCACCGCATCGCCGTGATCAGCCCCGAGGGCGCCGCCGGCCTGGGCGACTTCCGCCGCGAGACCGACCCCCTGGAACACGCCGGGCTGCTCGCCCCCCTGTACCTCCAGGCCACCTTCCAGGGCCGCGAGGCCGCCGCCAGCCTGGGCCGCGCCATCCAGGCGGCCCGCACCGAGCACGATCAGGTCCCCCTGGACGCCCTGGTCGTCATCCGCGGCGGCGGGGCCGTCACCGATCTCGCCTGGCTGAACGACCTGGACGTCGCCCGCGCCCTGGCCACCTTCCCCGCCCCCGTCATCACCGGCCTCGGACACGCCCGCGACGACACCCTCCTCGACGAGGTCGCCTTCACCCGCACCGACACGCCCAGCAAGGCCGCCGCCCTGATCACTCGCACCGTCATCCAGGCCGCCGCGCAGGCCCAGGAGGACGCCCGCGCCATCCGCCACGCCGGCACCCAGGTTCTCGTCACCGCCGACGCCGAAACCCGCTGGACCCTGGACCGCGCCCTGAGCGCCGCCCGCCGCACCACCGACGCCGCCCACGCCAGCACCGACGCCCTGATGCGCCAGGCCCTCGGCCTCACCCCCACCCGCACCCTCGCCCGCGGGTACGCCCTCGTCCGCGACGAACACGGCCAACCCCTCACCCGCGCCGCCCACACCCACCCCGGCCAGACCCTCACCCTGGAATGGCAGGACGGCACGGTGACGAGCAGAGTGGAATGAGGCAATCGGCACAAAAATAGCCCCCGCCGCAAGAACGGTGGGGGCTATTCAAGACCGGCTTATTTACGGGTGATCATGCAGTCGCCAGCGGTCTTACGCAGCTCGAAACGCAGGTCACTGCCGTTCAGACCCTTAACCCGCTTCCAGAAAGCGTCGAATTCAGCGCGCGTTTCACGGATCAGAAAGCCAGTGGCCTGTTTCCAGCCGGGTCCCGTGGGATACACGTAGCAGCCAGCGACCATATTCGTCTTTCCATCGGGGCCTTTGAAGAAGTCTTCGGCGTATGCATATTCCTGGTTGGCTTTCACGATGAAAAAGGCGCTGTCGGTGGCGCTGCCGTCGGCGTCGTACTCCCAGTAGTTGTCGTCGAGGGACCCGTTGTCCCGCAACTGAGCAGTGAAGGAAACGTTCACGCCATCCTTGGTGGTACCAGAGACGATAAAGGCATCCCCGGTTTTGAAGGGGGAGGTGGCCGGCGTAGTGGCGCAGGAGGCAAGGAGGACAAGTGGCAGCAGAAGCAGCTTCTTCATGTCCTTGAGCCTACGCTCATCTTTTTCTCAAGTCATGCGGAAATGTGCCTAGGCCGTTTCTCCGGTCTGGACGGGGCGGGTGTCGTCGCTGACCCAGTCGCTCCAGGAGCCGGCGTACAGGCGGTTGCCCGGCCCGAGGGGCACGCCGGCCAGTTCCCGGGCGAGGAGGTTGGGGGTGGCGCTCACACCGCTACCGCAGTAGGTGATGGTGCGGGCGTCCCCGGTCGCCAGTCGCTCGGCCTGTTGCGTGCCGGGCCGGTAGGTGCCGTCGGGGTGGAGCGCGGCGCTGAAGGGCCGGTTGACCGCGCCGGGGATGTGCCCGGCCTTGCGGTCCAGGGGTTCCGTGTCGCCGCGGTAGCGTTCCGGGGCGCGCGCGTCGATCAGGAGGGTGCCGGGAGCGCGGGTGGCGACGTCCTGCGCGGTGGCGACCATGCCGGGCTGCACATTTGGGCTGAAGGTGGTAGGGGCAGGGGAGGGCTCGTCGGTGCTGACGGGCCCTCCGGCGGCGATGTAGGCGGGCCAGCCGCCGTCGAGGACGAACACGTCGCGGTGCCCGAGCCAGCGCAGAAGCCACCACGCCCGCGAGGCGTAGAAGCCCTGGCCGGTGCTGGGATCGTCGTAGCAGACGACCACGCTGTCGTTGCGGATGCTCGCTTGGCCCAGCCACGCGGCCAGGGCTTCCGGGTCGGGGAGGGGGTGGCGGCCTCCGGCCCCGCCGGGCTGCACGGGGCCGCTCAGGTCGGTTTCCAGGTCGGCGTACACGGCGCCCGGCACGTGGCCCGAGAGGTACGCGATGCGGCCCACCAGCGGGTCGCTCAGGGCGTAGCGGCAGTCCAGGACGCGCAGTTGCGGGTCGTTCAGGTGCTCGGTGAGCCACGCGGCGCTTTTCAGGGGGGAGGGGGGCATGCCGCAGGGTACACGGCCGGGCGCCCGGGCAGGCAATAAAAAACGCGCCACCTGGGCGCTGATAGGGAAAAAGATAGCGCAGTATTCACGCCGCGTCAAGGCTATGCGCCGGCTTCCCGCTCCAGGCGGGCCAGCGTCCGCTGCACCACGTGCAGGCTGTCCGCGTCGTACAGGACGAACCTCACGTGCAGCGCCGGGTGAGCCTGGAGAAACCCCCGGATCTCCCGCAGGGCCACGTCCGCCGCGCGGTCCAGGGGGTAGCCGTACACGCCGGTGCTGATGGCCGGGAACGCCACGGACGTGCAGCCGTGCTCCACGGCCAGTTCCAGGCTGCGGCGGTACGCGCCGGCCAGCAGCGCCGCCTCCCCGGCCTGCCCGCCCCGCCAGACCGGGCCGACCGCATGAATCACGTACTGCACGCCCTGCCCGGTCAGCCTGAAGGCGGGGGTGATCACGGCCGTGCCGGTCGGGGTGCCGCCGATCGCGCGGATGGCGCGCAGCAGGTCCGGGCCGGCGGCGCGGTGAATCACGCCGTCCACCCCGCCTCCACCCATCAGTTCCTTGTTGGCGGCCGTGACGACCGCGCAGGTGGTCTGCGCGGCGATGTCCCCCTGCACGAGTTCCAGCGGCATGCCCGCAGCTTAACGGCCGGGCGTGGTTGGCGGCCCCGGCCGGCCTTCATGCGGCGTTGCGCCCGCAAGCCCGGGTCAGCTGTTGACGACGCGCTCCAGGTCGTCGGTGCTGAGGTGATCGCTGCGCACGTCCGCCACGCGCGCCAGCACGGCGCGGTCGTCCCCGGTCCAGGTCTCGCGGGGGCGGCCCATGACGCGCTCGGCGGCCTGCACGTCCAGCAGTTCCCGCACGGCGCGCTCCAGGTCGTCGTTCACGACCACGTACCGGAAGGCGTGTGCGTGCATGATCTCCTCCCGGGCGCGCGCCAGGCGTTTCTCGATGCGTTCGGGCGTCTCGGTGGCGCGGCCTTCCAGGCGGCGGCGCAGCTCGGTGAGGCTGGGCGGCATGATGAACACCAGCACGGCCTCCTCGCCCATCCGGTCGCGGACCTGCATGGCGCCTTCCACCTCGATCTCCAGGATCACGTCCTGCCCGCGGGCGAGGGCCTCTTCGATCGGTTCGATCGGCGTGCCGTAGTGGTTCCCGACGAAACTGGCGTGCTCCAGGAAGCCGCCCTGGCTGACCTTCTCCTCGAAGCGTTCGGGGCTCACGAACACGTAGTCCACGCCGTCCCGCTCGCCGGGGCGCGGGGGGCGGGTGGTCCAGGAGGTGCTGTAGAACACGTCCTGATCTTTCAGCCACTGCTCGCGCAGGGTGCCCTTTCCCACCCCGGACGCCCCGGTCATCACGATCAGCAGGCCCCGCTGCGGCGGGGCGTCGGGGGCGGGGCGGGGGGGATGGGCGGGGTCCGGCGCGTGCATATCCTGCCCACGATACCCGCCCCGCGTGAGATGGGGAAAGAGGTGGGCATGTGGAGAAGGCCGCCCGGCCGTGCTGGCGGGCGGCCTCCGGAACGCGGGGTTAGAGCAGGCCCTTCACGGTCCGCACGACGTTCTCCACGCTGAAGCCGAACTTCTCGAACAGGACCTTGGCGGGGGCGGAGGCGCCGAAGGTGCTCATCCCGATCACGGCGCTGCCGGACCCGGTCCACTCGTACCAGGGCTGAGGGCTGCCGGCCTCGATGGCGACGCGTTTCACGCCGGGCGTGAGCACGCTGTCGCGGTAGCTGGCGTCCTGCTCCCGGAAGACTTCCATGCAGGGCATGCTGACCACGCGCGCCCCGATGCCCTCGCCGCTCAGGGCGTCGGCGGCGTCCATGGCGAGCGCGACCTCGGAGCCGCTGGCGATCAGGATCACCTGCGCGTTCTCGGCGTCCTTGACGACGTACGCGCCCTTCTTCACGCCGGCGTGGTTGCGCGGCAGGATCGGCAGGTCCTGGCGGGACAGGGCCAGCGCGGTGGGGCCCTTGTCGTATTCCAGCGCCATCTGCCACGCGGCGGCGGTTTCGTTCGCGTCGGCGGGGCGGATCACGTGGGCGCCCGGCACGGCGCGCAGCATGGCGAGCTGGTCGATGGGCTGGTGGGTGGGGCCGTCCTCGCCCAGGCCGATGCTGTCGTGCGTGAGGACGTACGTGACCGGCTGGAACTGCAGCGCCGAGAGGCGGAAGGCGGGCTTGAGGTAGTCGGCGAACACCAGGAAGGTGCCGACCAGGGGCCGCAGGCCGCCGTACAGCGACAGGCCGTTCCCGGCGGCGCTCATGCCGAACTCCCGCACGCCGAACAGCACGTTGCGTCCGGCCATGTTGCCGGCCTGCATCTCGCCGCCGTCCTTGATGGTGGTCTTGGTGCTGCCGCTCAGGTCGGCGCTGCCGCCCATCAGGCCGGGCACGACCTTCGCCAGGGCGTTGATGACCTCGCCGCTGGCGTTGCGGGTGGCCATGGCCTTGCCGCCCACCTCGTAGCTGGGCAGCACCTCCGAGAGGTTGGCGGGCAGGTCGCGGGCCAGCAGGGCGTCCACTTCCTGACCCAGTTCCGGGTGCGCGGCGCGGTAGGCGTCCATCAGGGCGTTCCAGTCGGCTTCCAGTTTCGCGCCGCGTTCGGTGGCGTCCATGTGGGCCTTCACCTCGTCCGGCACGGTGAAGGGAGGCAGGTCCCAGCCCAGGGCGCGTTTCGTCTCGGCGACGCCCTCGTCACCCAGGGGTTCGCCGTGGGCCTTGCTGGTGCCGGCGCGGGGGCTGCCGAACCCGATCACGGTGCGCACCTGGATCAGGGTGGGCCGGTCGCTGCCCTGCGCGTCCCGGAGCGCGGCGCGGATCTCGTCGAGATTGTTGCCGTCCTGGACTTTCAGGACGTTCCAGCCGTAGGCGCGGAAACGCTGGGCGGTGTCCTCGGACTCGGCCTTCTCGGTGGGGGTGTCCAGCTGGATCTGGTTGTCGTCGTGCAGCCAGATCAGCTTGTTCAGCCGCAGGTGCCCGGCCAGCGCGGCGGACTCGTGGTTGATGCCTTCCTGCAGGTCGCCGTCGCCCAGGATCGCGTAGGTGTGGTTGTTAAAGATGGGGAAGCCGTCGCGGTTGTAGCGGGCGGCGAGGTGCGCTTCGGCCATCGCCATGCCGACCGTCATGGCCGCGCCCTGCCCGAGCGGGCCGGTGGTGGCGTCCAGGCCGGGCGTGTGGAAGAACTCGGGGTGGCCGGGGGTCTTGCTGCCCCACTGCCGGAAGTTTTTCAGGTCTTCCAGGGGCATGTCGTACCCGGTGAGGTGCAGCAGGCTGTAGATCAGCATGCTGGCGTGCCCGGCGGAGAGCACGAAGCGGTCCCGGCCGGCCCACTCCGGGTGCCCCGGGTTGAAGCGCAGGAAGTCCTGCCACAGCGCGTAGGCCATGGGGGCGGCGCCCAGGGGGGCGCCGGGGTGGCCGCTGTTGGCGGCCTGCACGCCGTCGATGGACAGGGTGCGGATGGTGTTCACACTCAGTTGCGCCACGTCACTTTGCATGCCTGACATGCTACCCCGAAGCGCGTTAGTGTGGTTCATACACTTAAAACGCGGGCGGCCTCCGGCCCGCCTTCCAGTTCGTCCAGCACGCGCCGCGCGTCGTCCAGTTTCAGGCCCGCCGCCCGCAGTTCCTGCACCAGGGTCCGGAAGGCCCGCAGCGCCTCCTGCTGACCCAGCTGGCCCGCCCAGGCCCCGGCGGCCACGCTGGTGCCCGCCCCGGCCCGGTTCTCGGTCAGGCCCTGGCGGGCCAGGGCGGCGTACGCCTTGGCCACGGTGTTCGGCGCCAGCTTCAGCGCCGAGGCCACCGCCCGCACTGTGGGCAGCGCGTCCCCGGGGCGCAGGACTCCGGCACTGAGGGCGCCCTGCACGGCCTCCTGAAGCCGCACGTAGGTGGGCGCGGCGCCGGGTGTGCTCAGGTGCGTGCGCATGCGGTCCAGCAGGGCGGTCTCACGGTCGGGGGCAGTCATGGGGTCACGATTCCTGCCGGGCCGGGGGGCTGTCAAGCGGGACACACGCGTCCCCCGCCTCACTCACTACGGAGGGGCGGGGGCGCGGTCTTCTGCGGGTTCGGAGCGGTTGGGGGCTCCACGTCCGGGCAGGTGAACAAGCGCACTCACGGCACTTCCATTCCGGTAAGAACAGAATACGTCCTGTGCGTAATTCTGTCAAGGCTTCTGTGAATGTGCGCCACCTCTGAATTGCATCCTCGGGTCCCATGCACGCCCAGTCACGCGGGAAGCCTGCCGGGCCCGCTTGCATATGCACCGCCTCCGCCATCTGGCCTACGGCAGAAATTCGCTCTCGGTCCTCCACTGCCCGACCATGCAGGCATGGCCCACCCCTTCACCCTGCGCCCCTTCCAGAATGCCGACGCCGCCACCGTCGCCGACCTCCACACCCGCAGCACCCGCGAGCTGTGGACCTACCCCGCCGATCACTTCCGGGAAAATCCCGACCCGCAGCGCCGACGCCTCGTCGCCCTGAACGGCATCGGAGAGATCACGGCCACCGCCAGCCTGCACCCCTTCGGGGACAGCGCCCCGGACGCCCTGCGCCTGAACCTCGCCGGAGACGGCGCGGCCTTCACGCCCCTGTACCTGGCCCTGCTGGCCGACCTGCCCACCGGCTTCACGCGGCTGCTGGGCGTCACCCGCGAGGACTTCACCGAACAGACGCAGCTCTTCCAGTCGGCCGGGTTCCGGAACGCCTGGCAGTCCTGGGGCGCCCATCTGGACCTGAGCACCTTCGACTTCGCGGCCTTTCAGCCGCTGGAAGAACGCCTGTACCTGCAGGGCTACGAGGTGGAGCGCTGGCCGGCTGACGCCCCGGACGCCGGGTGGGCCGCGCTGTACGCCCTGCACCGACAGGGGGAACGCGACGTGCCCTCCAACCCCACCACCACGGCCGCCCCCCTGACGCGCGAGGCCATGCAGGCCGTGATGACCGGCGAGGAGGCCGTGTTCGTCGTCCGCCACCGGGGTGAACTGGTCGCCCTGACCCGCCTGACCCTCCCGGATAGCCGCCCCCTCCAGAAGGCGCGGGAGGTGTCCAGCGACCTGACCACCACCCACCCCGCGCACCGCGGCCGGGGGCTCGCCACGCTGGTGAAGGCCCGCGCGCTCGCCTGGGCCCGGGACAGCGGGTACACGCGCGCCGGCACGGGCGGCACCGTCCTGAACCTGCCCATGCTGCGCGTGAACACCCGCCTGGGTTACCGCACCGAACCCATGTGGATCACCTGGGAACGCCGGCTGCGCTAGGGTTTTTTCACCTTCGGCGCGTACTGAGCGACGCCGCCCGCCGCGGCGAAGGCCTTCCCCAGCTCCGCGACCGGCCGGGTGGGTGTGCTGGCCGGGTCGCCCGGCAGCGTCCGGGCGTACACCTCCAGCGCGTCCGCGTACCCGTCTCCGTCGGCGTCCTGCATGAGCTTCAGGCGGTCATACAGCACCGCCGGGAACTTATTCTTCCGCCCGGCGGCGGCGTCGGCCCGGAACTGCTTCTGCAGCGCCTGCCCGAACGCGTTCCAGGGTGCCCCACCGGACTCCTTCACGTGGCAGTACGCGCACGACATCACCTTCCGGTCGTACTCCCACAGCGGGTTGCCCTGGTCGTAATGAAACTGCTGGATGGCGGTCAGGCGGAAGCCCGGCAGGGCCAGGGCCACGCCCGCCCCGGCCAGGGCCAGCAGCGCCAGGGCCGCGCGCGGCCTCACGCCACCCACCGCGGCCCCGTGAACTCGCTGCCCAGAATCTCGCGGGCACTGAGGCCCAGCCAGCGCTCCAGCGCCTCGGCGTACACCCCGCGGAAATCCTGCCGGTAGATGATGTCCCCGTCCGACAGGGTTTCCAGGTCCGGACTGCTGCCGTGCACGCCGCCCCTGACCCCTTCACCCAGCGCGAACATGACGCTGCCCTTGCCGTGGTCCGTGCCGGCACTGTCGTTCTCCGCGACGCGGCGCCCGAACTCGGAAAAGCCCATCACGATCACGCGCTCCGCCAGGCCCTGCGCCTTCAGGTCCGCGTGGAAGGCACTCAGGCCGCTGGCCAGGGTGCCCAGCAGCTCGTCCTGCTCGGCGCGCTGCCCGGCGTGCGTGTCGAAGCCCCCCAGCGACACGTAGATCACGCGCTGCCCGATGCCGGCCGCGATCAGCCGCGCCGCGTCCCGCAATTGCGTGGCGAACCGTCCCTCCGGGTAGGTGGCCCCGGCGCGGTACTTCTTCACGTTTTCCTGCACGCGCTCCGTGTTGCGCATCATCTGCCGGGTCGCCTGCGACAGGTACGCCGCCTCCCCCTGCCGCGGGGCGGCCAGCAGCGCTTCGAAGGCGCCCTCCAGCCCCGCGGGCAGTTTCACCTGGAAGCCGTCCACACTGTCGATGCTGGGCAGCGCGAAGCGCGCCGTGCGGACCGCCTGCGGCCCGGTGGCGCCCAGGTTGCTGGCGCAGAAGGGGTCCCCGATCTTCTCCGCCATGCGCCCGATCCAGCCGTCCCGCTGCGCCTGCGTGGGGTCCGCGGTGTGCCAGATCGCCATGCTCGCAAAGTGCGACCGGTTCGGGTTGGGGTACCCCACGTTCTCCATCCACGCGAGGTGCCCGGCGTCCCACAGCCCCATCAGGGGCCGCAGCGCCGGGTGCATGCCCAGGTCGGCGGTCACGCCCAGCACGTCCTTCCTGGGAATGGCGATGTTCGGGCGGGCCGCGTAGTACGCGCCGTTCGTGAACGGCACCAGGGTGTTCAGGCCGTCGTTGCCGCCGGTCAGCTGCACGACCACCAGGGTCTTCGCGCCGCCCTGCACCTGCGCCTGCGCGGCCGCGCGGGCCAGGAAGCCGGGCATACCGCTCGTCGCGGCGAGCGCCAGCGCGGACAGTTTCAGGAAATCGCGGCGGGTGGTGCTGGTCGTCTCGGAACCGGCCAGGGCCGGGCTGTCCGTGGGGATGGTCATGGGTTCTCCTCTGGCCCGGGTCAGGCGAGCTGGAATTCGGGGGCGATCAGGCCCAGGTACGTCCGCTGTTTCACGCTCAGCTTGCCCAGCCCGGCCAGCGCCGGGTCGCGCTCCCGGCCGGTCAGCACCAGGGCGTCCGGCACGTCCCGCAGCGGCGGGGCCGAGTTCGCCAGGGTCAGGGCGGCGGCCAGCTGCATGCGGGTCAGGAGCACGCTGTCGTTGATCCAGGCGCGCCCACCCGTCCAGCCCTCCACCGTGTCCGGCTGCAGCAGCAGCTGCCCCATGCGGCCCGCGGTCTGCGCGAGGTTCAGCACCTGCTTCGGGTCCAGCTTCGGCTGGCCCACCGCCCGCACCGCCGCGACCACGTACTCCACCGGGGAGCGGATGATCCGCTGCCGCGACGCGTAGAAGACCTCGCTGCTCAGCAGTTCCTCCAGCACCGCCCGGACGTTCCCGTTCGTGCGGCGGAACGTCTCGGCGCTGCCCTGCACAGCCGTCTCGTCCGGCGTGTCCGCCACGAACGTCCGGTGCAGCTTGCGGCTCACGAACACGGCCGTGGCCGGGTGCGTCGCCGCAAGCTGCACCACGTCCTCCGGACGGAAGTTCCCGCTCTGCCCCAGGTACGTCTTGCGGCCCGCGTCGTGCTGCCGCTCCTGGAACACGAACTGCGGCTCTTCCAGGTACCGCTGGTTGCCGCGGCCCCCGGTGAAGGTCCAGCCGCTGAGTGCCCGGGCACCCTCGCGGACGTCCTCCTCGATGTAGTGGCCGATGCCGGTCGTGAACAGCTCCAGCAGTTCCCGGCTGAAGTTCTCGTTCGGTTTGCCCCTGCGGTTCAGGTCGTTGTCCAGGTACCGCAGCATGGCCGGCGAGCGCGACACGTCCAGCGCGAACGCCGTGAAGTCCGTGGTCGCCGCGTGCCGGCGCAGCACGCCCAGGTATCCCTGCAGGCTGGGGTGGTTGCGGACCTTGTCGGTGCCCACCACGAAGTGGTTGCTCCAGGTCAGCGTCAGCTTCTCCCGCAGCGGAAAGTCGCCATACAGCAGTTCATACAGCCACGCGCCGCGGGTCAGCTGCAGCATCGCGCCGGGCGTGGCGCCGCTCGCCGGGTCAAAGGGGTTGCCGGCCTTCATGGCCGGGCCGAAGGCCAGGGCGTCACGGGCCGCCGCCCGGGCGGACTGGCCGGCCAGGGCGCGGAGCTGCGCCTCGTTGCCGCCGAACGCTGTGCGCCGCAGGAAGTGCGCGGCGTCCTCGGCGGACAGGGGCCGGGTGTAGGGGGTCAGGGTCATAGGCACCTCAGGGATTAGAGGAGAGATCAGCGAAAAAAGTTCCCAGTTCGGCCGGGCGGACCTGCCGCACCCCGGAGAGCGCGGCCGTCAGGTCGGCGGCCGGGAGGTTCCCGGTCAGCCACACGAACGCCGCCCCCACCCGCCGGGACGCCACGCCCGGCGCGGCCTGCACGTCCCGCGCGGCGGTGACCAGGGCCAGGGTGTTCAGTCCGTCCGAGAGCGTCACCTCCCAGCGGTTCCCGGCCGGACGCAGCGCCACCGGCGTGAACCCCGGCGGGAGCCGCAGGCCCGGCAGGGCGCGGGCCACGGCCGCCCCCAGGCCCCGGGGCACCGCCGGGACCTTCACAGTGGCCTTCACCGGGGACGGGTTCACCTTCGTGAACAGTGCCCGGCGGGCCACCGCGCCGTCCGCGCCGCGTTCCTCGAAGGCCAGCGGCAGGTTCCACGCCTGATCCACCCACACCACCCAGCGGGCCGCACTTCCCGCCTTTGGGGTCAGGTCGTACCGGGTCGCGGTCCGGCCCACCTGGAGCTCCGGGCCGACACGCACCACATTGAAGTTGCGGGCCAGCAGCGCCGGCCGCACCGGCAGGGTGGGCAGACGGTTCGCCGCGCGGGTCGGGGGGGTGCGCGGCGGGAAGTTCACCGTGACCTGCGCCACGCCTCGCACCTCCCGCGTGCGCGCCTGCGCCAGCACGCGCAGCAGGTCGTCCAGGTCCGCCGCCCCGGCGCCCGACGCCAGCAGCAGCCCCAGCAGCCCCAGCGCCCGCCTCACCAGCCGTCCCCCACGGCACTCTCGTACGCGGCGTAGGCGGCGCTGCTGGGCAGGACCGGCGCGGGCTTCAGGACCGCCACGCCGGTCAGCACCGCCGCCGAGGCGAGCAGCGCCGACACCCACCCCGCCCGCACGTGCCGGGCATGCCCCTGCCGCGCCCGGTGCGCGGCCAGCACCCGGTCGGCCACGCCGTCCGCGTCCCCGCCGGGTTCCCGCACCTGCGTGAAGAGGGCGTCCAGGTCGGCGTCGGTCCAGTCATGCTTGTTCACGGTTTCACTCCTGCGCTGCTCAGCCATGCCCGCAGGGCGGCGCGCCCCCGGTTGATGCGGCTTTTCACGGTGCCCAGTTCCGCTCCGGTCAGGACGGCGATCTCGGCGTACTCCAGGCCCCCCAGTTCCCGCAGCGTGACCGCCTCCCGCTGATCGGCAGGCAGCGCGGCCAGCGCGGCGTGCAGGGCGTCCCGCAGCGCCGCCTGCTCCCCGGCCCGGACCGGGCTGTGCGGCGCGGCCGGCTCCGGCACGTCCCCGAACGGAACGTTCTGCCGCGTGGCCAGGGCCTTGTGGCAGGCGTTCAGGGTGATGCGGTGCAGCCACGTGCTGAACTGCGCGTCCCCCCGGAAGCTCCGCAGAGCGCGGTGCACGGCGATGAACACCTCCTGCACCACGTCGTCCGCCGCGCCCGGGCCGACCATGCCGGCCGCCAGGCGGTGCACCGCCGGTGCATGCCGCCTCACCAGCACCTCGAAGGCCCGCTCGTCCCGCGCGGCGCGCCGCGCGAGCTCCACGTCCGGCAGATGGCTGTGAGCGTCATTCAAGGTCACCTCATACCTTAGAGGTGACACGCCCCGGAAAAGTTCCGCGCCGCCCCGGCGCCTACACTGGACGCATGACCGCCCGGACCCTCACCCCCTCGGCCGAGGACTATTTGAAGCACCTGTACGTCCTGGGCCGCGCCGGGAAGGTCAGCACCCAGGCCCTCGCAGACGCGCTGGAAGTCGCCCCGGCCAGCGTGACCGGCATGCTGCGCAAACTCACCGAGCAGGGCCTCGTGTCGCACGCGCCGTACCAGGGCGCGCAGCTCACCGCCGAGGGGGAACAGGTCGCGCTGGAAGTCCTGCGCCACCACCGCCTGCTGGAACTGTTCCTGCACCGCGCGCTGGGCGTGCCGCTGGACGAGGTGCACGAGGAAGCCGAGCGCCTGGAACACGCCCTGAGCGAGAAACTCGAGGCCCGCATCGCCGCGTGGCTGGGCGACCCCACCCACGACCCGCACGGCGACCCGATCCCCGCCCTGGACGGCAGCGTGCCCCACCGCCCGGAACGCCGCCTCACGCAGCTCGCCCCGGGCGACACCGCCACCGTGGCCCGCGTGCCGGACGGCGACGCCGATCAGCTGCGCGCCCTGATGGCCGCCGACCTCACGCCCGGCTCGGCCCTGCGGGTCCTCAGCGTGGACACCGCCCTGGGCACCCTGACCCTGCAGATCGGCGGGCACCCCCTGACCCTGTCCCTGCTCGTGGCCGGTCAGGTGCAGGTGCTCGCCCCCTGACCGGCCACACGGCATGAAACCGCCCCCGCACAGGCGGGGGCGAAACGGGTCGAGGGGCGGCAGTTACTGGCCGACCGTCAGGTTCACGGCGCTCAACGGTTCAGCGGCCGCGTCCCCCAGGGGCCGCACCTCGTACGTGATGGTGCCGGCGCCGGGCTTGCTCTGGTAGCTCCAGCCGCAGGTGGCGTCCAGGGCGATGTCCTTCGTGCCGATGGTCCGGTCGCCGCGCTTCACGGTCACGGTGTACCCCTCTCCGCTGCCCTTCCCGCCGAAGCGGAAGGGTTCGCTCACGGTCTGCCCGTCGGTGATGCTCAGGCTGTACTCGTCCGTGCAGCTCGCGGCGGTGGCCCCCGCCTCGGCCTCGCCGATGGTCGCGGAGACGCTGCCCAGCTCGGTGCCGTCCGGGCCCTGCACCGCGTAGGTGTGCGCGCCGGCGGCGGGGCTGGGCACGTCCAGGCTCCAGCTGCCGTCGTCCCCGACCGTCACGTTGCCCAGGCTGGTGCCGTCCTCCAGCACCTGCAGGGACTCTCCGGGTGTGCCGGTGCCGCGCAGGGTAAAGCCGCCGGCCGCCAGGGTCGCGTCGGCCGCCGGTTCGCTGATCGCGAAGGTTCCGGTGGCGGGGCTCGTCGCGGCGGTGTCCGCGCCGGTGGCTGCATCGGCCCCCGTGGTGTCGTCAGTGGTGGCCACGTCCCCGTCCGTGGGGGTATCGGCGCTGCCTTCCGCGGGGCTGTCCGTGGCGGCGTCACCGGTGCCGGTTCCGGTGTCTGCCGCGTCGTCCGTGACGTTCACCTTGAACTCGCTGCGCACGTTCTCGCCGCCGATCACGCTGTAGGTGTGCTCACCCACGGTCGGGGCGGGAATCTCGGCACTCCAGTTGCCGTCGGCGCCCACGGTCGCGGTGGCGACCTCCTGGCCCTGGTCCTCGATGCGCAGGCTGGTGCCGGCGGGGCCGGTGCCGCTCATGGTGAAAGGCTCGGGAGGCAGGTTCGCGTCGCCCGTAGGGTTGGTGACCAGGATGCTGGCGGCCTGCTCGGTCGCGGCCGGCGTGGTGCCCTCGCTGGCCTCGTTGTTCTGCGGGCGCAGCAGCCAGCAGCCGCCCAGCAGCAGCAGCAGCAGCAGCGGAATCAGCCACCAGGGAATCCCGCCGCGTTTCGGCGTCACGGTGGTGGTGCTCGTGGTGGCCGTCGCGACCGGGCGCGGGGCGGGCGTGGGCGCCACCGGGGTCACGGGGGTTTCCACGCGCGTGGGGGTGGCCGCCGCCGTGGTGGTCGTGGCGGCCGGGGCGCCCAGCAGCGAGCTCAGGCCGCTCATGCCCGCCGGCAGCAGGCCCGGCAGAAGCGGCGCCAGGCCGCCCAGCAGGCCGCTCAGCCCGCCGGCCCCCAGGTTCGCGGCGCCCGCCCGGCTGCCCAGCACCGACAGCAGCAGGGGCGCCAGCAGCGAAAGCAGCCGGCTGGCGTTGCTGCCGCTGCTGCCCAGGGCGCTGCCCAGGCGGCCCGTGAGTTCATCCACGTTCCCGAACAGGCTGCCCAGCAGCCCGCGGCCCTGACCCTCCACACGGGTGGTTTCGGCGTTGTTGTCCAGAAAACCCAGGTTCAGGTGACCGCCGCTGTCGGTCAGGCCGGTGAATCCGCGGGCCATGGAGAGCACTTCGGAGGCGCCGGCCTCGGTGCGGCCGCGGGTGCTCAGGGCGCCCAGCAGCAGCGGCAGGGCGGCCATGGTGGCCCGCTGGCCGCCGCCCCCGAACCCGGCGGCCCCGGCGATCCGGTCGGCGTTCGCGCCGCTGAACTCGGCTTTCAGCAGGTCAAGCAGGCCGCCCGCCGTCAGGGCCGCCGTCCCGGTGGCCGCGCCCGCCCCCGCCGCTCCCAAGCCGGCGGAGGCCCCAACGGCCGCGGTGGACGGGGTGACCTGAGTGCCGCCCAGGTTCAGGGTCCCGAGGGTGCCCTTCACTCCGGTCAGGGCGGCGGCGCTCAGGCCGCGCTGCGCGAGGAAGCTCAGCAGCAGGGGCAGCGCCATGTTCAGCAGCTTCTGCAGGCTGTCCGGGGAGGCGCTGCTCGCCTGACCGGTCACGGCGTTCAGGATGACGCCGCCGCGGCCGCCCAGCAGCGCGGGTGAGAGGAGTTCGCCGGCGCGTTCCAGGTTGCTGGCGCCGTCGGCACTGTCCAGGGCCTCCTGGACGCTGCCGAAGGCCGGGAGGTTCTGCATGGCGTCCGCGATCTGCACCTGCCCCTGGGGCGTGGCGGCGTGGTCGGCCAGGGCGTCAACCTGCATGGGCAGGGCCACGCTTAAGGCGCGCTGGGCGGCCTGGGCGTCCAGGCCGCTGGCGCGGGCGAGCGGCCCGGCGGCGGCCGCGCCGAAGTACGACTGCATGAGTTCCGTGATGTTCATTGAACCTCCTGGACAACCTGATGTGAACGTGGCCGGTGGGCGTCAGGCCAGGGGGTGGCAGGACGTTCACCGGGATGCCGGCATGTTCCCTACAGCTGGGCGGGACTCACCAGACTCACCGTAACCCCGTGCAGGCGGCCTTTCCCCCAGGGGTAGGCAGACACTTTCTTTAGAGAACGACAGCCCGGCCCTCAGGGATGCGCCTCACCGGACACCCAGGCGAGCGGGGGCTCGGGGGTCAATTCGACGCGGTTGCGTCCGGCTTCCTTGGCGCGGTACATGGCCTGATCGGCCCGGTGCACGCAGTCGCTCAGGGCGTGCCGGTCCGTGCCGTCCGCCACGCCGAAACTGGCGGTGACGTGCCCCACCGTGAAGCGGTGCGCGGCGATGGCGGCGCGCAGGACCTCCACGCTGCGCTGCGCCTCCGCGGCACTCTGTCCGGGGATCAGCAGCAGGAACTCCTCGCCGCCCCAGCGCGCCAGCAGGGTCGTGCGGCTGGTGATCCGGCGGACCAGCTGCGCCAGGTCGCGCAGCACCTCGTCCCCGGCGGCGTGGCCGTGGCGGTCGTTGACCTGCTTGAAGTGGTCCACGTCGAACAGCACCACGGTGCGCACGCCGCGCCGCACGTGCGTCCAGTGTTCCTCCACGTACCGGCGGTTGGGCAGGCCGGTCAGCACGTCCATGTACGCCAGGGTGCGCACCTCCGTCAGGTGTTCTTTCATGTGCGCCAGGCTGGTCAGCAGGGCGATGGTCACGCCCTGGGCCAGCAGGAATTGCAGGGCGCTCACGGCCAGCGGCGCCCGGTCGGGGGTGGGCTGGCCCAGCAGGCTCAGGCCGGTGAGCAGTGCGGTCAGCGCGTACATCACCGCGGAGATGCGCAGGGCCGGCCGCACGTCCCAGGCGACGAAGGCGGTGATGAACAGCACCGGGAACCAGAAGGTGGCGGCACTGAGCTGCTGCTGCGCGCCGACGGTCATCGTGAGTTTCTGCCCCACCAACAGCAGGAAGTACCCGGCCGAGACGGCGTAGGTGACCTGCAGGGCCCGTACGGTCTCCAGCCGCCGCAGGGCGACGAGGGCCCCGCAGACCGTCAGGGTCAGCGCCAGGGCCAGCAGCAGCAGCAGGTCCGGGCGCCGCAGGTCCTCCGGGGCATCCGCCTGCGCCAGCACCCCCATCAGTGACCCCACGATGCCGGGCACGGCAGCCGCCGCGCAGGGCCGCCGGGGTTCCGGCCGGGCAGACCAGCTCCATCATGGCATCACCTCTTGTCGGGACAGAACCAGCCCGCTTCTGCGCGCGACCAGCGC
>JAANMV010000428.1_pt1 | contig 52248 bp, 46 predicted proteins | sample 7279661 | NCBI WGS metagenome assembly JAANMV01 (sample SAMN14094540, study PRJNA606508) | bioreactor metagenome | isolation source: A lab-scale SPAN reactor treating ammonium-rich wastewater day 121 | place: Ireland: Galway | collected 2017-05-16
CATCCGCCGCCCGTTCGGTGAGGCGTTGCGCCACCACCGGCAGGCGCGGGGAATGGAAGAGTTGATCGAGCAGAGCGTTCTCCGCGGGTTTGATCACGGGGGTCATGGCATACTTCCGGGCAATGAATTCAGGCTCACAGGGAAGAGGGCAAGCCGGTACGAGACGCTTCGATTGTAGCAGATTTGCGGGGCAGGGGCAACAGGTTGGCGTGGCCGGGGTGGCCAGGATGCCTCTCCTCGTCACATGATCTTGCGTCTGCTACGCTTTTGCCGTATCCTGCCCGCCATGACGCTCACCGAACCCGCCCTCTCTCGCCAGGTTGTGGCTGCGGCCCTGGCCGGGCGCACACCTCCCCGCCTGCTGCTGGGCGAACTGGTGCTCGAACTCGACCTGGTGCGCGCGGCCCTGGGCCTGGCCGCGGACGCCGCCGTGCCCCTGGCCGCCGAGCAGGCCCTGCTGCGACGCTGGGGCCACGACGCCGTTGTCGTCCCCTTCTCGCACGGCTGGGGCGCGCCCACACAGCCCGAACCGGAGGATGCCCTCTTCCGCCTTGGCTACTGGCAAGAGGAGAGCGATCTCTTCGTCTGCGCCCTGGTGGATGGGCCTTTCAGCGCCGCGGTCAAGGCCTGGGGCTGGCAAAACGCCCTCATTCACCTCACCCGCGACCACCCCGACCTGGAAGCCTTCATGGCCGACGCCGTGGTCGAGCTGAGCGAGCAACTGGGGCGCGTGGCTGCAGCCGGGGCCGATGGCGTCATCATCGGCGAAGACCTGGCCCTGCGCAACGGGCCTACCGTGCGCCCCGACCACCTGCGCCAGCGCTATTTCCCCTATCTCACCCTGCTGACGCTGGCCGCGCAAGACCTGGGCCTGCCCGTCATCTTCCACTCCGACGGCAACCTCTGGCCGATCTGGCAAGATCTTTTACAGTGCGGCATCGACGGCGTGCAGGGACTGGATCCCTACTCCGCCATGTCCCTGGCGCAGGCGCGGGCGCGCAGCGGGCCGCGGCTCTGCCTCTGGGGCAATCTCGACCTGGGCTGGCTGGCGCAGCCCCGTTCGGGGGAAGAGATCGCCGCCCGCCTGCACGACCTCATCGACCCCGTGGCCGGCGCCCCCCTGATCTTCGGCTTCTGCGGCGGCCTGGCCCCCGGCCTCTCTCTGCCCCAGCTTGATCTGCTCTACGCCACCGCCGCGGCTTTTCCCTGGCCCGCCCCGGCGGATCGCGTCCTCGCCCCCTCCGCGGGGTTTTAACCGCCATCTTCTCCCCCTCCACACTCACACCTGCCGATTATGTCCTGGACGACCTATCTTCTTGCCATCCTGCTCGGCTACGCCCTGGGCAGCATCCCCTTCGGCTATGTCTATGGCCGCCTCAAAGGCGTCGATGTGCGCACCATTGGCAGCGGCCGCACCGGCGGCACCAACGTCTACCGTTCCTTGGGCCTGGGCTTCGGCCTGCTCACCGGGCTGAGCGATGGCGCCAAAGGCTTCGTGGCCGTGCTGCTGGCGCGCTGGCTCTTCGGCGACGAGACCGCGGCCGCCCTGGCCGGCGCCTTTGCCGTGGCCGGGCACAACTGGCCCTTCACCCTCGGCTTCAAGGGCGGCGCCGGTGGTGGCACCGCGGCCGGCGCTTTGATCGCCCTCAACTGGCTGGCCGCGGCCATTTCTGTGCCCTTCTTCCTGCTGGTGCTGGTGGTGGGCCGCTACGCCTCCCTCGCCACCCTCAGCGCCGGATTCGGCGCCCTGATCACCCTGACCTTTTTCTGGGCGGTGGAGATCAACGGCACACCCGCGGGCCACGTCCTCTTCGGCGTGCTGATCTGCATCCTGATCGTCTGGGCCTTGCGCCCCAACATCGCCCGATTGGCCGCGGGCACCGAGCGCCGCATCGATTTCAAACATGCCCGCGGGGGCGAAAAGGGGAATTAACCGCGTGCGCATCCTGATCATCGGGGCCGGAGCGATCGGCTGCTTCTTCGCCGCCCGCCTGGCCGCGTCCGGCCAGCAAGTGACTGTGGCCGAACGCCCCCCCTTCGCCGATCCCATCCGCGCCCGCGGCATCCGCCTGCTGGAGCCGGATGGCCGCGAACTGACCCCGGCGGTCGAGATAGCCGATGGCCTGACCGCAGCCCTGGCCGATGGCCGGGCCTACGACCTCGCGTTCGTGGCGGTCAAGGCCTATCACACTGCCAGCGTGGCGGCAGAACTGGGCGCGCTGATGTCTGCCCCCTTCCCGGTGATGACGGTGCAAAATGGCGTGGGCAATGAAGAGACCCTGGCCCGCCATCTGCCCGGCGTTCCCATCCTCGCCGCCGCCCTCACCACCCCCATCGAGGTGCTCGGCCCCGGCCACGTCAAAGTGGCGCGGCCTTCCTTCCGGCTGGGGTTGGCCCCCGGCCCCGGCGATGGCGACCCGCGTCCCTGGGCCGCGATTTTCACAGCCGCGGGGTTTCGCACGCAGGTGTTCAGCGAGCATCGCGGCCTGAAGTGGACAAAATTGCTGATGAACCTGCTGGCCAATGCCCAATCTGCCATCCTCGGCTACACCCCCGCCCAGATCTTCGCCGACCGGGCGCTGGGCGATCTGGAGGTGCGGGCCTGGCGCGAGGCTCTGGCCGTGATGCAGGCGCAACGCATCCGCCCTGTGTATTTCGGCGGCTATCCCCTGCCCCTGATCGCCCCCCTGGCGCGGCGGGCGCCGGTTGCGCTGCTGCGCCCCCTCATGGGCCGGGTGATCGGAGGCGGGCGGGGCAGCAAAATGCCCTCCCTCTACTTCGATCTCTATCCCCAGCCGCGGCCCCCCTCCGAGATCGGCTGGCTGAACGGGGCGGTGGTCGTCCAGGGGGCGGCAGTGGGCGTGCCCACACCGGTGAATACGGTGTTCACACAGGTGCTGCAAGCGTTGCTGGCAGGGGAAGAGGCGCCCGCGGCATGGCAGGGGCAGCCGCAACGGCTGCTGCAAGCCGTGGCGCAGGCAGGGGGCTAGGGCGGATGAAACAGTCGCTGCCCCTGCGGGCGATGACTGCCGACGCCCTCACCCTCTCCCGGCTGGCCGCGGCCGCGCTGATCCTGTGGGTGGGCTGGAAGCAGGGCGCGGCCTCCCTGCCCTGGGTCATCCTCATCCTCTCCGCCGCCTGGATCAGCGATGGCATCGACGGCGCTTTTGCCCGGCGGGCCAGCGTCCCCACCCTGCTGCGGCGGCTGGACTACGCGGTGGATGTGAGCCTGGCCTGGGCCACGTTCATTTATCTGGGCCTGGCCGGTTATCTGTCCTACACCTTTATCGTTTTGTACACCATTTTGGCTGCGGCGGCCTTTTTGTGGTTCCGGCGCAAGGCGGTGCTGGTGCTGTTCATGCGCGGGGTGGATGTGCTGGTCGCGATCATCGCCCTGCGCTTTGCCTTTCTCTACACCCTGCCCATGATCGTCTGGCTGTTGGGCCTGGCCTACGTGATGCGTGTGCGCCTGCGCCAGGGCGTGCGCCGCTGGTGGCGCGACCTCACTTCCCTCTTCTCCCTTCTTCCCCTGGCATGACCTTTCGCACACAAGTGGTCAGCAGCGCGGCCTGGGCCGGCGCTTCCAACATCCTGATCAAGATGTTCTCCTTCGTCGCCATCACCCTGGTGCTGGCGCGTGTGCTGGATGTGGCCGATTTTGGTCTGGTGGCCGTGGCCCTGCTGGCCATCAACTCCATCGATCTCTTCCGCGAATTCGGCATCGCCTCCGCCCTCATCTACCGCCAGGCAGAGGGGGAGGAGGATGTGAGCGGGGACGTAGCCCACATCTCCCTGATCGTGGGCGGGGTGATCGTCTACGCCGCCATCTATCTGGCTGCGCCCTGGGTCGAGGCTTTCTTCAAGGACGCGGCCGGCGTCACCCCGGTGCTGCGGGCCTTGGGGCTGATCGTCCTGATCAATTCCTTCAGCCAGACCCCCTACACGCTGCTGGCCAAGCGCCTGCATTTCCGGGCCAAAGCGATCCCGGAGATCATCGGCGGCCTGCTCAACAGCATCATCGCTATCCTTTTGGCTCTGCGCGGTTTTGGCGTGTGGGCGCTGGTGGCCGGCTACCTCACCGACGCGGCGACGCGCACCCTGCTGGTGTGGTTCTTCTCCTCCTGGCGGCCCCGCTGGCGCTTCGACCGCCGCGTCTGGCGGGAGATGGCGGCGTATGGCCGCCACATCGTGGGCAGCCGCCTGCTCATCTTCGGCATCACCAACATCGATGACCTGCTGGTGGGGCGGATGCTGGGCACCGCGTCCCTGGGCTATTATGGCCTGGCCTATCGCCTCAGCAACGTGCCGGCCACGCACGTCACCAGCCTGATCAACAGCGTCATGTTCCCCGCCTTCAGCCTGATCCAAAAGGAGCAGGAGCGGGTGCGCCGCGTCTATTTCGACACCATGCACGCGGTGGGGCTGGTCTCCATCCCCCTGGCCGTGGGCACGCTGCTGCTCGGTCCCTTCTTCGTGCACCAGTACTATCTGGGCAAGTGGGATGGCGCCATCGTGGCCATGCAGTGGCTGACCATTTACGGCCTGATGCGTTCCATCGCCGCCAATTTGGGCAATATCTACCGCGCCCTGGGCAAGCCGCAATGGCTCACCTACCTGGCCTTGTGGCGCTTCCTCACCATGCTGGCCCTGCTCGTACCCGCCATTCGCTGGCGCGGGATCGTCGGCGTCAGTGTGCTCAGCGCGGGGGTGGCCGTGATCGATTTCGGCATCTCCGCCTGGCTGGGGAATAAGCTGCTGGGCGGCGGCTATGGCGAATATCTGCGCCGGCTGGGGCCGATCCTGCTGATCTCGCTGATCAGCGGCGGGGCCGCGGCCCTGTTGCTGCCCATTTTGCCGGCGCCGCACCGTCTCTTCCCGCTGCTGGCGGCGGGCGTGGTGATGATCCTGCTCTATCTGCTGCTCAGCTGGCGGCGCGACCTCCTGCTGCGCCAGATGATCCTGGCCGGGTTGCGCCGCGTCGGCCCGGCCCGCGGGTTGGCGCGGCGCCTGGAAGGCCGGCCATGAGCCTGCGCGTCCTCTATCTCTCGCCAGTGCGCCAGAATCCCTATGTGCGCCTGCTGGCCGCGGGGGTGCAGGCCGCGGACGCGTCCGCCCGCGTCGCCATCGCCCCGGCCCTGGCCGCGTCGCGGCTGCTGCCCGGCCGGCGCCCGCACATCCTGCACCTGCACTGGGCCGAGTTGCAGTACAGCTATGGCGACGCCTCCGCTGAGCAGGCCTTTCGCGGCTGGCGGCGCTTTTTGATCCGCAGCCGCCTCTTTCAGACCCTGGGCGGCAAGCTGATCTACACCGTGCACAACCTGGATGACCACGAGGCCCGGCATCCTGACCTCAACGCCGCGGCCAATCGCTGGCTCTTTGCCCAGGCCGCCGCCATCCACGTGCACGACGCGCAGACCGCGCAGGCGGTGGCCGCCCGTTTCGGGCGCAGCGCCGGCGTGGAGATCATCCCCCACGGCCATTACCTCGGCGTCTATCCCGACGAGATCACCCGCGAGCAGGCGCGGGCGCGCTTCGGCATCGGCCCGGCGCGGTTCGTGTACCTGTGCCTGGGTCAGATGCGGCCCTACAAGGGCATCGAAGACCTGATCGCCGCTTTCGCCCAGCTCGAAGAGGACAGCCTGCTGCTGATCGCGGGGCATGTGGGCGTGCCCGCGTATGGCCAGCAGGTGGCGGCCCTGGCTGCCGGCGATCCCCGCATCCAGTTCTACCCAACTTATGTGGCGGATGAGACCCTGCAATATTTCTTCCACGCCGCGGATGCCTGCGTCTTTCCCTACCGCCGCGCCACCACTTCGGGCGCGGCCCTGCTGGCCTTTTCCTTTGCCAAACCGATTTTGGCCCCGGCCATCGGCCCTTTCCCCGCTCTGGCCGCGCAGGGGCGAGGCGCGCTCTTTGGCGAGGGCAGCGCCGCCCTGGCCGAGGGCCTGCGCCAGATGCGCCATCTCGATCCCGACGCCGCGGCCGCGGCCATCCGCGGCTTCCTGGCCGGCCGCGACTGGCCCACCCTGGGGCGTGAGCACCTGACCATGTACCGCCGCGCCCTCCGCCCCTGACCGGTCACGGCCGCGGTCGTGTGGTATACTTTTTTACCCCGGTTTTTTCAGCGATCTCCAAACCCTAAAGGTTTCTAAAACCTTTAGGGTTTTTACCCTCCCCGTCCTCCTCCTAACTACCAAGAACCTTGTAAGCCATGCAAACTCCGCGAATCACCGTCATTGCTGGATAAGAGTATGAGAGAGAGAGAGAGAAAGAGAAAGAGAGAAAGAGAAAGAGAGAAAGAGAAAGAGAGAAAGAGAAAGAGAGAAAGAGGATGGTGGTGAGTATAAGTAAGAATAGGAGTAACAGTTCACCTTATTCTGTCATTGCGAGTGCAGCGAAACAATCTCCAAGATAGTTCGTCAATTCTGTGGATGCCAATCAGCGTTGGAGATTGCTTCGGGGCTATCGCCCCTCGCAATGACAAAATAAGGTGAATTGTTACGAATAGGAGTCATCTGCAAAATTTCTTAGGGTTTGGGGGAATTAGGGCTTTCGCCCCTCCCGGAAAAGCCCGCATAAAACCATGAACGATACCAAAGAGTATTTCCGCCGGCAGGACACGGTGGCCTGTTGGTGGCACCCGGAAAGCCCGGACGACCCCCTGCACCAGCACACCCTCACCCAACTGCAATGGGCCAGCGCCGTGCTGCCTTGGGCCGGCAAACAGGTGCTCGATGTGGCCACCGGCCGCGGGCGCTTTGCCATCGCCTACGCCCGCGAGGGCGCGGATGTCACCGCCATCGATCTCTCGCGGCAGATGCTCGATTTCACCCGCGCCAATGCCCAGGCCCAGCAAGTCGCCTTCCCCTGCCTCCTCGCCGACGCCGTCCACCTGCCCTTCCCCGACCGCAGTTTCGACGTCCTTTCCTGCATGGAAGCGATCATGCACGTCCCAGATGCCCAGGCCGCGCTGCGCGAGTTCCGGCGGCTGCTGCGTCCTGACGGCCGCCTCCTGATCAGCCTCACCAACCGCTACCGCATCAACGCCCTGGGCCGCCTGCCCACCGCCCTCTACCAAAAACTGGGGCTGATCGACCTCGGCGACCTGCGCATCATGTGGAGCTACAGCCTGCCGGCCTTCCGCCGCATGCTGCGCCAGGCCGGTTTTGCCATCGACGACGTGCACGGGCTGGGCCTTTTCCAGCCCAATGCTCGCGTCGTCCTCAGCCGGCGGCTCAGCTTCGCTCCCTTCCCCCCCGCCTTTGCCCACTGGTTCTTTGCCAAAGCCGAGCCTCCCCTCCGCCGCACCCCCCTCAAGAACCTGATGGGCACCCTCAACATCCTCGCCCGCCCGGTTCATCAGCAATGACTGTTGGATAGTGGATAGTAGATATTAGATATTGGATATTAGTCGCTTCTAGCAAAAAGTACCCAATACCCAATACCCAATATCTAATACCCAATACCCATTTAATCTTTAATCCTTACCATGCTCTCTGGCCACAACATCCTCTGCTTTCCCCCCAACCGCTGGGAGGGCCTGTGGCGCAACCGCCAGCAGATCATGTCGCGGCTGGCCGCGCACAACCGCATCCTCTACATCCACGCCCCTCCCGACCTGCGCCACCTGGCCGCCTACCGCCGCCGGCCCCGCGCCCTCTTCGCCGGCCCCCGCCTCAGCTCCCCCCTGCCCAACCTCTGGGTCTACGAGCCTCCCCGCTACGCCCCTCGCTCTGGCCGCGCCCCCCTGCGGCAGATCACCTTCTGGCTGCGCCTGGCCAGCCTGCGCCGCACCCTGCGCCGCCTGCAGATGGCCGATCCCATCCTCTGGCTGTTCAGCTACGAATGGCGGGACTACCTGGGCCGGCTGGGCGAGAAACTGGCCATCTACCACGCGGTCGATGACTATTCCGCCTACGAACTGGAATACGCCGGCCCCGCCGCCGCCGAACACCGCCGCCGCATCCAACAATTGGAAGCGGAAACAATAGCCGGCGTGGATCTGGTCTTCGTCACCTCCGCCCCCCTGCTGGCGGCCAAACAGCCCTTGCATCCCCACGTCATTTTGGTCGAAAATGGCGTGGATTACGCGCATTTTGCCGCGGCCGCCGCCTTTCCCCCCGCCCAGATAGCGGCCCTGCCCCGGCCCCGCATCGTCTACGCCGGCGCGGTCAACGAAAAACTGGATCTGACCCTGCTGCACACCCTGGCCGAGCGTTTCCCCCACGCCTCCTTCATCCTCATCGGCCCCGACGCCCTCCGTTACGACCGGGCGCAACTGGCGCAGGTGCAGGCCCTGCCCAACATCCACTTCCTCGGCCACAAGCCGGTCGCCGACCTGCCCGCGTACCTGCACGCCTGCGACCTCTGCCTCATCCCCTACAAACGCAACGAGTGGACGCGGCACATCAGCCCCCTCAAACTGTACGAATACCTGGCCACCGGCCTGCCCATCCTCTCCACCGACATCCCCGCCGCCCGCGCATTTGCCGGCCTGATCTGGCTGGCCGACAGCGCCGAGGCCTTCATCGCTGCCCTCCCCGCCGCCTTGCAGGCCGATTCCCCCGACCGTCGCCGGCGCCAGCAAGCCATCGCCCGCCAACACACCTGGGAGAACCGCATCGAAGCCCTCTCCGCCGCCATCTCCCACCGCCTTGACTCCTCGCCCATCCTCCCATGACCACCCACCCACCCTCCTCCTATTGGCGGATCATCGCCCGCCGCTGGTGGCTGATCCTGCTGCTGCCCCTGGTCACCGCCGCCGTGATCTACATCCTCTCCACCGCCGCCGAGGTCGAATACCAGGCCGCCACGCGCTTGCAGATCGTCGTCGTCGATTCGCAGGAAGTCGCCCTCTTCTCTCAGACCCGCTTCGCCGGCAGCGCCGAGCAGATCCAGACCGTGCACGACGAATTCTTCGACGTCCTGCGCTTGCAATCGGTGGCCCGTCGCACCATCGCCGAGGCCGGCCTCACCCTCTCCCCCACCGACTTCATCGCCCGCATCGATAGCCAGCACGCCAACGACTTCATCACCGTCAGCCTGTATTTGCCCGACCCGGCCCAGGCGCAAGAGGCGTTGATCGCGCATGTCGACAACGCCATCCGCACCTATCGCGACATCCGCTCCACCCCCGCCCAGATCGTCGCCGACTTCATCGGCGAGCAGATCACCGATCAGGCCGTGAAACTGGCCGACGCCCGCCGCGCCCTGCAAAAATTCCAGCTCGAAAATGAGATCAGCGACCTCGACCGCGAGATCCTGGCCTATCAAGACCTGCGCCGCAGCCTGCGCAGCGACCGCGCCCGCGCCACGGTGGAGGCGCAGCGGGCAGAGAGCCTCGCCGCCGAGTTCAGCGCCCGCGCCGCGGCCAATTTCGCCCAGGCCGACGCCTTGCCGGCCAGCCTCCCCCCCCCTGTCGCCGTTGCGGAGAGCGAGGCCCCAGCGGAGCCGCCGGCGCAAGCCGATCCAGCCCTGCTGGCCGAGATCGAGGAGCTGCGCACGCTCGCCCGCCTGCAGCGCCGCAGCGCCGAGGAACAGACCGCCCTCGCCGCCGGCCAGCGCGCCGCCATCGCCGCCTATGACCGCCTGCTGAATGAGCGCCAGCAGGAATTGGTCTACCTGCTGGGCCTGCAAGAGCGCTACAACACCCTCGTGGCCGAGCTGAGCCGGGCCGAAGGGGACTACAACTTCCTCACCGACAAGGCCAACGAGGCCACCCTCAAGCTCTCGCAGGGGCAGACCATCGGCTATTTGCAGGTGATCGAGCCTCCCCGCCTGCCCGACGCGGCCCTGCCCCGCGCCACCTTGCAGTTGCTGGCCGTGGGCGTGCTGGTCAGCCTGCTGGTCGCCCTCCTCCTCGCCTTCCTGTTGGAAACGGTGGAGACCAGCCTGGCCTCCCGGTCATGAGCACGCCGCGGCTGCTGTTCGTCGATTTCGCGCCGGTGGCCGGCGGCTCGGTGCAAAGCTTGCTGCTGATCCTGCGCCACCTGCCCCGCGACCGGTTTCAGCCAGTGCTGCTGCTCTCGCCGGGGGTGGCGGCGCTGCCCGCGGTGCAGGCCCTGGCCCTGCCCACCTACAGCCACAACGCCGGACAGGGCCGGCCCATCCCCTTCCGCCCGGTCACGGCCCAGGCGCGGGGCAGCAGCGCCGCGGATCGGGCGCGGCGGCATCCCTGGCTGGGGGCGCTGTGGCAGGGGGGGAGCATCGCCCGGCGGCTGTGGCTGCGCACCCGCGGCAACAGCGCGGTCATCGCCCGCCTGATCGAACGTGAGCGGATCGACCTGCTCCACCTCAATGACGCCCTGCCCCTGGCCGAGCCGGGCATCCTGGCCGCCTGGCGCAAGCGCCGCCCCAGCCTCGTCTTCGTCCGCTCTTTCACTCCTCTGGATCCCTTTCACCGGTTGATCAGCCGCCTGCCCACGGCCGGGGTTTTCACCTCCGCCGCGTTGCAGCAGGATCAGCGCGATCAGGGCGCGCGCTTTCGCCGCGAGATTGTGGTGGCCAATGCCATCGATCTGGCCGCGTTCAGCCAGCCGCCGGATCGGGCCGGGGTGCGCCAGGAGTTGGGGCTGCCGGCAGAGGCCCGCATCGTCCTCGCCGCCGGCCGCCTGCTGCGGCGCAAAGGGCTGGATTTGTTCATCCAGGCGCTGGCCGCGGCCGTGCTCAGGCATCCCGACCTGCACGCGCTGATCGTGGGCGGGGAGGATCCGGCCGAGCCGGGCGTGCGGGAGGAACTGGCGGCCTTGGCCCAGGATTTGGGCATCGCCGCGCATGTGCACTTCCCCGGCTTTCGCCAGGACATGCCCCGCCTGCTGCTGGCCGCGGACCTGCTCTGTTTTGTGCCCAGCGAGCCGGAGCCGTTTGGCCGCACGGTGATCGAGGGCATGGCCGCGGGGTTGCCGGTGGTGGCGGCTGCCAGCGGCGCCCTGCCCGACATCCTGGGCGGCGAGGGCGGGCTGCTCGTGTCGCCCGGCGACGCCGCGGCCCAGGCCGCGGCCATCATCGCCCTGTTGGATGACCCGGCGCGGGCCGCGGCCCTGGCCGCGGCGGGCCGCCGCCGCGCCGTCGCCCATTTCGGCGTCGCCCCACAGATCGAGCGCCTGAGCGAGTTGTACCGTTGGGTGTTGGCGCCCCGCCACGCGGTTTAGCACTCTCGACTCAAGTGTGATAAAAGTGGGGGAGAAAATTTGACAGGGGCGGGAGGGGTGAGTATCATAGCCCCATCTTTAGCACTCTATGATCGTGGAGTGCTAAATTCTTTTCACGAGTTGCACCGCATCAGCGTCTCTCACATTCCATTCCATCCCTCAGGAGGTTTTCTCACCATGAAACTGCGACCCTTGGGCGACCGTCTCGTCGTCAAGCCCATCGAGAAGGAGTCGACCACCCCTTCCGGTATCGTTCTGCCCGAATCGGCCAAAGAAAAGCCGCAGGAAGGCAAAGTTATCTCGGTAGGCCCCGGCGCCCGCGATGACGATGGCGACCGCCAGCCCCTCGATGTGCAGGTGGGCGACACCGTGCTCTACGCCAAATACGCCGGCACCGAAGTCAAGATCAACGATGAAAAGTTGCTGATCCTGCGCGAAAACGACATCCTCGCCGTTGTTGAGGATTAGAGATTAGGTATTGGGTATTGGTAGATTGGTAGATTGGTTTGTTGGTTTGTTTGTTGGTTTGTTGGTTGGTTGGGTTTGGTGTGAAATTGTCGTATTTAGCGAATAACCAATATCTAATAACCAATATCTAATATCTAATAACTAATATCAAAAAAATTGTTTCATTACCACATAAGGAAATCGAACCATGGCTAAACAACTTATTTTCACCGAAGAAGCTCGTAAAGAGTTGAAGCGTGGGGTGGATACCCTGGCCAATGCCGTGAAGACCACCCTGGGGCCTAAGGGCCGCAATGTCGCTCTGGACAAGAAATGGGGCGCTCCCACCGTCACCCATGATGGCGTCTCCGTGGCCAAAGAGATCGAACTGGCCGAGCCTTTCCAGAACATGGGCGCGCAACTGCTGAAAGAAGCCGCCACCAAGACCAATGACGTGGCCGGCGATGGCACCACCACCGCTACCGTGCTGGCCCAGGCCATCGTCACCGAGGGCCTGCGCAATGTGGCCGCCGGCGCCAACCCCATGCTGCTGAAGCGCGGCATCGAGAAGGGCTCCGCTGCCATTTCCCAGGCCATCACCAAGATGTCGATCCCGATCAGCTCCCACGACCGCATCGCCGCCGTCGCCGCCATCTCCGCTCAGGACAGCGAGATCGGCGAACTGATCGCGGATGTGATGGACAAGGTGGGCAAAGATGGCGTCATCACCGTGGAAGAGGGCAAGTCCCTCGGTTTCGAGACCGAGTATGTCGAGGGCATGCAGTTCGACCGCGGCTATCTCAGCCCCTATTTCATCACCAGCGCCGAGCGGATGGAAGCGGAGCTGGACACCCCCTACATCCTGATCCACGACAAGAAGATCAGCGTCGCCCAGGACTTGGTGCCGGTGCTGGAGAAACTGGTGCAGATCGGCAAGCGCGATCTGCTGATCATCGCCGAAGATATCGACGGCGAGGCTCTGGCCACCCTGGTGCTGAACAAACTGCGCGGCGTGTTCAACGTTCTGGCCGTCAAGGCCCCCGGCTTCGGCGACCGCCGCAAGGCCATGTTGCAGGACATTGCCGTGCTCACCGGCGGCACCCTGATCACCGATGAGTTGGGCCGCAAGCTGGATACGGTCACGGTCAAGGATCTGGGCCGCGCCGATCGCGTCGTCTCCAACAAGGATGAGACCACCATCGTCGGCGGCGCCGGCACGGATGATGCGATCAAGGGTCGCGTCAACCAGATCCGGGTCGAGATCGACAACAGCACCAGCGATTATGACCGCGAGAAGCTGCAAGAGCGCCTGGCCAAGCTGGCCGGCGGCGTCGCCATCATCCGTGTGGGCGCCGGCACCGAGGTCGAGCTGAAAGAGAAGAAGCACCGCGTGGAAGATGCGCTCAGCGCCACCCGCGCCGCTGTGGAAGAGGGCATTGTCCCCGGCGGCGGCGTCACCCTGATCAACGCTGCCAGCGCCCTGGACGCGGTGGAAGCGGAGACCAAGGGCGATATCCAGACCGGTGTGCGCATCCTGCGCCGCGCCCTGGAAGAGCCGATGCGCTGGATCGTGCAGAACGCCGGCTATGATGGAGGCGTGGTGGTGGAAGAAGTGCGCCGTCGCAACGGCGGCAACGGCAGCCGCATCGGTTTCGATGTGATGCAGGAGACCTATCTGGACATGGTCGACGCCGGCATCATCGACCCGGCCAAGGTGACCCGCAGCGCCGTGGAGAATGCCGCGTCTATCGCTGCCATGATCCTGACCACCGAAGCGCTGATCACCGACATCCCCGAAGAGAAGCCTGCCATGCCTGCCGGCGGCCCCGGCGGCGGCATGGGCGGTATGGATTTCTAGGGTAGTTGGTTAGTTAGTTGGTTAGTTGGTTGGTTAGTTGGTAGATTGGTAGATTGGTAGTTGGTTGGTGAAATTAGAGAGCCGGCGGGGCGGAAAGGGTGGTTTTAGACGCCTTTTTCGCTCTGCCGGCTTTTTTGTGCGTAAAACGTAAAACGTAATTTGCGCGTTTCGATCCCCCACCAATCTACCAATCTACCAATTTACCAACCAACTAACCAACCAACCAACCAACCACCCCCCCCCTCACAACTCAAACACCAACGGCAGGATCATGGGGCGGCGGCGGGTGCGGCGGTAGCAGAAATCGCCCAGGGCGAGGTGCAGGTGCTCGGAGACAGCCTGCGCGTGTTCATACCGATCCAGCGTATCCCACACCAATTCTTTGATCTCTTCCAGCAGGGGCTCCGCTTCAGCCACATACACAAACCCGCGGGAGAGGATCTCCGGCTCCAGCAGCACCTCGCCGGTGGCTGCGTCCAGACCGATGATCACCACCAAAAAGCCATCGCGGGCCAGATGCCGGCGGTCGCGCAGCACCACCGCCCCGATATCGCCCACGCCCAACCCATCCACAAACACCCGCCCGCTGGTCACCGGCTCGCCGCGCAGCACGCCCTCCTGGCTCACCTCCACCACCTGACCATCCTCGATCACCAGCAAGTGCTCGTCGTCGTAGCCGATCTCGCGGGCCAGGCGGGCGTGTAGCACCAGTTGGCGATATTCGCCATGGATCGGCAGCAAGTATTCGGGCCGGGTGAGTTCGATCATCCGCCGCTGATCTTCGCGGCTGCCATGCCCGCTGACATGCACATCCGATAACTCGTCGTAGAACAGGTCGGCGCCGAGACGGAAGAGATTGTCCAGAGTGCGGTGGATCATGCGTTCGTTGCCGGGGATGGGGGAGGCGCTGATGATCACCGTGTCCCCTTTGCCGATCTGCAAGCGGCGGTACTGGCCCTGACTCATCCGCACCAGGGCGCTGGTCGGCTCACCCTGGCTGCCGGTGCACACAATCACCACCTGTTCGGGGGGGAGGTGCGTCATCTGCTCTGGGGTCATCAGCCCCTCTGGCGGGGGGGTGAGGTAGCCCAACTCCGCGGCCATGCGCGTGTTGGTGATCATGCTGCGCCCGGTGACGCCGACCCGCCGCCCATGCAGCCGGGCCACATCGATCACCTGCTGCACGCGTGAGATGTTGGAGGCGAAGGTGGCCAGGATCACCCGCCCCGGCGCCTGGCCGATCAGGCGATCCAGCACCCGCTCCAATTCCTGCTCGGAGGGTGTGAACCCGCTGATCTCGGAGTTGGTGGAATCGGAGAGGAGGAGGCGCACGCCCTCATCGCCCAATCGCCGCAGTTTTTCCTCGTCGGTGAGACGGCCATCCACCGGGGAATGATCGAATTTGAAGTCGGTGGCGTGGAGGATGACGCCCACCGGCGTGCGCAAGGCCACGGCCATGGCGTCGGGGATGGAGTGGCAGAGGTGGACGAATTCCAGCACGAAGGGGCCGATGTGCAGCACGCTGTCTGCGGTGATGGTGTGCAGGGTGCTCTTGTGGTGCAGGTCGTGCTCGCGTAGTTTGTTCTCCACCAGCCCCAGGGTGAGGCGGGCGCCGTAGACGGGCGCGTTGATCTGCCGCAACACGTAGGGCAGGGCGCCGATGTGGTCTTCGTGGCCGTGGGTGAGGAGGATGGCCTTGACTTTGTGGGCGTTTTGCAGCAGATAGCTGATGTCGGGGATGACGAGATCGACGCCGGGCATGTCCTCTTCGGGGAACATGACGCCGGCGTCGACGATGAGGATGGTGTCGGCCAGCTCGTACACCATCATGTTTTTGCCAAATTCCCCCAATCCTCCCAGAGGAACGATGCGCAGAATGTCCGGTTCGGTGGTGTAATGAGTGCTTTTCATAAATGGATATTGGATATTGGGTATTGGATATTTGGTATTCGATATTAGTCGTTAATCATTAAATATTGGTTATTGAGCGATATTACCCAATATCCAATTAGAAAAGGCTGAGTTGGGTGAAATTGTCGGGACGGGGGGGACGGGAGCGGCGGGCTGCGGCCAGCAGGCCGGGCAGTTGGGCAAAATCGGCCTCCAGGGCCTGTTGCCATTGCAGGTTGCGCAGGGCCGCGGCGGGGTGGAACATGGGCAGGAGGAGACGATCGCCCAGCCGGGTGGGCCGGCCATGCACCTGTGTGATGCGCGCACCCGGGCCGAGGAAGTGCGCCAGCGAGAAGCGGCCCAGGGTGATCAGGATCAGGGGGTCGATCAGCGTCACCTGGTCGTCGAGAAAAGGGGCGCAGGCGGCCAACTCCACCGGCAGCGGGTCGCGGTTGTTGGGGGGGCGACATTTGACGACGTTGGTGATGAACACCTGGCTGCGATCCAGCCCCACGCCGGCCAGCAGTTTTTGTAACAAGTGTCCCGACGCGCCCACGAAAGGCCGGCCCTGGCGATCTTCTTGCTGGCCGGGGCCTTCGCCGATCAAGAGGATCTCGGCCTGGGTGGGGCCTTCGCCGGGCACGGCCAGGGTGCGCAGCCCGGCCAGGGGGCAGCGCCGGCAATCGCGCACGGCCGCGGCCAGCTGGGCCAGATCGGCAAAGCCCGTGTTCATGGCAGGGCCGCCATCCTCTGCGGCTGCCCCGCGGGCCAGCGGGTGAGCACAAAGGCCTGCGCCGCGGCCAGTTCGGCGTGCAGATCCGCGGCGGCCAGCCCCTCACGGGTCATGATCAGGGCGTCTTCGCCGTTGTCGTTGTAATAGTCACGGCGACGGCCCACCTCGACGAACCGATGCCTCCGGTACAGGCGCTGCGCCGCCAGGCCCGAGACCCGCACCTCCAGCGTGGCTTCGCTGCACCCCATATCTTGCCCCACGATCAGCAGGTGCAGCAGCAGGCAACTGCCCAGGCCCAGGCCCTGATAATCAGGATGCAGGCCGATGGTGGGGATGTGCGCCGCCTGATCCATCTGCCAGACGCCGCCGTAGCCGATCAGCGGGCGGTGTCCGCCCGCATGCGGGCGCATGACCAGGTAATGCGACCAGGGATTGGCGGTCAGTTCCCGGCGATACACCCCGCTCGACCAGGCCAGGCTGAAGATGCGGCGCTCGATCGCCATCACCTGGGGGATATCCTCCAGGCGCATGGGCGCGATGTGGTAGGGCAGGGGCGGGGCGGGCATGTCAGGTGGTGAGGTAGATCGGCTCGAGCAGGATCGGGTCATCCCTTTCCCCGCGGCGGCGGCGTTGCCAGGCCAGCTCGGCCAGCACGCCGGCCCGCCGCAGGCCCAATCCAGGCGGGATCAGGGTGGCGGCGGCGTCCCAGGCCTGGATCTGCGCGGCCGCGGCGGCATCGAGATCGCCCACGAAGCGCAGGGGGGGCGTGCAGCGCGCCAGCAGCGCGGGCAAGGCGTCCAGGCCCCACGCACTTTGGCGCTGGGGCAGGGCGGCGGCGGGCGCGTAGAGAGCCCAGTTGTAGCGCCCCCGCCCCGCGGCGATCAGGGCGACCAGGGGCAGGGTGGGGTGCGGATGGGCATAGGCCAGGATGTCGAGGGAGGGGATGCCGAGCAGGGGCAGCGATAGGGCGGCCACCAGGCCCTTGGCAAAGCTGAGGCCGACGCGTGTGCCCGCGTAGGAGCCTGGCCCGATGCTGACGGCCAGCGCGGTCAGATCACCGGGCGCAGCCCCGGCCAGACGCAGCAGCGCATCCACCTGCGGGGCCAACTCCACCGTGTGCCGCCGCCGCGAGCGCCAACTGATCTCGGCCCACACCTGCGCGCCATCGTGCAGGGCGATGGAGGCGTTGTCCGTGGCAGTGTCGAGGGCGAGGAGCATGGCAGGGCAGGCATCGGGGGGATCAGGCGGCAGGCGCCGCGCACAGTCTAGCATCTTAGCGGCATGAGGACAAAGCCATCTGCCGGCGCGCAGTTGACAATGACTTAAGTCATAGCGAAGATAGGCGCATGCCCGTATACTCGATGCTGTCACGCGGCCTCTGACGCCGCGTTATTCTTTCCCATTATCCCCATTTCCTGGCTTAGGAGTCGCTTTCTCATGGATATGCAATCGCACGCCGGCGTTGATCTTGATCTGCTGGAGGATGTGCTGGCGCAGTATCAGGGTCAGCGGGGCGCGCTGATCCCCATCTTACAAAAGGCGCAGGATGTGTACGGTTATCTGCCGCCGCAGGTGCTCCAGCGCATCGCCCGCAGCACGGGCGTGGCGGTGAGCAAGGTCTACGGTGTGGCGACCTTTTATGCCCAGTTTTACTTGCAGAAACGCGGCCGGCACATCCTCAAGCTGTGCGATGGCACGGCCTGCCACGTGAAAGGCACGCCGGTGCTGGCCACTGCCCTGGAGGATCACTTCGGCGTGCAGCCGGGCCAGACCACGGAGGATGGCGCACTGACGGTGGAGGTCGTCTACTGTCTTGGCTCCTGCGCGCTGGCGCCGGTGGCCGTGCTCGATGGCCAGGTGATGGGCCGGATGCGGCAGGAGATGCTGGTGCGCACAGTGCAGAAGCAGGTCGGCGCCGCTGGCGGCGAGGAGGTGTGAGATGGAACTGACAGCGATCGCACGGTTGGCCGCCGCCCGCACCCAGGCGCGGCAGCGTTACAGCCAGACACAGGCCGCGGATTTGTTTATCACCATTGGCATGGGCACCTGCGGGGCCGCAGCCGGCGCCGCTGAGTCGCTGGAGGCGATCGAGCGGGAGCTGGCGAAGCGGAGGCTGGCGGCCACGATCAAGCAGGTGGGCTGCGTGGGCATGTGTTCGTTCGAGCCGATGATCGAGATCCAGGCCGCGGGCCGTCCGCGCGTCAATTATGGCGCGGTCACGTCCCGAAACGTGGCCGAGGTGTTTGGCCACTATTTCGACGGCGGCAAACTGCGCCGGGCCGTGGTCGTGGGCGAAGCGATCCCCACCATCACCACAGCGCACGAGCACGAACTGCACTCCCTCAGCTTCGTGGCCCCGGAAACGCAGGAACGGATTCCTTTTCAGGCCAAGCAGCTGCGCGTGGTGCTCAGCAATTGCGGCCTGATCGATCCAGAATCGATCGAGGAATACCTGGCGGTGGATGGCTACGCCGCGCTGGAGCGTGTGTTGACGACGATGACGCCGGAGCAGGTGATCGCGGAGATGAAGGAATCGGGGCTGCGCGGGCGGGGGGGCGGCGGCTTTTTGACCGGCCTGAAATGGGAACTGGCGCGCAAGACGCAGCACTGGCCCAAATATGTGATCTGCAATGCCGACGAGGGCGACCCCGGCGCGTTCATGGATCGCTCGGTGCTGGAAGGGGACCCGCACTCGGTGATCGAGGGCATGATCATCGCCGCCTATGCCATCGGCGCCGAATATGGCTACATTTACTGCCGGGCCGAGTATCCGCTGGCCATTCGCCACCTGCACATGGCGTTGGCGCAGGCGCGTGCACTCGGTTTGCTGGGCCAGAACATCCTGGGCACCGATTTCAGCTTCGATCTGGTGGTGAAGGAGGGCGCGGGCGCGTTCGTCTGCGGCGAGGAAACCGCGCTGATGGCCTCCATTCAGGGGGAGCGGGGCCAGCCCTGGCCGCGGCCGCCCTATCCGGCGGTCGCGGGCGTGTGGGGCCAGCCCAGCAATGTCAACAATGTCAAGAGTTACGCGTACACGCCCCGCATTTTGCGGCTGGGCGCGGCCTGGTTCCGCGGTCTGGGCACGTTGGGCAGCCCTGGCACGGCGGTGTTTGCGCTCACCGGCCAGGTGCAGAACACAGGCTTGATCGAAGTGCCGATGGGCGTCACCCTGCGCGAGATCATCTACGATGTCGGCGGCGGCATCCCCTTTGGCAAGCAGTTCAAGGCGGTGCAGACGGGCGGGCCTTTGGGCGGCTGTCTGCCCGCGGCGTATTTGGATACGCCGGTGGATTTCGATTCGTTGCGGGCCGCGGGCGCGGTCATGGGCTCCGGCGGCATGATCGTGGCGGATCAGGACACCTGCATGGTCGAGTTCGCCAAGTATTTCATGCAGTTCGTGGTGGATGAAAGCTGCGGCAAGTGCCCGCCCTGCCGCATCGGCTCGCTGCGCATGCTGGAGGTGTTGGAACGGATCACCGCCGGCGAAGGCACGCTGGAAGATCTGGATGAGCTGAATCGCCTGGCCGGGGGCATGGAAGCGGGCTCGCTGTGCGGGCTGGGCCAGTTGGCGCCCTCGCCGGTGCGCTCGGTCTTGCGTCACTTTCAGGAGGAATTCCGCACCCACATCCTGGATCGCGCCTGCCCGGCCCGGAAGTGCAAGGCGCTGATCAGCTTCGTCGTCATCCCCGAATTGTGCACCGGCTGCATGGTCTGCGCCCGCAATTGCGCGTCCAACGCCATCACCGGCGAAAAGCTGCAAGTGCATCACATCGACCCCGACCTGTGCGAGCGCTGCGGCCTCTGCGCGGAGGTGTGCAAGTTCAACGCCATTGAGATCGTGTCGCCGCGGTAGGTTGGTAGGTTGGTAGATTGGTAAATTGGTAGATTGGTAAATTGGTAAATTGGTAAATTGGTAGATTGGTAGCGATCGTCGGAAAATACGCGAACCGACCAATTTACCAATCTACCAATCTACCAATCTACCAATACCCCCCCATACTTGACACTTGTACGCCAATGGCGTATCATTCACATAGTAGATTGATGCGTCGCATATGGTCATCATCGAAACCTCAATTTTTACGAAACAAGTGCAAAAATTGCTCAGCGATGATGAGTATGCTGATTTACAGATGCTTCTTGTTCAGCAGCCTGAAATTGGGCAACTCATCGTTGGCGGCGGCGGATTGCGCAAGGTTCGATGGAAAATGCCAGGAAAAGGTAAGCACGGCGGTGTGAGAGTGATCTACTACTGGGCAGTGAGACCAAATCAGTTGCTCATGCTCATGATCTATCCAAAATCCCAACAAGACGACCTGGCGCCCGAACAACTCCGCGTATTGAAAACGATTATTGAGGAGGAATATCCATGAAAGACGATTTATTTGATGAACTTGTCAAGAGCGTGCGCGAGGGCGGAGCCATATTGCGCGGTGAGGTTGAACCTGCGCGGGTTTTCGCCGTGGCTCCCTCCGATGTGAAATCTGTGCGCGCACGTTTCGATCTGACCCAACAGGAGTTTGCCGCGCTGCTTGGCGTCAGCGTCAAGACATTGCAAAACTGGGAACAGGGCCGTCGCGCCCCGCACGGCCCTGCTCGTGTCTTGCTGCAGGTTGCAGAAAAGCATCCTGAAGTGGTGTGGGATGTGGTTTCTGCGCAACGTGCTGCAACCAGGATCACCTATAACATTTCACCACCACCTGTTCAAGCCTTTCATGAGGATGAACCAGGCAATCTGGAATGGGAGGAATAGTGCACGCCCCCATTCACACCTCCCTACCCCATGCATGAGGAACAAGCCCATGCCCATCCACCTAACCATCGACGACGTCCCCATCACCGCCCCCGCCGGCGCTACCATTCTCGAAGCCGCCCGCGCCAACGGCATCCCCATCCCCACCCTCTGTCATCATCCCGACCTCAAAAACGTCGGCGCCTGCCGCATGTGCGTGGTTTCGGTCAAGGGCGCGCGGGCCTTGCAAACCGCCTGCACCACCCCCGCGGGCGAAGGCATGGTCGTGAACACGATGAGCGCCGAAGCGGTCGAAACCCGCAAATTCGTGCTGGAAATGCTGCTCACCGACCATCCCAACGACTGCATGACCTGCGAAGTCAACGGCGACTGCGAATTGCAGGACCTGGTCTATGACTATGGCGTCAGATGGCCGGAACACGCGGGCAAGCGCCACGAATGGGAGATCGACCCCGATCCCAATCCCTTCATCTTCATCGACCGCAACAAATGCATCCTGTGCAGCCGCTGCATCCGCGCCTGCCAGGAGCGCCAGAACCGGGATGTGTGGAGCTTCGCCTTCCGCGGGTTCGAGACCAAACTGGTGGCCGGGGCCGACCAACTGCTGCTGGACGCCGGCTGCGAAAGCTGCGGCCAGTGCGTGGCCTATTGCCCGGTGGGCGCGCTGGTGGACAAGATGAGCATGGGCAAGGGCCGCGTCAGCCAGGTGCAGAAGGTGCGCACCACCTGCGCCTACTGCGGCGTGGGCTGCAATTTCGATCTCAACGTGCGCGACGGCAAGGTGATCCGCGTGACCAGCGCCGAGGATGCGCCCGTCAATGGCATGGCCCTGTGCGTGAAGGGCCGCTATGGCTACGATTATGTCCACCACCGTCAGCGGCTTACACAGCCCCTGGTGCGGGCCAAGTGGCTGGATGCCGAAACCCAGGCCGCGCGCCTGGCCAGCGGCGAGTGGCGCCTGGCCGATCAGGCGACCAAGCGGCTGGGGGGCAGGGTGGGAAGCAATGGCCACCAATCTCCCAACGACTCATTCATCGCCGTGGACTGGGACACCGCTCTCGACGTCGTTGCCCGCAAATTTGCCCAGGAGAAAGCCGCGCACGGCGGCGACGCCTTCGCGGTGCTGGCCTCGGCCAAATGCACCAACGAAGAGAACTTCCTCTTTGCCAAATTCACCCGGCAATTGCTGGCCACGAACAGCATCGACCACTGCGCCCGCTTGTGACACTCCGCCACCGTCACCGGTCTGGTGACCAGCTTCGGCAGCGGGGCGATGACCAACTCGATCCGAGACATCGCCGAGCAGAGCCAGTGCATCTTCATCATCGGCTCGAACACCACCGAACAACATCCGGTTATCGGCACGAAGATCCGCCGGGCCAAGCGCCAGCGCGGGGCCAAATTGATCGTGGCCGACCCGCGGCGCATCGACATCGCCGACTACGCCGACCTGCATCTGCAACACAAACCGGGCACCGATCTGGCCCTGCTCAACGGTCTCATGCACATCATCCTGCGCCAGGGCTGGGAAGATGCCGATTTCATCGCCGAGCGCACCGAGGGCATCGAGGAATTGCGGACGCTGGTGGCCAAATACACGCCCGAAGTGGCCAGCGCCATCACCGGCGTGCCTGCCGCCGATCTGGAACAAGCCGCGCGCATGCTGGCCGAGAACCGGCCCGGCAGCCTGCTCTATGCCATGGGCATCACCCAGCACACGGTGGGCGTGCCCAATGTCATGGCCTGCGCCAATTTGCAGATGTTGCTGGGCAACATGGGCGTGGCCGGCGGCGGCGTCAACCCCTTGCGCGGGCAGAACAACGTGCAGGGCGCCTGCGACATGGGCGGCCTGCCCAACGTCTACAGCGGCTACCAGCGCGTCACCGATCCTGCCATCCAGGCCAAATTCGAGGCAGCCTGGGGTGTGGGCCTTTCCCCGCGCGCCGGCCTCACCGTCACCGAGATGGTGCACGCGGCCGAAACGGGCCAGGTGCGCTGCCTGTATATCATCGGCGAAAACCCGATGACCAGCGACCCTGATCTCAACCACGTGCGCGAGGCGCTGCAAAAGACCGAGTTCATCGTCGTGCAAGAGATTTTCTTCAGCGAGACCGCCCAATTCGCCGATGTGGTGCTGCCCGCGGCCAGTTTCGTCGAGACGGAAGGCACCTTCACCAACACCGAACGCCGCATCCAGCGCGTGCGCAAGGCGGTGGCCTCGCCCGGCGAGGCCAAACCGGATCTGTGGATCATCGACGAGTTGGCCAAGCGCCTGATCGACCTGAAGGTGGTCGAGATCGATCCGGACGCGCCCTGGGCCGACTGGAATTATGCCGGCCCCAGCGATGTGATGGAGGAGATCAACGCGCTCACGCCGATCTACGCCGGCGCCACCTGGCAACGATTGGAGGCGGGCGCGCAGTTGCAATGGCCGGTGCCGGATGAATGGCATCCGGGCACACCGATCCTGCATGTGGGCAAATTCAGCCGCGGCAAGGGCCGTTTCGTGGCCAGCGACCATGTCAGCCCTGCCGAACTGCCCGACGCCGAGTATCCGCTCATGCTCACCACCGGACGCGTGCTCTACCACTGGCACGGCGGCGAGATGACGCACCGCGCGCGCAACCTGGCGGCGATGTATCCCGATGCGCTGGTGGAAATCCACCCCAAGGACGCGGCCAAAGCGCACATCGGCCCCGGCGAGTTGCTGAAAGTCTCCTCACGCCGCGGCGAGATCCTGGCCAAGGCCGAGATCACCGACCGGGTGGAGCCGGGGCTGATCTTCACCACCTTCCACTTCGCCGAATCCGCGGCCAATTTCCTCACCAACCCCGCCCTCGATCCGGAGGCGAAGATCCCCGAGTTCAAGGTCTGCGCGGTGAAGGTGGAGAAGGTTGGCTGACAAAACCACAAATGTGTGATATCTTCACAACTACTAAAAATCGGAGTAATAGTTCACCTGATGTGTCATTGCGAGTGCGACCGCAGGTCGCAAGGCGAAGCAATCTCTAAGGTTGTTTGCCAATTTTTTGAGTATCAATCAGCGTTGGGGATTGCTTCGGGGCTGTCTCCCCTCGCAATGACAAAATATAATTACCTGCCAAAAAACTCAGATAAGCGCCAAAAACGGCGTGAAAGTTGATTTATGAACCACCTTCCTGTTCCTACCTGCGGCAAAGATCATGTTTCCAGAGAGTGGCGCCCTGTCACTTTTGAATACGCGGATGATGATGTTTCTGTGCGCGTGCCCAATGTCTATGCCTGGGTATGCCCGGCGGATGGAGAAGTCTCGTTCACACCTGAAACGGTGGACGAACTGATCGAAACTGTGCGGGAATTGATCGAAACCGCTAAACGGGCGCGGCGTCGCCGGTCGATCCTGACCGAATATGTGGTGTCAGTAGGCGTTTAGCCGTTCGCCAACCCCTTGCCAAACAAAAAGCCCTGGCCGGTTGCCACACCCGCCAGGGCTTTTCTTATTCCTTTGCTGTGCGCGGCGTTCAGTCATCCCGCCCGAAGATCGCCTTCAGCAGCCAGACGAGGATGAGCACGGCCAGCGCCCCCAGCGCGCCCAACACCAGCGGGCGCTTCTCCTCCGGCACGAATTCTTCGAAAATATCCTTGACCACGCCCAGGGCCACATCCCATTCGGAGGGCGGGGTGAGGGCGGGGGGTGTGGAGGGGGGCGGCGCTTCACCGGGCGCGGGTTCAGGCGCGGGCGCCGGCGCCAGCCGCGTCTGGATGATGCGATCCAGGCTCTCCAGCCCCTGCCGCACAATGGAGCGGGCGGAGGTGTCCAGCAGCCGCTGGCCCACGCTGGCAATGCGGCCGCCCACCTGGGCCTCGCCGCTGTAATCGAGCAGGGTCTGGCCATCGACAAAAGTCAGCTTGGCGTCGCCGCCGCCCTTCACAAACCCGGCCGCGCCCTTGCCGTCGATGTCCATATGAAAGCTTTCGGGATGATTCATCTCCGAGAGCAGCACCGCGCCGCTGAATTTGCCCTGCACCGGGCCTACGCGCACATTCAGCACGCCGGCGTATTCCCTGTCGCTCACCTTTTCCAGGCTTTCGCAGCCGGGCAGGATGTTGGCCAGCACCTCCGGGTCCATGATCGCATCCCAAACCAGTTCGGGCGGGGCAGCGAAGGTATAGGTTCCATTGAGTTCCACGTCAGGGCCTCCAGGGGGGTGGTTTGTTGGTTGGTTGGGTGGTTTGTTGGTTTGTTGGTTGGGTGGGTGGTTTGTTGGTTTGTTGGTTGGGGAGATTGTAGCATTGGCGGGGGTTGGTGACAAATGCCACAAGATTTTTGGGGGGGTGGGGCGGGGGATTCGTCCGCATGGCCGGCCCGTGGGCCGGAAACGGCGCGCATCCGAACCCGCGCCATCCTTGACAATTCCCCCCCGCCCCCGCATAATCCCTCTCCACCCCTCTTTCTGTTCCCCCCGCTGCCACTCGCATGATGGACTCCGGACAGCTCCTGCGGCAGGCTCGCGAAGCCCAGGAGCTTTCTCTCGCCGACGTTGAAAGCCAAATCCGCATCCGCCAGCGCTACCTCGCCGCACTGGAGGCCGGAGAGTGGGACGACCTGCCCAACGAAACCGTGGGGCGGGGCTTCCTGCGCAAATACGCCGCTTTTTTGGGTCTCGATATCGAGACCCTGCTGGCCGCGGGCCGCGCCCCTGCCTCCTCCGCCGCCTCCCCTGCCGCCGCTGTCCCGGATGAGACAACGACAGCCTACCGTCCCATCGATCTCGATCTATACGGGACGGCGACCCCACGCCCGCAATGGGCGCGGCGTCTCTTTGCTTTGCTGCTGGCTCTGATCCCGGTGCTGCTGCTGGTTTTTCTGTTGGTGCGCTTTGGCCTGCCCCTGCTGCTGGGCGATCAGGCCGGGCCAGGTCAGGCCCCGCCCGCTGCCACCCTGCCCCCGGCCGGCGCCGCGCCCCAAACCCCTGTGATCGTCCTGGATGGGGCCACCTCCACCCCCGCGGCCACGCCCGCGCCCCCCGCCGCCTCCCCCGATCCCGCGGCCACGGCCACGGCCACGCCCGCGGCCACGGCCACCGCCACAGCCACGGCCACCGCGCCCCCCTCGCCCATGCCGGTGCAGCAGATTACGCTCGAATTCCGCGTCAACCAACGGTCGTGGACGCGGGTCAGCGCCGATGGCCAACTGGTGATCGAGCAACTCTTGCCGCCGGGCTTTGCCCAGACTTTCAGCGCCCGCCAACGCCTGGAACTGCTGGTGGGCAACGCTGGCGGCGTCAGCGTCATCGTCAACGGCGAGCCGGTCAGCGATCTGGGCGAGGTGGGCGAGATCGCGGCCTATATCTGGACGCTCGACGCCGGCGCCATCCGCCGCCAGACGCCCACGCCCACACCCACCGCCCCGGTGGAGACGACGCCTGATCCCGCGGCGGAAACGCCCGAAGGAACACCCACGGCCACGCCTACCGCCGCAGCCGAGACGCCGACGCCGACGCCCACGGCCACAGCCACAGCCACGCCCGCTGCGCCCTGATGTCCGCCCGCCCCGCCTATTACCTCCTCACCCTGGGCTGCCCCAAGAACCAGGTCGATAGCGACGGCATGGCCGCGCTGTTGAACGCCCAGGGCTACCGCCTCGCCGCTCAGCCGGCCCAGGCCGATGTGTTGATCGTCAACACCTGCGGCTTTTTGGCCGCGTCGCAAGAGGAATCGATCGAGGTGTTGCAAGAACTTAGCCGGGGCAAGCGCCGCCAGCAGGTGCTGGTGGCCGCGGGCTGCCTGGCCGAACGCAACAGCCAGATCATCGCCGCCCAGGCGCCGGGGGTGGATGGGGTGCTGGGCACCCGCCGCTGGCGTGAGATCGTCCCCCTGGTGGAGCGGCTGCGCCAGAGCCGCCAGGGCCGCCGCTTCCAGCGCTTGCAACTCCTGGGCGACCCGGAAGAGGCGCCGGAAGCCCCCACCCCGCGGGCGCAACGCCAGGGCGCCAGCGCCTATCTCAAGATCAGCGACGGCTGCAACGCGCCCTGCACCTTTTGCTCGATCCCCAGCTTCAAGGGCAAGCTGCGCTCGCACCCCTTCGCGGCCATCGTGGCCGAGGCCCAGGCGCTGACCGCAGCCGGGGCCAGAGAAGTGATCGTCGTCGCCCAGGACACCACCGATTACGGCCGCGACCAGGGGGAACCGCACAGCCTCCCCCGCCTGCTGCACGCCATTGCCCAGCGGGCCGAGGGCCTGCGCTGGCTGCGCCTGATGTACGCGTATCCGGGCCATATCAGCCCAGAGCTGATCGAAACCATGGCGACCACGCCCCAGATCCTGCACTACCTTGACCTGCCCTTGCAGCACGGGCACCGGGACACGCTGCGACGCATGCACCGGCCCGCAAATGTGCAGATGGTGCACGATTCCATCGCCAGCCTGCGCGCGGCCATGCCCGATATCGCCCTGCGCAGCACCTTCATCGTCGGCTTCCCCGGCGAGACCGAGGCCGAATTCGCCGGCCTGCTCGATTTTGTGGCTGCCATCCGCTTCGACAAAGTCGGCGCCTTTCTCTTCAGCCCAGAGCCGGGCACGCCCGCGGCCGATCTCCCCGGCCAGGTGCCGGAGGAAGTCAAGCGCGAGCGGTGGGAGCGGCTGATGGAACTGCAGCAGGGCATCTCTCTGGCCAGCAATCAGGCCCAGATCGGGCGGACGCTGACCGTGCTCACCGAGGGCTATGGCGACGGCATCACCCTGGCCCGCTCCTATCGCGACGCGCCCGAGATCGATGGCTTTGTGCTGATTGCGGGCCGGCAGCCTGTGGGGCAGATGCTGGAGGCGCGCATCACCGGGGCCATGGAGTACGATCTGGTGGGGGAGCCGCTGGCCGCAAGGCCGAGCGCGGGCGCGGAGATCACCCTCTCCTTCCCCGCCTGATCGCGGCCGGGCTATGGCGCGGGCGGCCAGGGTGGGGAACCGGGGCTGAAGATGGGGGAGATCTCGGTGATCAAGCCGTGATCGCACTCACTTATCAAATTCGCACAAGTCGTGTACAATGTGTTTTGGGTAGCAACGATGCTGCGCCGGCGTCCGCCCCCGCCCGATCAGATCGTCACTGGCGAGGAGCACTCGTTTATTCATCTCTTCCCATCCCTCGTTGTTTTCAACCGCACGGGAGTCCAAATCAATGTCCACCAACGGCAACAAACCTGAATTTCCTTTTCCGGGCATGACCACCACCACCGATGGCAGCGGCGCCATCAGTTGGGTGGAAACCAACATCTCTCAAGGCGCTTGCGCCTATCCCATCACCTCCTCCACCGTCATGGGCCAGAACTACGCCCAGGCCGTGGCCAACGGCGTCAAGAATCTGTGGGGCGACCGCCTGATCTTCATGGAGCCAGAAAGCGAGCACTCCTCTGCCTCGGCAGCCGAGGGCTTTGCGCTGGCGGGCGGTCGCGTGACCAACTTCACCTCCGGTCAGGGGCTGATCCTGATGAAAGAGGTGTTGTATGTGATCTCGGGCAAGCGCCTGCCCGCGGTCTTCCACATCGGCGCGCGCGCCCTCACCAGCCACAGCCTCAACGTCCACGCCGGGCATGATGATGTCATGGGCGTGGCCGACACCGGCTGGGGCATTCTCTTCGCGCGCAACGCCCAGGGCGCCGCGGATCTGGCCCTGATCAGCCGCCGCGTGGCCGAGGAGAGCGAGACCCCCTTCCTCAACTGTCAGGATGGCTTCCTCACCACGCATACGATCGAGAATGTGGTGCTGCCGGAGCCGGAATTGATGAAACAGTACATCGGCGACCCGCGCGTCAAGCTGCGCAATCTCATGGATCCGGCCAACCCGGTGATGTCGGGCGTGGTGCAGAACCAGGACAGCTACATGAAAGGCAAGATCGCGCAGCGCCATTTCTACGACCGGGTCAAGCCGATCCTGAAGAAAGCGATGAATGAGTTCTACACCCTGACCGGGCGCCGGTATGATCTGGCCGAGTCCTATCGCATGGAAGATGCCGAATACGCCATCGTGTGCATGGGCACCATGGCCGAGACCGCGGCGGTGACGGTCGATTATCTGCGGCGGGAGACAGGGCTGCGCGTGGGCGTGGTGCATGTGACTGCGTTCCGGCCCTTCCCCGGCCCCGAATTGGTGGAAGCGCTGGGCCGGGTAAAGGCGTTTACTGTGCTGGAGCGCATGGATAACCCCATGGGCCAGAGCAACCCCCTCACGGCCGAGATCAAGGCGGCGTTCGCCGACGCCCTGATCGACGCCCCCGGCTATCCTCGACTGCACCGTATCCCGATGGTTTTCAGCGGCGCGGCCGGCCTGGGCAGCCGCGATGTGCGCCCTGGCGATTTCATTGCCGTGGTCAAGAACATGGTGGATGATGGCCGCCGCTATTTCGTGCTGGGCATCAGCCATGAGCTGGCGCTGGACAACAGCTTCGATCCTGATGTGCGCCCGGCCAGCGCGTTTTCGATGCGCGGGCATTCTGTCGGCGGCTTTGGCTCGGTCACGACCAACAAGGTCATCGCTACCATCGTCGGCGATCTGTTCGATCTGTACGTGCAGGCCTATCCCAAATATGGCTCGGAGAAGAAGGGGCTGCCCACCACCTACTATCTCACGGCGGCGGAGGAGCCGATCCGCACGCATAGCGAGCTGAAATTCGTCGAATTCGTGCCGCTGAACGATATCAACGCCTTCAATCTGGGCAATCCCTTGATCGGGATTCAGGAGGGCGGCGCCATCTTCGTGCAATCGCGGCACACTGATCCCAAGGCGGTGTGGGAGAACATCCCCGAATATGGCCGCCGCATCATCCGCCGCCGCCGCATCCGGGTGCTCTATCTGGACGCCGCCGCCATCGCCCGCGAGGTGGCCTCCGAGCCAGATTTGCAGGTGCGGATGCAGGGCATCGTGCTGTTGGGCGTCTTCCTCAAATCCACCCCCTTCTTGCAGTCCCGCCAGCTCAGCGAGGCCGATTTGCTGGCGGGCGTGGAGAAAAGCTTGCGCAAATACTTTGGCAAGCGGGGAGAGCAGGTGGTGCAGGACAACCTCACCGCGGTGCGTCGCGGCTATACCGAGGTGCAGGAAGTGCCCCGCTCTCTGATCGATGTGCAAGAGCAATTGGAGATGGAAACCGCGGGCAAGCGGGTGCAGGATGTCATGCATCATGGCGTCATCGCCTGCCAGCCCAACACCCCGCTGTCCAAGGTGGCGCAGGCCATGGCCCAGCGCAACATCAGCGCCGTGGTGGTGGTGGATCAGGCCGGCTATTTGCAGGGCCTGGTCAGCCAGACCGACCTGGTGCGGGCCGAGGCCAGCAACCGCGAGTTCACCGCCCTGCCCGACATCCTGCCGGAGCACATCATGACCCGCGAGGTGATCACCACCACGCCGGAGGAGGCGCTGCACGACGCAGTGAGCAAGCTGATCGAGAACCGTGTGCATCGTCTGGTCGTGGTGCAGCAGGAAAACGGCCACAAACGCCCCGTCGGCATCCTCTCCGTCACCGACCTCGCCCGCCTGCCCTTGCGGGGGTAGGGGGGGAGTTGGTTGGTTGGTTAGTTAGTTGGTCGGTTGGTTGGTTGGTTGGTTTCGCGTACTAATCTATCAGTCCACTAGCTAACAAATCTAAAAACCAACCAACCAACAAACCAACCAACCAACCAACCAACCGACCAACCAACAAACCAACAAACCAACCAACCAACCAACAAACCAACCAACAAACAAACAAACCAAAATACCATGGCCATATCACATCCTATCACCCTAATTGACGAAGAACCGGTACAGCAGGCCGAGGTGATCTACTCGCGCACGACCGGGGCGCCGGGGCTGGGCTCGCTGATCAAAGAGGCGGGGTCGGCCAAAGAGACCCACGCCGTGGGCATCGAATCCACCATCTTCGAGTTCGACCTCGAAGGCTACGTCGAGGACTTCAACGAGCGCGTGATCGGCGCCTACAACGTGGCCGGCGATGATCAACTGCCCGCGGATCTGGGCGTGGCCCGCTCGCTCATCCCTGCCGGCACCGGCGCGTTCCGCGATTTCTCCTACATCGCCCCCGAAATCCCCGAATTCAACCACGCCAACTGCGTGGGCTGCATGTCCTGCGTCACCGAATGCCCCGACACCGCCATCCTCGGCCGGGTGGTCGAGCCGCCGGCGCTGCAACAGGCGCTGGCAGAAATGCCCGAAACCAGCCGGCAATGGCTGGGCCAGCAGTGGGCCGAGACCAACAAATTCTACAGCGTGCCCGAAAAGAAAGAACCGGGCAGCGGCGGCCTCTTCGGCATCTTCATCGACCCCACCAAATGCAAAGGTTGCGCCGAGTGTGTGCAAGTCTGCGCGGATCTGGGCTACAACGCCCTGAAAATGATCGAAAAGGAGGAGGAGACCATCCCCCGCTATAAACAGGCTTTCGATTTCTTCCGCAGCCTGCCTGCCACCCCCGACCGCTTCATCAACGACCGCGTGTTGGTGGACATGATGCTGAAGGATGAGACCCTGGGCTACGTGGGCGGGGCCGGCTCCTGCGCCGGCTGCGGCGAGGCCACCGCCCTGCGCATGTGGCTGGCCGCCACCGCCTTCCAGGTGGGCCGCCAGAACATCGGCATCGTCAACTCCACCGGCTGCACCACCGTCTATGGCAGCACCTACCCCTACAACCCCTGGACCGTCTCCTGGACCAACTCCCTGTTCGAGAACGGCCCCACCGATGCCATGGGCGTACGCGCGCGCTGGGATCAACTGGGCTGGCACGACAAGCGCCTGTGGGTCATCGGCGGCGATGGCGCCATCGTCGACATCGGCTTCGGCGCGCTCAGCCGCATGCTGGCCAGCGGCATGGACATCAAAGTGCTGATGCTGGATACGCAGGTCTATTCCAACACCGGCGGCCAGAGTTCCACCGCCACCTTCACCGGCCAGGGCACCAAGATGAGCCCCTTCGGCAAGGTCGACCTGGGCAAGAGCGAGCGCCGCAAAGAGCTGGCCCAGATCGCCATGATGCACCCCAATGTGTACGTAGCCCAGACCACCGCCGCGCACATCAACCATTTCTACCGGGCGATCATGGAAGCGAACGAATTCCGCGGCCCGGCGGTGATCAGCGTCTATACCACCTGCCAGCCCGAACATGGCGTCGGCGACCATGAATCCTCGCAGCGCGCCCGCGCCGCCGTGGACAGCCGCGCCTTCCCCCTGCTGATCTACGATCCGCGGCGGGGCGACACCATCCGCGAACGCCTCGATCTCAAGGGCAACCCCAATGTCAAGGCCGATTGGTACATCAATCCCAAGACCAAAGAGCCTTTCACCTTCATCGATTTCGCCCGTGGGGAGGGCCGCTTTGCCAAGAACTTCGCCGAGGACGGCGCCCCTTCCGACACCCTGCTCGCAGCCGAGGCCGACCGCCTGGCCAACTGGCACATCCTGCAAGACCTGGCCGGGCTGCGCTAGAAAGAGAGAATGGACGATGGGCGATAGCATATCGCCCATCGTCCATCATTTGGGTGCAAAAACGGCGTCTTCGCCAAGCTCGTAAGGCGGGGCGACCAGGGGCTGGAACTGCCAGACCGCCTCATTTTCTGTGGCTTGCAGCCAGTGGCCGAAGAGTAGGATCGGCTCGCCGGCGGCAGCGGCGCGCGGGGGCGCGCCCAGAGCATCACTGCCGCTGGGGCCGGCGAGTGTGTATACCCACAGCGCCCCCTGCGGGCTGAGCCAGCCCTCGGGCGATTCGTGCGCCCACAGCAGGCTGCCCTGCTCATCCAGCAGCAGCAGCGGCTGCACCCCCACCTCCTGCCCGGACGCGTTCTCATCCACCGGCCGGGCCACAAGGGTGACGATGCTGCCGCGCGACGGAGGCAGCGCCGCCGCGGCCACCCCCTCCCGCACGGTGAACCGGTAGGCATGGATGGCGCCGTCGGCAGCGGCATGGCGGAGGACCGCAGACCATACCGGGCCGGCTGCCGGGGCCGGATCCAGCGCCCCGCGCACGACGAAGACGAAACAGTCGGGCAGGGGCCGGAGCATGGCGAAGCAGTCGGCGCTGTCAGCCATGCCAGGATCGGCAAGCGCCGGCGGAGGGACGCCCGCCGCGATCTCGCGCACCTGTAATAGCTCGCCTGCCGGCGGCGGGGGCAGGGGGGGCAGGAGCGTGGCTGTGGGCGGCGGCGAGGGTGTAAGCAGGGGCAGCGGGGTGGGGCGGGCCGTAGCGATCAGGCCGGCCGGCCCAGGTAAAAGCTGCAACAGGGGCCGGCGCAACAGAAACGCCAGCGCGGCCACGAGCAGGAATGCGGCCAGCACCCAGGGCCAGGCGCGCCGCGGCCGCGGGACCGGCTCGCCCTGGAAGGCCAGCAGGGCCAGAGTGACATTGTCGGGCGCGCCCCGCTCCAGCGTGTACTGCAAGAGCACGTCCGCGGCCTCGTCCGGCTGGTACGCGGCCAGAAACGCCGCCAATTCCTGATCCGAGACCAGGTTGCTGAGGCCGTCGGAGCAGAGCAAGAGCAGATCGCCCTTCTGCAAGGTGAGGTGGAAGAATTCGGGGCTGGGGTCGCGGTCGGGGCCGAGGGAATGGGTGATGACATTGCGGTAGGGATGCCGCGCGGCCTCTTCGGCGGTGAGCACGCCCGCGGCCACCTGCTCGGCCACCCAGGAGTGATCGCGGGTGATCTGCGTCAGCTCGCCCCCGCGGTAGAGATAGGCGCGGCTGTCGCCGACATTGGCGAGGGTCAGCGCGTCCCCGTGCAGCAGCGCCGCCACCAGGGTGGTGCCCAGCCCGGCAAATGCCTGCTGCGCGGCGGCCTGCGCGCACAGGGCCTCGTTGATCGTGGCGATGGCCGCGGCCAGGGCCGGTTCCGCCGCTGCCGTCCCCTGGTAGTAGTGGCGGAACAGGGTTTCGATTGCCAGGCGGCTGGCCACTTCCCCGGCAGCGTGCCCGCCCATGCCATCGGCCACGGCAAAGAGATGCCCTCGCGCTTGCAGATCCGCATCGCTGAGGCCCAGCGGCCCCCGCCAATCCAGCACTGTGCTGACCGCATCTTCATTCACATCGCGGACGCCGCCGGTGTGTGTGCGAACTTGAACGTTGTAGAGGACGGGCATAGATCAGGACGGGGGGCGGGGTGAGACGCAAACGGGCAGGCATAGTATAGCACAAGCGCGCCGGGCCCGGCGGCCGCTTATCAGGAAGTCATCTTACGCCAGCGCGTTTGACAAGCCTTTTGGCGCTGGTTATCATGCGTCAGCCTGCGGGATGGATAGCTGTCAAGGCGCAAAAAATGCCGTTTTTCTTACAAAATAGTAGATGATTTTGAGAAGGTATTGCAATTTTGTGGATTTTATTACAATTTTTATCTTGACCAAGGAGTTGCGTGCATGAAGCATTTCATCAATGTCATTCTCCTCGTGCTGGCGCTGACGGCGCTGCTGCTCTTCCTCACCGATCCGCCGGCGTGGATGCCGCTGGCTGCCAGCGCCGAGGCCGGGCCGGTCGATTGGCTGTTCGGCCTGCACATGGATGTGATCATCTTCCTGTATGTGCTGGTGAACGGCGTCCTGCTCTATGCGGTGGTGGCCTTCCGGCGCAAACCAGGAGATACTGGCGACGGCGCCTATTTCCACAGCAACACCCGGTTGGAGATCCTGTGGACGGTGCTGCCCCTGGCTGTGGTGCTCTATTTCAGCTATCTGGGATTGGGCGTGCTGCGCCAGACAACCGCAGCCGCGGCGGATGAGTTGGAAGTGATCGTCACCGCCCGGCAGTGGAGTTGGTCGTTCGAGTATCCTGACTATGGGATTGCCGCGGGCGAGTTGAACCTGCCCGCGGGGCGCAAGGCGCATCTGGTGTTGCGGGCCGAGGATGTGATCCACAGTTTTTGGGTGCCGGAGTTCCGCCTGAAACAGGACACGGTGCCGGGGCAGGAAAAATATCTGCGCATCACCCCCACCGAGGTGGGCGCGTACAAGGTGCGCTGCGCCGAGCTGTGCGGCACCGGGCACGCGGCCATGCTGGCCCCGGTCAATGTGCTGCCCCCCGCCGAGTTCGATATCTGGGTGCAGAAGCGGCTGGGAACGTATGTCGAACCGGAAGGTGGGGCCGGCGAGGGTCCAGGCGAAGAGGATATCGTGGCGTTGGGCCAGCAATTAGCGCAGGCCAACGGCTGCATCGCCTGCCACTCGCTCGACGGCAGCAAACTGGTGGGGCCCAGTTGGAAGGGCGTGTTCGGGCGCACCGAGGCGCTGGAGGATGGCTCCAGCATCACCGCGGACGAAGCCTATCTGCGCACTGCCATTATCGACCCCGGCAGCCAGATCGTGGCCGGTTTCGCCAATCTCATGCCCGCCAATTATGGCGACACCCTGCTGCCCTCTGAGATCGACGCCATCATCGCCTATCTGAAGACGCTGGAATAGACCGCGCGCCTCGCCTTTTTTCTTTTCGTCAGGAGCGTTGTACCGATGTCACGAACTTCCCGAATGTTTCTCGGTTTTGTGGTTGGCTTCGTCGCCGGGGCTGTGTTGCTCACGGTGATGCGGGCGCTGGTGGGGCTTTCCCCGCTGGCCGCCATCCCGGCCCTCTCTGCCGGCTTCACCCCCTTCTTCAACGCCCTGGCGCCTCTGCTCTCCGCCGGCCTGCTTCTGGGCGCGGTGGGGCTGATGCTGGGCCTGGATCCTGCCTTGGGTCTGGCCCGTGGGCTGGTCGGCATGGCTATCGGCTTTGTGCTTGGCATTTTGCTGACGCATTTCGTGCGGCTGGGCCTGGGCCTGGGCTGGGATGCGGAATCGGCCTGGGTGGGCGGCGCCTCTCTGGCCCCGATCGGCTTCCTGCTCGGCGTCGGCGCCCTCAGCGATTGGCTGAAGTGGACGCGGGGCATGCACACGCCAGAGCAGCACGGCCCGCCCGCGGGCAGGCCGGCATGGACGCGCTATTTCGGGTTCGACCAGAACCACAAGGTCATTGGCGTGCAATACACCGTCACCGGCATCCTGATCATGGGCGTGGGCGGCACGCTGGCCATGATCTTCCGCACCGAGCTGGCCGCGGTGGGCCGACAATTCCTCTCTCCCGACGCCTTCAACACCTACATCAGCCTGCACGGCATCATCATGATCGCCTCGATCCTGTTGGGCATCGGCGGCCTGGCCAACTACCTCGTGCCCCTGATGTTGGGCGCGTCCGACATGGCCTTCCCCCGCCTGAACGGGTTCGCCTTTTGGCTGACTGTGCCCAGCGCCATCCTGATCATCATGGCCATCTTTTTCGGCGGCTGGGACACCGGCTGGACAGGCTACGCGCCGCTGAGCGTGCGGGGGCCGATCGGCATCAATTTCTTCATGATCGGCATGTTTTACTTCGGCTTCTCCTCCATCTTGGGGTCGCTGAACCTGATCGTGACCACGCTGAAGATGCGGGCGCCGGGCATGAATCTCTTCCGCATGCCCATCTTTGTGTGGGCCATCCTCTCCACCTCGCTGATCCAGCTCACCGCCACCCAATTCATCGGCCTCTCCTTTCTGATGGTGGTGCTGGAGCGGAATCTGCAAATGGGCTTCTTCAACCCGGCGGAGGGGGGCAACGTCATCCTTTTCCAACATCTCTTCTGGTTCTATTCGCACCCTGCGGTCTACATCTTCATCCTGCCGGGGCTGGGCATCATCTCCGAGCTGCTGCCGGTCTTCTCGCGCAAGCCCCTGTTCGGCTACAAATGGATCGCCCTCTCCAGCATGGCCATTGCCCTGATGGGCTTTCTGGTGTGGGGCCACCACATGTTCGCCGCCGGCATCGAGGACGCGCTGCGCGTGCCCTTCATGTACTCGACCATGCTGGTGGCTGTGCCCACCGGCGTCAAGTTCTTCAGTTGGCTGGGCACGGTGTGGCGGGGCAAGCTCTTCTTTCCCACGCCGATGCTCTTCGTGCTGGCCGCCATCGCCGTATTTTTGATCGGCGGGCTGACCGGGCCGCCCCTGGCCACCATCTCCACCGACCTGCACCTGCACGATAGCTATTTCGTGGTCGGCCACTTCCACGCCACCATGTTCGGCGGATTCGTCTTCCCCTTCTTCGCCGCCCTCTATTTCTGGTTCCCCAAGATCACCGGGCGCATGTACAACGAGCGTCTGGGCCAGATCCACTGGGCCTTGCAGACCGTGGGCTTCTACACCATGTCGTTGACCATGGCCCGCGCCGGGCTGTTGGGCATGCGCCGCCGCATCGTCGATTACGATCCGGCCCTCGGCGTCGAGGGCATGCAACTGATCGTGACCATCGCCGGCTACATCATCTTCCTGGGCGTGCTCATCGGCGTCTACAACCTGTGGATCAGCGCCAAACGGGGCCAGGTGGCGGCGATCAACCCCTGGGGCTCGCGTTCGCCCGAATGGCAGATCCCCTCGCCCATCCCAGAGCACAACTACGCCGAGCCTTTCGAGGTGGTAGGCGACCCCTATGATTACGGCCTGCCCGGATCGGTCTACGTCAACATGTCGCCCAGCCGCGGCGCCGCCGCCTCCACACCCGCGCATTGAAGTTCGAGGAGACCCCCATGTCAGCCCCTGATCCCACCAAGAAAAAACGCCTCTTCCGCCGCGGCCTGATCGTCCTCATCGCCCTGCTGATCCTGGAGGTGCTGGACTACTACACCGCCCAGTTGCTCAACGGCTCTGTCACCATCCTCTTCGTCCTGGCCCTGATCAACGCCGCGCTCATCGCCTACTACTACATGCACATCACCACCCTGTTTTCCGAGGAAGGAGGCCATTGATGACTGCGGAAGCGCACACCCCCCCCGCCGGCGGCATCTCCCCCGCCAAACGCTTGCAGATGAACCGTCTCGGTCTCTGGCTGTTCCTCCTGTCCGAGACGTTCCTCTTCGGCGGCATCCTTGCCGCCCGCTTCTACCTCTGGGGCGCGACGCGGCCACACCTCGACCAGATCCTGGGCCTGAGTGTGACCGCCATGCTGCTGGTGAGCAGTTTCTTCATCAACCGGGCCGAAGTCGCCATCAAACATGACGACCGTATCGAATTCCTGCGCAGCACCGGCATTACCATCCTTCTCGGCCTCCTCTTCCTGGTGGGCGTGGTGGGCCTGGAGTGGCGCACCGCGCCGGTAAACCCCGCCACCGGCGGCGAATTCGGCATCTACGGCGATGTGCTCTTCTTTATGACCGGCATGCACGCCTTCCACGTCCTCACCGGCGTGATTCTGCTGGGGGTGGTGGCCTATCTCGGCTACAAAGGGCATTTTCACGCGCGCAATTTCTACGGCGTCGAGGCTGCGGCCATTTACTGGCACTTTGTGGATCTGGTTTGGGTCTTTTTCTACCCCGCCCTTTACCTGATGGGTGTGGCGGTGGGGCCAGGTCATTGAGGATTGGGCCGAGCCGCGGCTGACGCGGCCGGCTTGCCCCAACCATGCAGGTGCTGCGCGAGCTTTTCACCACCTGGGAGTGGCGGCCAGAAGTGCTGGCCTTGCCCCTGTTGTTGGGCATCCTCTACCTGCGGGGCTGGCGCCGCCTGGCGCAGATCGAGCGGCAGCGCCGCCGCAGCCTGGCCACGCCCTGGCGGCTGCTGGCCTATTTCAGCGGCCTCGCCATCCTCCTGACCGCGCTCCTCTCCGGGCTGGACAGCTTCGGCGCCTTGCTCTTCAGCGTCCACATGATCCAGCACCTGCTGATCATGATGGTCGCCGCCCCCCTGATCTGGCTGGGAGACCCCTACCCTTTCCTGTTGTGGGGCCTGCCGCGGCGCCCGCGGCAGCGCGTCGCCGCCTTTTTGGCGCAGCCCTCCCCCTTTCGCCGCGGCCTCACCCAGATCACACACCCCTTCCTGGCCTGGCTCTTTCTCGTGGCCGCGGTCTGGGTCTGGCACGATCCTTTTCTGTACGATCTGACCCTGCGCAGCGCTTGGGTGCACGATCTGGAGCATCTGCACTTTTTTGCGGCGGCGATGATCTTCAGCTGGCATGTCACCGCGGCCGCGCCCCGCTTCCACCGGCCCCTCAGCTATCTCAAGCGGGCCGGCTACGTTCTGGCCGCGCTGCCGCCTACTATGATCCTCGGCGTCGCCCTCTCCTTTGCCTCTGCCCCCTGGTACCAGCATTATGTGGCGGTGCCGCGCGTCTGGGGCGTCACGGTCATGGCCGACCAGATGTACGGCGGGGTGCTGATGTGGGTGGGGGGCAGCATGATGTATCTGCTGGCCGCGCTGATTCTGGCGGCCCGGCATCTGGCAGCAGAGGAGCGCCGCCGCGGGGCCGCCGCGGCCGTGCAGTTGCGGCTGCGCTGGCAGGAGCAGCAGGGGTGATGCGGGCCAGGCGGCCGCGCGCCGGCATGATTTTGGCGGCTGTGGCGCTGTGGCTGGCGTTGACAGGCGCGGCGTTGGCCCACGGCGGCGGCCAGCCGCAACTGATCCTGGCCCCGGTCGGGCCTTACCAGATCACCGTCTGGACGAACCCGGAGCCGCCGGCCGCCGGCGTGATGCATTTCACCATTGCCCTGGCCCTGGCCGCGAGCGGCGCCGCGGTCACCGACGCCGAGATCGAGGTGCTCGCGGCCCCCGCGGACGGCACCGGCGAGGTGCGGGGCCGCGCCAGCACCGCGGCCGCGGCCACCCCCTATTTCTACGAGGCCGATCTGCGCCTGCCCACGCCCGGCCTCTGGCAGATCACTGTGGAAGTGGCGGGCGCGGGCCCTGTTTCCTTCCCCCTCGAGGTGCAGCCGCGCCCCCCCTCCCTGTTGCTCCCCCTCGCGGCCACGCTCCTGCTCCTGCTGCTGGCGGGGCTGGGGTGGCTGCGGTTGCGCAGGTGAGGCGCGCCGCTGCCCGTCAGCGCCATGCCGGTGGAGGGCGTCTACTCCCAACGCGCCGACCGCGACAATCGCTAGTTCAGCCGGGCCAAGCCCTCATAGGTTTCCGTATCGCCTCATCGCTATATTCAAGCTGGTAGAGCACCCTGCGCCTCTAGTTCGACCATTCTGACCCATACTTCGTCATGGCTGTGCGTCGCCGCGCCCGCTTTGATGCGGGCCAGGATGGCATCGGTTTCATGGATGTCTTCCATCTCTTCCAATGCATCCTGGATGTATTTCGTCATCGCCGCTCGCACCACGTCCGAGATGGTTTCGCCGCGCAGGGCCGCAATGGCGCGCGCTTGCTTGCGCATTTCCGGGGAGACCTTGATCACCAGATTGACCGTCATGTGGATGTACCTCGGTGTAAAGATAGCTTGATGTCAAGATAGTATCTCGATCTGGATGGGCTGTCAAATCAAGGCGATGGCAGCCGCGGCAGCGCGATGGAGCAATGAACGGTTGCAAGACGCGGGTTGCCATGCGTCGCACCTACTTGCCTGCGGCCAATCGCTGTGTCATAATGACGCCCGCTGCAACGATACTTGTACCATCCCTGCCAAACAGTTCACGCTAACCGATCTGCCACCCACGAAAACCAGCCAGGCCGTATGAGCAAAGCATCGATTCGACGAGCAGTCCGCTTGGGGCGTTACGAATACACGGCCCACGCCCTCGACGAAATGGAGGAAGACAACTTGAGCGATGCGGATGTCATGTCGGTTCTGCAAAATGGACAGTTGGTGGCAACGCTGACCGACGATCCTCGAGGGGAGCGGTACGTAATACGACAGATAGCAGTGCCCAATGACATCGAAGTCATCTGTCGTTTGCTACCATCGGGTTTGCTCCGGATTATCACCGTATACATTGTCCAATGACTATGCCTGATTTCTGCGAATATTGCCACACCCCCCTGGGGACAACCGAAAAACGTGTCACGGTCTACCGGCGCCGTCACGGCCAGCACATCATCTTCGAACATGTCCCTGCGCGGGTGTGTTCCCGCTGCGGAGAGCGCTATTTCGCGGCAGCAGTGGTGCGCGAGATGGAGCGGCTGATGCAGGCGCCGCCGCTGACAGCGCCGCGGCTATCGGTACCGGTGTTGGAGTTCGCCTGACTTTCAGGCGCATCGCTCCTGCCGCGCGCGGCCGAATTTGACGCCCCTGGGGTGGCTGCGATTGCGCAGGTGAGGCGCGAATCGTCTCACCCGACTATTTCCACTTGATCGTACAGCCAACCGGCGGGGTTTGGGAGATGGCAGGACGCTCGCCCGCCAGCACTGCATCCAAGGCCGCGATCAGATAGTGCTCGCGCACCGCGGCCGGGTCGTCGTACTCATCGTCGATGGCGCCGTGGTAGCGCAGGACGCGATCCGCGTCGAAGAGATAGATTTCCGGGGTGCGCACCGCGCCGTACGCACGGGCGATCGCCTGCGATTCGTCGTGCAGATAGGGGAAATTGAAGCCTTTGGCCGCGGCGTGGCGTTTCATCGCCTCGAAACTGTCCGCAGGATAGCGCACAGCATCGTTGCTGTTGATGGCGATCAGTTGTACGCCGCGGCCGGCGTAATCGGCCTGGATCTGGATCATGCGATCCTCCCAGGCGAGCACATAGGGGCAGTGGTTGCAGCTGAAGATCACCGCCACCGCGGCCTTGGCCGCGTAATCGGCAAACGCATAGGCGCGATCATCGACGCCGGGCAGGACGAAGGGGATGGCGGGATCGCCAGGCTTGAGGTTGGACATGGATGTGTGTTCCAGGAGTGGGTAGTGAGTAGTGGGTAGTGGGTAGTGGGTAGTGGGTACTGGGTACTGGGTACTGAGATGATCATCGTCTTCGCAATGCCCGGTATCCACTATCCACTATCCACTATCCACTATCAAACAGCGGCAGCGCGCAACGCCTGCCGTATCGTCTCCGCCGCGGGCAGGGGCGAGTAGCGGCCATCTTCCAGGCGATAGACGCGGCAGGTGAGGGCAGATTGGGCTTCGACCGGCGGCGGGTCGATGTCCTGACCCTCGATGAGGATGGTGGGGGAGCCGGTGAAATGCCAGGCTGCGGCCTGTTCGTCGGTCTCGACCTGGATGATGGCGATGGGGACGCTGACGCCCTCCGCCGCCATGACCTGGCGCAGCCGGGCCAACGCTTTCTCGTGCGAAGGGCAGCCGTCGAAGTAGAGGAATTGGATGTGCATGGCCCGATTCTACCGCAGCCGCGGGCGCGGGCCAAGTGGGCGACGTCACAAAGCGCCGGTTTCTGGCGGCCTATCCAGGTCGAACAGCACCTCTGGCCCCGCCTCGACCCAGGCCACCTGCCCGGCATAGCGTTGGAACAGGTCGCGGCCGCCGCTGTCCCCGCGGATCGCCATCAGTTCGGGGAAGCAAGCGCGGTCGAAGAGCACGGGATTGCCGCGGCGGCCCTGATGTCGGGGGGCGACGATGGGCGCGAGGGTGCGGCGGTGCGTGGCGAGGATCTCGTGCAGCAGGGCCGGGGGCAGATGGGGCTGATCGCCCAGGAGGAAGAGCGCGGCTTCGACGCCGGGCGCGCAGGCGCGCAAGCCCGCCTGCATGCTCGTACTCTGGCCCGCGGCCCAGTGCTCGTTGTACACCAGGGTGATTGGCAGGCCGTGCAGGGCCGGGGCGATGGCCGCGAAATGGGCGCCGAGCACGACGATCACCTCCTCCACCGCCGCGGCCAGGGCCTGCAAGACCACATGCCGCAGCAGGGGCTGGCCGTGCCAGTCGTACAATTGCTTGGCCGCGCCAAAACGGGTGGACGCGCCCGCGGCCAGGATGATGGCGGTGCTGTGGCTGGAGCGGGCCAGGATGGGCGGGTCGTGCGCGGTTTGGCCGAGCAGCACGGCCCGAAAACGACGATCCGCAGCCAGCCGGGAGGTCAGGGATCCGATTTCGGGTATGGGCCGGCGATCTACACGCTCCCATACCCCATTGTCCTCTCCGCCGCCGTTCAGCAGCAGATAGCGTTCCGCCCCCGGCGGCGCGCCGCGGGCAGGGCCGGCGGGGTGCAACAGCAGCCGCGCCAGGGCCGCGGGCGTGATGATCTGGCCCGGATGCAGGCCGCTGAGCCGGGCGACGATCTCCGGCCGGTGCGCGATCTGCGGGCCAAGCGGCTGGCCCAAGGCCCACAGCCCGGCCAGGGTGACGACGTGGGTGCTGTGCGGGGGGATGACCGGCTCGTGCGGGGCCGGGGCTTTGAGGGGCAGGCCGCGGCTGCCGTCCGCCTCCACCAACACCAGATCGGCCAGCGTTGCCAGCCCGGCTGCCGCCGCCGGATCGCGGCCCAGCGCTTTGCCCTGGGCCGCGTCCTCGCCGCCGATGACGCAGACGAAGCCGTGCGCGTCCAGGGCCGCGGTGATTTCGTCGCGCCCGGGCGCGATCAGATGCGCGGGGAAAAGGGCCAGTTGATCCAGCCCCAGCCGGGTGGTGGCCGTGGCGATGACGCGCTGCCCGGCCGCGGCCAGCTCGCGGCCCAGCCGCAGCATGGCCGTGGTCTTGCCGCCGCTGCCGCTGAAGGCCACGATCGCGCCGGGGTGCAGGCGCAGGGCCGTGCACAGGTTCATGGCCGCGCCGCCGCCTTGCCCCGGCTATTGCTGCCCGCGGGCCGGGCGCGTGTGCGCTTCATCGCTCCCCTCCTCCTCTTCTTCGCCGGGCGGGCCATAGGGCGCGGGTTCGCTGCCGGGGGGTGCGGTGGTCAGGCGCAGGAAATAGCCGCCCACCGGGATATCGCCGCCGTAACTGTAGGCCGAGACCGTGATCACATACTCGCCATCTGCCGGGGCCTGGTAGATCAAGCGGGCATTCTCACCGTAGATGCCGCTGCCGTCATCGTCATTCCAGGCCTGATAATTTTCCCACTCATTCAAAAAGAAGATCTGCACGAAACTATCGATCTGCAAGGAATCGACATCGATCTGCACCAGATCGCCCGCGTGCAAGGTCAGGGTGTGGTAATCGTAGTCGCCGGGATAGTCGATCGTGCCGGCCAGCCAGTCATCCCAGACCGCGGCGCGGCCATCTTCGGCGTCGGGGAAGGGGATCAGATCGGCGCTGGCCTGGACGGTGAAGCGCGAGCGCGTCTCGTCGAACTGTTCGATCACCAGAAAATAGGGCGCGTAGTCGGGCGTCAGCGTCACCGCGCCCTGCTCGGCGCCGCTGATCACGTCGTCCACCTCCAGGGTCGGGTCGCCATCGATATCGAGGACGGTGTATTTCAGGTCGGCGTCGCTGGCGACTTCGATATCCACCGTTGTATCCGGCGGCGCGACGATGCGGTATACCGCGGTGCTCCACACGTTGTCCAGCGTCCCCTGGAACCGGCGAGCCGGCGGCTGCGTGGGCGCGGGGTCTGCGCTTTTGCCCCCGGCCAGGGCCTGCAAACGATCGACCATATCGGCCATCGAAGCTACCAACGCGAAGGAATCGCCGTACATGAAGCCGGAGATGCCGATGATATTGCCCCGCTCGGTCACCAGCACGCCGCCGCTCTGGCCGCCGGCAATGGCCGCGTCTGTCTGCACGTAGGTGATGCCGCCCGTTTCCCATTGGCGCAGGCGCGAGAGGATGCCGCGGGTCATCGCCGGCTGGGGAAAGGCTTCGTACTCGTCCGGATAGCCGATCAGGTAGAGTTCGCTGCCGATGGGCAGGTCTTCGCCGTCGGCCAGGGGCAAGGGCGTGATCGCCGTATCCAGCGGCCCGATCAGAGCCAGGTCCGCGGTCAGATCCCAGCCGCGCACGGACGCGTCCGCGAATTCGGCGCCATCGGGGAAGACCACGCGCACGCGGGTGTAAGGCCACACCACATGGGCGTTGGTGATCACGTAGCGATCGAGCAAGAGGGCGCCGCTGCCGGTGCTATCGACTGTCTCGATGAAGGCCACAGCCGGGGAGACCTGCTGATAGACCGCGGCGGCCGCGGATGCGCCCGCGGGCGGGGCGACGATCGGGGAGGGGAGATCGCCCGGCCCCGCGCACGCGGCCAGGATCACAACCAGCAGCAAGAGGAGGGCGCGAGGGATAGGCATGATCACCGGCTCCTGAGTGTCTGTTCCGTGGTGGGATCAGCGTCCGCCGGGATTGGCGGGCGCGGTTTCCCACAGGCGCAGGAACTCCTGCGCCTGTTGGGAGGAATGGAGATAGGCAAAACGGGCCACTTGCCGGCCCACAGCGTGCAGACGTTCGGCCAGATCGGCATCCACCGCCCGGCCGGCGGCGTCGAACTGCTTCGAGGCCTGGGCGATGGAGACCTGTTCGGGCACCACCCAGGCGTGCAATGAGCGCCCCACCACGCGCAGGGCGTTGAGCGCGTTGGCCGCGCCCATGCCCCCGCCCGACACCGCCACCAACCCCATCACTTTGCCGCCCAGCTCCTCGAAACCCATGAGGTCGAGCGCGTTCTTGAGCACGCCGCTGTAGCCGCTGTGGTATTCGGGTGTGCCCAGGAGGATGCCGTGGGCCGCGCGGACTTGCGCTTGCAGCCGCGCCACATCGGGCGCGCGTTGCGCCTCTTGCTTGCTGCCGTCGCAGAAGACCAGGGCATAATGGCGCAGGTCGATCAATTCAGTTTCGGCGCCCAGGGCGCGGGCCCCGGCCAGGGCCTCGGTCAGGGCCATGCGGGTGTAGCTGACCGCGCGCAGGCTGCCGCAGATGCCGACGATGCGTAGTGGTTCGTGGGGGGGTGTGTTCATGGGGCGTGGGGCGTGGGGCGGGATTATTTTTGATTGAGCCATGTCATGACGGCTGTCAAAACCGCGCCGCCGATGGCCAGGGCTTTGTCGCTGATCGTGGTCAGGAAGCGCGAATCCGCGCGTGGCTCGATATCGCCGATCTTCATCCCCGGCCACACCGTCAGGCCGGGATAGAGCAGCCCCCGGATCATGCCCGGCGCCTGGGCGTACACCGGCGTGCGCAGATCCGCCTGCGTCACCACGCCCACCGCGGCCCCCGCAGCCACCCGATCTCCAAAGTCGACCTGCGGCCAGAACCGGCCCGCGGCCGGCGCCCGCAGCACCCGCTCGTGCGTGAAGCCGGCCACCGCGCCCGGCTCGCCGGTGTTGGGCTGCGCCGATCCCTGCCAATACACCCGGCCCAGATCATGCCCGCGCTGGGTTTCGATCACCGCGTGGCAGTCCTCGCCGGCGGTAAACCCCGGCCCCAGCCCGATCACCAGCGCCGCCTGATCGCGGGACGCGCTCCCGCCCCGCTTGCGCAGGCGGGCATCGACCAGCACAGCGGGCCGCAGGCGGGCGATGACCCCATCATCAGGGTCGGGGAGGATGGGCACCCCGCCGGCCAGGGCCAGCTGCCGGGCCGCGACCGCGTCCTCGACCCGTGTGGCCGTCACCCCTTCGACGGTGCACGCGCCATCGTACACCGCCTGGGCAAAGGCCACGGTGCGGCGCACCACCAGCGGCTGCGGCAATTCTGTGGCCACGATGGGGAACCCGGCCGCGTGCAGGCGATAGATCACGCCGGTGGCCAGGTCGCCGGCCCCACGCACGAGCACGAAGGGCAGAGAGGGAGGGGAGAGGGGTGTGGACATGAGAGGCTGTCGTCAGGAAAGAGACACGCTTGCGCGGATGGCGTTGGCGGCATTATAATCGATTCCCCGCTCGCTTTGTATACCGTTCCCTCTCGCCCCGGCGGAACGGCCCTCCACACCGTTTGGCGTGCAAACGGCTCCCGCTCAATGCGAGGTTCATCATGAAACGCCGATCTCTGGGCGTCCTGTTGGTTCTCCTGATCCTTGCCTGCCTCTTTGCCGGCGGGCAAGGCATGCCCCCTGCGGTAGCGGCCCTTTCTCCGCCCGATCCCTTGACCGGCAAGCTGGGCAAACTGGGCGCGGCCCGCGATGACGCGCACCCGCATGCCCCGGAGTATGTGTTGGTGCAGATGGCCGATCTCGCGGAGGCGGAGGCGGAGGGATACGAGCCGATCTTCGCGGACTGGTACAAAGCGCCTGTCCACGCGGGCGAGTCCGTTTCCGGGGCATTGGAAAGATTAAGCAAATCGGAACAAATTCTCACGGTTGAGATGGATTACATCTATCAGGTAGAACCGCTGGAAGGCGTGGGTTTGCATTTGGATACAGGAAACGCGCCGGAAATGCGCCCGAATGATACCTATTACTCGTATCAATGGCATTTTCCCATGGTGCAGGCAGAGGCAGCCTGGGATCGCTCGCGCGGGCAGGGCGTCAAGGTGGCGGTGATCGACACCGGCGTGGCCAAAGGCAGCGATCTTGCCTGCCACACCTTTGTGGACGAATTCAACGCCGTCACCAACCGCAGCGGCGCCGGCTCGGCCCTGGATGACCAGGGACATGGCACCCACGTGGCCGGCACCATCGCCCAGTGCACCAACAACGGCGCCGGCGTGGCCGGTTTGGCCCACGCGGCCACGCTGATGCCGATCAAGGTGCTGGGACGCGACGGGTCGGGCACGGCCAGCGACATCGCCCAGGGCATCGATTGGGCGCGCAGCCACGGCGCCAGGGTGATCAACCTCTCCCTGGGCGGCGATTGCGGCACTCAGGGCTGGCCGGCCTGTTCACAGTCGATCATGAACACCGCCCTGGCCGCGGCCGCGGCTGCCGACATCGTGATCGTGGCCGCGTCCGGCAATTCCAACGAACGCGTGGTTGGTTTCCCGGCCAATCATCCGCAGGTGATTGCCGTGGGCGCGGTGGAGACGCGGCAGCAGCGCGCGCCCTACTCCAATTACGGCGCGGCCCTGACTCTGGTGGCCCCGGGCGGGGATACGAATTACGACCGCAATCAGGATAACTATGACGACGGCGTGTTGCAGCAGACCTTCACGGCCGCGAATGGCTGGGCCTATTACTTTTGGGATGGCACCTCGATGGCCACGCCGCACGTGACCGCAGCCGTGGCCATGCTGCGCTCCTTCCGAACCAGCGCCACCCGTGTCGAGATCCAACAGGCCCTGCAATCCTCCGCCCGCGATCTGGGCGCGGCCGGCTTCGATCAACTCTACGGCCACGGGCTTTTGCAGATCCACGCCGCCCTGGACGCGCTGGGCAGCGGCGGCGCCGACACCACGCCGCCTGATGGCCAGTTCACCTCCCCCACGAACGGGGCGCAGGTGACCGCGCCGGTGTGGCTGCGCGTCACCGCGCAGGACACTCCCGGCGGCTCCGGCGTGGCCCGCGTCAAGTTCACCACCAATGGCAGCGGCAGATGGGCGCTGCTGACCGAGGACACCTCGCCCCCCTTCGAGTACCAATGGCTGATGACCGGCGTCCCGGCCCAAACGCCTTTCATGGTCGGCGCCGAGATCTACGACGTCGCCGGCAACCGCGCCAACCGCGTCATCACCATCACCCGCGTGGGCGGCAACCCGCCTCCCGATTTCACCTCCCCGGCGAACAACGCCGAGGTTGTCCCGCCCTTGCTGCTGCGGGTGGAAGGGGCCACCATCGCTCGTGTGTACTTCACCTCCAACTGCACCGGCGCCTGGCAACGCCTGGTTCAGGACGTCGCCGCCCCCTTCGAATTCCTCTGGGACATGGCCAATGTCCCCAACGGCCGCCGCTGCATGGTGGGGGCAGAGATTTACGACGCCGCCAATCAGCGCACCGACCGCATCCGCTGGATCACCAAACGCGCCACCACAGACACCACCCCGCCCACCGGCAGCTTTCTGGAGCCGGCCCCCAACGCGGTGGTGAACGCGCCGCTACGCATCCGCGTGCAGGCGCAGGACAATGCCGGCGGTTCCGGCATCGCCCGCGTACGCTTCACCTCCAACGGCGCCGGCAGCTGGCGAGCCATCGCCGACGACACAACCGCGCCCTACGAAATCGTGTGGGACATGTCCGGAGTGCCGGCGGATCGTGCTTTCATGATCGGGGCAGAAATCTACGACAACGCCGGCAATCGCATCGATATCGTGCGATCGGTGCGCAGCGCCGGGGGCGCGGCGGCCCTGGTCAATGGCGGGTTCGAGCAGGGCCGCGAGGTGGGGTGGCGCTCCTACTCCTCCAACGGCTGGCATCTCATCTTCCCCGGCAGCGATTTGCCGGGAACCATCACCCCCCATGGCGGCGCCTGGGCCGCCTGGCTGGGCGGGGATGACAACGAGTTGTCGGCCCTGACCCAGCGCGTCACCATCCCCCAGAGCCACCCCACCCTGCGCTTTTGGTACTGGATCGCCTCTCAAGATTACTGCGGCTACGATTTCGGCGGCGTGGTGATCAACAACACCCAGTTGGCCGACGCCTTCACCCTCTGCAGCGCCCGCGATACCAATGGTTGGGTCCTGCGCACCGTCGATCTCAGCGCCTTCGCCGGCCAGACGGTCGAACTGCAACTGCGCGCGGATACCGATGGCTCGTTGAACAGCAATCTGTTCATCGACGATGTGGCGCTGGGCCAGGCCACCCTCTCCCTGCCCGATGCGGCGCCGGCCCTGCCGCCGGACGCCGGCCAGAGCGAGGGCAAAGCCACGCGGCTGGGGCCGGCGCAACAAGGCGTGGGCCAAAGCGGCCTGGAATCGCTGTGGCCGCGATCCCGCGAGCCCAAGCCCTGATCGCAGATTGGACGATAGACGAAAGACGATGGACGATGGCGGGCAGCACGATCCATCGTCTATCGTCTATCGTCCATCGTCTAGACTTGACACCCGGCGGCGGAGGGGCCACACTTGGCCTTGCCTGCGCCACACGCCGGCGCAGATCCCCCCGCCTCATGCCCACCATGGAACTTCGCGCCTATTTCGACATCCTCCGCCGCCGGGGGTGGATTCCGCTGCTGCTGGCGGGGCTGACCCTGGCCCTGACCCTGGCCGTGCAGCGGCCCTGGCAGCCGCGGCCCCCCGCCTATGCCTTGGGACTCTCCTTCAGCGTGGGGGTGCAGCCCCGCGACCCGGCTGGCGCTTACGATTACGACGGCTATTACACCGCCCTCGCCTCCGAATATCTGATCGACGACTTCGCCGAGATCGTCAAAGGCTCGGAATTTGCGGCTGCCGTGTCTGCCCGCCTGGCCGATCAGGGCATCGTCGTGCCGCCGGGCGTCATCCAGGGCAGCACGCAAACCGGCAGCCTGCACCGCATCTTGCAGGTCACAGTCTACAGCGGCGATGCCGAGCAGGCGCGGGCCATCGCCGCCGCGGTCACAGCCACCCTCACGGCCGACGCCCATCTGTTCATGCCCCGGCTGCTGGCCGGGCAGGGCGCGGTCTATCTCATCCACCGGGGAGAGGCCGCGGCCCTCGGCCCCAGCCTGCGCCAGCGGCTGGATCTGCCTCTGCGCGTCCTCTTGGCCCTGCTGGCCGGCCTGGCCATCGCTTTTCTGCTCGAATACCTGGACGACAGCCTCCGCACCCGCGACCAGGTGCAGGCCTTGGGCCTGTCTGTGCTGGGCGAAATCCCCCGCAAGTGAAGCGCGGCAGCGGCGGGGCCAGGCCGGCAAGTTCGTCCTGCCCCACCACTGTGCTAGAATAGGCGCGGGCGCCGCCCTCACCCCTTCACTGCGCCGCCAATTCACACCCTCTTTGCCATGGAACTCAAGACCTACTTCACCATCCTCCGCCGCCGCGGTTGGATCATCTTGTTGGCCGCCCTGATTGCCGGGGCCGCCGCGTTCGGCTTCAGCCGCTTGCAGGAGCCGATCTACCGCGCCCGCATCCTCGTCAGCGTGCTCCCCGCCCGCGCCGATTGGGGGCTGAGCAACTCCACCAAAGACCTGTTACGCAATTTCCAGACCAACCTGCTCACGCATCGCATGGCCAACAAGGTCATCGACCGGGCGCAGTTGGATATGCACTCCGATCTCCTCCTCTCCGAGATCGAGGTCAACCCGGAGCCGGATCGTTTCATCATCGAGATCGTGGCCAAAGACCCCGACCCCCAAACCGCGGTCAGCATTGTGCAGACCATGGCCCAGATCTTCACCGAAGAGCGCGAGGCCTGGAATCAGGAGCAGGACAAGCGCGACCAGATCGATGTCAGCATCGTGGACAATGCCCGCGAGGCCCCGCTGTGGCGGCCCAAACCGCTCACCAACGCCATCGCCGGGCTGATTCTGGGCGCGCTGCTGGGCGCCGCGGTGATCGTGCTGCTGGAATGGCTGGAAGCCAGCGCCCTGCGCACCGCCGAAGATGTGGAACGGGCGCTCAATCTCAGCGTGCTCGGCGCCATCCCTCCCACCTCCTGAAGGCTCTATCCATGACACCCGACCTGATCACCCTCACCGACGCCCGCTCCGCGCAGGCCGAAGCCTATCGCAGCCTGCGCACCAACCTGGAGTTCTCCAGCCTGGATCACGCCCTGCGCACGCTGCTGATCACCAGCACCACGCCTGACGAGGGCAAATCGACCACCCTGGCCAATCTCGGCGTCATCTACGCCCAAACCGGGCGGCAGGTGGCCCTGTTGGATTGCGATCTGCGGCGGCCGCGGCTGCATGAAATCTTCGGCGGCCCCAACAACCTCGGCGTAGCCACCGCCCTGCTCGCCGCGGACGCGCTCCTGCCCTGGCAGGATACCGGCGTGGCCAACTTGCGGCTGCTGCCCAGCGGGCCGCTGCCCCCCAACCCGGCGGATCTGCTGGCCTCTGCCCGCATGAATGCGCTGCTGCAGCGCGTGGCCGCCGAAGCCGATCTGGTGCTGATCGATGCGCCGCCGGTGCTGGCCGTCACCGACGCCGCCCTGCTGGCCGCCAAGGTGGATGGCGTGCTGCTGGTGGTCAACGCCGGCCACACCAGGCGGGAGCATGCCCTGCGCGCCAAGGCCCTGCTGGCCAAAGTCAATGCCCGGCTGATCGGCGCCGTCCTCAACAACGCCGCCGCCGAAAAGGGGCTTTTTGATTATTATGGGCAGAAATAACAGAAAAGTGTACCTTTTAATAACTTTGTGTGAAAGTCCCAAACCCTAAAGGTTTCTAAAATCTTTAGGGTTTTTACCTCCTGAAAACACCATGAAAGCACTGATCCTTAGTGGCGGGAAAGGCTCACGCCTGCGTCCACTCACCTATACCAACGCCAAACAACTGATCCCCGTGGCCAATAAACCGGTGCTCTTCCGCGTGATCGAGGCCATCTGCGCTGCCGGCATCCGCGAGATCGGCGTGATCATCGGGATGGATGAAAATGGCCAGCGCGTGCGCGATGCCGTGGGGCAGGGCGGGCGCTGGGGCGTGGACATCACCTACATCCCCCAGGAAGCGCCGCTGGGCCTGGCGCATTGCGTGGCCATTGCCCGCGATTTCCTGGGCGATGAGCAGTTTGTCATGTTCCTGGGTGACAATGTCATCGAAGGGGGCATCAGCAAGCTGATTCGGGACTTCGAGCAGGCCGAGTACCACTGCCAGATCGTGCTGACGCGGGTGGAAGAGCCGCAACACTACGGCGTGGCCGAGCTCAACCCTGATCGCAGCATCAAACGGCTGGTGGAAAAGCCCCGCAACCCGCCCAGCGACCTGGCGCTGGTCGGCATCTACATGTTCGACGCCCACGTGCATGAGGCGGTGCGCGCCATCAAACCCTCCTGGCGCGGGGAATTGGAGATCACCGACGCCATCCAATGGCTGGTGGAGCAGGGCTAC